>Ga0209415_10017333_pt1 | contig 11472 bp, 6 predicted proteins | sample PeaSoiSIISIP2007_FD_187696 | JGI IMG/M metagenome (GOLD analysis project Ga0209415, IMG submission 187696) | Peat soil microbial communities from Weissenstadt, Germany - SII-SIP-2007 (SPAdes) (version 2) | ecosystem: Environmental > Terrestrial > Soil > Wetlands > Peat | place: Germany... | reverse complement strand
CGCGGCCGGCTCTCCGCCGATCGAGAGCACGCGCACCTGCGCGCCCGGCGCGGATTGCGCGTAGGCGCCGAGCAACTCGCGCTCGAACGCCCGCGCGGCCAGCGCCGTCCCCTCGCGGCCCTTCCAGCCGGACCCCTCGAGTGCGACGTGGCGCTCGAAGGCCGCTCCGATCGCCGCGCCGGTCGCGACCGTCAGCCCGCCGCCGCCGGCTGCCTCGATCCGCCGCCGCGCCTTGCGGACCGCGTCGCGCATGTTCCGCGGCAGCTCCCCGTCGGTCGCGACATCGAGCACGCCGACGCCGCCGTGCGGCTCGACCCGCGCGTGCCCGCCGCGCCCGCCGATCGAAAGCCACTGCGAGTCGGCGCGCAGGCCGGTCAGCCAGAGCACGTCCCAGCTCCCGAAGCGGTCCAGCAGATCGCGCAGCGGCCGGTCGCCGAACACCTGCTCGTCGAGCAGGCAGAGCGGGAAGGGGACGTTGCCCATGCCCATCCGCGCCGCGCCGAGCACACGCAGACCGCGGCGGCGGGAGCGACGCAGCAACGCCGCGGCCGCCGGGCGCTCACCGTCGCGCAGCTCCGCCCACACGGCGTCGTCGCCCAGGCGCGTCGCGAGCGCCTCGGCGTACTCCGCCGTCTGCCAGTAGATCGACGCATGGATGCCGAGTCGCCGCCATGTCCCGCGGACAGACTCGAAACCGCGGGCGCCCCCGGCATCCACCAGCGCGATGATAGAGCCGTCCCAGACGTGTGCCGGGGGGCGCATGCGCCCCCCGGGGGGTTGGCGCATGCGCCAACCCCGGGATCGGCGCATGCGCCGATCCCCAAAGGACGATCGTCGGCACCGTCGCGACGAGGCGCCGCTGCCCGTCCGGGCGGGTCCCCCACACTCCCAACGGGGGACGTATTCCACCTATTGCCGCTAGGCTCGACCGCTAGGCTGCCCCGCAGGCCGGAGGAAACGGCGGTCGTGGAGCCCATGGCGCACAAGCTGGACCTACTCGAGCGAGTCAACACAGAGGACGCCATCCGCGACGCGGTGGTGTCCGCCGCGCGCGGGGAGGGGAGCGTCGTGGCGCTGATCGGCACGCCCGGGATCGGCAAGACCGCGATGCTCGGCTGGGGCGCGGCGCTCGCGCAGGAGAGCGGCTTCGCCGTCGCGGCCGCGGTCGCGAGCCCGATGGAGCGCGGCCTGCCGTTCGGCCTGCTGGGCCAGGCGATCGTCGCGCTCGGCGGCAACCCGGTCGAGGACGTCGCCGAGTTGGCGCGCGCCGGCGGCCAGTCGGCGCGCTTCTATCGCACGCTGCGCTGGCTGGGCGAGGTCTCCGCGGAGCGCCCCGTGCTGGTCGCGCTCGACGACCTGCACTGGTCCGATCCCGACTCGCTCGAGCTGTTCGGCTTCCTCTGCCGGCGGCTGGGCGGCCTGCGCGTGCTGGTGATCGGCACGCTGCGCCCCGAGCCGCCTGTCGCCAACACGCTCGCGCAGGAGCTCGCCGCGTCCGGCCGCGCGCAGGCGATCACGCTCGAGCCGCTGAGCCGCGACGGCGCCGCCGCGCTGCTCGAGCGCGTGCTCGGGCGCACGCTCGCCGAGCAGGAGGCGACCGAGCTCTGGCAGGCCTGCGCCGGGACGCCGCTGCTGCTCGAGGCCGCCGGACGCTCGCTCGCCGAGGGTCGCGCGCCATGCGCGCTGCCCAACGGCTCGGCCGGCGACGCGGCGCTGCTGCTCTCCCGCTTCGTCGAGGTCGGCAGCGACGGCTTCGACTACGTCAAGGCGGGGGCGATCTTCGGCGTCTTCTTCGACCACGCGAAGGCGACCGCGCTCTCGGGCGTGCCGGCCGCCGCGGCCGACGACGCGCTGGAGCGGCTGGTCCGCGCGGGCGTGCTCGAGGACCTCGGCGCGGGCTCCGTCGCGTTCGTCCACCCGCTATTCGCTCAGGCTCTACTCGACGCTCAGCCTTCGGCTCTGCGCGAGCGCCGCCACGCCGCCGCCTTCGAGCTCGTGGTCTCCCAGGGAGGCCCCGACGCGCTCGCCGCCGAGCACGCCGCCCTCGGCGGGCTGGCCGGCGACCCGCTGGCGGTCGAGATCACCGCCCGCGCCGGCGCCGCCGCGCTCGCGCAGGGCGCGCTGCGCGCCGCCTGCACCCACCTGGAGAACGCCGTCCGCCTCGCCGGCCCCAATCCGCCGACCGAGGTGCTGCTGCTCTACGGCCAGGTGCTGGTCGCGCAGGCCGACATCGAGCCGCTGCGCGCGCTCTGCGCCGAACTGCTCTCGCGCGAGCTGGACGCGCCGACGCGGGCCCGCGCGCTGTGCCTGCTGGCGCGCGTCGAGGCGCTCGCCAACCGCCCCGCACAGGCCCAGCAGCTCTTCATGCAGGCCGCCGCGGTCGCCACCGACCCGACCGGACGGGTCGGCGTCTTCTGCGACGCGCTGCTGACCTGCCTGGCGAGCGCGCCGGCGCGCTGGGTGCTCGACACCGCCGACCGCGCGCTCGAGCTGGCCGCCGACCGCTCGCCGCAGCAGCGCGTGCTGCGCTTCGTGCGCGGCTATGCCACGCTGCTGTGCCTCTGCGACCCGCGCGAGGCCGCGGCGCTGGCCGACGAGGTCATCGGGGCCGGCGCCCGTTCGCTGTGGTCGGCCCAGGGCTGGAACCTGACGATCGCCGTCCACACCCTGAACATCTGCAAGGTGCTCGAGCGCTACGACCACGCGCACGCCGTGTTCGAGCGCGAGTACGCCGAGGCGGTGCAGGCCGGCGCGCCGGTGCTGATGGCGGGCCTCGCAGTCGCCCACGCCGACGTGCTCCTGCGCCTCGGGCGTCTGGAGGAGGCGCTCGAGCTGGTCGAGCGCACGACCGCGCTGAGCGATCGTCGCGTGCAGCCGTGGTCCGACCTCGCCGCGGCCGTGCTGCTGTGCGAGCTTGGCGAGGACGCCGCGGCCGCGGCGCACCTCGAGTCGCTGCGCCGCTTCGCCGCGCAGATCCCGCCCGAGCAGTTCGCCGTCGTCTCGCTCTGGCTGCACCTGCTCGACGGGCGCGCCCAGCTGGCCGCCGGGCACCACGCCCAGGCGTCGGACACGATGGCTCGCGCCGCCCAGATCGCGACGCTCGGCGGGCGCATCGAGCCGAGCCTCGTCCCCTGGGCGGGCGTCGCGCTGGCGGCCCACCTGGCGGCCGGAAAGATCGATCGCGCGCGCGAGCTGCTGGGCGAGCTGGAGCAGCGCGCGCAGTCGCTGCCGAGCCGCTGGCCGCGCGCCGTGGTCGCACTCGGCCACGCCGGGATCGCGGCCGCGCAGGGCGAGGCCGAGCTCGCCGACGAGCGTTTCGACGCGGCGATCGCCGCCTTCGCGCAGTGCGCGCAGCCGCTCGAGCACGCGCAGGCGCTGATCAGCTTCGGCACGCACCTGCGCCGCAGCGGCCGCCCGCGCGACGCGCGCGAGCCACTGGCGCGGGCGCTCGGGCTCTGCGAGGCGTCGCGTTCGGAGCGCCTCGCCCGGATCGCGCGCGCGGAGCTTGCGGCGAGCGGCGGGCGGCGGCGGCGGCGCAGCGAGGACGGCTCGGCGCTCACCGCGCAGGAGCGCCGCGTCGCCGGTCTCGCGGCGCAGGGGCTCGCCAACGGCCAGATCGCGGCGGCGCTGCACCTCTCGCCGAAGACCGTCTCCTCGCACCTCCAGCGGGTCTACCACAAGCTCGGCATGCACTCGCGGCGCGAGCTGATCCTGCGCGCGAAGGAGTTCTCGCATGAGTCGTAGCGGCAACGGATCGCGGCCGCGGCCGCACAATGGGCTAATCTCAGGGCGTTCGCCCGATGCTAACGGGCGTCAAAGCGTGGTAAACCTCGCGGTCGGAGGTAGTACGGCCTTGGCGCCGAGCCCGGGATCGGGCCAGGCGGCGACCAGGGGACGCAAAGCGAGGAAGGCCGAGCGGCCTGTGGGAGATTTGGCTGTGTCGAGCGCGCTGTTGGTAGCACCACAAGACGGAGGGGCCAGGCGGGACCGCGAAGCAGGCTCCCCGCTGCGCGCGCTGCCCCACGCCGGCGGCGACGTCGCCGCGCTCGTGATGGTCGGCGGACCGCAGCTGGTGCGCGCGATGGTCGCGGACCTGATCGACGCCCAGCCGGGGATGCGCGTCGAGCGCAGCTTCGCCTGCGTCGAGGAGCTCGAGCGCCACTGCCGCACGGCGGCGCTGCGCTGCGACGTCACGCTGCTCGACGTCGACGACTGCCGCAGCGAGTGCGCGGAGACGATCGACCGCCTGCTCGCGATCGGACTGGCCTCCAAGCTCGTCCTGCTGGCGAGCGAGACGACCGACGAGATCGTGCTGTGTGCGAGCAGCCGCCGCGTCGACGGCGTCGTCCTGAAGGAATCGTCGGTCGCCGAGCTCTACGGCGCGATCGCCCACATCCGCACCGGCCACTCGGTGATGCCGGCTCGCTGGCGGGCGGTCCCCGACGCGGTCGCGCTCACGCCGCGTCACGTCGACGTCCTGGAGCTGGTCGCCCAGGGCTTCAGCAACGAGGAGATCGCGGCGCAGCTCGGTCTGCGGCCGAACACCGTCAAATTTCACATCTCAGAGATCTTCCGCCGGCTCGGCGTGCGCAATCGCATCGAGGCGATCGCCCACGTCGACCGCGACGGAGCTCTCGCCTCCTAGCGGCGGGTGGCGGGGACCGACATGGCCGAGCGTTCCGTACCGGGTCAGGGACCCCACCACCAGCGCACCGAGGTCATCGACGTGGCGCTGCTCGGCGGCACGCGCGGCCTGTGGACCGAGGCCGTCGCCTGGATGCTGACCAGCGACGGCTACCAGCTGGTCGCCGCCTTCGACACCGTCGAGGACCTGATGGCGGAGCTCGCCGGCGTGCGCGCCGAGCTGCTCCTGATCGACCTCGACGACCGCCCGATCGACTGGTCGGCGATCGGCCGCGTGCGCGGAGCGCGGCCGGACCTCAAGCTCGTGCTGATCACCGCGGCGCTCAGCACCGGCGCGGCGGAGGCGATCCGCGCCGACCGCCTCGACGGCGTGATCGACAAGACCGACTCCGCCGACCAGGCGCGCGCGACGCTGCTGCACGTGCACGAGGGCCGGCGCGTCTTCCCGGCCGGCTGGCAGGACGCCGTGCGGCCGAAGGGGGAGGGCGCGGAGGGCCTCTCGGCGCGCGAGTTCGCGATCCTCGAACTGGTCGCCTCGGGCCTGCGCAACACCGAGATCGCGAGCGAGCTGACGATCTCGCCGAACACCGTCAAGTTCCACCTGAGGGCTGTCTACGCCCAGCTGGGCGTGCGAAACCGCGTCGAGGCGGCGCAGGCCTTCGGCCGCATGCGGCGCGGCGGCTAGCGCGCCGGGCGCCGAAGCGGCGCCAAAATGCCTGCAGCTGCGGGCGACTGGGGAGATACCTACCCGTTTGGGCGGCCGGACTTTACCCGTCGGCCCGACCACGAGGCGCCCGATCGCGCGGTCCGCGCGTACGCTGCGGCCGCGACGCGGCGAACCATCCAGCGGACGCCACCTATCCTTTCGGGGGAATAAAGACTATCCGCCGTGGCGATTGCCGACGTCTGGCCGGGAGCCTACTCTGCCTGATACAGGGCCGCGCTCCGCTTCGCATCACGCGGTGGGATCGATCGCAGCACCCATTTCGGTGCGGCCGCCAGGCACACAACTAGCACGGAGGAAGTTTGTGAGACCACCGAAATTGGCATTCAGGATGGCGGTAGGAGGATTTGCCGTCGCCGCGACCTTGGCTGTGGGCGTCGCTGGAGCGGCGGCCGCCACCACAGGTCCAAACCCAGGGCCCGGTACCCCCGGCAGTTCGCTGTCCGGGTACACGATCACCGGCGCCTCGCACACCTACCACAACAACGCCCCGACGTATCCGGGCGGCACTGTGGTCGACGGGCCCCAGACGGCCAACGTCCCCACGCTCGCGTGGGTCGGCGAGGACGTCAGGCTCGTCGCCTGCGACCCGGCCATCGCGCCCGGGCCCAACGACCAGTTGCCCGAAGAGGCCGACTGGAACACGGAGAACTGGACCGGCGACCAGGCGTTCGGCACGACGCCGACGTTTGACGGCAGCGCGACGAGCACGCTCATCGCGACGTCGGGCTCGAACAGCTTCTTCGCCCCGACCGACACGCCGGAGAACAGCGGCAAGGGCTGCACCGACGCGGACATCAAGTCGCTTCATGCAGGCCTGTGGCAGGGCAAGCTGAACGTCTACGGCTCGAGCCACAACATCCTGTATTCAGAGCAGTTCATCGTCATCTGGATGGAGGCGAACGCTCCGGTCCTCAGCGAGTCGTCGGTCAACAGCCTGTCGTTCCCGGGCGGAAGCACGGTTGACCAGCTGACCTCGACCGGCGTGACGAACGCCACCGGCGCCGGCTGCTCCGCGGACAACGGGGCGATCTCGCTCAGCGGTCCGTGGAACTGCGTCAACTACCTCGGCGATCCGAGCGGCAACGGGGTCTTCAACCCCGACGCCTGCCAGCACGACTACGCGTCCAATGACGTCAACAACTGGGAGCAGTCGGACTGCAACAACGGCCTCGTCAACATCCGCGTCACGGGCTACTTCCCGGTCGAGGATCAGCCGCCCGCGACGACGAACCTGAAGTTCTTCGGTTCGATCGACGGCGGCACCAACCCGGGCCAGATCAATCTGCCCTCGCAGTGGCCGCAGCTGGCCGCGCTGATGGCGGACTCGTCGACCGTGGGCAACCACCCGGGCGCTAACCCCGGCCTGTGGGACATCCACGGCGGTCCGACCAACCCCTGGACGCACGTCAGCATCACGTCCAACTCGACGCCCTGCCCGGCCGACTCGTTCGGCTCGGTCCTGGCTTCGACGGATTCCGTCAACAACTGCATCGGCGGCGACTCGAACTTCTCGCGTCTGTTCGGCGATGTGACCACCGGCGCCACGGCGACGCGCGGTCCGTACGACGACGAGGCTCCGAACGAGACGCTGATCAGCGACGGCAACCTGAACGCTGACGACGCCCCGATGCCGGCTCTGCCGGTGACGGTGTCGATCGCCGCGAACACGGGCGGCGCGGACCTCGGCGGAGTTGGTGGCCTGTATTCAGCCGACAAGGAGCTGATCTACAGCCACGACTTCAACGGGAACACGTCGTCTGGCAAGAAGGAACTGGGCAACCTCTACAACCCCTACTACTGGGAGTACATCCCGTCGACGTCGCGTGGTTACGCGGAGTCCTCGGGGGTCAACGGGACCGCGGGAGACGACTTCCCCGGCTTCGATCTCGGCTCGACCACGCCGTACAAGTTCTGGAACACGCTGAACACGAGCAGCCAGGACAAGGGCGGCTCCACGGCCTGCATGGAGTGGACGTCCGATCCGAACGATCCGCACCAGTCGGACTACTACCAGATGCCCGGCAGCAACCAGCCGACCACGGTCACGGTGTACACCGATGAGCGCGGCGAGGCGTATGTCGCCTACAACCCAGGTGACAACTTCTACCTGAACGGCCTGATCACCCCGCCGCAGGGTTCGAACCCGAACGGCAAGATCTCGATCGACGAGGACAACGCCTGCAACCTGCAGCCGTACCTCGGACAGCCGATCGGTACCTCGGCGATTTCGGCCACGGCCCAGTACCCCTACCAGGGTGTGGACTATCCGAACATCCCGACCTCGAACACGGTCGTCAAGACAGTCGACTCGCTGTGGAGCAAGACCCTGACCTGCTATCCCAAGCAGGACCAGGCTGGCGACTACATCAGCGACTGCATCACGACCGCGAACAACCTCAACGGTGAGCCCTTCTCGCACGAGCTGGTCTGCTTCAACGTGCAGTGGATCGGCGCGAGCCCCGGCGGCATCACGCCGTTCGAGGGTCAGATCACCAACCTCGGCACGGGCACGGTCCTCGCGGACACGACCGGCGAGGGAGTCATCCTGCAACCGCAGCAGCCGTTCTCGAACTTCACGTGCGAGTACTCGAACGAGTTGGGCGAGGCTGGCGTCGAGATTCAGGGCAGTGAGCCCAACGTCGACGTCAACGTGCTGTATTACAACGAGCAGATCACACGCGACCTGCTGACCACCCTCGGTGGTGGAACGCAGTCCAGCAACGGCGGGCCGAGCAGCCCGACGATCATCCCGCTGGCGGTGTCTGTTCCGTCATCCGGCAGCACGGGTGGCTCGTCGAGCAGCAGCTCGTCGGTGACGGGCGGCTCGCCGCTCGGACTGGCGAAGACAGCGGGCGTGTGCAAGGTGCAGTCAGTGCACCTGCGCAGCAGGCTCGGTAAGTACACCGTGTCCTTCAAGCTGTCCTGCTCGTCAGCGAAGTCGGTCAAGGTCACGATCCGCGCCTATCGCGCCAACGGCAAGCTCCTGCGCACCATCAGGGCCACCGTTGCCACGAACAAGGCCGTGAAGGTGGGCGTCGGCCGCAAGGTCGCGCACATCACGATCACCGCATAGCCGAGCACTGCGCGCAAGCGCAGAGCTCAAGCAAAGCAGCGCCCGGGGGCCCCGCAAAGCGGGGCCCCCGGTGCGTTAACGCGGCCCGCGCTCCCCACGCCCCAAACACGGCTGCGCGGGTACCACCCCCCGGCGGTCAACCCTTCGGCCGCTCGCCGCTCCACCAGCTGCGAGACCCCGTCGAGCGCACCCGCCCAACCCCCCGGCCGGTAGCGCAACCGACGACGAGTGGGGCGGGCGCCAGCCCGAACCCACTCGTCCCCTCCAGCACCCGACGAGAGCCTGGGGGGCGGGCTCCAGCCCAACCCCCGGCGCGCAACGGTCCAGGCGCCCCCGCCCCAATAGCGACGACATCCATCGAGTCAGGCCGCCAACCCGGCGGCCCGTCCAGCACCCGACGAGAAGTTGAGGGGGGCGGGCGGAGCCCGACCCCTCAACTTCTCAGTGCCACGCCGTCGTCCGCCAGTTGTCAGTCGGCGACTCCGGTGCGAGCCACGGCGGCAGCCGCAGCTCGACGCGCTCCGCGAGCACCTGCGCATATGGCTCATACAGCCGCCGGAAGCGCTCGAGCCGCTCGCGGATCGCCTCCGGGCTGTCGCGCAGCTCCACGCCGCTCGCGCGGACCTCGGCGATCAGCGCCTCGAAGTCGGCGGCGGGCAGGCGGTCCACGCCTGTGGCGGTCGGCTTGGCGCGGAACGTGTAGGCCAGGTCGGCGATCGCGTGGCGGCTGATCGCGAACGTGAAGCGCGCCTCCTCGACGGTGCCCTCGGGGGCGGCTGACACGGCGAGGGCGCTCGCGTCGAGGATCGTGCAGAGAGCCGACAGCCAGTTCTGGTTGACGTGCTGCGAGCGGAAGTAGGCGAGGATCGGGTAGGACAGGTGGGTCTCCATCAGCTCGGCCGACCACACCTCCCAGCCGCGCAGGTAGTCGTTGAGGGCCGGCCAGCCGCCACGCTGCGTGGCCCGCACGACGAGCCGGCCGGCCGACGGCGGCGAGCCGGCGCGCGCGTCGAGCTGCGAGACGGTCGTCTCGCGCCGCGAGAACGCCTGGTAGAGCGACGGCAAATAGCCGATCACGATCGTCAGGACCGCCAGCCCGGTGGCGGCGTCGAGCACCTGCACGACGCGTGCGAAGGTGCCGTGCGCGGCGAGCCCGGCGGTGCCGGAGCTGACGAGGCTCGCGGCGCTGAAGTAGAGGTCCTCGCCGAAGTCCACGCCGGCGCGCGCGGCGTGCAGGTGCGACCCGCCCGCCCACTGCAGGCAGGCGTATCCGAACATTAGCAGCATCACCCAGAGCGCGAGGTCGAGCAGCAGGCCGAACGGGCCGTACATCCCGAGCAGCGTGTCGCCGACGTTCTCCGGCAGTCGCCTGGCGAGGGCCCGCCACGGCCCGAAGGCGTAGAGCGCGACGCGCCGCGCGAGCAGCGGGTCGCGCTTCACGCGCCGCGGCAGCAGGAACGCGAGGAAGATCTCGAACAGCATCAGCACGACCAGCGCGCCACCGAGGACGCCGACGAGGATTCGCATCGCCGCGGACCTTACGTCAACGCCGCGACGGCCTCGCGCCGGCCCGGCGGATTGCGCGCTCGCGCCGGCCGCCGGCGACGGCGCTCAGCCGCTCATGCCCGTACTTGACGCCCGGAGCCGCGGGGTGAGCGCGCCGGCGAGGCCGACCCCCGTGCGCGTGGGGCGCGCCGCTCCGGCCGTGCGTCGAGACGCTCCCAGGTGCCGCGGATCGCGCGCGCGGCCACGCCGCGGACGGTCCGCGGGTTGAACGCGACGACCGAGTAGGTCGGCTCGCGCTCGATCCCCCAGCGCGGGAACCAGGGCTGCCAGGCGAGGAAGTCGATGCGGTCGAGGCCGGGGTCCTCGCAGCATCGCTCCAGCAGGTCCGCCATCAGGACGTTGCCGGGCGAGAGACTCGCGAGCGACTCGTCGTAGGCGATGTGCCGCAGGAAGAGCGTCCGCGCGACGGTGGTCGCGATCTGGGTGGCCGCGGCCTGCCCGTTGATCATCAGCGAGCGAACCTGGGCCGTGGGCTCGGCCGCGAGGTGCTCGCGCAGCAGTTCGCGCTCGAACGGCCGGTCCGAGAGCGCGACGCCGGCGCGACCCTTCCAGCCTGCGGCCTCCAGTGCAACGTGGCGGTCGTAGGCGGCACCGAGCGCCGAGCCGGTCGCGACGGCGACCTCGCCGCCCCCGCGCGCGGCGATCCGGTGACGCGCGTTGTGGACGCTGTGGCGCATCCCTTTGCTGGCCGTGTGCCAGCACTCCTCGACGCCGCGCCGCGTGTCGAAGATCCCCGCCCCCTCGTCGGGCTCCTCGCGGACGAGGTCGTGCTCGCCGGCGACCTCGAGCCAAGGCGAGCGGGCGCGCATGCCCGTCAGCCAGAGGACATGCCACGCTCCGAAGGCGTTCGCGAGGTCGCGCAGCGACCGCTCGCCAAACGCCTCGCGGTCCAGCAGGCAGTCGGCGTATGGCATCTGGCCCTCACCGACGCGAACGGGCGACAGCAGGTTGATCCCCAGTCCCCCGGCCCGCCGGACCGAGCGACTCAGCACCGACACCGCCGCGGGCCGCCCGTCGTCGGCCACCAGCGCGCGCCAGGCGACGTCGGGACCGGATCGCGCAGCGAACGGCTCGATCCACGCCGGCGTCTGGAAGAAGTACCGCGCCTGTCCGGCAAGCGCACGCCAGGCATCTCGCACAGCTTCGAACTCGCCGTCACTCCGGGCGGCTCGATCGGCGCCAACCGGGGTGCGTCCGAGCTCCACGTCTCCTCAAGCATAGACCCGACGGCAGCCGCCTCGACCGATTGGCGAGCTCCGCCGCGAGCGTGGTGCGCAGACGCGCGGCCGAGAGGTTCGGCCACCCGACGGCGCCGATGTCGCACGATGCTCAGGCGTCCGATCGTCGAGCAGGGCGTGCGTCGCGATGATTGGCGGGCGTCTCGGCCGATGCGCGGCCTGGGACTCGAACCCAGCCCGCCGGATTAAAAGTCCGGTGCTCTACCCGATGAGCTAGCCGCGCC
>Ga0209415_10017332_pt1 | contig 11473 bp, 10 predicted proteins | sample PeaSoiSIISIP2007_FD_187696 | JGI IMG/M metagenome (GOLD analysis project Ga0209415, IMG submission 187696) | Peat soil microbial communities from Weissenstadt, Germany - SII-SIP-2007 (SPAdes) (version 2) | ecosystem: Environmental > Terrestrial > Soil > Wetlands > Peat | place: Germany... | reverse complement strand
GATCGACCTCGGCGCCACGATCGTCGCCTCGATCGACGCCGATCCCGCCAAGGGCCGCGAGGGAGCCCGCGAGATCGCCGGCATGTACCTCGCCAACAAGGTCCAGAACATCCAGGGCTCAGCCGACGTGCTGCTCGAGCTCGCCGGCCTGAGCCAGGAGGAGATCCGCCCGGTCGCCGAGGCGATGGAGCAGGGCGGCCGCCTCGCCGCCGCGGCCGCCGTCAGCGACGAGATCCTCGCCAAGTGCAAGCCGATCGCCGGCACCCCCGCGGAGTGCATCGCGGCGATCGAGCAGTACCGCGAGGCCGGCTGCACCCACATCATGCTCGAGCTGTGGGGCGAGGATCGCGAGCGCCAGATCGAGCTGTTCGCGAGCGAGGTGCTTCCCCATCTCTAGCAACGCTCCGATCGACTCCGCCGAACGCCAGGCCCGCCTCGCCGCGGCGGTCGACCCCGCGCGCCTGGTGGCGACCGCCAGCGCGTTCGTCGACATCTCGAGCCCGACCGGCAGCGAGGAGGAGATGGCGCGGGCCGTCAGCGAGGAGCTCGAGGCGATCGGCCTCGAGGTCACCTGGCAGGAGGTCGAAGCCGGGCGCCCCAATGTCGTCGGCCGCCTCGAGGGCGCCGGCGGCGGCCCGAGCCTGATGTTCAACGGCCACATGGACACCTCCTACTCCGGGCGCGAGCCGCATCTGCGCTCCAAACCGGGCTTCCAGCCGCGCGCGTTCGTGCGCGACGAGCACATCTGGGGGCTTGGAATCTCGAACATGAAGGGCGCGCTCGCCAGCTACATCGAGGCGGTCCGCGCGATCTCCGACGCCGGCCTGCGCCTGCAGGGCGACATCGTGATCGCCGCCGTCGTCGGCGAGATCGAGAAGACGCAGTGGGGCGAGGAGTTCCGCGGCGCCGAATACCGCGGCTACGCAGCCGGCAGCCGCTACCTGCCCAGCCACGGCGGCATCGCCGACATGTGCATCCTCGGCGAACCGACCGAGCAGCGCGTCGTGCTCGGCCACTACGGCACGATGTGGGCGCGCATCTCCACGCACGGCCCGTTCGTCCACACCGCCTTCTCGAGCGGCCGCCTGGCGGAGAACGCGATAGTCCGCATGCAGCGCGTGCTCGAGGATGTGCTCGCCTGGATCCCTGACTGGGAGCGCCGCTCGGCCTACGGCGGCATCGACGGCGTCGTCAACGTCGGCGCGATCCGCGCCGGGCAGCCCTGGCGCGTCAGCCGCACGCCCAACCGCGCCGACCTCTTCCTCGACATCCGCGTTCCGCCGACGATGCCGATGACGCACGCGCGCGCGGAGTTCGCCGCGCTCGTGCGCGAGCTGCGCGAGCGCTACCCCGACGCGGGGATCGCCTCCGAGGTCTTTGTGACGGCTCCGGGCGCGCAGATCGACGCCGGCCACCCGCTGATCGCCGCGATCGACGCCGGCCACTCCCACGTCTTCGGCGAGGCGCCGGCGCGCGACACCGTGCGCTGGTTCTCCGACGCCTCGGCGCTGACTCGCTACGGCATCGAGACCGTCAACTACGGCACCTCGAGCGGGCTGCCCGACCCCGACGGCGAGAACCTCGCGATCGCGGGGCTGCGCGACATCGCCACGGTCTACGCGCTCGTGGCGGCCGACATCTGCGGGGTCGCGACGTGAAGCTCGTCACGGTGCTGACCGCCGAGGGCAGCGAGCGCGTCGGCGTGCTCGAGGGCGAGGAGATCAGCCTGCTCGACGTGGCGGACATGCGCGCGCTGTTCGAGCGCGGCGTGCAGTCGGCCGCGAGCGCCGCCACCGGTGAGCGCGTCGCGCTCGCCGACGTGCGCCTGCGCGCGCCGATCATCCCCAAGAAGTTCTTCCACACCGCCGGCAACTTCCGCGAGCACGAGGAGGAGTCCAAGACCGTCGCCTGGTCGCACGAGATCGCGCCCTGGATCGTGTTCTTCCAGAACGTCGACGCGATCATCGGCCCCGAGGACCCGATCATCTACCCGGAGCATTTGACCGAGGAGCTCGACTACGAGCTCGAGCTGGCGGTGATCATCGGCAAGGCCGGCCGCCACTTCGACGAGGACGAGGCGGCCTCCTACATCGCCGGCTACACGATCTTCAACGACATCACCGCGCGCGACATCCAGCGACGCGAGATGCGCTCGGGCGTCTTCTCCTTCTGCAAGGCGATCGACAGCTTCTGCCCGCTCGGGCCGTGGATCGTCACGCCCGAGGAGATCGGCGACCCCCACGACCTGCGCATGGAGCTGCGCGTCAACGGCGAGCCACGCCAGCAGTCGCACTCGGGCAACATGTCGGTGACGATCCCCCAGATCATCGCCCACTACTCAGCGCTCGGCTACAGCCCGGGCGACGTGCTCTCAACAGGCACCGTCTCCGGCGTGGCGGGCTTCAGCGAGGACGCGGCCGCGCTGTACCTGCGCCCCGGCGACCGCATCGAGTGCGAGATCGAGAAGATCGGAACGCTCGCGAACCCGGTGATCTCCTGGCAAGAGGCCTACGGCGTACCCGCCCCGCCACGGCAACGCTGGTGAGGGCGTGAGCTGGCCACGCGACAGCGCCAAGCTCGAGCGCGTGCGTGCGCTGATGGCCCAGGAGGGCGTCGACACGCTCGTCGTGCGCTCCCCCGACAACGTCCTCTACCTCACCGACTACTGGCCGATGAAGGGCTATGACGTCGCCGTCCTGCCGCTCGAGGGCGAGCCGACGCTGTTCGTGATGGAGCCACAGTTCGAGGAGGCCCAGCGCACGGCCTGGACCGAGGATGTCCGCGCCTTCCCCTTCTACGACCCCGCCGATCCGCGGCCGCCCGCGGTGCGCGCGCAGGAGCGCTGCCTCGAGCTCCTGCGCGAGCGCGACCGCGGCGCCGTCGGCCTCGAGCGCTCGCAGGGCACGCAGGCGAGCGACCGCATGGTCGGTGAACCGACCGTCTTCTGGAGCGGCTGGTTCGACGGCTTCGGCGCCGTCGCGAGCGAGGTCGTCGACGCCGCGCCGCTGCTCGCGCGCGCGCGCATGATCAAGACCGCGCAGGAGGTCGAGCGCATGCGCCTCGCCAACGAGCTCGCCGCGCTCGCGATGGAGCACGTCCGCGACAACATCCGCCCGGGCATGCGCGAGAGCGAGGTCGGCGCGATGTTCGAGGGCCACGTGCACGCGATCGGCACCGGCTACGAGGGCAAGGTCGCGCTCGCGCGAGCGTTCACGCTGGTCTGGGCGGGGCCGGGGATCGCCACCTTCACGGCGACCGGCGACCGGCCGGTGCTCGCCGACGAGCCGACGCTGCTCGAGATCTGGGTCTGCGCCGACGGCTACTGGTCGGATTTGACCAAGAACGCCTGTCCGGGCACGCTGCGCGCCGAGTACGACGAGCTGCTCGACGGGCTGCTCGGCGTCTACGGCGCGGCGGTCGATCACGTCCGCCCCGGGGCGAGCCTGGCCGACCTCGACGTGCTGATCCGCGACGGCCTCGCGCAGATCGGCTACCCGGGCCAGCCGAGCCATCCGATCTGCCACGGCATCGGCGCCCGCGCGCACGAGCCCCCCTTCGCCCATCGCGCGGTCCCGACGCCGATCGAGGAGGGCATGGTGCTCGCGATCGAGCCCGGCGTCTACTGGCCCGGCGGCGGCGGCCTGCGGCTCGAGGACAACTACCTCGTGACCGCGACCGGCTCCGAGAAGCTCTCGCGCTACCCCGACGACTTCCGCACCGCATGATCGAGCGCGTCTGCGTGATCGGGGCCGGCACGATCGGAAGCCTGCTGGCGGGGCACCTCGCGGGCGTCTGCGAGGTCAGCGTGCTGACGCGCCGCGAGGAGCACGCGGCGGCGCTGCGCGACCACGGCCTGCGCGTGAGCGGCAAGCACGAATTGGCGGCGGCGGTGTTCGCGACCGCCGACGCGGCTGAGCTGCCTGACTTCGACATCGGCATCTTCGCCTGCAAGGCGCTCGACCTCGACGCCAGCGCGGCTCGCCTCGCCGGTCGCGCAGCGGCCGCGACGATGATGACCGTGCAGAACGGCCTCGGCGCCGAGGACGTCGTCGCGCGCCACGGCTCCTGGCCGATCATCTCGGCCGTGACCTTCATGAGCGGGATCCGCCACTCCGACACGCACGTCGAGTACGAGCTCGACACCGCCACCTGGATGGGGCCGTGGGCGCGCACCGCAACCTCCTACGCGATTGTCGAGGAGCTCGCGGCGCTGATGCTCGCCGCGGGCCTCGAGGCCGAGGCGATGGCGGACCTCCTGCCCGCCCAGTGGTCGAAACTGATCTTCAACTCGGCGATCAACACGGTCGCGGCGCTGACGGAGCTGCCGCATGTCTCGCTGTTCGCCCGCGAGAATGACTTTGGCGACCTTGGCCGGCTCGTGCACGGGCTGATCGACGAAGGCGTGGCCGTGGCAACTGGCGCCGGCGTCGAGCTGCACGACGACCCCTGGGAGATGAACCGCCTGGCGGTCGCGCGCGGCGAGACCGCCCACAGCGACTACGCACACCGCCCCTCGATGCTCGAGGACGTGCTGGCCCACAGCCCGACCGAGGTCGAGTTCATCACCGGCGCGCTCGTGCGCGAGGCGGCGCGCGTCGGCGTCTACGTGCCGCTCAGCACCGCGATGTACCGGCTCGTGCGCGCGCGCGAGGCCTCGTGGAGCCTTGCGGGCCCAGCGGCGGCGGTGGCCTCCTGATGCGCGTCTGCGTCGTCGGCTGCGGTGCCGTCGGCAGCCTCTTCGCGGCGCACCTCGCGACGCTCGAGGACGTCGAGGTGTGGGCCTATGACGTCGTCGAGGAGCACGTCGCCGCGATCAACGCGCACGGCCTGCGGCTGACGGGCCGCGCCGAGCTGGTGGCTCCGGTCAAGGCGAGCACCGACCCGGGCGCGATCCCCGCCTGCGAGTTCGGCATCGTCGCGACCAAGTCGATGTTCACGGCGGCGGCGATCGCTGCGACCGCGCACGTCTTCTCCGACGGCGCCGTCTGCAGCGTCCAGAACGGAGTCGGCAACGAGGAGCTGATCGCAGAGCACGTGCCGCGCGTGATCCGCGGCACGACCTTCCCGGCCGGGCGCGTCGTCGCCCCCGGCGTGGTCCAGATGGACGTCGCCGGGGACACCTGGATCGGGCCGTTCGAGGAGCGGCCGGCCTCGATCGAGGAGGTGGAGGCGCTCGCCGACGCGATGACGCGCGGCGGCATGCCGACCAAGGCGCTCGCCGACGCGCGCGGCGCGCAGTGGACCAAGCTCATCTTCAACGCCGCGAGCAACCCGCTGGGCGCGCTGACGGGGCTCACGCAGGGGCGCCTGTGCGAGCTGCCGGCGACGCGCGCGCTGATCAGCGGCCTGGTGGCGGAGGGCGTCGCCGTCGCCGATGCGCTCGGGATCACGCTCGACTCCGACCCCGAGGCCCTGATCGACCATTCCGCGCGGGTCGCCTACGACCACCGCGCGTCGATGCTCCAGGATGCGCAGGCCCACCGGCGCACGGAGGTCGACGCGCTCAACGGCGGGATCGCCCGCTTCGGCGCCCGCCACGGCGTGCCGACGCCGCTGAACGAGGCGATGGTCGCGCTGATCAACGGGATGGAGCGCTCCTGGGAGACCGAGCAGTGAGCTCGCCGCCGCGTGAGCCCGGCCCCGCCGAGGTGGCGCGTCGCTACGAGAACATGCGCGCGGCGATGGCCGAGCACGGCGTCGACGCACTGCTGGTCAGCGGCAGCGAGTACTCAGGCTTCGAGGGCGCCGTCCGCTACATGTCGGGCTTTCGCATCGTGCACCGCTACGCCTACGTGCTCCTGCGAGCAAGCGGCGACCCGCTCACGATCTTCCCGACCGAGGCGCGCTACGTCGGCGAGCACGCCGAGGGCTGGATCCGCGATCCGGTCTTCGCCGAGCACCCCGGCGCCTGGCTCGCGGCGCACCTCGCCGAGCAGGGCGTCAAACGGCTCGGCGTTTACGGCCTGGACTACATCGTGCCGGTGCGCGACTACCGCGCGCTCGCCGCCGCCCCCTTCGAGCTGGTCGACTTCGACGTCGCCTTCGACCTCGCGCGCGCGGTCAAGAGCGCCGAGGAGCTCGCGCTCGTGCGCGAGAGCATGGCGATCAACGAGGCGGGCTTCTGGGCCGTGCACGAGGCGTACGCCCCGGGGCGCACCCAGGCCGAGCTGATGGCGGCGGCGGAGGAGCTCTTCGCCCGCCGCGGCACCGGCCGCCAGACGATGGACATGGTCGTCTGGGGGCACGACGGCGCCGCCACGCCGGAGTTCCGGATCCCCGATCCGCTCGCGCCGATCGCGCCGACCGACCTGCTGCTGTACTCGCTCGAGGTGGCGGGACCCGGCGGGCACTGGGTCGAGTTCTCGCGGCCGCTGACGCGCGGGCCGATCTCCGCCGACACCCAGCTCATGCTCGACGCCTACGACGAGTACCACGCCGCCGCGCGCGCGAGCATGCGCGCCGGCGCGAGCGCGCACGATGTCCATCGCGCCGTGTCGGCGCCCTTCCACGAGCGCGGCTACCCGCTCGGCCACGTCACCGGGCACTCGATCGGGATGACGATGATCGAGCACCCGCGCATCGGCGAGGGCATCGACGTCGAGCTGCGCGAGGGCATGGTCTTCTCGATGCACCCGCACGCGATCGCAGGCGGCGGCAGCGCGTGCCTGTACATGCAGGACACCTGGTGCGTCGGCGCCGCTGCCGGCGAGCCGCTCTCGAGCGTTCCGCTGCGAATCTTCGACGGCACCGAGCCCCGCCCGACGCCATATCACGCAGGCGGTAGCTGAGCCGATGGTGAGCGAGCTCCGCAGTCTCGCCGGCGGGGTCGGTCCGGAGCGTCACCGCACGCTCGCAGACCGAGCCTTCGCGGCGCTCCACGACGCGATCGTGACCGGCCAGCTGGCGCCCGGCCAGCGGCTGCCGATCGAGGAGCTCGGCGAGGCGCTCGGGATGAGCGCGATGCCGATCCGCGAAGCGCTGCGGCGCCTCGACGCCGCCGGGCTGGTCGAGAACATCCCCCACCGCGGCGGCCGCGTCACGCAGCTCTCGATCGAGGACCTCGGCGAGGTCTACGAGGCGCGGCTCGCGCTTGAGCCGCTTGCGATCGCCCGCGCGGCGGCCCGCTTCGACGAGACGGACGCGGCGTTGGCCGGCGAGCGTCTGGCCGTGCTCGACGGCCTGATCGAGGAGAACTCGCCGGACACCTGGGCCGCGCACACCGCCTTCCACTTCGCGCTGTATGAAGCCGGCGACTCGAGCTGGCTCCTGCGTCTGATCCGGCCGCTGTGGGAGACCAGCCAGCGCTACCGCCTGGCCGCGGCGGTGGCGCCCAAGCTCGACACCCGCCGGGCCGAGCACGCGCTGATCCTGCAGGCGTGCGCCGATCACGATTCCGAGCGCGCCGCGGTGATGCTCTACGACCACCTCGCGACGACCGCCAACGACGTCTCGCAGGCGATGGGCGGCCCCCGCCTGTTCGAGCCGCGCGGCGCCTTCTAGCTGCGCGCCGCCGTGCGCCATGATTGTGCGCTCACGTCAACGCGCGAGAGAGGAAGCCAGATGGAGGTGTTCTACACGGCGACGGGGGTCTCCACCGGTGACGGGCGCAGCGGCTCCGTCGCGCTCGCCGACGGCACGCTCGAGCTCGACATGTCGCTCGCGGGCCACGGCAGCGGCGCCAACCCCGAGCAGCTCTTCGCGCTCGGCTACGCGGCCTGCTTCCACAGCGCGCTGAAGCGCGTCGCCGGGCAGATGGACAGGGCGGTCGACGGGTCGACCGTGTCGGCGACCGTTGGTCTCGGGCGCGACGGCGAGGCGTTCGGCCTCGAGGTGGAGCTGCGTGCCGCGGTGCCCGGGCTCGCCGAGGAGGAGGTCCGCGAGCTGCTCGAGGCCGCACACGGGATCTGCCCGTACTCCCGCGCGACGCGCGGCAACATCCCGGTCAAGCTGACGGTCGGCTGAACCCCCCGTGGCGGCGCACGCGGGCAGTCGGATTCGCAACGAGCGCAAGTACCGGCGCCGGCGCGCCGTCGCGGCCGTGGTGCTCGCCTTGCTCGCCGCCGCCGTCGCCGTGGTCGTGCTGAGCCTCGGCGGCGGCGGGCGCGGAGCGCCGGCGCGCGCGGCCACTTCGAAGACGCCGCCGGCCCATGCCGGGCCGCTGCGGCAGGTTGTCCATGACGGCCCGCACGGCACCGAGTCGGTGCCGATCCTGATGTACCACGTGATCCTCGCCGCGCCCGCCGGCGCGCCGTTCCCCGGCCTCTACGTCACACCGACACTGTTCGCGCAGCAGATGCAGGCGCTCGCGGCGGCCGGCTACCACGCCGTGACGATGAACCAGATGTGGGACAACTGGCACCGCGGCACGCCGCTGCCGGCCGGCCGGCCGATCGTGATCAGCTTCGACAACGGCTATGAGTCGCAGTACCGCTTCGCGCTGCCGGTGCTGCGCTCGCTCGGCTGGGTGGGGGTCGAGAACCTGCAGCTGAGCGGCCTGCCGGTCTCGCAGGGAGGCCTCTCGCGCCGACAGGTGCGGGGGCTGGTCGCGGCCGGCTGGGAGCTCGACACCCAGGGCTACAACCACGCCGATCTGATCACGCTGAGCGCCAGTGAGCTCCACTTCCAGGTGGCGGTCGCGCGCGCTCGCATCCGCGCTCTCTACGGCGTCCACGCGGACTGGTTCTGTTACCCCTCCGGCCACTACGACGCCGCCGTGATCGCGTCCGTCAAGGCCGCCGGCTTCCGCGGCTCGACCACCGTCGTGCCGGGCTGGGCGGCGCCCGGCGATGATCCCTATCGGCTCCCGCGCCTGCGCGTGCTGGCCGGCACCAGCCCGCAGGAGCTGCTCGCGCAGATCGCCGCGATCCGCGACGATCCGCCGCCGGGCTCCTCCTACGGCCTGTGAAGCTCGCGCTGGCGCTCGCGGTCGCCGTGCTCGCCGGCGTCGCCGTGCTGGCGCTGGCGCCGGGCCACCTCGGCGTCGAGCGCCCCCTCGCGCCGGCGGCGCTCGCGCTCGGCGCGCCGGCGGGGCCCGCGACCGCACTCACCGCCAACCCGGTCGGGCTGAGCGTCGAGTACCAGCTGCTCGCGAGCGAGCTCGGCAGCGGGAGCTGTCCGCCGGCGGCGCTCGTGCGCGCGATCGCGGCGCTGCGCTCACCAACGCTTCGGATCGGCGGCGACTCGCAGGATCAGACGGCGCCCGCCGGCGCGCCGCCCCACGCGGGCGCGAGCGACCTGCCCCGCGGCTTCTGGGCGAGGCTCGGCTGCCTCGAGCGCGAGACCGCCATCGCGGTCGTCGTCGGGCTGAACCTGGCTTCGGATGAGCCCGCGTGGGCGACGACGCTGGCGGCCGACGCGCGCGCCGTGATCCCCCGGGCGCGGCTTCGCTTCGAGCTCGGCAACGAGCCCGACATCTACGGCTCCCACGTGCCGTGGTGGAACGGCCGCGAGCTGGTGCGAACGCCGATGCCGTTCGCGACCTACCTCCGCCGCGCCGAGGCGGTGGCCGCCGCGATCGGCCCCGGCAGCTCGATCGAGGGCCCGGACTTCGCCTCCGGGCGCTGGGTCAAAGCTGTGCCCGCGCTCGTGCGCACGCTCGGCCTGCGCGCGGTCGACGCTCACTTCTACCCCCTCGACGCCTGCGCCACCACCGCCGGCGCGACCGCCGCGGCGCTGCTCTCCAAGGCGGTCCAGACGAAGCTCGACGAGCGCGTGCGGCTCGCCCGCGACGCCCGCGCGGCCGGCCTGCCGGCGCTGATCTCGGAGGCCAACTCGATCAGCTGCGGCGGCGTCGCCGGCGTCTCCGACTCGCCGGCGGCGGCGGTCTGGGCGTTCAGGCTGATCGTCGCTGCGCTGCGGGCCGGCTTCGAATCGGTCCGCTTTCATTCGAGCGGCGGCAGCTACGACCCGTTCGCGCTGCACGGCGAGCGGCTGGCGTTGCGCCCGCTCTACCTCGGGCTGCGCGCGGCCGCCGCGGTGCTGAGCGCGGGCAGCGTGCTGCGTGCGATCCGCGGCGGCGGCACCCTCGACGCCGTCGCCGTGATCAGGCGCGACGGGACCACGAGCGACCTGCTCAACAACTACTCGGCGGCGCCACGCTGGGTCGCGGTCGCCGCGCGCGGGCCGGTTGCGATCGTGGCTGTCCTCGCGCGCGCGCCAACCGTGCGGGCGGCCACGGTGAGGGCGAGCGGCGGGCGCGCGCGGGTCGAGCTGCCGCCCAACTCGCTGGTGGCGATCACGACGTCGCCGGGTTGAGCACGTAGACGCGCAGCGGCCCGCTCGGGAAGCGCTCACCGGCGAAGGAGGCGACGCTGTAGCGCACGCCCTTGTAGAGCAGGGAGCCGGCGCTCGGCAGCGACGGCGGCCCGGGGAAGGTTCCCGCCAGCTGGCTCGCGCCGCTGCGAACCAGCACCGGCACGCCGGTCAGCGAGTGCGCGAGGTCGGCGTAGCCGTGCGCGCTCTGAGCAGTGAAGAGCGCCCGCCCGAGAAGGTGCCCCGAAGCGTCCTTCAGCGGCAGCGAGACCGGCGCGAGCAGCGCCCGCGAGCTGCCGGCCGCGGCGACGAGGTGGCCGCGGGTGAACACCTGCAGCCCCGCGAAGCCGCCCGAACGCACCATCTCGCGGACCGCCCGCGCGGCGGCCGCGTCGTCGCCGGCGGCGAGCGCCGCGCGCAGGGCGCTGGCGCCGGTGATCGCATCCAGCGCGTGGACGATCTGCTGGCCGCCGAGCGCCTCGTCATAGGCGCGCCTCGCGACGTACGCCATCGCGTCGGCGCGGACCTGCGCGCAGCTGACGCGAGCCAGCGACGCCGCCGGGGGATGCACGAGCAGGTAGACGCGCAGCTGCCCCTGCGGGAAGTGGCCGACGGTCAGCTGCGCGACCAGGTAGCTGCGGTCGCCCACGCGCACGCTCGCGGCCCCGCCGAGGCGCCGGGGGCTGACGGCGATGTCGCGCATCAGCGTGCGCCCGTGGTAGGTCATCACGGTGTGGACGCCGATCAGCCGCGAGAGCAGAAGGCGGTAGCCCAGATCGTCCTGGATGGACATCACGAAGCTGCCGACCACCCGCCCGCCCAAGCGCAGCGAGCCGCCGACCGGCGCGAGCACCAGCGGCCCGCCGAGATCGTCGAGAACGCGGCCGTTGCCGACCACGCGCATCCGCACGATGTGCATGTGGTTGTAGAGCAGCACCAGCAGCTCGCTGTGAACTGCGGCGGCGTCGCCGGCCGCGGCCGCCCGCGCGAGGACGCCGTCTGTCTCGATCGTGTGCAGTGCGCGATGCACGGCCCCGCCGTCGCGCTCCCCGGCTGCCACGCGCAGCGCGACGCTGAGCGCGCTCGCCTTGTAGGTGGCGGCGGTGGCGGCGCCGCAGGGCGGCGCGGCGCCGCCGCCCCCGCCCGAGGAGATTCCGCCCACGAACAGGGCCACGATCGCCGCGATCGCGCCCAGCGCCAGCAGCGAGGTGGCGTGGCGGGC
>Ga0209415_10017331_pt1 | contig 11474 bp, 9 predicted proteins | sample PeaSoiSIISIP2007_FD_187696 | JGI IMG/M metagenome (GOLD analysis project Ga0209415, IMG submission 187696) | Peat soil microbial communities from Weissenstadt, Germany - SII-SIP-2007 (SPAdes) (version 2) | ecosystem: Environmental > Terrestrial > Soil > Wetlands > Peat | place: Germany... | reverse complement strand
TCGCCGCGCGGTCGTACTCGCCGCGGGCCGGCATGCGGTGGAGCTTCGTTCGGAGCGACGGCGCCGGGGACACCCTCCACAGGTTACGTGCTCCTCGGGGGGCTTCCAGGCGTGGGCTGATGACGACGCCGGCACCAAGCAACCCTCCACAGGTCAGGTGCTCCTCGGGGCCTTCCGGGGCGGGGCGACCGGCGGGCCGCGGGGCCGACCGCGCCGGACGCCCCGCGAGGCGCTACTTCTTGCCGTCCTTCGCGCCGAGCGCCCTCCCCGCGCTCTGCACCACGTTGCGAATGAAGTCGTACTGCGTGTGCACGAGCCGGTCGGCCATCTCCATGGCCGCGTCGACGACATCCTGGCGCCTGGAGGGCTCGCTGAGCGCCGGCAGCTTCTCATCGACGGTATCCACGAACTTGCGCACCGCGTCAATCGCGGCCCGCTGCCCGGCCTCGAGTGACTTGAGCACCTCATCAGAGAGGTCGGTCGTCCGCTCGACCGCGCCGGCCGGCTCGCGCTTCTTGCTCTGTGCGGCGCTCTGTGCGGCGGGCCTCTTGGCCGTTCCCTTGCGTGCCGCCGCGCTGCGCTGTGTCTTTGTCTCTGGCATTGGTTCCTCCTTCGCGGGATCCCCCGCTAGCGCTGCATTCACGGGGCCGCGGTTGGACTCCCTGCCGGCTCGGCTGTCGGCTGGAGGCACTTCGCGGCCACTGCCTGGCCTGGAACCCTATGCCGGCTGACCGGCGCCGCCATCCGTAGAGACCTCGGACTGACCGGGCTGAAGCTACGTGTTCGGCTGTTCTGGGCCGGATGAATCAGGAGCAGTCTCGACCGACCTGCGTTCGCTCTTCCCAGGGATGCTTGGGGTTGTGTGATTCTCCGGAGCGCCCGCCCAATCCGGGTGTCGTCCTTCTACTTGGCAAATACCCGGTTGGCCACGTGCGCTTCACCAAGCGTCTCGAAAGCGACGAGCTTGCCACTGGCGTTGTAGGTGAGGACGTCGGCGCTCTCGACCGTCTCGCCCTCGAGATGAACTGTGGTCAGGACCACGACCTTGTCGCCGTCGGCGATGAAGTCATGCGGCGCGGTCCGGAAGTCCTTGGTCAGGAACTTTCCCCACAGCTCGCCGACCGCCTGCTTGCCGTTGTAGGTCCCGGTCAGCGCGTTATTGCCGCGCACCTTCCACGCGATCGAGTCATCGATGTTGCGCATCGCGCCCTCGGCGTCGCCACTGCTGAATGCCGCGTAGGCCTCCTGCGCGGTCTGCTTGTTGTCCTGGGTGCCCATAGCCAGATCTCTTCCTTTCAGTTGAACAGCGGTCAGCGCAACCATACCGGAGGTGCTCCTGCACGCACGAGGCGGATCGGTTTCGACGGAACGTCTGGATCGGCCCCCGCCAAGTCGCTCTGCGCGCGCCGGCGCGGTGAGGGCCTCATTATCACGGGTGCCCGCCTGGCAGCCCTGCGTGTCGGAGTAGGCGCGCCATGTCGTAGAAGCCGGTCTGGAAGTCGGTGAGGCGCCGTGGCGGTCCGCCTGCGGCGACTGGGTCTTTGAAGCGCGCCTGCGCCCATCCCTGGCGCCATTCGACCATCTGCTGGGCGAGGGCGCTGTGGTCGGTGACTGCGGTGCCGCGGGCGGCCGCGGCGGGGCCGGTGAGGAGAGGCCCGAGGTGCTGCGCGGCGGCGACGCGCGCGCTGAGCGCGGGGATCTGTCCGTTGGTCTGGCAGAAGCGCGTGAGGATCGTCTTGATGATCGAGGTGTGGTCGAAATGGATGTCCGGTGCGAGCTGCGAGGAGGACGAGCCGGCGGTTACGAGCGGGGAGATCAGGAGGGCGGGCACGCGCACGCCGAGGCGCTGGAACTGCGGGTTGTCGTCCACGGCGGTGGGTGGCGCGACGTGGTCGTAGAACCCGCCGTGCTCGTCGTAGGTGAGGATCAGGAGCGTCTTCCCCCAGGTGGGCGCCGAGCTGAGCGCGTGGTAGATGGTGAGGATCAGATCCTGGCCGGCGATCACATCGCTGGGTGGGTGGTCGTCGTTTGAGTCGGGGCCGAGGACGCGGAGGTCCTTGAAGCGCGGGTCGATCCAGCTGACCTGCGGCAGCCGTCCTGCGGCGACGTCGTCGAGGAACGAGGGGCCTTCCTCGGTCAGCTCTCCGACCGCGCGTTCCAGGGTGCTCAGGGTGCGCGAGTCCAGGAAGGCGAAGCGCTCGTGGTTGCTGAGCCGGTACTGGGGGTCGACGGCGCGCAGCGTGGCGGGGTCAAAGGAGTACCAGCGCCAGTCGATCTGGTGTTCGTCGAGGTAGCGGACGAAGCTCGGCAGCGCGTAGATGGGCGGCGATACGTCGTCACGGCTGCCCGCGGCGCGCCCGGCGATCGAGTACAGCCGGTTCGGCCAGGTCGCCCCGGGCACGGAGCTGAACCACCTGTCGAGGACGCAGTACTCGGCTGCGAGGTGGTCGTAGACGGGCAGGTCATCGCCCGTGTAGTAGCCCATCACGAGACCAGGGTCTGGTACCGGCACTTCGAGCTGTGCGGCTCGTTCCCGGGAGATGCGGGCGTAGTTGGCGACGAAGCCCTGGCCGCCTCCCGCCAGCTGCTCATCGACCGAGGCTCCCGAGTGGTCGGGGTCTTCGGCCTCCCCGTGGAACATCGTGGCAGCCAGGTGGTGGATGGGATAGTCGGCGCCCGCGTACGCGTTGCGGTTGACGGCGGGACCGGTCAGCCCGTCGATGTTCGTACGGCCCTTCCCGCCTTCTGCAGCCGGCAGCGAGAGGTATCCGAGCATGTGATCGAAGGAGCGGTTCTCGAGCATCACGACGACCACGTGCTCGATCTGATCCAGACGCGCGGCGACCCCGTCATCCGGTGCGGCGACCGTGCCCGGCGGCGTGGGCGGGACCGCCGCGGCGACCACTTCGATCATCTGCCGCCACTTCGCCGGCAGCAGATGCGCCACGCTTCGAAGCGCCGCCCGCTCAACCTCTCCCAAGAAATCGCTCATACTGCCCTCCATTAGGGATTATTCGAGTCGTCAAGACAGGAGCAGACTACAGCGTCGGAGGGGCGGGTGGAGTGGTTAGAGCCCACCCACCCGCCTCCTCTCAGGTGCAGTACCTCGGTGCTACACGCGCGTTGTGCCCACCGAGCCACCCCCGGTCGCGCCGCGCGGGTCGATCGACTGAGGGGTTGGGTAGGACTGTCCGCTATGCGGGGTCTGCACACGGTGGGAGTCTGCGCACGACACGCACGACATACGGCCCTCTCCGACCATCTTGTACCCTCCGCCGCGTGCAGACCCTCCCCACGCGCCTGGCTGGCCCGGTCCTCTTTGCCCCGCGCGCGTTTGCGGATGAGCGCGGCTTCTTCGTGGAGACCTACCGCCTGCAGTGGCACGCCGAGCTCGGCATCCCGCAGGAGGAGCGCTTCATCCAGGACAACCACTCGCGCTCCACGCGCGGTGTCGTGCGCGGGATGCACTTCCACATCGGCCCCGGCGTGGCCAAGCTGGTGCGCTGCGCGCGCGGGCGCATCCTCGACGTCCTGGTCGACCTGCGCCACGGGTCCCCCACCTACGGCGAGTGGGAGGGCTTCGAGCTCGACGACTCCGCGCTGCACGAGCTCTACGTCCCCGTCGGCTTCGCCCACGGCTTCTGCGTGCTCAGCGAGGTGGCCGACGTGCTCTACAAGCAGACCGCCTACTACGACACGGCCGTCGAGCGGGGCATCGCCTGGGACGACCCCGACGTCGCGATCGAGTGGCCGCTGCCGCGTGTGGAGCTGAGCGTCTCGCCGCGCGACGCCGGCGCACCGCGCCTGGCCGACATGGCGGGGGAGCTGCCCTTTCGCTACGGGTCTGACCCGGCGCTCTGATCCCACGCTTCGCTACGCAGGCTGACTGGCTTTCGTCGGCTCGCGGACTTTCCGCGCGTGCTTTTCGCTACCCGGGCTGATCCGGCTCCACCTGCACAGCGACGGCCGCCACCGCGCCGGGACCGACGTCGAGCTCGCACACCCACGGCTCTGGTGGACCGGCCTCGGCGAGCCTGCCCGTTCCCGCCAGGCCCACACCCAGGCACTTCAGCGCCGCCTCGTGGCGCACCCACTCGCGCAGGAACTCCCGGCGGCGCGCGGCCGGCTGAAGCGTCCGCAGGCGCCCTGCGGTGTCTGGGCCAAACGCGCGCTCGGCCAGCGCCACGTCATCTCTGCGGCTGTCGCGGTCGAGCACCTCGACGTCCACCCCCACCGCGGCGCCCCGCGTGAGCGCATACACCGCCACCCCCCCGGAGTGCGACATGTTGAAGTTCAACCGCTCTCTGTCGGGCAGCAGCCCTCCTCTCCCGGACAGCGCCGGCTTGCCGTGGGGGCCGGTGGCGAAGCTCAGCGCCCGCGGCTCGCTCTCCAGATAGCTGCCCAGCAGCGCCCTGAGCGCGCCGCGCGCGCGCATCCACCGCGCTCGATCCTCCGCCCTCGCCATGCGCCCGGCGCGTGCGTGCTCCTCGGGCGAGAGCAGTTCCACCAGCTCGCCGGCGACGGCGTCCAGGTCGGCTCGCCAGACCTCGACCGTCGCCCCCGGCGCGTGCGGGTCCCTACGGATCGACCCTACGTTCAGGCATGCGGCCAGTTGCAGGCCTCTGCGGTCAAGCGTTGCGGCCATGCGCCGATGCTACGTACATGTCGATGCCTTCCGCTCTGCGCCGCACCCGTGCGCGCCTCGCCGTCCTCGCCGCTCTCCTGGCGGGCGGCCTCGTGGGCGGTGCGGTGGCGGTCCCGGCGGCCACCGCCGCGGAAGCGGGAGTGAACCTCAACAACCTCACCCCCGGCACGATGCAGCAGGCCACCGCGCTCGGCGCTCATTGGATTCGCGTGTTCGCGCCGTGGAAGTTCTTCGAACCCTCCCAGGGAGTGCACGCCAGCAACTGGCTGTGGCCGTACGACCAGATGCTGAGCTCCGTGCCCAGGGGCACGCACGTGATCCTGGACGTCGTCGGCACCCCCGCGTGGGAGAGCGGCACGAGCGCCGGCAACGCGCCGCCGCGCAACCCGGCGGACTACGCGACCCTGCTGCACTTCCTCGCCCAGCGCTGGGCCGGGCGCGTGGCCGCGTATGAGATCTGGAACGAGGAGGACTCCTCGCGCTGGTGGGCCTCCCCCGACCCGGCTGCCTACACGCGCCTGCTGCAGTCCGCCTACACCGCCGTGAAGTCCGCCGATCCGAGCGCCGAGGTGGTGCTGGGCGGGCTCACCGGCAACGACTACTCCTTCCTGCAGGGCGTCTATGGGGCCGGCGGCAAGGGCTCCTTCGACGCCGTCGGCGTCCACACCGACACCGCCTGCAACGTCAACTCCCCCTACACCTTCCTGCGCAACCCCGACGGTCGCCTGGAACCGGACTCGTTCCTGGGCTACCGCGAAGTGCACGCCACCGAGCTCGCCAACGGCGACCAGGTGCCGATCTGGATGACCGAGGCGAGCTGGCGCACCACCTCGGCGCTGTGCCCCGAAGGCGCCTTCGCCGGCCAGAAGCCCGAGGGCGTATCCGAAGAACAGCAGGCCACCTACCTGCAGCAGGCCCTCCACTGCCTCGCCGGCGACCCCTACGTGCAGGTGGCCCTGTGGTACCCGCTCACCGACGAAGGCCCCGTCGTCTCCGGCCTGCTCCATTCGAACGGCTCCTCCAAGCCGGCCTACGCCGCGATGCGCTCCTACCTGGAACACGGCGACCAGCAGACCGGCACCTGCGGGGACTTCGCCGGCCCCAAGATCACCCCGTATAACCCCACCAACGGCCAGCGCTACAGGGGCAAGCTGAAGATCAGGGTCCTCGCCTCCGACCCGGCCGGCATCCGCCGCGTGCGCCTGTTCGACGACGGCCACCTCGTGCGCAACTGGGTGCCCTTCCTGTTCACCCACACCTATCCGCAGAGCACGGTCGCCTCGATGAGCTGGTTCGGCTCGATCAAGCTGCGCCCCGGCCGCCACGTGCTCACGATCGTCGCGATCGACCGGCTGGAAAACCGCTCCACGACCAACCTCACGATCGTGCACCTCTCAGAACATGCGCGCCGGCGCCACCACGGGCGCCACAAGTAGGCTCTCCTGGCAGACTTAGGGGCATGTCTGCGCCCCTGGCCCGCCTGCGCGAGCGCACTCACGGCTACACCGTCACCCCGCAGCAGTACGCCCGCGTGGCCTACGTCGCGCTGGGCGCACTCACGCTGATCGTGCTCACGGGCGCCGCCGTGCGCCTCACCGGCTCGGGCCTCGGCTGCCCGACGTGGCCGCGCTGCTACGGCAAGGTCTACCCGCCGCTGAACACGCATGCGGTGATCGAGTTCTCCAACCGCATGCTCACCGTCCCCGTCTCGCTGGCTGCGCTTGCCGCGTGGCTGCTGGCGCTGCGGCGGCGCCCCCGCCGGCGCGAGTTGGTGTGGCTGGGCGCGCTGCTGCCGCTCGGCGTCCTCGGCCAGGCGATCCTCGGCGGGCTCACCGTCAAGGGCAACCTCGACTACGGCTGGGTGATGGGCCACTTCGCGCTGTCGATGGCTTTGCTGGCTGCCGCCGTCGCGCTTGCCTGGCGGGCCACCTTCGCTGAGGACGTCCACCCGCCGCGCCCACGCGCGCAGGATCGCGCGCTCGTGTGGTGGGTGCGCGCGCTGGTGGCCCTTGGCGGGGTGACGATCTTCGCCGGCACCGCCGCCACCGCCGCTGGCCCCCACGCCGGCGGGTCGCCGGGCCAGCGCATCAACCGCCTGGCCTTCGACGGGCGCGCCACGATGGACTTCGTGATCCACCGCCACGGCGAGCTGGCCCTCGCCTTCGGGTTGCTCGCCGTCGGTGTGTGGTGGCTGGCGCGCGCGCGCGCCGCCGATCCGCTGCTGCGCCGCGCGCTGAGCGCGCTGTGCGTGCTGATCGCCCTGCAGGGCGCCGTCGGGCTCGACCAGTACGAGACCCACCTGCCCACCGAGCTCGTGTGGGTGCACGTCGCCCTGGCCTGCGCCTGCTGGCTCTCCTGCCTGTGGGCCGCGTGCGCCGCTGGGCGCCTGCAGCCGCGCGCCGTGCCCGCTCGCGCGCCCGCCGTGGCCCGCGGTTTGGGGCCTCTGGCGGGCGAGAATCAGGCGGGCGGCGCGTCGTCGTCCTGAGGAACCGTTAGCCTGCTCGCAGCAACGACACCCAGAGGGTGGCGCAGCCGGCCGCAGGCCGGCGAGCCGGGTCCCTCGCTTTTTCTAATCAGAAGGGAGTGGGATGACCAAGAACGAGCTGGCTGAGAAGGTCGCAGAGAGCGCCGGGCTGACCGGAAGTCAGGCACGGGAGGCGCTGGACGCGGTTATCGGCGCGGTCTCCGACGAGTTGGCGTCAGGCGGTGAGGTCGCCCTTGCCGGCTTTGGCAAGTTCAGCGTCAGCCATCGCTCCGCCCGGCAGGGACGTAACCCGGCCACGGGCGAAACGATCAACATCGCCGCCAGCAAGGCGGCGAAGTTCTCTGCGGCAAGCGCGCTGAAGAACCGCCTTAACTCCTAGAGCACGACATACCTGGCGGTCACCGGCCGTGGGGAGCCGGTGGCGTCCGGGTGCCCGCGCGCGGCGCGCGACGCCCGCGACCCCCCGGCGGGGCGGGCGGGTCCACTGGCTTTGCTCTCGGTGGGCGGTGCTCTTCGCCAAGGCGTGGCGACCCCTCCTAGAGTGAGGGGCACGCCACTCGATCGAAGGGAGCCCGATGTCCGCGCGCCGAGTAACGCTTGCGGTGGCCTGCCTGGCCACGGCGATGCTGATGCTCGACATCGCCGTGGTCAACACGGCGCTCTCGCACATCGCGCACGACCTGCGCGCCTCGTTGACGGGGCTGCAGTGGATTATCGACGCCTACACCCTCACGCTCGCGACGGTCGTGCTCAGCGCCGGCTCGCTGGCCGACCGCATCGGCCGCCGGCGGGTGTTCGCCTGGGGCACGGCGCTGTTCACGGCCTCCTCGCTGGTGTGCGCGCTGTCGGGCTCGATCGTCGTGCTCGACCTCGCCCGCGCCGTGCAGGGCGTGGGCGGCGCGCTGATGTTCGCCACCTCGCTCGCGCTGATCTCCGCCGGCTTCACCCAGCCGGGCGAGCGCGCCAGGGCGTTCGCCGCCTACGGCGCCACGATCGGGGCGGCGTTCGCGATCGGGCCGCTCGTCGGCGGCCTGCTCACCAGCGGCTTCAGCTGGCGGGCGGTGTTCTTCGTCAACGTCCCCCTCGGCGTGTTCTGCCTGGCGGCCACGCGCGCGTGGGTCACCGAGTCGCGCGACCCCGCCCCCCGGCGCCTTGACTGGCCTGGCCAGGCGACGCTCAGCGCCTGTCTGTTCCTGTTCGTGCTGGCGCTGCTGCGCGGCAACGCCGAGGGCTGGGGCTCCCCGGCGATCGTTGCCGCGCTGCTCGGCGGCGCCGTGTTCGGCGCGGCGTTCCTCGCCGTCGAGGCCCGCTCGCGCGCGCCGATGCTGCCGCTGGGCTTCTTCCGCTACCCCGCCTTCACCGGCGCGCAGGTCGCGGCGTTCGCGATCTCCGCGTCGTTCTTCGCGATCTACCTGTACCTGACGCTCTACCTGCAGGAGGTCCTGGGGCTCTCGCCGATCCAGACCGGCCTCGTGTACCTGCCGGGCACGGTCGTGATGTTCGTGATCTCAGGCGCCTCTGCGCCGCTGGTGCAGCGCACCTCGCCGGGCCTCCTGGTCACCGCCGGCCTCGTGCTCGTCGCCGGCGGCATGGCGCTCTGCACGATCATCGGCCCCCACACCTCGTGGGCGCTCGTGCTCCCCGGCGAGGTGCTCGCCTCGATCGGCACGGGCATGTTCAACCCTGCCCTCTCCGCTGTCGCGCTGAGCTCGCTGCCCGAGCGCCACGGCGGCCTCGCGGCCGGCGTCAACGACACCTTCCGCAACACCGGCGTCGCGCTGGGCGTGGCGGTCTTCGGCGCGCTCGTCCCCGCCGCCGCCGCGATCGGCCACGGCTCGGCCGCCGCCTACGTCAGCGGCCTGCACCACGCGTTCTGGCTGGCCGCCGCGCTGGCGGGCGTGGGCGCGATCCTCAGCGCGCGCTTGATCGGCGTGCGCTCACGCGCCGGCGCGCAGTCTCATGCGGCGCTCGAAGCTATCTGAACGCCTCTGACGTTCGAGGGCCAAGCAGATCAAGGACGCAGTGAGCGAAGTGTGCTGGCCGAAACGGGGATGCGAGCCAAAGGCGAGTGTCTCCCGGCTTCGGTACGCAAGCGAGCGAGGACGCAGAGATGCGCCGGCCATCGAACGTCAGCCGCAGCCGGTGTTGTTGCCGCAGCTTGAGCAGGTGTAGCACGACCCGGTGCGCTGCATCATCCCGCCGCACTGGCTGCACGCCGGCCCGAGGTCGAGGCCTCGCAAGCGGGCCGGCACGACCGGCGGGGAGTCGGTCAGCGCGCTCGCCGGGGGCAGGCTTGCACCCGGCCCGCTCGCGCTTGCGCCCTGTGCGCCGGCGCTCGCCGCGCTCGCGTCCTGCGGCCCGGCGGTGTCCGAGGACTGCACCGACTGGGCGGCCTCCTGGGCCGCCTTGCGGGCGCGCACGGCGGGGGTGAGGATGCCGAGCTCCTCCTGCGCGTCGGTGCTCATGAAGCGCGAGGCGAGCCAGCGCATGATGTAGTCGGGCATCGACTTGGCGAAGGGGATCTCTGGGTTTGAGGTGATGCCCTCGGGCTCGAAGCGCATGTAGCTGAACTTCTGCACGAGTGTTTCCAGCGGCACGCCGTACTGCAGCGCGATCGAGATCGCGGTGGCGTAGCTGTTCATCATCCCTCTAAGCGTCGAGCCCTCCTTGCCGATGTCGGTGAGGAAGATCTCTCCGACGGTGCCGTCCTCATACATCCCGGCGGTGATGTACCCCTCGTGGCCGCCGATCGAGAACTTGTGCGTGATCGACTGGCGCTCGCGCGGCATCCGCTTGCGCCGCGGTCCGGCCTCGGCGAGCGCCTTGCCGACGGCCTCTTCGACAAGCGAGTCCACATCGGGCGCCTCGACGCCCGCCCCTGCGTTCTTCTCGTCCTGCGCGTCGGTGCGCAGTGCCTGCGCGGTCTTCGAGCCGTCGCGGTAGATCGCGAGCGCCTTGACGCCGAGGTGCCAGGCCTGGGTGTAGGCGTCGGCGATGTCCTCGACGGTCGACTGGAGGGGCATGTTCACGGTCTTTGAGATCGCACCGCTGATGAACGGCTGCACGGCGCCCATCATCTGCAGGTGGCCCATGTGCGAGATCGCGCGCTCGCCGACGGCCACGTCGAACACCGGCATGTGCTCCTCGGCGAGGCCGGGTGCGCCGACGATCGTGCCGTGCTCGGCGAGGTGCGCCTCGATCTGCTCGATCTGCTGCTCGGAGTAGCCCAGCGTCTGCAGGGCCAGCGGCACGGTGCGGTTGACGATCGTCATCTGCCCGCCGCCCACGAGCTCCTTGAACTTGACGAGTGAGAAGTCGGGCTCGACACCGGTGGTGTCGCAGTCCATCAGGAACGAGATGGTCCCCGTCGGCGCCAGCACCGTCGCCTGCGCGTTGCGGTAGCCGTGCTCCTCGCCCAGCTCCACCGCCTCCTCCCACGAGCGCTGCGCCGCCGCCAAGAGCTCGCCGTCCGAGCAGCTCTCGGACGCGATCGCGTGGGCCGCCTCGCGGTGCATCTCCATCACGCCGTTGTGCGCCTCGCGGTTCTCGGGGTAACGCTCGTACGGGCCGATCGCCGCCGCCACCTCGGCCGAGCGGCGGTAGGCGCGGCCGGTCATCAGCGCGGTGATCGCCGCGGCCGTGCCGCGACCCTCCTCGGAGTCGTAGGGCATGCCGTTGCTCATCAGGTACGCCCCGAGGTTGGCGTAGCCGAGGCCGAGCTGGCGGAAGGCGCGCGCGTTGGCGGCGATCTCCTCGGTCGGATAGCTGGAGGGGCTGACGACGATCTCCTGCGCCAGCAGCATCACGTCGACGGCGTGCTCGAAGGACTCCACGTCGAGCGTCCCGTCCTCGCGGCGGAAGCGCATCAGGTTCAGCGAGGCGAGGTTGCACGCCGAGTCGTCCACGTGCATGTACTCCGAGCACGGATTCGAAGCGTTGATGCGCCCCGAGGCAGGGCACGTGTGCCAGCGGTTGATGGTCGTGTCGTACTGCACGCCGGGGTCCGCGCAGCGCCAGGCGGCCTGCGCGATCTCGCGCATCAGCTCGCGCGCCTTGAGCGGCTCGCCGACGGGCTCCCCGGTCTGGCGGGCGATCAGGCGCCACTCCCCGTCCTCCTGCGCGGCGCGCATGAACTCGTCGGTGATGCGCACCGAGTTGTTGGCGTTCTGGTACTGGATCGAGTTGAACCCCTCGCCGTCGATCGACATGTCAAAGCCCGCTTCTCGGAGCGCCTGGGCCTTGTCCTCCTCCTTGGCCTTGCACCAGATGAACTCGCGGATGTCCGGGTGGTCGATGTCGAGCACGACCATCTTCGCCGCGCGGCGCGTCTTACCCCCCGACTTG
>Ga0209415_10017330_pt1 | contig 11474 bp, 8 predicted proteins | sample PeaSoiSIISIP2007_FD_187696 | JGI IMG/M metagenome (GOLD analysis project Ga0209415, IMG submission 187696) | Peat soil microbial communities from Weissenstadt, Germany - SII-SIP-2007 (SPAdes) (version 2) | ecosystem: Environmental > Terrestrial > Soil > Wetlands > Peat | place: Germany... | reverse complement strand
GTGCAGGCGCGTGGCGTCGTGCTTCTGGATGACGAAGCGCGGATATTCGGCCGCCCGGATCGCGGTCGTGCCGGCGGGCTCCGCCGTCTTCTTGAAGTCGCGCTTGGCGCGGTACTCGGAGAGCTTTTTCTTGGCCATGGCTTTCACTCGCCGACCGTGGGGCCAGGGGCTGCGCCAGAACGCAGATACCCGGGCGCCGTTCCTGGGCCCTGTTCCTGGCGCCAACGGTAAAGCCGCACCGTCAACGCCAACATAACAGCTGGCGCGGATGCCGTGCCTAGATGTAGCTGCCGAGGCCCCGAGCTCGGCCGCTAAGGCAAAATTCACGTGGAGTTAAGGGGTTGTTTTGGCCTGCTTTTTGCGCTGACAGGTCATGACGTGATAAGCAGCCCCTGATAGTGTCCCGGCACCGAATGAACGCCGCGCCGCCTCTCGTAGACGGCGCCCACGCCGTGGACGAAACGGTTCTCCTCATGAAACCCGAGACCCCGCGCGCAATCCATCTCAAGGACTATCGTCCGCCCGCCTACCTCATCGACAAGGTCGCGCTCGACTTCGGCCTCGATAAGACGCGCACGCGCGTGCACTCGCGCCTGTCCGTGCGCCCCAATCCGGACGCCCGCGGCCGCCCCGGGCCGCTGCGGCTCGACGGGGATGGCCTCGAGCTTGCCTCCATCGCGCTCGACCGCACGCCGCTCGGCAAGAAGGACTACAAGCTCTCCGACACCGGGCTGACGCTGCTCAAGCCGCCGGCAGAGCCGTTCACGCTCGACATCGTCACCTTCGTCAACCCGGAGGCCAACAAGGCGCTGCAGGGCCTCTACCGCACCAACAACGTCTATTGCACCCAGTGCGAGGCCGAGGGCTTCCGCCGCATCACCTATTTCCTCGATCGCCCCGACGTGCTGGCAACCTATACGGTGCGCATCGAGGCCGACCCTAATGAGGCGCCGATCCTGCTCTCGAACGGCAACCTGTTCGAGCGCGGCGTGCTCGACGGCGGCAAGCGCCACTACGCCCTGTGGCGCGATCCTTTCCCCAAGCCCTGCTACCTGTTCGCGATCGTCGGCGGCGATCTCGCCCCCACCGCATCCTCGTTCCGCACCATGTCGGGGCGCGAGGTCGCGCTCGGCATCTACGTCGAGCACGGCAAGGAGGAGCGGGCGGCCTGGGCGATGGATTCGCTCAAGCGCGCCATGCGGTGGGACGAGGAGCGCTTCGGCCGCGAGTACGATCTCGACGTGTTCAACATCGTCGCCGTGTCCGACTTCAACATGGGCGCCATGGAGAACAAGGGGCTCAACGTCTTCAACGACCGCCTGCTGCTGGCCTCGCCCGAGACCGCGACCGACACCATCTTCGAGGCCATCGAAGCCGTCGTGGCGCACGAGTACTTCCACAACTGGACCGGCGACCGCATCACCTGCCGCGACTGGTTCCAGCTCTGCCTCAAGGAAGGGCTGACGGTGTTCCGCGACCAGGAGTTCTCCGGCGACGAGCGCTCGGCGACCGTGCAGCGCATCCTCGACGTGCGCCAGTTGAAGACGCATCAGTTCGCCGAGGACGCGGGCCCGCTGGCCCATCCCGTGCGGCCCGAAAGCTACATCGAGATCAACAACTTCTACACGGCGACCGTCTACGAGAAGGGCGCCGAGGTCGTGCGCATGCTGCAGACCCTGCTCGGCGCCGACAATTTCCGCAAAGGCATGGACCTCTATTTCGAGCGCCACGACGGCGAGGCCGCGACGGTCGAGGACTTCGTGCGCTGCTTTGAGGACGTGAGCGGCAACGACCTCGCCCAGTTCCGGCTGTGGTACTCGCAGGCCGGCACGCCGGAGCTGGTCTGCGCGCTGCGCTACGACAAGGCGCGCAAGATGGCCCAGCTCGACATCGAGCAGGTGCTGCCGGCCACGCCCGGCCAGCCGCACAAGAAGCCGCTGCAGATCCCGGTCAAGCTGGGGCTCCTGAGCGCCAACGGCGACGAGCTCGCGCTGAAGCTCGAGAGCGGCGAGACGGTCGCCGACGGCATCCTGCCGCTGACCAGGCGCAAGCAGACGTTCCGCTTCGTCGACGTGCCGTCGCGGCCGGTGCCCTCGCTCTTGCGCGAGTTCTCCGCGCCCGTGAACGTGACGATCGATCTTTCCGACCGCGACGTCGAGTTCCTGATGGCCAACGACGGCGATCTGTTCAATCGCTGGCAGGCCGCCAACAGCTTCGCGACGCGCACCCTCGTCGAGATGGTCGCCGTTCTCGGCCAGGGCAAGAGCACCGCCCGCGGCGCGCGCTACGCCAAAGCGCTCGGCGCCGCCATCGTGAGCGATGGGCTCGAGCCGGCCTACAGGGCCGAGTTGCTGAAGCTACCGACCCAGGCCGACGTCGCCCGCGTGATCGGCAAGAACGTCGACCCGGCGCTGATCCACCGCGCGCATCGGGCGTTGTCGCGGCTGATCGGACGCGCGCTCGGGGACACGCTCGAGGCGCTCTACGCGGACATGGCCGACGACGGCGCCTTCTCCCCCGACGCCGCGAGCGCGGGCAAACGCGCGCTCCGCAACGCCGCGCTGACACTGCTCTCGGCGCGCGGCGGCAAGGCCGATGCCGCCCGACTGTCGCGGCACTATGCCGGCGCCACCAACATGACCGACCGCGCGCACGCCCTGTTCCTGCTCGCGGCCGCGGGCGGTCCCGCGGCTGAGCGGGCGCTCGCCGACTTCCGCGACGCCTGGAGCCACGACAACGTCGTCATCGACACCTGGTTTGCCGCTCAGGCCCAGTCCCCGCTTGCCGGCACGCTGAAGCGGGTGCAGGCGCTCACCCGCCACCCCCTGTTCGCGCTCACCGCGCCCAACAAGGTGCGTGCGCTCATCGGCACCTTCGCCGCCGGCAACCCGGTGCAGTTCAACCGCCCCGATGGCGCCGGCTACGCCTTCCACGTCGACCAGGTGTTGGCGCTCGACCGCATCAACCCGCAGATCGCCGCCCGCATGCTGGGCGCCTTCCGCAGCTGGCGCACGCTGGAGACGGGGCGCCGGGGGCTCGCCCGCAAGGCGCTGCAGCGGCTCGCACGCAGCAAAAGCTTATCCTCCGACGTGCACGAGATCGTCTCCAAGATGCTCGAGGCCTAAGTCCGGAAAATTTATTACATTGATGGGCTTATTCCCACTCGACAGCTGATTCGCGATCGTGTGAAGTAGATCGTGTGATTCGGGGTGGCGGATTCGGCAGGGGATCCGCGGGTCAATCAAAAAATTTCAATTCGGGGATGACGGATGGCGTGGATAACGTCGGCCTACGCACGCGTGCGGCCGATCCTGTGGGAGCTCTCCGCGGCGCGGACGAAGGCGGTTCTGCTCCTCAAATTCGCGGCTCTCAAATATGCGCTGCGGCAGCCCCCGCTGCGCCTGCACCCCTGCTTTGCCGTCGCCCTGCCGCTTGCTGCCCTCGGGCTTCTCGCCCCGTTCCTGCCCGTCGGCCTGACGGCCACCCTGCTGACGGCGGCCGCCGCGACCTTCGCGCTCTTCGCCATCATCCCGCTGCCCGAGCTGGCGCTGCGCATGCTCTCCCTCGAGCCGGTGTTGCGCGCGCCGTCGCCGTTGCCGCTCGTCACCCGCCCGCAAACCCTGTCCACGACCTTCGAAGCCTCCGAGATCGATCTGGAGCGCGAGACCCAGCGCCAGCTCGCACAAAGCGCTGCGGCCCGCCGCCAGCGCGCGAGCTTCGAGCCGAAGGACCGCGCCTGGACCGACCTCATGGCCCGCGTGAGCCACGAGCTGCGCACGCCCTTGAATGCCGTCATGGGCTTCTCCGAGATGATGGCGCTCGAGGTGTTCGGGCCACTGGGCAATGAGCGCTACCAGAACTACGTCCACTACATCCGCGACAGCGCGGCCGAGCTGCTGAAATCGGCCGAGGACACCATGGCGCTGACCGCACTGATGGCGAGCCCCAACCGCCGCGACGCGACTTGCGCCTGCAATCTCGAGCTTCTCGCCGCCGACGCCTGGGCCTTCCTCTCGCGCACCGCAACTAGCCACGCAATCGACTTCCAGGCATTCATCCCCTCCGAGCTGGAGGTCGTGGGCGAGCCGCGCGCCCTGCGCCAGATCATGGTCAATGTGATGTCGGAGGCGGTCTCGCGCGCCGCGCACGGCGAGCGCGTCGTCGTGGCGGCCATCGCCGACGGCGAGCTGATCGAGATCGCCGTCTCGGTCTCGCGCGAGCGGGAGCGGCCGAAATCCCCGCGCAAGGGCGGATCGCTCGCGCTGTGCCTGGCGCGCACACTGCTCGAGATGCACGGCACGTCGCTGATCGAGATGGAAGGGCCCAACCAGGGCTGGCGCGCCGTCACCGTGCTCGACCGCGCGGCGCAGCCCGACTTCTTCATCGATGCCCACGACGAGAAGCCGCGCCTGGGCGTGCCGGAGCTGGTCAGCTAGCCTGGGCGCCGAAAATGCGCGTCACTGGTTCGGCGCGGGGTCCGGGGGCGCCTGGCTGTGCGGCTTGCGCCCACGATGCCTCTGGAAATAATCGTGGAGCTGCTTGCGCTCCTCGGGCGTGAGCTGGGCGGCGGTGTCCGCGACGAGCGCCATGCGCGTGCGCGCCTCCTTGTCGTAGGCCTGGGCGACGCGATCGAGCGCGGCCTTGAACTTGGCCACGTCGAACGGCTCCTCGAGGAGGATCGCGCGCGCGGCCTGGCGCGACTCGCGCTCCTCCTTGAAGATCGCCTCGAACGCCGCCTTTTGCCCCTCCACCTTCTGGCGCACGAAATCGCCGCGATCGGCGGGCAGCGTATCGGCGAAACCGGCGAGGCCTGTCGGCGGCGGATGCCTCCTGCCGCCGTGCAGATGCGCAAGCAGCAGAGCCGCGGCGACTCCACCCACGATGAGGATGTTGAACGCAAGCGATACAATCAGCGCCGGGCGCAGGTTGCGGCGCGGTCCGGCCGTCGTGTCGCTCATAGAACTTCCTCATCGGAGGGCGAGACCATCTCGTCCTGCGCCAGATGCGAGGAGGTATCGGCGACCGAGGTGGCATAGCCCGTCGCCTCGGCCATCTGCTGCAGGGCGGTGTCGAAGGTGCCGGCGGACCCCAGCAGCACGCCGACGAAAAGCGAGGCGGCGAGCAGCCCGCCCGCGGCCCAGCCGCTGCTGACGGGCGCGCGGGAATGAGATGCACGGCGCATCCAGGCCTTCCAGCCGGTGCTGCCCCCGGCGTCGGCCGCGCGTGCGACCACAGCGAAGCGCGGCTCCGACTGCCGCAACGCGGCCGCGACGATCCGCTCCTTCAAAGCGTGCTCGCGCGCAGCACTCGCCCTGGGGGCAAGATCGAGCAGGGAATCCAGCGCCGACGCCTCGGCCAGGAGATGCTGCGCCGCCGGATCCTCGGCGACGAGACTGGCAAACCGCAAACGCTCGCGGGCAGGCCACCGCGTCCGGTCCGCGCCATAGACATCGAGCACATGCTCGAGCGCCCGCCTGTCCTCTGCCCTTTTGTCTTTCGTCGTCATCGTCTTCTTCTCATTCTTGGCTCTGGTCTCGATGCTCGGCTTGCCACTTGCGCGGCCACGTCACGTCGGCTCGTCGTCGGCAAGGAGCTCGCGCCATTCCTCGCGCAAGCCGTCCTTCAAGTTCCTGCGGGCGCGGGCGAGCAGCGATTCGACCGCCTCGTCCGAGATGCCCATGATGCGACCGACTTCCACCTGGCTCAGCCCCTCGTAATGGAAGAGGGTAAGCGCCATCCGCTGCCGGTCCGGCAACTCCTTCAACGCCGCATCGACGCGCTGGCTCACGTCGCGGGCCTCCAACTGGGTTAACTGGGTGGCCGGCTCCGCGCGATCGGGGACCTCCTCCACCACCGTGATGCGGCGTCCGGACCGCATCCGATCAACGCACAGGTTGGACACGACCCGTCGCAACCATGGCCGCAAGCCGTGCACGCCGACTTCCAGTCCATCGGCGGAACGCCACAACCGCAACAACGCTTCCTGGGCCACGTCCTCAGCCTCCGCGTCGTCCCGCAGCATCCGCCGGGCGACAGCCAGGACGCTCGAGAGGTGCCGATCCACGAGCGACCGGAACGCTGCCGCATCACCGCTCGCGGCGGCCGCCACCAGCGTGGCGTCCTCCCTTGTCTCAGGCCCCGCGGAGCCTCCCGGCGGGCCTGGAACTACTCTTTTCGCCGCCACCGTCAGCCTCGACATGGCCATCGACACTTTCATTTCCACTCTAGCGTGGGATGTGGCCGTTCTGCGAGCCTTGACGGCGGCCTTCCGGCTCCGCGAACGGGGCCTTCCAGCGCCGGCTTACCTTAAAAACGGAGCTTCCCCGGTAAATCCGTCGGCGGGCATTACGCCGTTTCAGGCGATTATCTCGTTGAAAAGCCGGGCGACATTGACGAGCGTCAGCCGCAGCCGCTGCTCCAGCTCGGCAAAATCCGCAGCGTCCCCGGCGTTCGCCAGCAGCTCCTTGATGCCGGAGGGCGAGGTGGCCGGGTCGAACGGGCCTTCCAGGCACAGGCGCAGGATCTGCGTCAGGTCGAGCAGCAGCCGCGTCGCCGGGATCAGGATCTCCGCTTGCCCCGGGGCCAGGACGCCCGCATCCCGCAGCTTGCGGTAGGCCTCGACGGTATTCTGGTCGAGCACCGCGGGGTGGGCGGCCACGTGCCTGAGTTGCAGGTACTGGGCGACGAACTCCAGATCGACGAGCCCTCCCCGCACCTGCTTCAGGTCCCAGATGTCCTCGGTGCCCCTCTCCTTGGCGATGCGCTCGCGCATCGCGCGCACGTCGGCGGTGAGCTTGGCGGGATCGCGGGGTTTCAGCAGCGCCTGGCGGATCGCGGTCTCGACGCGGGCACGCAGCTCCGGCGGGCCCGAGACGACGCGGGCGCGCGTCAGCGCGAGGTGCTCCCACGTCCAGGCGCTCTCCCCCTGATAGGCGATGAAGCTCGAAAGCTGCGTCGCCACCGGCCCCTGCTGGCCGGAGGGGCGCAGGCGCATGTCGACATCGTACAGCGTGCCTTCGGCGGTTGCCGACGCCAGCGCACTGATGAGCCGCTGCGTCAGCCGTGCATAGAAGTGCGCGGGCGCCAGCGGGCGGTCGCCCGTGGTCTGCGGCGCCTTTGGATCGAAATCGTAGACGAGAATGAGGTCGAGGTCGGACGCCGCCGTCATCTCGCGGCCGCCGAGCTTGCCCATGGCGATCACCGCCGCCCCGCCGCCGACCACGCGGCCGTGCGCCCGCTCTAGCTCGCGCTCGGACGCGGCCTTGAGCTGGTCGATGAGGCGCTCGGCCAGCAGCGCATAGGCGCCGCCCGCCTGGTTGGCCTTGATGGCGCCCGACAGCACGCGCACGCCGATGAGGAACTGCTGCTCGCTGCCGACCACGCGCGCGCGGTCGAGCACGTATTGAAGGTCGTGGCTGCCGGAGCCGATCTCGGCGGCGATCAGGCGGTCGAGGTCTTGCGGCTTGGGCAGGTCGCCGAGCACGCCGGGGTCGAGCACGGCGTCGAGCAGCCGGCGCCGGCGCGAGAGGATGTGCGCAAGCCGCGGCGCGGTGCCCATGATGTTGGCGAGCAGCCGCAGCAGGCTCGGGTTTGCCCTGAGCAGCGAGAACAGCTGCACCCCCGTCGGCAAGTCCGCCAGGAAGCGGTCGAAGCTTGCCAGTGCCCGGTCGGGGTCGGTCGTATCCGCCAGCACCGCGATGAGCAGCGGCTGCACCTCGGTTAGGCGCTCGCGCGCCCGCGCCGAGCGCACCGCCGGATAGCGGCCGTGATGCCAGCCGCGCACCGTCGCCAGCACCTGCTCGGGCCGCGTGTACCCCATCTCCTTGAGCGCAACGACGGTGGCGGGGTCGTCCTTCTCGCCGGCAAAGACCATGTTGATGCCGCCGGCGGTCAGCTCCGGGCTATCCTCGAACAGGGCCGCGTAATGGCGCTGCACCGTCTCCAGCCGGCGCGTCAGCTCGCGCGCAAACGTCTCCACGTCGGGGTAGCCGCAAAACAGCGCGAAGCCAAGGAGGCGCGCCGGATCGTCGGGGATCTCGTGCGTCTGCTCGTCGGCGACCATTTGCAGGCGGTGCTCGATGCGGCGCAGGAACACGTAAGCTTCTGAGAGGTCGCGCGCGACCTGCTCCTTGATCCAGCCGCGCGCCAATAGCCTCTTCAGCGCCTCCAGCGTCTGGCGCACGCGCAGGTCCGACTGGCGCCCGCCGGCGATCAACTGTTGCGTCTGCACGAAGAACTCGATCTCGCGGATACCGCCACGCCCCAGCTTGATGTTGTGGCCGGCAACCGCGATGTGGCCAAAGCCGCGGTAGGCGTGGATCTGCCGCTTCATGGCGTGCACGTCGGCGATGGCGGCGAAGTCGAGGTACTTGCGCCAGACGAAGGGCGCGAGCTCCTCGATCAGCCGGCGCCCAGCTTCCAGATCGCCGGCGCAGGGGCGCGCCTTGATGAGGGCGGCGCGCTCCCAGTTCTGGCCGAAGCTCTCGTAATAGTTGAGCGCCGCGGCGGTCGAGAGCGCCAGCTGCGTGGCGCCGGGGTCGGGGCGCAGGCGCAAATCCGTGCGGAAGACGTAGCCGTCGCCCGTGCGCTGCTCCAGAAGCAGCACGAGGTCGCGCGTCAGGCGCACGAAGAACTTGGCCGGCTCCTGCCCTGGCGCCAGCGCTATACGATCGAGGTCGTAGAAGACGATGAGGTCGATGTCGCTCGAGTAGTTGAGCTCGCCGGCGCCGTCCTTGCCCATCGCCAGCACGATGAAGCCGAGCGGGGCGACCGCACCTTCGCCGCCCTTGCCGAGCCACTGGCCGCGCGCGGCGGCCTCGCGGAACAGGAAGTCGACGGCACTGGAGACGGCCGTATCCGCGCATCCGCTGAGCGCCGCCGTCACCTCCATCTCGGTCCACACGCCGGCGAGGTCGGCGAGCGCCGTCAGCAGGGCGGCCTCGGCCTTGAACTGGCGCAGGGCGCGCATGGCGGCCTCGGGCGTCGGCGCCTCGGCGAGCGCGCGAACGATGTCCGCCTTGAGCGCGTCAAGGTGCGCTTCCGGCGCGGCGGTGAGGATGCGTTGGAGACGCGGCAGGTCGCGCTCGATCAGGCCGGAGAGATACGCCGAGCCGGCAAGGACGCCGGCGATCAGGTCGGCGACGCCCGGCTCGTCGAGGAGCTGCGACAGCGCGGCCAGCTCCGGCGCGGCCCGCACTTGCTCGCGCAAGCCATGGAGCGCCGCCGCCACCCTGTCGTCCCGGCGCATGGCGGGCGTCTCGGTGATGCGCGCGACAAACGGACCGGGCTCCCCTGCTCTCGCCGCCATCGCCGCGCCGCCGCCTCCTCGCTTGGATCAGCGGTCGGCCGGCCGCTTCGGAATCCGCACGATCACGCGCAGCCCGGGCGCGTTGTCCTCGAGCCGCACGGCGCCACCATGCAGGCGCGCGACCGCCTGCACAAGGCTCAAGCCGAGCCCCGTGCCGGGCTCGGTGCGGCTCTTTTCCAGGCGCACGAAACGCTTGAGGACCCGCTCGCGGTCCGCCGCCGCAATGCCGGGGCCATGGTCGGCGACGGCGATCTCGACACCCTCGTCATCGGAGTGCAGCGCAATCGCGATCACCGGTTCCTTGGCCTTGGCGGAATACTTGATGGCGTTGTCGATGAGGTTGGCGACGGCCTGGCCCACGAGCTGGCGATTGGCGGTGAGCCGGGCCCCCTCGGCGACGTCGAGCGCGAGCGTCATGCCGCGCTCCTCCGCGACCGGCTCGTAGAGCTCGGCGAAATCGCGCACGAGCCGGCCGGGATCGAACTGCTCGGCGTTCTCCTCCAGGACGCCGGCCTCGAGCCGCGCAACCAGCAGAAGCGCGTTGAACGTCTTGATCAGCTCGTCCGCCTTGTCGATGGTGTGCTCCAGCCCCTCGCGATAGGCCTCCGCCCCGCGCGGGTCCATGAGCGCCGACTCCGCCGAGATGCGCAGGCGCGACAGAGGCGTCTTCAGGTCGTGCGCGATGTTGTCGGAGACCTCGCGCAGGCCGTTCATCAGCGCCTCGATGCGGTCGAGCATGGCGTTGAGGTTCATCGCCAGCACGTCGAACTCGTCGCCGGTGCCGACGATCGCTATGCGCCGCGACAGGTCGCCGTCCATGATCGAGCGCGTGGTGACGTTGATGGTCTCGATGCGTTTCAGCGCCAGTCGGCTCATGACCAGCCCCGCGAGCAGCCCCGTGAACGACAGGAACCCGAGCGCGACGAAGTAGAGCGTGCGCATCTCGTCGGCAAAGCGGCGCTGCGCTTCCACGTCGCGCCCGACGATCAGGCGCAGGCCGGAGCCGAGCTCGACGGGGATGGCGACGCCCAGGTGCGCATTGGTGGCGTGGTCCGGCGCGTAGCGGAACACGCCGCCCGCCGCGCCGAGCTCGGGCGGCATGCGGTTGAGGTTGCCGGCGAGCTGCTTGCCCGAGGCGTCGGCGAGGAAATAGAGGCCGGAGCTGCCCGGCAGGCTGCGCGCCTCCACCGCGCGCACGAGCGCCGGGTCGCCTCCGCGCTGCGCTTCCGCGCGCAACAGCTCGGCCTCGGCGCCAAGCGTCGCCAGCACCTGATCGGTGAGGATGCGATTGGTCTGCCACAACAGCAGCCCCACGACCAACCCCGCGCACACGAGATAGGCCGCGACCGCGACGGCGGCTGCCCGGAAGGCGCTGGTCGAAACCGCGCGGCGGATGACGCTAGACAGGTCCATCACGGATCGTGTAGCCGGCCCCGCGCACGGTGTGCAAAAGAGGCTTTTCGAAGTTTTTGTCGATCTTGGCTCTCAGGCGCGAGACGTGCACGTCGATGACGTTGGTCTGGGGATCGAAGTGATAGTCCCAGACGTGCTCGAGCAGCATGGTTCGCGTCACCACTTGCCCCGCGTGCTTCATCAGGTATTCGAGCAGCCGGTACTCGCGCGGCTGCAACTGGATCGGCTCGCCGTCGCGCGTCACCCGGTGGGAGAGCCGGTCGAGCACGAGCCCGCCGACGGCATAGCGCGTCTCCTGCTCCTCCGGCACCGCCCGCCGCGCCAGCGCCTCCACGCGCGCCAGCAGCTCCGAATAGGCGTAGGGCTTGGTGAGGTAGTCGTCGCCGCCGGCGCGCAGGCCCTTCACGCGGTCGTCGACCTCGCCCAGCGCCGACAGGATCAGCACCGGCGTGCGCACGCCCTTGCGGCGCAGCTGCTTGATCATCGAGAGGCCGTCGAGGCGGGGTAGCATGCGGTCGACGATGAGGACGTCGTACACGGCTTCCTCGGCGAGCGAGAGGCCGGTCTCGCCGTCCTCGGCGAGGTCGGCCGCGTGGCCGCTCTCCTTCAGCGCCTTCTGCAGGAAGTGCGCGGTTTCCCTGTCGTCCTCGACCACCAGCACGCGCATCGCTTCACCGCTTCGTTTCTCGTTGGCGTCCGGGCGAGCCTTCGAATCGCATTGTGCCCGCGGCAGGCCCCAACGTCGAGGCGGCCC
>Ga0209415_10017328_pt1 | contig 11475 bp, 12 predicted proteins | sample PeaSoiSIISIP2007_FD_187696 | JGI IMG/M metagenome (GOLD analysis project Ga0209415, IMG submission 187696) | Peat soil microbial communities from Weissenstadt, Germany - SII-SIP-2007 (SPAdes) (version 2) | ecosystem: Environmental > Terrestrial > Soil > Wetlands > Peat | place: Germany... | reverse complement strand
ACCGCCTCGGGGCCCAGGCCCGCGCCGGTGGCCGGGCCCCAGGCCTTGGCGTAGATCACCCGGGTGCCCCGGGTGGCCTGGTCCAGGTCGTGGGTGACGGCCACGCTGCCGCCGGTGCTTCCGGCCAGGGCCTGGGCCTGGGCCATGACGCTGGGGTGCAGTTCGAAGCCCTTGGGGTGGGCCACCCGCACTTCGCAGCCGGCCGCGGCGGCGGTGAGCAGGAAGCTGTTGGGCACGGCCTTGGGCAGCGGCTTGATGTGCGGCGCCCAGGCCAGGGTCACCGGCAGGCCCCGGGTGGCGCCGAAGGTCTCCCGGGCGGTGAGCAGGTCGGCCAGGCCCTGGCAGGGATGCTCCCGGGCGCTCTCCATGCTGATGGTGGGCACCGTGGCCAGGTTGCGGAAGCCGCTCATGACCGGGTCGGCGTTGTCCGCCTCGTCGCTGACGTTGGAGGCGAAGGTGCGCACCGCCAGCATGTCCACGTAGCGCGAGAGCACCGGCGCGGCCTCCTTGATGTGCTCGGCCTTGTCGCCGTCCATGACCGCGCCCTCCCGGTCCTCCAGCTTCCAGACCCCGTTGCCCACCTCCAGCACGATGCTGGAGCCGCCGCCCCGGGCCATCACCGCCTCGAACGAGGCCCGGGTCCGCAGGGACGGGTTGAAGAACACCATCCCGAGGATCTTGTCCACCAGGTGCTTGGGATGGGGGCCCTGCTTCCAGGCCAGGGCCCGGGCCAGGATCTCTTCCACGCCGGCGGGGCCGAAGTCTTGGATGCGGGTTGCGTGTCTCATGTCAGGCTCCCAGGGGGAAGGCGTGCACGGCGTCCACCAGGGCGGTCACCGCGGCCGGGCTGAGGGTGAGGGGCGGCATCAGGCGCAGCATCTCCGGATGACTGCTGCCGCCCACCAGGATGTGCTGGCGCTGCAGGTATTGTTTCAGCTTGGCGGCGCCGCCGGGCACTTTCAGGCCCAGCAGCAGGCCGGCGCCGGTCACCTCGGTCACGCAGGTGCCGCGCAGGCCCTGGCGGATCTGGGCCTCGCGCTCCAGGGCCTTGGCCATGAGGCCCTCCTCCCGGATCACCTCCAGGGTGGCCAGCAGGGCGGCCGAGGCCAGGGGGCCGCCGCCGAAGGTGCTGCCCAGATCGCCGGACTTGACCTGGGCGGCCACCCCGCCGCTCAGGAGCAGGGCGCCCATGGGCACGCCCGAGGCGATGCCCTTGGCCGAGGTGATCAGATCGGGCTGGACCCCGTGCTGGCCGGCCACGTAGGGGTGGCCGGTGCGGCCGACGCCGGTCTGGACCTCGTCGAAGATGAGCAGAGTGCCGGCCTCGCGGGTGCGCCGGCGCAGGGCCTGCAGGAAGGCGGGGGTGGCGGGGCGGATGCCGGACATGCTCTGGATCGGCTCCAGGATGACCGCGGCCACCTGGCTGAAGTCGTACTGCGCCAGGGCGTCCAGATCGTTGATGGGCAGCCGGTCGCAGGGGGCGAGGAGGGTCTCCAGCCCCACCTGGATCTTGGGATCGTCGGTGACCGACAGGGCCAGCGTGGTCCGCCCATGCCAGCCGCCCTGGAACGCGGCGAACCGGGTCCGGCCGGTGAGCCTGGCGGCGAGCTTCAGGGCGTTCTCGTTGGCTTCGGCGCCGCTGTTGCAGAAGAACACCGAGGCCAGGCCGGAGGGCTGGTCCGAGCTGGCGAAGGCCACCAGGGCCTCGGCGGCCCGGGTGCGGATGGGCAGATCGGCGGCGGTGCTGTAGAACATCAGGGACTGGGCCTGCTTGGCGATGGCCGCCACCACCCTGGGGTGGCAGTGGCCGGTGGAGCAGACGCAGTGGCCGCCGTAGAAGTCCCAGTACGCGGTGTCCTGGTCGTCGAAGACCTGGTCGCCGACGCCGCGCAGGATCGGGAACGGGTAGGGGGCGTAGGTGGGCTGGAGGGCTGGAATCGAGGGTGACTGCAAAGGTGTGGGCATGGTTTGCAAAAACCCGGGAATACCAGGTGCGTAATGCAAAGTGTGCAGGGTCTGCCTCTCGACGTCAATGATAAATATCGCAATGTTTGTGTGAACTTGACGTATCGGGTAGGTGGAAATGGGGTTGCAAATTCGTGCAAATTACTGCATATTTACCGTATGCGACTGGACGATGCCATCCTCGGCCTGCTCACCCGGCAGGACATTGCCGACCAGGGCGAGCTGCTCGCCCTGCTCCGGGCGGACGGGTTCAGCCTCACCGTGTCCACCCTGTCCCGGCACCTGAAGAAGCTGCAGGTGCGCAAGGAGGCCGGCCGCTACCAGCCGGCCAGTCGACATGAGCCGCGCACCGGCACGCCGCGGTTCACCCTGCGCAAGGTGCCGCCCTGCCTGCTGGTGCTGCGCACCAGCCCGGGCTTCGCCAACGCCATGGCCCTGGCCCTGGACGGGGGCGATCTGCCGGCCCTGGCCGGCACCATCGCCGGGGACGACACCATCTTCGCGGCGCCCATCCGCGCGGAGCTGCTGGACCAGCTGGAGGCGGAGATCGTGGAGCGCCTGGGGCGGGGGTTCTGAGGCCTAAGCCTTCAGCCGCACTGCACCCGGCACCCGGGAAAAGTCCAGATCGAACGTATAGGTCCGGTACGAGCCATTCCTGCGGGCGGATTCCAGGATGATGTGGTCCGCGAAGTCGCCGTGCCCTGATGAGAACCCGAACCTGGCGGCCTCGACAACCTCGCGGTTTTCGAGGATGAAGGCATCCGTAGCCAGGACAGTGTCAAGGAAGTGCACCAGCTTAGCCCGGGGGAACTTGAACAGCTTCCTCAGGGCCCATACCGTTTCCACCAGGACCACTGTGCCCACGAACACCTGCCCCAGGGACCCCACGAGCGCCACTGCGGCCCGGTGCTGGGGGCCATCGTCCTGGATGAAGACCCGGAGGAATACGTTCGTGTCAACGCCGGCGGCGGGCATAACCATCCTCGATGGCCTCGCGGACGCTCTGGTCGGCCACGGGGTGTTTCGCGGTATACATGCCCGCCACATCCGCAAGGGAGAGGCGCATGGGCCGCAACAGGATGTTCCCGGCTGGATCGACTTCCCAGGTGAACCGGGTCCCGGGATGCACGTTGGCTTGCCGACGGATCTCGGCTGGCATCGTGATCTGCCCCTGGGCCGTGAGCTTGGATTCCTGCCGCATGATGGCCACCTGTCCATTAAGCAGGTTAATGAGGCATCGGGAAAAAACAAGACGGGAACCGAAGTACCCTTCGGGACGGCGCCGGGTTGCGTCCCGATGGGCTACCATGGGCGGAAGCACCATTTCCCGGAGCACCCATGACCTTCCGAACCTTCCTGTTGGGATGCATGCTGGCCGCGGGGCTCCCGGGCCTGGCCCAGACCCGGCCGGTGCCGGTGGCGGTGGCCGCCGCGGGGGACCTGCGGGGGGTGCTGGAGGAGCTCAGGCAGGGCTTCGAGGCCGCCCATCCGCAGATCCAGCTGCAGCTTTCGTTCGGGGCCTCGGGCAGTCTCGCCGCCCAGATCCAGCAGGGCGCCCCGTTCGATCTGTTCCTGTCCGCGGACGAGGGCTTCCCCCAGCAGCTGCAGAAGCAGGGCCTGGCCCTCGCCCCGTTCCCGTACGCCACCGGCAGCCTGGTCCTGTGGGTGCGCAGGGATCTGGGCCTGGACCCGGCCCGGGACGGCTGGCAGGTGCTGTCCAGCCCCGCGGTGCGCAAGATCGCCACCGCCAATCCCCGGACGGCGCCCTACGGCAGGGCCGCCGAGGCGGCCCTGCGCCAGGCGGGGATCTACGAGCGGGTGCAGCCGCGCCTGGTGTTCGCCGACAACATCGCCCAGGCCGCCCAGTTCCTGCAGGCCGGCACGGCCGAGGCCGGGCTGGTCTCGTTCACCCAGGCCGACAACCCGGCCCTGCGCCTGCTGGGGAACCTGTGGCAGATACCGGCCGGCGCCTATCCGCCCCTGCGCCAGGCGGGGGTGATCCTCAAGCGCAGCACCTGCGTGGACCAGGCCCAGGCGTTCCAGGCCTACCTCACCGGGCCCGAAGGCCAGGCGGTGCTGGCCCGGCGCGGCTATGGAAGGCCCTAGGAGCTGACATGGACTGGGAAGCGGTCCGGCTCAGCCTGCGCCTGGCCTTGAGCTCGGCGTTCCTGCTGGTGCCCCTGGCCGTCCTGCTGGCGTGGCCGCTGGCCTATGGCCGGTTCCGGGGCCGGGTGCTGCTGGAGGCCTGCAGTTCCCTGCCGCTGGTGCTGCCGCCCACCGTGCTGGGCTTCTACCTGATCGTGGCCCTGGGGCCGCGCAGCCCCCTGGGGCATGCCTGGGAAGCCCTGACCGGGTCGCGCCTGGTGTTCAGTTTCCAGGGCCTGCTGCTGGCCCAGGTGGTCACCAATCTGCCGTTCTTCCTGCAGCCGCTGGTGGCCTCCCTGGGCGCCGTGGACCGGGGCCTGCTGGAGGCGGCCCGCACCCTGGGCTCCGGCCGGGCCGGGGTGTACCTGCGGGTGGCCCTGCCCCTGGCCTGGCGCGGGCTGCTGTCGGGCCTGATCCTGAGCTTCGCCCACGCCATCGGCGAATTCGGGGTGGTGCTGATGGTGGGCGGCGACCTGCCGGGCCGGACCCGCACGGTGTCCATCGCCCTGTTCGACCAGGTGCAGAACCTGGATCTGGCCGGAGCCAACCGGACGGCACTGGGGCTGCTGGGGCTGGCCTTCGCGGTGCTGGCCGGCACCGCCTGGCTGCGGGCGCGGGAGCGGTCATGGTCCTGAGCGCGCGGTTCTCCCGGAGCTTTCCCGGCACGGCGGTGATCGCCGTGGACTTCGAGCTGGCCATGGACCGCTTCGGCCTGACCGTGCTGTTCGGGCCGTCCGGCTGCGGCAAGACCACGGTGCTGCGCTGTCTGGCCGGACTGGAGCGGCCGGACAGCGGCGCCATCCGGGTCGGGGACCGGACCTGGTTCCAGGCTCCGCGGCAGGAACTGCCGGCCTGCCGCCGACGGATCGGCTACGTGTTCCAGGATCCGGCCCTGTTCCCGCACCTGAGCGTGGCGGGCAACATCGGCTACGGTCTCGCCGGCGGATCCCGGGCCGAGCGGACGAACAGGATCCAGGCGCTGATGGCGGCGCTGGGGCTGGAGGGCCTGGGCGGCCGCCGGCCCGGGGAACTGTCCGGCGGCCAGAAGCAGCGGGTGGCCCTGGCCCGGGCCCTGGCGCCCCGGCCCCGGCTGGTCCTGCTGGACGAGCCCTTCGCCGCCCTGGACCGGGCCTCGGCCCTGCAGCTGCGCCACCCCCTGCGCCAGCTGCTGCAGGACCTGGAAATACCGGCCCTGCTGGTGACCCACGACCCCCAGGAGGCCCTGGCCCTGGGCGACCGCATGCTGCTCATGCACCAAGGCCGGATCGTCCGGGACGGACCCCCGGCCCGGGTGCTTTCGGAAGCGGCCGGGGCGGCCGAAGGCCCGATGGGGGCGGTGCTGCGGACCCGGGTGACGGGCCGGGCCGAGGGCCTGCTGCGGCTGAGGGCCGGCAGTGCCGAGCTGTTCGCGCCGGATCCCGGCGGCACCTTCCTGGAGGCCTACGCCTGCATCCGCGGCGAAGGGGTGGCGCTGGAGACCGGTGCCCCCGGGATCCTGTCCCAGCGCAACCGGCTGCAGGCCACGATCCTGCGCATCGAGGTCCAGGGGCCCCTGCGGCGGGTCTACCTGGAGGCCGGGATGCCCGAGCCCCTGGAAGCCCTGGTCACCGCCTGGGCCTGCGACGATCTGGCGCTGGCCCCGGGGCGGCCGGTGCACGCCCTGGTCAAGGCCAGCGCCATCCGGGTGGTCCCGATAGATGTTTAATTGCTTGGTATAAATTAAAATATGAAATAGCCTAACAAATTGGCAATTGAATTGCCAGATTGTTGGGACTCGGCCATAGTCAGGCATGATCGCACGCACCGCTGCCGATACCCTGCTGCGCCTGGCCAAGGGCTTCCCCGTCCTGGGCATCACCGGTCCGCGCCAGTCGGGCAAGACCACCCTCGCCAAAGCCGCCTTTCCGGACAAGCCCTACCTGAGCCTGGAGGATCCGGACATCCGGCTGCTGGCCGAAAGCGATCCGCGTGGCCTGCTGTCCCGGTTTCCCGAAGGGGCCATCCTGGACGAGGTGCAGCGCGCGCCCCTGCTGTTCTCCTACCTCCAGACCCGGGTGGACCAGGACCTGCGTCCCGGCAGCTTCGTCCTGACCGGTTCCCAGCAGTTCGGCCTGCTGTCGGGCATCTCCCAGACCCTGGCGGGCCGGGCCGGGCTGGTGCAGCTCCTGCCTTTTTCCATGGGTGAGCTGCAATCGGCGGGCAGACTACCGTCCAGCCTGGATGAGCTTATGTTCCGCGGGAGCTACCCCCCCCTGTATGATCGCGAGCTCGCCCCGCCGGACTGGCACGGCAATTACGTCAGCACCTACGTCGAGCGGGATGTCCGCCAGCTCATCGCCGTGCGGGATCTGTCCGCCTTCCAGCGGTTCCTGCGGCTGTGCGCGGCCCGGCTGGGGCAGCTGTTGAACCTGTCGACCTTGGCCTCGGACTGCGGCATCAGCCACCACACCGCTGCCGCCTGGCTTTCCGTTCTGGAGGCCAGCTACATCGTTTTCCTGTTGCGCCCGCATTTCCAGAATTTCAACAAGCGGCTGGTGAAGACGCCCAAACTCTATTTCTGCGATACCGGCCTGGCGAGCTGGCTGCTGGGGATCCGCGCAGCCGAGCAGCTGGCCTTCCATGCCCAGCGGGGAGCCCTGTTCGAGAATCTGGTGGTGGCGGAGTTCCTGAAGGCGCGGAGCCACCAGGGACAGACGCCCGATCTGTTCTTCTGGCGGGACAGCCAGGGGCTGGAGGTGGATCTGCTGGCGGAACGGGGCGGCGCGCTGCTGCCGCTGGAAATCAAATCCGGGCAGACCGTCGCGGCGGACTTCTGCCAGGGCCTGAACCGCTGGCGGGACCTGGCGCGCCAGGCGGCGGCGCCGGCCTGGCTGATCTATGGCGGGGACCAGCCGTTCCGGAGCGGGACGGTGGAGGTCATTCCCTGGGCAGGCCTTCCGCAACTGGCCCGCCGGCTTTAGGCATCGTCCATAAATAGGTTGGCCATTTACAGGGGCGGCAGCTCTCGCATGACTGCGTTGGCCTCCTTTAGCGTATAGACCCGATACGCTGCAGTCGGCCGCCTTGTCCTGCTCGGCTGGCGCTCCCTGTAAACAACCAACTTATTTATGGACGATGCCTTAGGGCCATCGGGCTGCCTGCTCCCGGCACGGACGCCCAGGCCGTCAGGGTCTCACGCTACGAGCGGGCAGACAGGCACAACGCCAGTCCGCCCGCTTGGCTTTGCCTACAGCTTGACCCCGAACCGGTTGGCCAGGTCCAGGTAGCGGCTGCGCACGCCCTCCATGATCTCGGCGGGCAGGTGCGGCGCCGGGGGCTGCTTGTCCCAGCCGGGCAGGGCCTCCAGGTAGTCGCGCAGGAACTGCTTGTCCAGGCTCGGCGGGTTGCTGCCGGGCTGCCAGCTATCGGCCAGCCAGTAGCGGCTGGAGTCGGGGGTCAGGGCCTCGTCGATGAGGATCAGCTCGCCGCCGGGCAGGAGGCCGAACTCGAACTTGGTGTCGGCCAGCAGGATGCCCCGCTCCAGGGCCAGCTCCCGGCCCCGGCGGTAGAGGGCCAGGCTCATGTCGCGCACCCGGGTGGCCAGGTCCGCGCCCACCAGCTTGGCCATGGCGGCGAAATCGATGTTCTCGTCGTGGCCTTCCTCGGCCTTGGTGGAGGGGGTGAAGATGGGTTCGGGCAGCTGGTCGGCGTTGCGCAGGCCGGCCGGCAGGGGCACTCCGCAGACCGTGCCGGTCCGGGTGTACTCCTTCAGGCCCGATCCGGCCAGGTAGCCGCGCACCACGCACTCCACGGGCAGCGGCGTGGTCCGGCGCACCAGGATGGCCCGGCCCTGCAGCTGCTCCCGGAAGGGCTGGAGCTCGGCGGGGAAGGCGTCCACCTCGGTGGCCTCCAGGTGGTTGGGCAGGATGTCGCGGGTGGCGTTGAACCAGAAGTTGGCCACCTGGGTGAGGATCCGCCCCTTGTCGGGGATGCCTTCGGGCATGATGCAGTCGAAGGCCGAGATCCGGTCGGTGGCCACGATCAGGAGGCGGCTGCCCAGATCGTAGACGTCGCGGACCTTGCCCCGGCGGAACGCGGGGAAGGGCAGTTGGGTGGTGAGCAGGGCTTCGGTCATGGGCGCCTCGGGGTGGTTAAGGGGGGGGACAGCCGGGGGTTGCGCCGAAAGTTCGGCGTAACCGTCAGCTGAGTTCGGGGATGTGCCGGGGGGTCGGCGCGAGCCAATGCAACCCCATGGGGAGAAGCTGATAGCGGTTCTGGATCGTGACCCAGCGGGACAGCTCGGTCTCCCGGACGCTGCCGGCCGGCCCGGTCACCGGCAGTCCGCGCTCCCGGCAGAAGGTCTCGGCCTCGCCGGGGGAGACGCCCAGCAGGATCGGCAGCACGTCCAGGGGGTAGGTGTTCTCCCGGGGGAGCGGGGCCAGGATCCGGTAGTCGAAGGTCTCCCGCAGCACCGACAAGGTGGCCGCCCGGTCCAATTCCAGGGCCGCGTCCAGGTGCGGGCAGGGATCGCCGCCGGCCAGGCTCCTGGCCTGGGCGGCGCCCAGATGCCCCAGGGGGTGGACCGGGTTGGCCTTTAGCAGGCGAGCGAAGGACTCGCCGGCTTCCGCGTTCCGCTGCAGGTGCAGCATCGCTTCGCCGTGCATGAGCAGGGCCTCGGGACTGGCGGGGGTCAGCAGCAGCAGCCGCTCGGACACTTCGGCCAGCTCCTCGATCATGGACTGCCGGCGCAGCAGGGAGCACAACCAGGCCAGGGCTGAGACGTGCTGGGGGGCCAGCAGCAGCATGCGCTCCAGCAGCTCGATGGCCTGGGCGTCGCCACCCTCCTTTTCGGCGCGCTGGGCCCAGTCCCACAGGATGTCCGCCTGGCGGGCCACCGGGTGGTTCAGGGTGCCCCGGCGCTCCTCGGTGGGGTGCAGGAGCTGGGTCTGCACCCAGGTGTAGCGGGCCGGGTTGCGCCCTTCCGGGGTGGCCAGCTCGTCCTCGATGGCCCGGATCACGATCTTCAGGCCCCGGTCCCACAGGGGGGGGATGGGCATCTGGACGTGGGTCTGCAGTTCCCGGCGCAGGGGCTGGAGCGGGTCGCCGGACCGGCCCAGGTGCAGCTTCAGGCGCAGGAAGCGGGTCTCCCCCGGCAGCTCGCTGTCCACCCGGACCCGAAGCCCCAATTCCCCGGTGTCCGGATCGAATCCGTCCAGCAGGAGGTAGTGGAGCTGCGCGCGCATAGCCTACCATAGCAAAGGATGTTGACCTTGGCACGGATAGCTAGGACGATGGTATGCATAGGAATCCGCGGGAGCCCGTCATGAAAAAAGCCCTAGCTGTTGGCATCGCGCTACTGGGCTTCGCCATGGTTCCTGCCAGGGCCACCGAGTTCGGAATCCTGCTGGACAAGTCCATCGGCAGGGCGCAGTCGCTGGGCACGGGCAGCGCCGCCATGCCCGCCGGCGGCTACGACCAGTCCAGCCCCACCGGCATCGGCTTCCGCGCCGCCTACACCCTGGTGGATCTCAAGGTGGCGGAACTGGGCGCGGCCATCACCTACCATCCCAAGGCCGAAGACAACCTGACCCAGGGCGGCGCCACCTACGGCAAGCTGGGCGAGCAGTACGTGGCCATCGGGGTCCAGGCGGACTGGAAGCTGCTGATGAACCTCCACGCGGGCCTGGACATGCGCTCCGAGAAGGTGAGCACCTCGGCCACGGGCGACAGCACCACCCTGGTCCGGCCCTGGGTGAAGGCCGGCGTGGGCTTCGCGGTGCCTACACCTGTCAGCCCCTTCGTTCGGCTTGAAGTGGCGGTCCCCCTCACCAAGGACGACAGCACCGGCAGCGCGGACGACTTCCGCAAGGCCATGGCCCCCAGCCTGCAGGTGGGGCTCTACGGGGGCATCCGCTTCTGAGTCTTTCCTGCTTCCAGAGGTCGCATGGAACTGCGGGTTCTAGGGTGTTCCGGGGGTGAAGCCGAGGGCCACAGGCTCACGGGGCTCCTGGTGGACGGCGTGCTGGCCATCGACGCCGGCTGCCTCACCCAGGCGCTGACCCTGCCGGAGCAGGTGGGGATCCGGCAGATCTTCATCTCCCATTCCCACCTGGACCACATCTGCACGCTGCCGTTCTTCACCAAGAACCTGTTCGGCCACATCCAGGTGCCGGTGGAGATCCACGCCCTGCCCGAGACCCTGGACGCCCTGCGCCGGCACCTGTTCAACGACGAACTCTGGCCGGATTTCTCGGTCATCCCCAGCCCCGACCACCCCATCATCCGGTTCACGGAGATCGTGCCCGGCCGGACCTACACCCTGGAGGGGCTGCGGGTCACGCCCATCCCGGTGAACCACCTGGTGCCCTGCGTGGGCTACCTGGTGGAGGACGACCACTCCGCCTTCCTGTTCTCTTCGGACACGGCGGAGACCGAGCAGATCTACGAGGTGGCCAACCGGACCCCGAACCTGCGCCTGTTCATCACCGAGGCCAGCTTCCCCAATGAGCAGACCTGGCTGGCCGCTGCCTCCAAGCACCTGACCCCGGAAAAGCTGGGCCGGGAGCTGCAGAAGCTGAAGGCCCAGGTGCCGGTGGGCATCTACCATCTCACTCCCGGCGACCGGTCCATCATGCTGCCCCAGCTGAACGCGGTGGGCGATGCCCGGATCCGGATCCTGGGGCAGGACGCGGTGTTCCGGTGGTGAAGGGCTGGGAACGGGGCCGCGGCTTGACTGGCGTTGACTAGGGTCATCGCGGATCCTGCGTGCAGTTGCAGATCGGGGCCGGGCTGTCCTGAGGCATGGGCCAGCTTTTACGCGACCCCCCTGAGCGCGTTTGCCAGTCCGACGACACCGATGGCCTCGGTTCGTTCGTCGAGTGGGAACCGCTCAGCGCCTGGATACACGTAGAACCGTCTCTGCGGATCCAGGTCGGCGCAGGCGGAATGAAAGCCCCGCTCCAGCTTCGGTGCCGACGTGCGTTTCACCTCGATGGCCCACAGCTCTCCCCCGGGAAGCGTGAGCAGAAGGTCGACCTCGGTCCCATTGGAGGTCCGGAAGTAGTGCGCTTCGGACCCGTCTGGCGCAGCCGTGATCAGGTTCTCGATGACAAAGCTCTCCCAGGTCTGGCCATTGACCGGATGACCGAGCAGGGTTTCCTTGTCCCGGATACCGAGCAGGGCGTGGGCAATACCGCTGTCGCGCACATACACCTTGGGCGCCTTGACCAGCCTTTTGCCGACATTCCGATGCCAGGCCGGCAAGCGTCGAACGAGCAGCAGATCGACCAAGAGATCCAGATACCGGGCAATCGTTTTCCCATCCACCGCCAGACTGCTGGCGAGATTGGCCGCATTCAGGGTCTGGGCCTGGTTGTGCGCCAGCAT
>Ga0209415_10017325_pt1 | contig 11475 bp, 19 predicted proteins | sample PeaSoiSIISIP2007_FD_187696 | JGI IMG/M metagenome (GOLD analysis project Ga0209415, IMG submission 187696) | Peat soil microbial communities from Weissenstadt, Germany - SII-SIP-2007 (SPAdes) (version 2) | ecosystem: Environmental > Terrestrial > Soil > Wetlands > Peat | place: Germany... | reverse complement strand
GTGATGCGGAATCTCCTGATCGAAGCCCAGACCGGTGAACCAGCGCCACGCCAGGTGCATGCGCAGTTCCTCCACCAACTTCCGCTCGCTGGTGATGCCGTACAAATAGCCGATCAGCAGAATGCGCAGCAGAAGTTCGGGATCAATGGAAGGACGGCCGATATCGCTGTAACTAGCCTTCAGCTTCTCCCGCACAAAGGCAAAGGCAAGCCAGCGTCGCAATTGTTGCCGACATTTAGCGTAACGCGGGACGATCTTCTCAAGATTCCGGCCTGTTTCGTTGCTGAATGCGGCTAGGTTGTTTTGCACCGTTCGACTGAGGAGTAAAATACTGAACGACGAAAAAGAGTGAAGCAAGTCGAGCAAGTCACCATGAGAATCTTGCTGGCTGAAGACTCCGCGGTAGATCGACATCTGATCGGCGGCCATTTGAAGGAATGGGGCTTCGATCTCCTAGTCGCTAAGGATGGTGCGGAGGCGTGGAAGTTGCTCCAGGAACCAAATGCTCCAGAGCTGGTCGTGCTGGACTGGATGCTTCCCCACATCGACGGAATCGAGCTCTGTCGGAGGATACGCGCAGCTGGAACACAGGTTGGCTATACCTATACAGTCTTGCTCACGGGCAAGGATGGAAAAGATGACCTGCTCGAAGGAATGCAAGCAGGTGCGGATGATTACCTGGTAAAGCCGTTTGAACCTTTGGAATTGAGAGCGCGTTTATTAGCCGGCAAGAGAATCCTCGATCTCCAACGAGAGTTGGTGGATACCCGCGAATCGCTGAGGATGGCCGCTACGTACGATTCCGTGACCCGGCTCTTAAACCGGGGAGAAATCGTCGCTCTCCTCGATCGGGAACTGGCCCGCGGCAGACGCGAAGGCAGGTCGGTCGGGATCATCCTGGCGGATATCGATCACTTCAAAAGCGTCAATGATTCACTTGGACACTTGGCAGGAGATGCCGTCCTACAGGAAGTTGCCAAGAGGCTGAAATCAGATCTTAGAATCTACGACGGAGCGGGCCGCTACGGTGGAGAAGAGTTTTTGCTGATTCTTCCGGGCTGTGATATGGGCACAGTCATGCGTCGAGCAGAGAAAATCAGGCAGTTGGTTTCCGCCGAAGATATCATGACTCCCAGGGGAACAAAGCGGGTGACGGTAAGTATGGGAGCTACGGCAGCCGAGGGTGGCAACACCAGTGTGGAAGCTGTTCTAAACGAAGCAGACACCGCTCTGTATCGTGCTAAGGAAAACGGCAGAAACCGTGTAGAAGGACACTTTCGGTTACCAAAGGGATGATGTCTGCTATATCGGCGAGGAAGCGGTCGGAGACCTCAGACCAAACAACGACTGCGCAATCTGGCAAAGTGAAAAAGGCCCTGCGCTTTGTCGCGCCATCGGCAATCTTGCCCTCATAACGCGGGTGAAACTCAATTCCCCCCAAGTTGTAGGGCATCATGTCTTCGTAGCTGGCAGAACCCGTCGTCCACGAGTGGGGTGCCAACGAATTTCAGATGGCGCGCCCGATCCGAGGGGCCTTCGGTGCAAACCACTCTGGATGGCCCTCAAGAAAGGGTCTGTTTTTTTGTGTCTGTAAATTACTGATCCGCAGAGAGCGGGAACTGATGATTTGCCCCTCCTAAAAGGAATACCTTTTTTGAGCCCCCTAGCCTTGGAAGAAAGAGCGATTCGTCCGTACGTGTGAGCGAAGGTCTCAACATGGTAGGTCTCAATATTCTGACAGACTGCGATCCCTAGCTGAGTTAGGTGTGCAGTCTCTCATCCAGCCGTTCGACTTCTGTCTTCCGGGGCTTTGGTTTCGATGAGACTCTTTGACTTGTGAATATTTTGGTTTTTGTAACAGGGCTAACGCATACTATGATTTCCGGTTCAGGTCAGAACTCTTTGCAGCTATCTGTCGTTTCAATATTGAGAAAGCGCAACCAAGAAAACGATCGGACGGACGGACTGCCCGTCGGGCCGCATGGCGCGAGTTCTTTGTCTTCGGGTAGTACAAGTAGGAATCTCTTAGCGTCATCACAGCCAGCGGAGACATTGAAAACAACGGCTCCGACTCTCGTGAAGCACACCATGTCAGCAGCAGCGCGTAGGAAGATCGCGGCATGTGCGGCGAACCACTTCGTCCACGGATTCCAAGTCAACAAACTCAAAGCCATAGCGAAAAGCGTTTCTTTGACGAACCGTGGCGTGAATCCTAACGGAGCCATCCGGAAGCGTGAAGCTTAACTCCACTACCTCGCCCAAGGGAGCTTCGATTGTCAGCATGGCTGCGATCCCGGATTCGCTGATATCAACGGTACGGCCTTTCAGCAGACCGCAAGTCCGAGACTTGATTCTGATATCAACCTCAATCTTGAAACGGGGATAACGACGGGCGTCGGCGGACTGATTTTCAGGTTCCAAGGTTTCATCCCTCCGCTTGTCGTGCAAAAGCTATGCGTCCAACTGGTCTGCCGGAATAATCGGCGTTTCCTTTCACCTCTTCATGCCGCAGCTTTTCTTCCATTAGGCGATGGACGTTCGTCCAATTTCCCGTGCGACATGATCCGCACACTCAATCCCCTCCCAAACTGTTTCCTTCGTTAGGCGGACTTGCGCCCGTCCAGCTTGTGAGATGGTTCTTTGTCTTCTGTTTGGGAATTGTTGGTGTGCCGCCGCTTCCAGCAGGTTTTTGAGTTTTGCGAATCTCCTTGGCGTGCAGTGCTGCGCTGACTAGCGAGCCGGCCCCAGCACCTAAGAGGAAGCACCCCGAGGCGATCCATGGATCCATGGCAAACGTCTCCTACGTTTGTTTTCGTCTGGCATGAGCCCCCTCTGCCACGACAAAACCATGACCCCACGCCGTTCCGCCAGTGTCACCGCATCAACAATAGGGCGATGCACGGAGGAACTTAGTTCCGAGGCCCTGATTATGCCATACATTGGCGGCACCAACCACTCAGGAAACATAGCCGATCAACCGCCTGACGCTTAAACTGATGGTGCATGAATCTCCAATGGTTGATCGACCAGCACCCCTCAGTGTTTGCGTTGATCTTCCCGATCTACTTTCTCTTTTTGTGGCTTCTGATCGGCGCAGTTATCAGCTTTATCGGCGGATGGTTCTTGCTGGCGAAGGTCTATCGCACGCAGGAGGCGTTCGACGGAGCGAAATGGAGGATGCAGAGCGGACAGATGCGGTGGTTGGCGAACTACAACAACGTGCTGACACTTGGAGTGAGTCAGCAGGGTTTGTATTTGGCCAGCATGTTTCTTATTCGGTTCATGCACCCTCCACTACTTATTCCATGGGCCGCGGACGTATCGTTCCGCTGTTCATCACTGTGTCACCTTGACTTTACTCCAACTCGAACTCTGTGACGGGGAGCCACTCGCCGCCGTCCGGACATCGCAGTGTTTGCGGATGTATTGCAAATCTGCTTAAGCAGTCTGTGTCTTCCAAGGCCAGATTCGCCGTGCCCGTATCCAACCTTTCAATGCGGCCCAGCGGTGACAGGCGAGCGTGGCGACGACGACCCTTCCGCCAGCGCCGTTAACACATACGAGCAAGTCGAGCTTGCGGTTCTTGGGGTCCATATAATTTCACGCTGCCCTTTCGAGGTTCAGAAGCTGGGATTGACCGAGCAGAGTTGTGCGGCCTCTGAGAAGTTAAAGCAGTGGTGTGAACGCAACAAAGACCGTTGCTGCATCCCGGAATCACTGCTCAAACGGTGGGGAATACTTGTGGACCCGAATTTAGCGGCTGAGAACTCCGATAAATCAATTCCACCCCTCGAATTGAGGTGCATAAATAGGTCAACCTGCGCGTCGTCGTGGGATTTTGACCTTGGCAGCGTAGTGTTTTTGGGTCATCGGTACATTGTCTAGGACGAGAAATTCCTTCTTGCAGTGTCCACAGATGAACCGACCAGCATCGGCCCGCTTGAACTCGGCGGCGAAAGGATAAGTCGTCTGCTCGCCGCAGTGGGGACACCTGAGCATAGGGCACTGTCCTACCTGCAATATCCATGCAAGAGAAAAACCACTGTCAGGCCGCTTTGCACTGGATCGCGCCGCGAACCTTATTTCTTGTTTAATGCTAAGTTGCCTAGCCGGAAACGGCATGGAAGCGGCTGACGTTGTCTGCCTCGATCTTCGCGGCTCGTGCGAAATAATCGTCATGGCTGCCGTTCTCAATCGCGACTTCCAATACGCTCAACTTGTTCCGTGCATTAAAAATCACTTCCAAGAGTTCTTTGTCCGACCTTTGCATCAGCGATGTAGATGCCGCATACCAACTCCGGTTCAAGGGCTCCAGCACGTGAACCGCTTCCAGCAAGCGTTGGCAGAAGTCTTCTTTGCTCAGTATCTCGCTGTTTTCGTGTGGAAGCATCGCAAATCCAACAGGGTGAATCATGCAGCCTTCAATCTCGGAACTCTGGACAGCCACTGTTCTGATCGCCCTCGTGTTAGGGAGCATCCGCCATGCCATGGGCTCGAAATCAATCATTTGTTGTAGTTAAAGTGTTCGGGCGTCGATCCTGAAGAGCACTTTTGGGAGGTATAACGAATATTTGACCTACCTCCGTTAGCGCAGGGTCCTGCCAGCTTTCGGCCGGGATGCCGATGCCGTTGTCGGAAACTGCGAATACCCACTCATGTTCCTTCTTTTCTGAATCAATTTGGATCACCGGAGTCTCCGCACCGTGAAACTTAATAGCGTTGGCGATCAGGTTCTGAAATACCTGCGTGAGTTGTGCAGAGTCGGCCATGACCACCGGCAATCCATCCCAGTTCACTGCGGCGCCGCTCTCCAGGACCGCGGCCTGCAGGTTATTGAGGGCTTGTTCCACCACCGCGCGACACTCGGTGGTTCTGCGTTCAATCTCCTGTTTGCCGACCCGGGAGAATTTCAGCAGGTCCTGAATCAGAGCCTGCATCCGGGTCGCGCCATCCACCGAGTAAGCGATATATTTGTCGGCCTGTTCGTCCAGCTTGCCGCGATATCGTTCCGCCAGCAGTTGGGTGTAGTTAGCAATCATCCGCAATGGCTCCTGCAAGTCATGCGAGGCCACGTAGGCAAACTGCTCTAGTTCGGCGTTGGAACGGGCTAGCTCCTCTTCAGACTGGCGGCGTTGTTGCCGAAGCCGCTGTTCGTCTAAAGCCCTGCGCGCCGAGAGCGGTAGCCGGGCGAGATGGTCCTTCAAAACACAATCAGTGGCGCCTTGCTTGATGCACTCGACCGCTTTCTCTTCGCCTAGGTACCCGGTGACCACGATCAACGGTAGATCGAGGTTTTCACGGCGCAGAATTTCAAGCGCCTCCATCCCGTGCCACTGCGGCAGGTTGTAATCGGCAAGGATGAGGTCGTAAGCGGCGGCGTGTATCCGCAACGTGAACTCCTCGACGGTTTGGACCACGTCGCTGGAGACGTCGAACCCGTCCTTCCGAAGTGCGAGCAACACCAGTTCTACGTCAGCCGGATTGTCCTCCACCAGCAATACTCGCAATCTCGTGCTGGCCTTGCGCGAATCATCCGTGGAAATGCACTTCTGCGTGGCCGCCGACCGATTGGCCGACGCAACTTGGACGCCCTCTCCGGCTGCCGTTCCCGCTTCGAGGGAGTCAGCAGTAAAGGAAAGAGCACCTCGAACGCTAGATGGCTTTTCAGTCGTACAGACCTCGATCCTTTCGAACCTGAGTAGTTTCAAGCAACAGAAACCCAGCGAGCCGTTAGTGGAGGACGACCGGCATCGGCATTACCAGCACCACCCAGCTTGGTCGGCACCGTCCGCAAATGCAATGACGCAGCATGCTGATTTATCATCGCTGCCGCTTGCGTGCGGCGGTTGCCATTCTTGCTGTTGAAATCGAGGGTGGTGACGCTATGGTTGCAGAAAGTGCATTTGAACTTGGTGCCACCGCTCATCGGTGTGGTTATGTAATATCTCACACCCTCACTGTAGCCCTTCTGCCTGTTCTGTTTTGGGACAAGAGGTGTGCAACCTTAGAGCAAGAAACGCTTTCGCTGGCGGGGAGTGCCGGTGGTCAATAGTGCGATTCGCGGTTCATGGACCTCGGGCCTCCACCCGAGATTCGAGGCCACAATTACGTCGAACCGCGTGCGCTCAGCTGCGAATCCAAGCTTCCCTGATTTCTGCGTCTGAGCCGATTTCAGGCACTCCACGGCAATGGTCTCAACTTGTTGTTGCAGGCGTTTCCGAGTCACTTGGTCGAGACTGGTAAACTCGATCCCCATATCCGGCATGTGTGTGCGCTGGAAGGACATTGAAAGCCCTAACGAAGCCCGAGCCCTTAGACGATTCGAATGGTGAAATCTCTTTTCGATCAGTACAGTTCTTTTGGATTGATGCCTCATCCCATGACTTACAGATCAAGCGTTTTGCGCCGAGACCTGTCGCAGTTTGTCCGCAACTTTGTCAACCGTCAGAGGCTTGCTGAAGTAGTAGCCTTGAATCTCGTCACAATGGTTTGCCCGCAGAAATGACATTTGCGCTTCGTTTTCGACGCCTTCGGCAATCACCTTCAGATTGAGGCTTTTTGCCATGCTAATAATTGCGGCTGTGATCGCCGCGTCATCAGGATTGACGGCGACATCTCGAATAAACGACCTGTCGATTTTGAGCTTGCTGACTCGAAACTGCCGCAAATAGCTGAAGCTGGAATAGCCAGTTCCGAAGTCGTCAATCGCCAGCTTCAACCCCATCGCCTTTAGTTTCTGGAGAACTGAGAACGTTACATCTGCACTGGATAACAGGAGGCTTTCTGTAAGTTCGAGTTCGAGGTATTCGGCGGCTAGGCCGGTCTCTTGCAACACCCTGCGAATGAGCTCGCAGAAGTCCTCCTGCCGAAACTGAACCGCCGACACGTTCACTGCTGCTGTCACCGCTGGAAGACCTTCGTCCTGCCATTTCCGGGCTTGCGAACAGGCCATCCTGAGCACCCATTCACCGATTCGCACGATCAGGCCGCTGTTTTCAGCAATTCGTATGAATTTATCAGGCGGCACGAGACCCAATTCCGGATGTCGCCAGCGGAGAAGTGCTTCCAGTCCCGTGATCCTTCCCGTGGCCATATCCATCTGTGGCTGATAAACGAGAAAGAGTTCTTTCTTGTCGAGTGCCAGTCGCAAACTGTTCTCCAAGGTCAATCGCTCCGGGCGGCCCGATGCAAGCCACTGTCTTCATGCTAATGCGAGCATGTTTTCTCCTGTTGGGTGTTTTACCGGTCGCAAGGAGGTCGTTCTGCGCCCCGCCAACCTCGGTTTTATGCGGAACCGTTTCCCACACCGTATTGGCAGAGCAGGATTGACACTTGCGCGTGAGACGATGCGTGATCTGGAAGACGGAGAGATCAACTTCGTTGAGGGCAACTTGTTCACAGTTTTGGCACGCAGAGCATTTGAGGAGTACGCGAATGCAGCCTTCCTCCAGTTCCTTTTGGTGCGGAAACCGAATGCCCCAGAAGTTCTCGACAGGGTTGAGCACCTCGATCCCGTAAAGATTGCCTTCGGCACAGATACCCGTTTGCCCAACGACCCGGCCGACCGCGTCCTCTCGGCTGCCAATCCGTTGCAAATGAATCTTCTGTCCTATGTTCAGCGACTGTTTCAAAAGGAGGCAGCAACCGTTGCGGCTGACATTCACCGTGTGGACAACTTCGGTGAAATGCTTACCCGTCTGATCGGCACAGGAAATCTGCACGCTGATTGAGATGGAAATCCGGTCGCCCTTGCGGGTCGTTGAGACCGCTGTCGCTTCCATCATCTTGGTGTGATGCTTTCTCCCAACTTGACAGTACTCTTGCCCGGAAGAGCGCCCTAGTTACTAAGGGTTCGATGCGCGGTGCGAGCCAGCCCTGTCACCGCCCGCATTGGGAACGACCGTCAAGAATCCTCTTGGTGAAGGCGATCACCGTTGTCACCCTAGCCTTTTGATTGCGACTTCCAGTTGCTCGGTCAAGACCTTCGTGACCTCGTAGAGTTGAATTAGGCTGCCTGCTTGCACGTCGATGTCATTGCGTTTCAAGTCCTCGCTGATTGCTTGGCAAAGGTGGTAGGTTGCCCGAATTCTCTCCCCAACCAAGAATGACAGCACGGTATTCGAATCTTGGCCAGTTTCCTTGCGAGCCACGTATTGCTGGGCAGCCCACGCGGTGTTTCTGACCCGGTTCAGAGCGTCCCGGAAGTCCGCTAGAATATGCGAGTCTAAATCGCCAGAGAGCAACAACTCGTGTAGCCCCTGAAGCTCCTCTATGGCCTTTTCCAAGCGCGACGGAACGTTGAGACACACAGCTGATTCGGACATCATGCCAACCTCCTAAATCGAGACCAACCGAAGAGCAACACTTTTCAAAGTATTTGGACATCATTTGGAAATCTCATTGCTCCCGCAGACCTTAATTTCTGCTCTCCATTCCCCGAGTTCGGTATAGGGGAGCCTTCTGCTCTCCGGAACTTCCCGGCAACGATTTCCGGAAGCATCTCTTCCAGCTTCCGCGATAGCCAGCCCTGTAGCTCGGATTTGTGCTCCTGCGAAAGGGACACAAAACGAAGTCCGATATGGCCGGTTTTCAACCAGCAGATCGTCGAGTCTGCCAGAAATGGAACTTCGTGACCCGGCAAGGTGAACTGAACGTGCACCTTTTCTCCAGTGCTGAGCGGAACGATGGTGCTTCAGGGCCATGCCTCCTTCGCTGATGTTTACGCTGTTGCATCGAACTTCTGGCTTGGCTCGCCTTAAGATGACCACGGGGATAGACAAGGGGCATCGGAAATATCGCCGCCGCTCTCTCAGTATCAGTCCGTAAGCAGGTTTGAGGGTATTGCCGATCGACTTTGCGGACAGCGGCCTTTCGAACACAAACGCCGTCTTTTTCCGGAAGGCTGTGCCCTCCGCATCGCTGCCGCTGATGGCAAAGGTCACCGTTTTTCGGTTTGATGGGGAGAGACGCGCCTCATCCAAAATCAACCCCGCCTGTTCCCCCAGTTGAAGATCAACGATAACGGCATCGAACTTCCGGCGGTTCAATAAACCGACAGCCGCTGGCACCTCCCGGCACACATCGGGCGAAATAAACAATTCTTCTAGGGCATGGGTGAACTGCTGAATTGTCACCGGATCATCAGATGCCAAAAGCACAAGGCCGATTTCCGTCATGAAGTGCACACCTCAACTGTCGGAATCAGTCTTTGCCTCACAGACCTTTTCCTCTGACTTGACCGTACTCCTGCTCGGAAGAGCACCCTAGTTACGAAGGGTTCGGTGCGCCATCCCCTCTCGATGCTCAGCGTTTACCACATGGCTTCACCGGATTGCAGTCAATACAATGCTGATCACTTTTCCGAGCACAAGTGCAAGGACGAAGATGCTCACGGCAGCCGCCGAAGAACCTGCTAGCTAGTGAACATCGACGTAGGCGGTCGTTCGCTTGCTTCGGTATGGGAGGTGAAGTTCTCCTGATGCCATTCTCATTTCATTCTTTCGGCTACGTGGAGGTTCCGTTCGGCATACTGCATCTCCAGCTTCTCGCCATAATGGCCGTAGGACTTTTGTAGTTCTTGCCCGCGGTCTTGCAATGCCTTCTTCGTCGAGCGCAATTCGTTCCGGCATTTTTTTCAAATCCAACTCCAGTAGAGCAGCCTTGTATAGGGTGAGCCAAACCTCTTGTTCGTTGGAAAACATCGGACTCCTCGCTTGGTCGAAACGTTCCAAGGAAGTCTCAAAATATACAGACTCGACATCGTCCAGTCAGTTCAATATTGAACACCTCATCCGAAGCGACGACTGGTCGCTCCTCCGTCTTCTCACTTAACTAGCACGACTGTGCAGGGCATGGCTCGAACGTCCGAGATCCCCATTCAAGCGAAGAGCAGGATTCCTTTCAAGCAACAATTCGGTTGCCGAAAAGCGCCATGCTCGTTATTAGTCCGCCTGAGACCCCTCTAACGGCGGACTTTTTTCATCTTCGGAATTGTTGAATTGCGACAGGAATACTCATAGTTGATCTACCCAGTCATCGATACGGATTCTCCAGCGTCTATCGTTACCCCGCAGACCATGCACCATCGTTCGCACGTTTGTGATTAGGGTCACGGAGTCTCGCTCAACCGTAGTGCAAACTGCCTCATAGGAAATAGGAGAAGTGATGTTTTCTCCGTTCCCAACCTCCCCCGCGTTTCATGTTCTGAGGGTTCATCACAAGACGAGGTGAAAGATGCTTCTAGATGGCGAAACAAGAATTGTCGATCAGGTGACCTCGCAGCCAGAGCGAGTCACGCGAGTGTACCCGCGAGGAGCAATGCTCTTTCGCCGGGGTCAAGCTCCTAAAGGGGTTTTTTATCTACAGGAAGGTGCGGTCGTGCTTTCACCAAGACGTGCAGCAGATGGCTTAGCTCGGATGGGTGAGCAAGTCATCGCGGGCTCGCTTCTGGGACTCAGCGAATTGTTCGCTCGGAAGAAGTACGAAACCAGTGCTGTTTGCCATTCACTAACCCGAGTAATATACGTTGAAAAAGACGAACTCTTTTGTGATTGAAGATCGCCTCGCCGCTCTTGCTTGAGAGCTTAGTTATTAGTTGAGACACCGCCCGAACAGCCCTTGTCTTATTCCGGCTTCTTAGCGGCTCACGTCTGATCAGAGAGCGGCATTTCGCCATCAAACCCCACACGCCTTTGCGCTCAAGACTGGGAGAAGCGAGAGGTTGCCTCAGCGACGGCTACCAGCGATAGCCAGCGAGGCGGGTGACGAGAAGCAGCAGTGAAAATCCGATAGCAGCGATGCCGTTCGCCCGGATCGCACGGCAGCTTGCTGCCCAAGGGAACATCAGGGTTTCAAACAGCGGCATGAACTTCTCAGGCCACAATAGTCCCGCTATTCCGAATGCGATACCAAGTTGGAAACAGTTGACCACTAGGGGCTCTTATGGCTCTCTTTCTTTCCTTTTCCTCCGCTCAATCACCCTCAGAACCTCCCCACTTGGGCAGGATGTGATTCCGTAACCAAGCCTCATACCCGTATCGTGTGCTGCATCTCTCCGGCATTTTCTCCAACCTGTACCTGTCCACTAATTCTCTTACTGTTGGAACCGTTCTTTCCTGAACCAACCTTAGGTCTCTTCGGGTTACTTCCGCTTTCTTCTGCGCTGCTTGTTTATTCGGAAGTTCCCCAAGGGTACCCAGTTTGATGGAACGTCTTTGGCCATTTTCAAACCAGAGGAAATTCCAAGTCGCTCTGGTACGGTTGAAAACTACACTTCCTTTTGGTTTTTGTTTCCGTGCTCTCATGCCACTCTCCCTCCTTTTCTGAGCACGGCTGGCGCTGCACAATCTATCACTGGTTTTGCCAAAAGACCATAGTCAATATCTTCCTTACGAAGTCGATAGTGGCAACCTTGACCCGCGCACCATCAATGAACTCAATACGCCTCCGGCGGTCCGCATTCGCCAGATCAAGTTG
>Ga0209415_10017324_pt1 | contig 11476 bp, 7 predicted proteins | sample PeaSoiSIISIP2007_FD_187696 | JGI IMG/M metagenome (GOLD analysis project Ga0209415, IMG submission 187696) | Peat soil microbial communities from Weissenstadt, Germany - SII-SIP-2007 (SPAdes) (version 2) | ecosystem: Environmental > Terrestrial > Soil > Wetlands > Peat | place: Germany... | reverse complement strand
TAATCAACATCGCGAGCGAGTACTCGCGCTTCGGCAATCCGATCGCGCCGTCGTACGCCGCCTCCAAGGGCGGGCTTGTCCAACTGACCAAATCGATGGCGGTCGAGCTGGCGGCGCACAACATCCAGGTCAACGTGATCGTGCCGGGATGGATCGAGAGCGAGGTGACCGCGCCGATCAAAGGGCGCGCGTTTTACGACGACATCATCAAGCGCACGCCGGCCGGCCGCTTCGGCACGCCCGAAGAATGCGCTGGCGCGGCGGTGTTTCTCGCCTCGCGGGCTTCCGACTTCGTCACCGGCGCGACGATCTTTGTCGACGGCGGTTATGCGATTCGCTGAGCGACGGCTGCGCGCCAGGCGCTACGACATTTTCCTGCTCGGATACGATAGCCCGCGCGCGGCCTCGTTCGAGCCGCTGGCAATGTATCGATTTCAGCGCGAGCGAACCTCTATCTGGTTGAGGATTTTGATCAGATGCGGGTAACAGGCGCTCATCTTCGTAAGCTGGTCCGGCGGCAGCCATCCCCATCCGGTCAGTATCAAAACGCGGCCTGACCCGCAGCCGGACTCTACCGGAGTGGCCAGATTTCGTGCTTCAGGGGGGAGGTAGTAGTGCACCACGTCCACCGCATATGAAGGAACAACTGAAATGCCCGCGCCTGCCGATTGCTGCAACGCTAAGCGAGCCGCGTCACGCCAGGCTGGCTCATGCGGATGTCTGAGCCAGTTGTGCACCGGATGAACGGTGAAATGAACGACTATTAAAAGCAGCACCAAACGCAAAAGCGTGCTGCGTATCGACGCCGCCCCGACTGCGGCAAACGCGAAGACACCGACGAACGCGATGACTATGTAGCGCTGATTTTCGACCGGATGTATCAGGTAGCTCAACGCCACCGCCGCCAGCACTGAACCTGTCGCCCATATTGCAAAAAATGCCGAAGAGAACGCTCCCGGGCGCCACTGATACCAGATACCGAATGCCCCCAGGATTATGAACGTCCACAAAAGCGTGTGGCCGCCAACTCCGTCACGAACCGTTGTATATGTCCAGGATATGGGCTGGAGTTCAATCCAGTTGTAATAACCGGCTTGTACGGCGCCGGCCGACAAGGCCAGCGCGCCGGGAAGCAGCGGCGCCAAGAGCGCGACTCCCGCGGACACAGCCATGGTAGGACCGAAAGCCTGCAATCCTCCGGCACGCCATCCCAACTCCTTGACGTACAGCAGGCATTGGAGCCATAACCCCTCGGCGATAATCAGGAAGCTCGCGGTAAAATTGGCGGCGATCATCACCGCGGTAAAAATCGCGACACCAGCATAGTTCGCCCGGCTGCCGCGGCGCTGCGCACGGCACAGGAAAGTTATCTGCAGCAACTCTGCCGCCACGAGCAGCGGATACATCCGGACGGTGCGGTCCGAGTTGACCATCGTGAGGTTGGTCGCATAGAGGAACGCGGCGAATGCGCCCGCGGCGTCACAGAACGCAGGCGACGATCTTCCCAGGGCACCGCAGGCCTCGCGCACCGCTATAAAGACCAGCACCAACGAGACGATGCCGATCCCAACCGACAGGATGCGCATCGCGAAGACGCTATCGCCGAAAAAGCCGATCCATTCGTGCAGAATAATATCGTAGAGCGCGAGTTTTCCCGGATCGAGCCGCTGTTCGGTTTCCACCACCTCATGCAAACTGGGAGCAGAAGCGGCGGCCCAGGAAGCGCCCTCGTCACCGCTCAGGTCCCAACGGGTTAGCCGAAAGAAGCGCAGGTGCAGGCCAACGATCAACGCGGCAATGAGCAGGATCCAGGCGAAGAGGCGATCATTGCACCAGGCTGAAGACGCGACGTTCCCGATCCATTCCCATATCGACGCTACAGATGTGGATGTAGTGCGTTCGGCCTCGACGTTCTTCACGTACGTCCCGAGCTGCGAGTTCGGTCCCCGACGAGAGACTGCGATCAGACTTGGATATAGCATTGCCGCCTGGTCGAAAGGCGTCCCGGAGAAGAAGCATCATAGCCTTGTCCTTGAGGGCGAACAAACATTGAGGTGCTTAAGGGAGTCTCTTCGATGCGGCGCACATTTCGCCGACGCTGGCGAATATCCGAGACGGATGAAATATAACTGGATACCGAAAATAGATTGATGCGAACGGTCAGGTCACAAAAGCGCCGAGAGGACTCCGGCCGGGACGACCCGGCCCTGTACTTCGGAGACGACGCTGCTCCTTACGAGACTGAAGCACGAGAGATCATCCGGAAAATATTGGCATGGCGCGGCACGCGATGGTTCGCATTGGTCTTGCTGCTTGTCGCAATCGTTATAGGCGCCGATCTGCGCTTCCATCGCCTGGCGCGGGTCGACATGAATGGCGACGAGGGAGCGTCCTGGGCAGCCGCATCCGCACCCACCGTTCGGCAGGTCGCCAGGATAGAGCGGTATTCCGATCCCGGCAAATTCGCGCTCTACGACGTGGTGCTGCACGAATGGATAGCGGTCTTCGGCGACAGTTTGTTTGCAATGCGCGCGATGTCGGCCACCCTGGGCGTCATTGCGATATTTCTTCTCTTTGTCGCCGTTCGCGAAATCTGGCGTTCGTTGGCTAGTGAGCCGGACTCCGCGGCCACCTCGACAGGCGAATTGGCGGGCGCCTTCGCCGCGTTGCTGTATGCCACCAATCTCGACATGGTGCTGTCCGACCGGACGATACGGATGTATCCGCTCATGATGTGCGCGGATCTCTTGCAAATCATATTTTTTGTTCGTGCTCAACGGCGTGGTGGGATACTGAACTACGCCGGTGTCGCAATTTTCACTGCCGCGATGTTTGCCGCCAACTTCACCTCGGTTTTTCTGATAGCCGCGGAAGGTGTGTGGCTGGGCTGGCTGCTGCTCGCGAAGCTCTGGGATGCGCCGTCGGGGCGGTTGGCGGTGTTCGGGCCGGGCTGTGCGCTGGCTGCGGGAATCGCGATCCTTGTGCCTTTACTGGCCGGAGGGTTTGTGTCATCGCAGCGCGCCGTGAGCATGGGGATGATTGACTGGATCAAACAGCAACCTGTCTGGTGGCCGTACACGACGCTGAAAGACTCGATCGGTAGCGATACGCTATTCTGGATCTTCGTGGCTCTCGCGGTGTTCGGAGTCTGGCGGAAATGGCGATCGGGCCGAGTGGCCACGCAGTTTGTCGCCGTGTGGATGGCGGTCCCGTTGCTGGCGATAATGGCCGTGAGTTACTGCATTCATCCGCTGGAATTTCCCCGTTACGTATTTATTTCGTTCGTCGGTATGTTTGCTTTCGCCGCGATCGGCGCGGCATCAGTGCGGTCCGCCGTTCTTCGCATGGCGCTGGTTGTACTCGTTCTCTACCTCTCTGTCGGTCCGGTCCGCTACCAGGTCGCGCATCCTTATGAGGCGGCCTGGCGCGACGCGATTCAACTCGCAAAGCAATTGACCCCGCAGGGAGAGAAGGTCGCGATATACCCGTATTACAACATCAACGTGGTGCGCTTTTACATGCCGCCCGAGCGTCGAGACGCCGTGGTCGATATGGACGATAAGTGCGGACAGGCGCCCGCGCTGATCCTGACCGGACGAGATATGATTCCGAAACAAGAGCTCGCAACTATGGAGGCGTGTTATCCGCGTCTGGTGGCGGCTTTCAAACTGATCGAGGTCCGAGGGCGCTGAGCGCAGCATCATGAAACACGAGCGGCCCACCAACGCACGCTTCGTCAACCGTTCCAACGCCGGTGCGCCGCGCCTCGACGGCGCGGCGAGCGGGCGGGTCGAGCTGCCGATGCTCAAACCGCTCCGCGTGCTGGTCGCCGGCGAGGTGATCCTCGACCGCTACATCATGGGCGACGTCGCGCGCGTCTCGCCCGAGGCGCCGATCCCGATTTTGCAGGTCAGCCGTATCGAGGAGCGCCCCGGCAACGCGGGCTTCGTGATGGCCAACCTGCGCGCGCTGGGAGCGCGGGTGAGCGCCCTCAGCGTGGTCGGCGCCGATCGCAACGGCGAATTGCTACGCGAGATGTTTGGCGATCTCGGTATCGACACGCGCTCTATACTGGTCGACCCTGACCGCCCGACGATCGTGAAGGAACGGATGCTGGGGTCGGTGCAATCGGCCAACCGCGCAACCCAGCAGCTCCTGCGCGTCGACCGGGAAGCGCCGCACGCGCTTAGTGCGGCCAAGGAGCGCGCGCTCACGCGCCATCTCGAGCGCGAGCTCAAGCAAGCCGACGGCGTTCTCATCTCGGACATCAACAAGGGCCTGCTCACGCCGGGGCTCTTGCGCGCGCTGATTGACGGCGCGCGCCGCCGGGGCATCCCGGTCATCGTCGACCCGCGCCTGAGCGAGGACCTCTCGATCTATCGCGGCGCGACCGCGCTCACGCCCAACCGCTACGAGACCGAGTTCGCCACTGGCGCACGCCTGGTCGATCGCGCCGCGTGGATGCGCGCGGCGGACGAGCTGATGCGCCGGCTCAAGCTCGACGCCTGCCTGGTGACGCTCGACCGCGACGGGATGTACCTCACCGAGCGCCGCGGCCCGCACACCTACATCCCGACCACGCCGCGCGCGGTCTACGACGTGACCGGCGCGGGCGACGTGGTGCTGGCGGTGTTCGGCCTGTTCGCGATCGCCGGGCTGAGTTTCGCCTCGGCGGCGCGGCTGGCGAACCTTGCCGCGGGGATCGAGGTCAGCCGGCTCGGCACCGGGATAATCTCGCGCGAGGACCTCGCGCGGGCGCTCAGCTTGGGACCCGAAAGCGCGCAGCGCAAGATCGTATCGATCGAGGAATTGCGCCCGGCGCTCGCGCGCCAGCGCAGCGCGGGCCGGCGAGTGGTTTTCACCAACGGATGCTTCGACCTGCTGCACGCGGGGCATGTCGAGATGCTCTCGTTCGCGCGCGCGCAGGGCGACACGCTGGTGGTGGGAATCAACAGCGACCGCAGCGTGCGGCTGATCAAGGGCAATGGCCGCCCGATCTATCCGGCCGCCGAGCGGGCGCTGATTCTGGCCGCGCTCGAGGTGGTGGATCACGTGGTGGTGTTCGACGAGACCCGCGCCAAGCGTATCGTCCGCGCCGTGCGCCCCGACGTGCTGGTGAAGGGCGAGGACTGGCGCGACAAAACCGTCGACGGCCAGCTTTTCGTCGAGTCTTACGGCGGACGCGTCGCGCTCGCGCCGCTGTTGCCCGGCTACGGTACGACGTTGACGATCGACCGCCTGCGTGACACTGCGGCGCCGCGCGCCGGCGCCGAATCAGCGCTTAAGGGAGCGCAGGCCAAACCGCGCCGCAAGATAGTTCGTCGCGCGCTCAAGCTCCGGTAGCCGCATCCACCACGCCAGCCCGAGATAGACCGCGCCGTAAGCGGGCAGCACCGCGAGCGCCATCAGCCGCGGTCCGGCGTGCCCCATGCCGAGCTTCACCGCCCATCCGGCCGCGGTCGCCACCAGCGCGATCGCCCACAACCGCGCCACGAGTCCGCGTCTCAAGCCGGTCGGTCCGATTCTCGAGTTGAGTTTCCATCGCAGGAGCGCGAATTCGACCCATGCGGCAACTCCGGCCGACGCGGTCAGGCCCGTCACGCCCCAGCGCTGGGCGATTCCCAATGCGGGCGGCAGCGGAATCGCGCACAGGTATCCGAAGACCAGCGTCAGCGTGAAACGGATGAGCGCGAACTTGAGCGGCGTGCGCGTATCCTCCAGCGCATAGAACGCCGAGTTGTACAGCCGGCCCATCGTCGCCGCCAGCATCCCCACCGCCGATCCGGCCAGCACCGCCCATACGTAGATCGCGTCGCCATGGGTGAAGCTGCCCGACTGGAAGATGAGCGCCGAGACCACGTCGCCCAAAAACAGAAATGCCGCCGCCGACGGCACGACCAAAAACGCTATTTGCCGCAGGCCCGCGTCCAGGCGCAGGCGCAAAAGCTGCGAGATTTCCTCGAAGGTGCCCGCCGCGCGCGACATGCTCGGCAGCTCGGCCGCCGCGACCGACATCCCGAACAGGCTTATCGGCAGCAGGTAGAGGATGCTCGCGTAGCTGAGCGCCGAGACCGCTCCGGTGGGCAGCAGGCTCGCGAGCAGGTTGTCGACGTAGCCGGAAATCTGGCTCGCGCCGCGCCCGGCGACCACCGGGGTCAGGTTTCGGAAAACCGTGCCCAAGGCCGTGCGCGTGCGTCCGAAATCGACTCGCATCCGGCCGACCAGCCGCAACGTCTGCGGCGCCTGCACCGCAATTTGCAGCAGTGCGCCGACCACCGCGCTCCATGCGAGATCGATCGCGAGCCCCTCCTGCGACCGGCGCGGTCCGTAGATGACGAGCGCGCCGATGATCGCGAGGTTCCATGCGACTGGCGCGGTGTAGGAGGCGAAAAAGCGATGGTGGCTGTTGAGCACGCCGAGGCACCAGGCCGACAACACCAGCAATCCGGCGCCAGGGAACATGATGCGCACGAGGTTGATTGTCAGCTCGCGCTTGGCCCCGGTGAATCCCGGCGCGATCGCCGCGATCAGCCACGGCGTGCCCCACACTCCCAGCGCGACCAGAATCGCAACTCCGAGCGCAAGCAGCGCGCCCACGCCCCACGCCAGCGTCTCGGCCGTCTCCTCGTCGCCCTCGCTCAGGAGCTTGCTGTAGACCGGGATGAAGGAGGCCGAGAGCACGCCCTCGCCGAACAGGTTTTGCAGGATGTTAGGGATGCGGATGCCGGCCTTGAAGGCGTCGGCGGCGTCGGAGTTGCCGAGGTAGTGCGCAAAGACGCTCTCGCGGACGAGGCCGGCGATGCGGCTCAGCAGGATACCGGCCGCGACCAGCCATGCCAGGTTGGGGCCCAGGCGCGCGGCAAGCTGGTGGCCGGCCGCCGAATCCGCCGGCGCGGCGGCGTGCGGCGTTGGCGCCGCTTCCTGGTTGTGCGAACCGGTTACGATGTCGAAGCGCGCTCCTTTGGTGGCGTCGCGCTAGAGTATAGCGGCGCGTCGCGGCGGCTTGTAGGCGGCGCGCGAAAATCGCGCGCCGGGTGAAGCTGTATCGCCGCCGCCGCGCGGTCTCGCTTGTGCCGTTTGGCGGGCGTGTCTAAGCTCCTGAAATTCGGCGCGGCCGACAGCACGCAAGGAGGGCAGGCTTACGTTCGCGGTCAGCAATCCGGTAGGGAACCTCTCGGAAATCGAGCGCTGGGTCAATGTCGAGGCGATTCAACTGCTCGTCCATCACGCGAGCGCCGTGATCGCGGCCATCGTGATCTTCGCGTTCGTGGCGCGGCTGGCGATCTGGTTGCTGCCGCACGGATTGGTGCGCAAGGTCGTGGTCATCATCGACGACATCGTTTTGATCGGGCTGCTGCTGTATTTCGGATGGGATATGTTCGTCTACCTGTGGAACCGGCGCCAGACGGTGCAGCCCCACGCCGCGACCGGAGCCGCTTTCGCCGCCGTCGAGGCCTGCCTACCGCCGGCGATGGCGAAGCCGCTTGGCGAAATCGCACAGGCGCTCGCGCGGCTCATCTCCACCGCGTGGTAACCCGTACCTCGCGGGCATAAACTCCAAGCTGGGCCGGAGTGGCCCGCGATGCTGACCGATACCGATAGCGACAATAGCGGCAGGGCGAAGGCGTTTTCGCTCTATCTGCACATCCCCTACTGCCAATCCAAGTGCCCGTATTGCGATTTCAACTCGCACGCCGTTGCGAACTGGCCCGAGGATGATTACGTGCGCGCGCTGGTCGCCGAGATCGAACGCCGCGCCCGCGAAGCTCCATGGGCGGGACGGCGGCTCAAGACGATCTTCTTCGGCGGCGGCACGCCGTCGCTGTTCCGGCCGGAATCGATCGCGGCGGTGCTGGCCTCGGCCGAGCGCAACTTCGGCATCGAGAGCGGCGCCGAGGTCACGCTGGAGGCTAATCCGGGAACGGTCGACGCGGCCAAGCTGGGCGGGATGCGTGCCGCCGGGATCAATCGAATCAGCTTCGGCGCGCAATCGTTCAATGATGCGCGGCTCAAGTTTCTCGGCCGTATCCACGGGGCTGCGGAGACCCGCGAGGCTGCCCGACTGGCCCATCGCGCGGGCTTCGAGCGACTCAACCTCGACCTTATCTTTGCGGTCCCCGGACAGAGCATCGATGAAGCGCTCAACGACATCGCGGAGGCCGCCGCGCTCGGCCCCGATCATATCTCGGCTTACAACCTGACCTTCGAGGAGGGCACCGCGTTTTTCACCGAGATGAAGCGCGGGCGGATCCGGCCGATCGACTCCGACCGGCAGGCGGACTTCTACGCGGCGGTGCGCGCGGAACTGCCGCGGCGCGGCTACAGGATGTACGAGATTTCCAACTACGCGCCGCCCGGCCACGAGGCGCGCCACAACCTGAGCTATTGGCGTCTCGAGAGTTACCTGGGGCTGGGCGCCGGCGCGCACAGCTTCGCGCGCGGCGAGAGCGGCGGCGGTGGCCGCCGATGGTGGAACGAGCGCATGCCCCAGCGCTACGTCGAGCAGGCGCTCGAGGGCGGCCTTGCGGAGGCGGGCGGCGAGACGGTCGATAGCACGAGCGCGCGCGGCGAGTTCGTGTTTTTGAATCTGCGGCTGCGCGACGGATTTAAGCTCGCCGATTTCGAGGCCCGCTTCGGCCAGAGCTTCGACAGTGCTTTTGGCGCGCGCGCCGCGCGGCTGTTCGAGGGCGATCTATTGGTTCGCGGCGAAGGCCGGATTTATCTGAGCGAGCGCGGCCTGGAACTCGCCGACTCGATCTTTGCCGAGTTCATATAGTGTCGTGTCCCTTTGGAGCACTTCTTCCGCAGTCTCAAGGAGGAGTGTATCTGGCAGCTCATAACTTCGGCTCCTTTTGACTGAGATCGAAAATATTTCGTGCGCCAGCCGTTATTGTCCGGCGGCGGCCGTCTCCGCCGACCCTTCGGTATACGGAGTCAGTTCATCAAGCGCCGGCTTAATCTCACGCATAAAGGTTTGCAGGCTGCGGATGACCTCTTCCTTGGGCATCTGCGCGTAGTGGTAGATCAGAATGAAGTATTCGGCGGGGAATTGCTTCCACTCATTGACCAGCTGACGCCGAACTTCATCGACGGTGCCGACTGCCCATAGCCCGAACTCGGTCGTCGAGCCCACGATGTCGTTGGTATCCATCTTTCGGCGGCCCATCGCGGCATAAAAATTCTTGAATATGTCCGAGTCGTATTTGACCAGTGATTGGCGCGCGGCTTCCGTCGTCGCGCCGATATGCGGAATGCGCACCACCGCCTGATTCTGGCCGGGCGCGAAATTGTAGCCGGCGGCCAGCGCGCTTTTATGGTAGGCCGCCCCAAGAGCCAGCGAGTTCTTGATACTGGTGAAATAGAGGGGGATGAACCCGCGTCGCGCCGCGTACTCTGCACTTTCAGGGCTCCCGCTGGTCGCCACCAGCACGGGAGGATGCGGCTTCGTATATGGTGCCGGAACGACGCTCACGCGGCGGACATTGCCGTTCGCGTCGACTTCGCCCGGCGCGCCGAGACGCCCGGTGACGCCCGCTTTTGCCAGCGGCCAGTCGTCGACGCCGGTCTCGTACGGATATGGTACCTGCCAAACCGATCCTTTGTACTCGATGCTGTCCTGGGTCCATGCTTTGACGACGATGTCGATTTCCTCTTCAAAGATCCGCCGATTGACCGCATCGTCGTCGAGATCTTTCCTGCCGCCCTTGCTGTCAAAAAGATGGCTCGGATCGCTGAGTGCGGCCGAAGGCGAATTAGTGGCGCGGGTTCCCAGATGCTGGCCGATGATATTGGTCCAGCGAGATTGATAGCCGCGCGCAAATCCGACGAAGCATCGCCCGCGCGAGAGATGGTCCAGAATCGCCGTCTCCTCGGCAACCCGGAACGGGTTCTGCGTACTCATCACGTAACCGAGTTGCCCGACCCGGACGTTCTTGGTTATCGCCGCCCAATAGGCATCGAGAACTCCCGGATTCGGCCCCACTTCGTAGCCTTCCGACCAGAAATGGTGCTCGACGCTCGCCACGCCCCAAAAACCGAGCTCGTCGCAAACCTTGATGATTTCGTGCCAACCCTGCAGGGTTTCCTGATAACGTTCGCGATTACGCCCGATCGGCCGCAACGCCGCGCGCTCTTCCTCGCTCGCCGCGGGTATGACCGGATAGAGTTGCAGAATCATCTTCACCATGATCGGCCGTCCTTACTTTCGCTAAGAGTCTTCGCCAGATCTCGGAACCACTGCCTGGGAAAATCAGCCGAGCGTGGCGTCGACGATTTCGGCCACGCGCGAGGGCGTGGTCAGGCGGATGAAGGCGCCCAGGCGCGGACCGCGCTCCTGGCCCAAGATCACGCGGTAGAGTAACGGAAAAATCTTGCCCGGCTTGTCGTAGTGCTGGCGGCCGAGTTCGTAGATCGCCTTTTCGATCTCCTCGGCGCCGGCCTCGCCGTTTTGCGCGAGCCACGCGCTGAGCGCGCGCAACTGCTCGCGCTCAGCGTCGCTGGGCGTGTAATGAAACTTGCCCGGTTCGATGAAGTCGCGGTAGAAATTGAGCGCACATTCCATCAGCTCCCGCGTCATCTTCTCGGTATCCGCGTCGCCCTCGATCGCGGGATCGTAGTGCGCCAGGTAGCGCCAGATGAGCTCGCGCTCACCGCTGCCGAGCGCCGCGACCAGGTTCATCACCAGGCCAAAGCTGAGCGTCGAGTTGAAACGCCGGGCGCTTTGGCTTTGCAGCACGAACTCGAGCGGCGAGTTGCGCCGCGCGCTCTCGTCCGCCGTGCTCCACGCGCGCAGCGCGTCGAGATATTCGTCGGTGTACTGCGGAATCGACTCCAGGAAAAGCTTGCGCGCGCGCCGCGGATTCAGAATCAGAAAATACTTGAGCACCTCGATCGGCGCGTAGCGCCGCCACTGCTCGACGCCGACCCCGCGGCCGATCGACTTCGAGACCTTGTGCCCCTCCTCGTCAAGATACATCTCGAACGCGAACCCGAGCGGCGGCCGGCCGCCGAGCACGCGCAAAATCTGGCCCGAGAGCCGCGCCGAATCGATCAGGTCCTTGCCATAGAGCTCGTAGTCGACCCCCAGCACGTGCCATCGGAGCGCCCAGTCGACTTTCCACTGGACTTTGGCCGCGCCGCCGAGCACGCTCTGCTCGCCGCTGAAGCCGCATCCGTGCGCGCCGCCGAAGCTGCGCTCGCAGGAAAACTCGACCGTGGCACGTTCGGGATGGTACGCCGTCACCAGGGTCGAGTTGATTTGGCCGCACGCGGGACAGAGCGGCATCACGGGCGACCATCCGGCGCGATTTTCCTCGCGCAGCGTCGGCGTGACGATACGGATTATCTCGGCGTGCCTGGTGAGGATCAGTTTGAGCGCGTCGTCGAAACGGCCGCTCGCGTACATCTCGCTCGAGCGCATCAACTCGTAGCTGACCTCGACCGGCTCGAGGAATTTTTCGAGCAGCCCGATCATGTG
>Ga0209415_10017323_pt1 | contig 11477 bp, 8 predicted proteins | sample PeaSoiSIISIP2007_FD_187696 | JGI IMG/M metagenome (GOLD analysis project Ga0209415, IMG submission 187696) | Peat soil microbial communities from Weissenstadt, Germany - SII-SIP-2007 (SPAdes) (version 2) | ecosystem: Environmental > Terrestrial > Soil > Wetlands > Peat | place: Germany... | reverse complement strand
AGGCCAGCCTGAAGAAAATGCTTCCCGGCGGTTTCGGCGGCGGGCGCGGCATCGCCCTGGTGGTGATGGCGGCGCTGCTGCTGTGGGGGCTGACCGGTTTTTATAAGGTCAACCCGGAGGAAGTCGGCGTGGTGCTGCGCTTCGGCCGCTTCGTCGGCTATACCCAGCCCGGCCTGAATTATCACCTGCCGTCCCCCATCGAACAGGTGGTGACGCCCCCGGTGACCCGCATCAACAAGCTGGAGCTGGGCTATCGCACCGGCGGCGGCGAGGTGCGGCGCAGTCCCGGCCGCGACGGCGGCGACGAATCCCTGATGCTGACCGGCGACGAAAACATCGTCGACATCAATTTCTCGGTGTTCTGGCAAATCAACGACCCGGAAAAATTCCTGTTCAGCGTGCGCGATCCCGAGGGCACGGTGAAGGTGGTGGCGGAATCCGCCATGCGCGAGATCATCGGCCAACTGCCGATCCGCGCGCCGTTGTTCGAGAACCGCCAGGCCATCGGCGACCGCACCCGTCAGCGGATGCAGGAATTGCTGGACGCCTATCAAACCGGCGTCAGCGTCGTGCAGGTTCAGCTGCTGAAGGCTGATCCGCCGGTTGAAGTCATCGACGCCTTCAACGACGTGCAGCGGGCCAAGGCCGACCAGGAGCGCCTGCGCAACGAAGCCGACGCCTATCGCAACAACATGGTCCCGGTCGCCAAGGGCGAAGCGGAAAAGACCATTCAGGAGGCCCAGGCCTACCGCGAGCAGGTGGTCGATCTGGCCCAGGGCGAGGCCAAGCGCTTCACCTCGGTGCAGCAGGCCTATCGCATGGCCCCCGACGTCACCGCCAAGCGTCTTTACATCGAGACCATGGAGGATGTTCTGAAGAGCTCCCAGAAAGTGGTGATCGATCCCGAGGTCAAGGGGCTGTTGCCCTATCTGGCCCTTCCGGGGGCCAAAGCCGCCTCCATTCCCGCCCAGGGAGGCAAATGATGCGGCTCCATCTGTCCTTAACGGCTCTGGGCGCGGCCCTGTTCGCCGCCTTCGTCCTGGTCTCTTCGTCCCTCTATATCGTCACTCAGGGCGAAGTGGCGCTGGTTCTGCGTTTCGGCGCCGTCAGCGATCCCGAAAACCCCATCAAGCAGCCCGGCCTGCATGTCAAAATGCCGCTGATCGAAGATGTGGTGCGCTTCGATGCCCGCCTGCTCGACGTCGATCCGCCCGCTGAACAGGTGATCCTGGCCGACCAGAAGCGCATCGTGGTCGACAGCTACACCCGCTTCCGCATCCGCGATCCCTTGCAGTTCTATCAGGCGGTGCGCACTGAAGAGGTGGCCCGCGCCCGTCTGCGCGAGATCGTCAACAATTCGGCCCGCCGGGTTCTGGGCAACGCCCAGTTGCCCAGCGTATTGTCGGCCGAGCGTGAACAGATCATGCGCGAGATCCAGCAACAGGCCAATGAAGCCGCCCGGCCCCTGGGAGTCGATGTCGTGGATGTGCGCATCCGTCGCGCCGATCTGCCCCCCGAAACCAGCCAGGCCATTTTCCGCCGCATGGAATCCGAGCGTCAGCGCGAAGCCGCCGAGGCTCGCGCCCAGGGCCAGCAGCGGGCCTTTGAAATCCGCGCCGGAGCCGACCGCGAACGCGTGGTGATTTCCGCCGAAGCCCAGCGCGAAGCCCAGATTCTGCGTGGTCAGGGCGAGAACGAAGCGGCCAAGATTTACGCCGACGCCTTCCAGGCCGATCCGCAGTTCTATACCTTCTATCGTTCGCTTCAGGCCTATCGCCAATCCTTGGGCGACAGCAACACCACCTATGTCCTAAGCCCCGAGTCCGACTTCTTCCGCTACTTTAATCATCCACGGGACGGAAAATGAGTGATTTCGAGGCATTGGCTGCGCTTGCGGGCAGCCTTGATCAGGATTACATCATACCGATAATTCATCCGTTTCCTCTGAGGGAGGCTTCTCGGTGACCAGCAGAACATCCGCCCGCGTCAATAAGGCCCGCGCCATCGCAAGGCCGCGCCCGCAACCCGTGCAGTGGCTTTTCGCCTTGCTGATGGCGGTGGCCCTGTTGATGGCCATGGCGATGCAGGCCCGCGCCGGCGACAATCCGCCGCCGATCGGCGCCACCCCGGCGGCTCCGGCGGCCGTCCTGGCTCCGGCCAGCGGCAGCCTGGGCACCGTCGATGTTCCCGGCCGCGCCCCCGGCGCTCCGGCCAGCTTCGCCGATCTGGCGGAAAAGCTGCTGCCGGCGGTGGTCAATATCTCGACCACCCAGACCCTGAAGAACCCGGAACGCGGCATGGACATGCCCCAGTTCCCGCCGGGCTCCCCCTTCGAGCAGCTGTTCAAGGACTTCCTGGACCGCCAGGGCAAGAACCCCGACGCCACGCCGCGCAAGGCGACGGCTCTGGGCTCGGGCTTCATCATCGATCCAACCGGCCTAGTGGTCACCAACAACCACGTCATTTCCGACGCCGACGAAATCAGCGTCATCATGCATGACGGCCAGGCCTACAAAGCCAAGGTGCTGGGCGCCGACGCCAAGGCCGATCTGGCCCTGCTGAAGCTTCAGGACGCTCCGGCCAAGCTGCCCTTCGTCACCCTGGGCAATTCCGACGAAAGCCGGGTGGGCGACTGGGTCGTGGCCATCGGCAATCCCTACGGCCTGGGCGGTTCGGTCACCGCCGGCATCGTCTCGGCCCGGTCCCGCGACATCAATGCCGGCCCCTATGACGATTTCATCCAGACCGACGCCGCCATCAACAAGGGCAATTCCGGTGGTCCGCTGTTCAACATGAAGGGCGAAGTGGTTGGCATCAACACCGCCATCTTCTCGCAGACCGGCGGCTCCATCGGCATCGGCTTTTCGATCCCCTCGAACCTAGCCAAGCCGGTTCTGGCTGATCTGCAGAAATACGGCAAGACCCGTCGCGGCTGGCTGGGCGTGCGCATCCAGTCGGTCACCGACGAGATCGCCGAAAATCTGGGCCTGAAGGACCAGAAGGGCGCTCTGGTCGCCGCCGTCAGCCCCGGCGGCCCGGCGGCCAAGGCCGGTCTGAAGCAAGGCGACGTCATCGTGCGCTTCGACGGCAAGGACGTCACCGAAATGCGCCGCCTGCCGCGCATCGTCGCCGAAACGCCCATCAATCATGAAGTCGAGGTTCAGTATTTCCGCGACGGCAAGAAGCTGACCACCAAGGCCATGGTGGGCGAGCTGGTGGACGACGACAGCCAGGACGAGCCGAAGGCCGCTGAAAAGCCTCAGCCGAAGCAGGACAACAGCCAGACCAACCTGGGCACTCTGGGTTTCTCGGTTTCTCCCGTCTCGGCAGCCTTGCGCGACCGCTTTGAATTGCAGCCTGACGTTAAGGGTCTGGTGGTCACCGACGTCACCCCCAACGGCATTGCCGCCGACAAGGGAATGCGCGCCGGCGACGTGGTGGTTTCGGTGGACAATGACGCCGTGAAAAGCGGCGCCGACGTGCTGAACCACGCTGAATCCGCCCGCAAGTCCAACCGCCGCACCATCTTGCTGCTGGTGCAGAGCGGTGCCGACATGCGCTATGTCACCCTGCGGGTCGACGCCAAGAAGTAAGACCGGCGCAATGAGGTGAGCCACTTCAGCGGCTCACCGATATGACGTCCACTCAACAAAACAGGGCCGCGGAGGGAAAACCTTCCGCGGCCCTTTCTTTTGGTTTGATCCGATCAGGCGAAGAAGCCCGCGCGGACCAGTCGAGCCGTTATCGCCCAGCCTTGCCCTCGACCGGCCGCTGATAGGCCGGCAGGGTGAAGGTGAAGCAAGCCCCCCGCACCTGACCATCCTTATCCAGGCGATTAGCGGCGCTCAGGGTGCCGCCATGGGCCTCGGCGATCTGCTTCGAGATGGACAGGCCCAAACCGGAATGAGTGCCGAATTTCTCGCTTTCCGGCCGCTCGGTGTAGAAGCGGTCGAAGATGGCTTCCAGCTTGTTCTCGGGAATGCCGGGACCGTCATCCTCGACACGGACCACCACCTTGCCGCCATCGCGGCAGGCGGTCATGACGATGCGGCCATCGGGCGGGCTGAAGGACAAAGCGTTGGAGACCAGATTGCGCAGCACCTGAGCCAGACGGCTTTCGATGCCCATCACCAGCAACTCGTCGTCGCCCTGGCAGGAAACCTCGACCGCCACTCCGGCGGAAGCGCCGGTATCGCGGTAGATGGAAGCCAGCCCCTGGACCATGTTGCACAAAGACGTCGGCTCACTATCGGCCCGCGACAATTCGGCATCGATGCGCGAAGCGTCTGAAATATCGCTGATCAGGCGGTCAAGGCGGCCCACATCGTCTTGGATGATGCTCATCAGCTTACGCTGATGATCCGGGTTGGCCACGCGGGCGCAGGTTTCCACCGCCGAGCGCAGGCTGGTCAGGGGGTTCTTGATTTCATGGGCGACGTCGGCGGCGAAAGCCTCGACCGCGTCCATGCGCCGCCACAAAGTCTCGGTCATGTCGCGCAAAGCCCCCGACAGCTCGCCGATTTCATCGCCGCGCTTGGTCAGATCGGGAATGGCGTGCCGTCGGCCATGGCCGCGCCGCACCCGATCCGCCGCCGCCGCCAGCCGGCGGATGGGGCGGGCGATGGTGCCGGCCAGATAGAGGGACAAGGTAATGGTAATGGTCAGGGCGAAGGCAAAAACCTGGAAGATGGTCAGCCGCACCTTGAACAGGCTTTGGGCGATGTCGTCACCGGTAGAGGACACCATCACCGCCCCCAGCACCTGTTTGTAATGCTGGACCGGCACCGCCGTGGTCAGCAGCAGGCGATGGCCGCGCATGGCCCGTACCGCCCAGGCGGCGTCGCCGTTCAAGGCCTGGACCACCTCGGTGTAATCGGTGGCCTTGGGGTGGGCGCTTTCCCGATAGCGGGGCAGGCCTTCATCCCCCAGGCTGGACTGGGTGACGAAATTATAGACCTTGCGGAAGCCGCGCACGAACATGCCGCGATCGGGCTCGGGCAGGTCTTCCACCTGCACCTCGGTATTGCCCGCCACCAGAATGCGGCTGTCGGCCAGCTCGTTCCCTTCGTCATCGAACAGACGGGCCCGCATCCGGGCAGGCTGGGCCAGACGCCGCAGCATCTGCTTGGCCGCCGTCGGCGACAATTCGGGAATGGCGAATCCGGTATCGATCACCGCGCCCTCGCCCACCGCCGCCGCCATCATCTCGGCGCGGATGCGCAAGGATTCCAATTCTTGGGCGATCAGCTCGTTCTTATAGCGGTCCAGATAGAACAGGCCGCCCACCAGGATCACCGGAGCCAGCACATTGACCGCCAGGATGCGCCAGGTCAGCGGCGAGGCCAAAGCCAGCCAGCGCCGCCGCCGCACCGGAGGCAGAGCCTCGGGGCCGGCCTTCAGGCCCGGAATTTTCGCACCCTCGCTCACTGATCTTCGCGATAACGATAGCCGACGCCGTACAAGGTTTCGATATGGCCGAAATCATTGTCGATATCGCGGAACTTCTTGCGCAGCCGCTTGATGTGGCTGTCGATGGTGCGATCATCCACATAGATATGCTCGCCATAGGCGGAATCGATCAGCTGATCGCGGTTCTTTACATGACCCGGACGCATGGCCAGCGACTTCAGAATCAGGAATTCCGTCACCGTCAGATCGACCATCTGGCCTTTCCAGGTGCAGGCGTGGCGGGCCGGGTCCAGGGCCAATTCGCCGCGCACCACCGTCTGCGAGACGGCGGTCTCGTCGCGGGCCAGTTCACCCCGACGCAGAAGCGCGCGGATACGTTCGATCAGCAGGCGCTGGGAAAAAGGCTTCTTGATATAGTCGTCGGCCCCCATGCGCAGGCCCATCAATTCGTCCACCTCGTCATCTTTCGAGGTCAGAAAGATCACCGGCACCGCCGATGTCTTGCGCAGACGCTGCAGCAGCTCCATGCCGTCCATGCGCGGCATCTTGATGTCCAGCACCGCCAGATCGGCGGGCTGAGCCGTCAGAGCGCGCAGAGCTTCCGCCCCGTCGCTATAGGTGCGGACCTTGAACCCCTCGGACTCCAAGGCGATGGAGACGGAGGTCAGGATGTTGCGGTCATCATCAACCAGGGCAATGGTCTGGGCCACGGCGGTCATGCTTTCTATCAATCAGTTGCGGCCCGAGTGTGGCGGCTTCCCTTCGCTTTGCCAAGGGGCCATGTTTTCGGGACAGCCAACACTTAAGACCCCGCTTTGTGGCGAAATTTTGCCGGCTTGACGCAGAGGGCCGGGCGACGGACACTTTTTCCATGAACGAGATGGAAAAGAACCAGCCGTCGGCGGAACCGCTCGCCTCGCCGGACATCGACCGGGCGGCCTTGACCTTCGCCGTCCGCAAGCTGTTGCGGGCCCGCAACCGGGCGGCCCTGGCCACATCTATGAGCACGGACGGCCAACTGCGCCCCTATGTCTCGCTGGTCACCACCGCCACCGACATCGACGGCAGCCCGTTGCTGCTGCTGTCCAAACTGGCCGACCACACCCGCAATCTCGACCGCGATCACACCTTGTCTTTGCTGTTCGAGGACACGGAAATCTACGCCAATCCCCAGCAAGGCCCCCGCGTCACCGTGATGGGCACCGCCCGACGCTGCGAGGACGCGGCCACCATAGACCACCTGCGCCGACGTTTTCTGGCTCGCCATCCCACTGCCGCCCGCTATGCCGGATTCAGCGACTTCGGGTTCTTCAAGGTTGCAATGGAACGCTTCCATTGGGTCGGCGGATTCGGTCGCGCCGTCTGGCTGAATCAGGATCTGGCCTGCGAAACCGAGGTCGTGGCCGACTTTACGGCGACTGAATCCGACTTGATCGGTCGGATAAATCAAGATCACCAGGAGGATCTGGCTCTTTTAGCCCGCAGCCTGCTGGGAAAACGCGGAAAACACTGGCAGACCGTGGCTGTCGACCCCGACGGCATCGACGCCAAATGCGCGCAAAGGGTGTACCGCTTGGCCTTCCCAAAATCGCTGATATCCTCGAACGCGCTGATACCCACACTATCCAATCTGGCTGTACTGGGGAAAAATGGGGTCAATCGATAATACTTATAGCTAATCGTTGCTCGGAGGCGGGCGAGGCGGTATTCTTTGGGCATCCGTCATTCAGATCCCATCTGCCAAAAATCCACCTTGCGTTGCAAAAACGATAGCCTAACCGTATTCCCTGGTCGCTTCACCTGAACAGGGGCTCGACTCTGCCGTGGCAGAGGAGTATTAGGCCGGACAAAACGGCAAACCGTCGGCTGGCGGCAATCAATCAAGGATCTTTTCCAAGGAGCGGCGTTCATGACGAAGTTAGGTATCCGCGGCGGCACCACCACCAATCGTAAGCTGCTGCAGTGGGTTGACGAGATCGCCCAGCTGACCAAGCCGGCCAGCATTCATTGGTGCGATGGTTCGCAGGATGAGTATGACAGCCTGTGTCAGTTGCTGGTCGATGGCGGCTCGTTCATTCGTTTGAACGAAGCCAAGCGCCCCAACAGCTACCTGTGCCGCTCGGATCCCGGCGACGTCGCCCGCGTCGAAGACCGCACCTTCATCTGCTCGCAGAACAAGGCCGATGCTGGTCCGACCAACAACTGGGTCGACCCCAAGGAAATGAAGGTCACCCTGAACAAGCTGTTCGATGGCTGCATGAAGGGCCGCACCCTGTATGTGGTGCCGTTCTCCATGGGTCCGCTGGGCAGCCCCATCGCTCATATCGGCGTCGAGCTGACCGACAGCCCCTATGTGGCCGTCAACATGCGCATCATGACCCGCATGGGTCAGGCCTGCCTGGACGTGCTGGGTGAAGAAGGCGACTTCGTCCCCTGCGTCCATTCGGTCGGTATGCCCCTGGAAGCCGGTCAGAAGGACGTTGCCTGGCCGTGCAACCCCAAGAACATCTACATCACCCACTTCCCTGAAGAGCGTTCGATCTGGTCGTACGGCTCGGGCTACGGCGGCAACGCCCTGCTGGGTAAGAAGTGCTTCGCTCTGCGCATCGCCTCGGTGATGGCCCGCGACGAAGGCTGGCTGGCCGAGCATATGCTGATCGTCGGCGTCGAAAGCCCCGACGGTGAAAAGACCTATGTCGGCGCCGCCTTCCCGTCGGCTTGCGGCAAGACCAACTTCGCCATGCTGCAGCCCCCCAAGGGCTTCGAAGGCTGGAAGATCTGGACCGTCGGCGACGACATCGCCTGGATCAAGCCCGGTGCCGATGGCAAGCTGTACGCCATCAACCCGGAAGCCGGCTTCTTCGGCGTCGCTCCGGGCACCGGCCTGTCGACCAACTACAACGCCATTGCCGCCTGCCGCGCCAACACCATCTTCACCAACGTCGCGCTGACCGACGATGGCGACATCTGGTGGGAAGGACTGACCGACGACAAGCCGGCGCACGCCATCGACTGGAAGGGCCGTGACTGGACCCCGGATTCCAAGGAACCGGCCGCTCACCCCAACAGCCGCTTCACCGCTCCGGCCTCGCAGTGCCCGTCCATCGACCCCGACTGGGAAAACCCCGCCGGCGTGCCGATCTCGGCCTTCCTGTTCGGCGGCCGTCTGTCGAAGAACATGCCGCTGGTGTTCCAGGGCTTCAACTGGGCCCACGGCGTCTATCTGGGCGCCACCATGGGTTCTGAAGCCACCGCCGCCGCCGTCGGCCAGGCTGCTATCCGCCGCGACCCGATGGCCATGCTGCCCTTCTGCGGCTATCACATGGCCGATTATTGGGGCCACTGGCTGAATGTCGGCCGCAAGCTGAGCAACCCGCCCGGCATCTTCCGCGTCAACTGGTTCCGCAAGGACGAAAACGGCAAGTTCATGTGGCCGGGCTTCGGCGACAACATGCGCGTGCTGAAGTGGATCGTCGAGCGCGTCCGTGGCCGCGGCTTCGCCGTGGAAAGCCCCCTGGGCTACATGCCGCGCCGCCAGGATCTGGAATGGAAGGGCCTGGATTACCCGGCCGAGAAGTTCTACGAGCTGATGACGCTGGACCGCGAAGCCGGTCTGGCCGAAGTCCGCGACCATGAAGTGCACTTCGACAAGTTCCATGAACGCCTGCCGAAGGAATTCAACAACGAGCGTGAACTGCTGAAGGCTCGTCTGCTGCGTTCCGCCGCCAAGTGGGAACTGCCCCGCGAGTAACGCTAGAAAAAGAATGGTCTTTTTCGGAAGAGGGCTGCTGCAAAGCGGCCCTCTTTTCGTTTATCTTGACGCCATGAGCAGTCAAAAAAATAAAGCCGCCACCAGCGGCACCATTTCGCCTTGCATCGAACGCTGCAAAATCGTCGAGCGGACCGGCGTGTGCCGTGGCTGCGGGCGTACCCGCGACGAAATTTCCGGCTGGGCCAATGCCAGCGAGGAACGCCGCAAAGCCATCCTGGCCGAGCTGAAAAACCGCGCCCCCATGATGGTCGATGATGACGAAGGGCCGAGCTGGTAAGCCTTAACCAGGCCCCCTGCCGTTGATGGACTCTAGGACCGATCGACAATCAGCGCATCCGCGCACTTGTCCGCTCGCGCAATGCTCGCTGGTCGCATCTTGAACGCACGATGCTCTAAATCAGCTGCGGGCGTCTTCCAGGCGATTGACCTGACGCAGTTCCTTGAAGCGCCAGGCCCACAGCCCCACCACCAGCAAGGTGCCGACACCGCCGATGATGACGGCGGGGATGGTTCCGAACCAGGCGGCGGTGACGCCGGATTCGAATTCTCCCAGTTCATTGGATGCACCGATAAAGACCAGATTGACCGCGCTGACCCGACCGCGCATGGCATCAGGAGTCCAAAGCTGGACCAGACTTTGGCGCACATAGACACTGACCATGTCACAGCAACCCATGATCACCAGGGTGCCCAGCGACAGGGCGAAATTTTTTGACAGACCAAAGATGACCGTGGCCAGCCCGAAACCGCCGACGCAAGAGAACATCACCAGCCCGGCATGTTTCTTCAAGGGATGATGGGCCAGCCAGACGGCGCAGGCAGCGGCGCCGATGGCCGGGGCGCTGCGCAGCAGCCCCAGCCCCCAGGGACCGACCATCAGGATATCGCGGGCGAAGATGGGCAGCAGAGCGGTAGCGCCGCCGAACAGCACGGCGAACAAATCCAGCGAGATGGCTCCCAGGATGACCGGGCGCGACCAGACGAAGCGCATTCCCGCCGTCAGCCGCTGAAGCATCGGGGCTTGCTCGGTCTCGGATTTCAGGCGGGTTTCCATGCGCGACACCGCCAGCACCGAGATGACCAGAAAGGCCGTGACCAGCCCATAGACCATTTCCGGGCCGAAGCCATAGAGCAGACCGCCCAACGCCGGGCCGCCGATCACCCCGACCTGCCACACCGTCGAACTCCAGGCGACGGCGTTGGTGAAATGTTCACGCGGCACCACCAACGGCACCACCGATTGCAAAGCCGGCCCCAGGAAGGCGCGGGCGAAGCCGGCCACCACCAGCACGGCGAAAATCGGCAGCACCGAGGTCAGCCCTTGCAGGGTCAGCAGCAACAGCGCCGCTGCCGACAAGGTTTCCAAGCTGAGAAACAGCAAGGCGACCCGTCGGCGGTCAAAGCGGTCGGCCACCGCTCCGGTCACCAAGACGCAGAGAATTTGCGGCAGAAACACCGCCAGCCCCACATAGCCCAGATCGAGGGGACTGTGGGTCAGGTCGTAAACCTGCCAGCCGACCGCCACCATCTGGATCAGATGACCAACGTTGGAGAAGAAACGAACCGCCAAAAACAAGCGGAAGTCCCGGTGGCGCAATGCGGCGCGCGGCGCCACGATGGGATGAGGGCTATCGGTCATGGAAAGGACTTTACTCCGCCCTATCTTCCTCGGCCATATTCCTTGCGTTTAAGTTTCGTTCTAAAGAAATGATCAATAAGCCCTTGGCCAAGCTTGATCTTGGCTTGGTCTTATCACGCGGAAACCCCTGACCCGAACGTTCGTTCGATCCATTCCACCGCCGCCGGAAGATCGTCCGCCACCATCTCGGGGGCGCATCTGTCCTCGCTTTTCAGACCGTGGCCGGTGCGCACCAGAATACTGACCGCGCCCACGGCGTGCCCCAGTTCCACATCCACCGCCTTGTCCCCCACCATGATGGCGCGGGCGGGATCGAAGCCCAGTTCGGCCACCGCCTGCTCGACCATGCCGGGCAGCGGCTTGCGGCAGCGGCAATCCTCCTCGGGGCCATGGGGGCACAGATAGATGCCATCGATGGTCACGCCAAAGTCCGCCAGCAGCGCCCGCAGCTTGTCATGGATGCGATCCAGGGTCGGCATGTCGAAATAACCGCGGGCGATGCCCGACTGGTTGGTGACCACCACCAGCCCGTAGCCCAGCGCCTGCAGCCGGGCCAGCGCCTTGCCGACGCCGGGATAAAGATCCAGCTGATCGGGGTCCGACAGATAGTGACGTTCCACATTGATGGTGCCGTCGCGGTCCAGCAGAACGAAGCGG
>Ga0209415_10017322_pt1 | contig 11477 bp, 8 predicted proteins | sample PeaSoiSIISIP2007_FD_187696 | JGI IMG/M metagenome (GOLD analysis project Ga0209415, IMG submission 187696) | Peat soil microbial communities from Weissenstadt, Germany - SII-SIP-2007 (SPAdes) (version 2) | ecosystem: Environmental > Terrestrial > Soil > Wetlands > Peat | place: Germany... | reverse complement strand
CTCCTCAGGTAGGACTCGAACCTACAACCCTTCGGTTAACAGCCGAATGCTCTACCATTGAGCTACTGAGGAGCAAAATTGGCGGGCTTTTTTATTACATCAGAGCCTCTTCCGCATGTCAACGTTCCGCGTCCGACTCGCTCCGGCAGTGGTATCTTTCATAAGGCGGCCTGCCGCGGAAAACATTCTGGTGCCGACGAAGTTTACAACGTCAAAGCTAACCGCCCCCGGGCAATCACGACTGGTCGCGATTCCATCCCCATCGTGGCGGTGGGAGCCTCCGCCGGCGGGCTCGCGGCCCTCACCGCGTTATTGAAGGCCCTGCCCGCGCACTCCGGGCTCGCTTTCGTGCTGATTCAGCATCTCGACCCTCAGCACCCCAGCGCGCTGACGCAGCTGCTGGCCAAGGCGACCTCTATGCCGGTCCTCGAGGTTACCGACGGAATCGCCGTTCAGCCCGACCACGTTTATGTAATCCCTCCCAATAAGAGCATGATCGTCCGGGGCGGCGCGCTGAAGCTTATACCTCGGGAGCGGACCCCGGCCCCGCATCATCCTATCGACCAGTTTTACTCCGCTCTCGCGCGGGAAATGGGAAGCGCCGCCATCGGCGTGATTCTGTCCGGCAGTGGATCGGATGGGACCGTCGGGCTTAAGGAGATCAAGGCCGAAGGCGGAGTCACCTTCGCGCAGGAGCCCAAATCAGCGGAATGGCCGGCCATGCCGATGAGCGCGATCGCCGCGGGAGCCGTCGATTTCGTCCTGCCGCCCAAGCGGATCGCCGTCGAACTCGCGCGTATCGGCCGCCATCCGTATTTGCGCGATCCCTCAGAAGCGCCTGAAGGCGATGGCTTGGACAAGATCTACAGAATTGTTCGATCCGCATCCGGCGCGGACTTCCGCTACTACAAACAGCACACCGTGCGGCGGCGCATTGCGCGCAGGATGGCTCTGCGGAAGATCGTGTCCCTCAGCAAATACGCGCAATTCCTGCAACAGGATCCCAGCGAAGCCGAAGCGTTAGCCGAGGACATTTTCATTCACGTCACCGGATTCTTCCGCGACCCGGAGTGCTTCCAGGCGCTGCGGAAACAGGCGTTCCCGCGGCTGCTGCTGAAACGAACCGCGGACGACCCGATTCGTATCTGGGTGCCTGGCTGTTCCACGGGAGAAGAGGGTTACTCCATTGCGATCCTGCTGCTGGAGGACCTGGGTCTCCGCGCGGCGCGTGTGAAGATCCAAATCTTCGGAACCGACATCAGTGAGCGAGCCATCGAGCGCGCGCGCGTCGGCATCTATTCGGAAGCTTCCGTTCATGGATTATCGCCGGCTCGCCTGAAGCGTTTCTTCGTCCGGGCCGATCACGGATATCAGATCAATAAAGAAGTCCGCGATCTGTGCGTTTTTGCCCGTCATGACCTGGCCGGCGACCCTCCGTTTTCGAAGCTCGATCTGATCAGTTGCCGCAATGTTCTGATTTACATGGGGCCGGCGCTGCAAAAAAGAGTCTTAGGAGTTTTTCGATACGCTCTCAAACCGGGCGGAATCTTATTCCTGGGGAAGTCCGAAGCCATCAGCGCGTATTCCGACATCTTCGCCGCGGAAGATCACAAGCACAAGCTCTTTTCCCGCAAGGCTGGGAACGCGATCGCACCCAGTCTCGACTGGCTCTCCGCCGAGCATGAAGACGCGCCGCCTACCCCGGCCAGGATCGCCCTGCCTGCTCTTCCCACAGACTTTCAGCGGGAGGCCGAGCAGGTTCTATTAAGCCGCTACATCCCACCGGCCCTGGTGGTCGATTCGGATCTTCGCATCGTTCATTTTCAAGGCGACACCGGGCCTTATCTCGCGCTGTCCACGGGACCGCCGACGTTTCAGTTGCTCAAGATGATCCGCCCGGAGTTCGTGGTCGAACTTCGCAGCGCCATTTCCAAAGCAAAAAGAGAGGGGGTTAAGGCCTCCACCGGCGTGCTCCTCTTCGATCACAACGGGCGCTCCGGTCACGTGCGGCTGGATGTAGAACCGCTGCGCAAATCCGCTCCTCGTAAACAGGATTTCCTGATCGTATTCAAAGAAACTCCCCGGACGGAGGATCCAATCGGGGACGCGCGCCGCACAGACCGGAAGGAGCCAACGGTTGCCCGCCTGCAACGGGAATTAACCTCCATGCGGGAATACATGCGCGACCTGATCGCGGAACACGAGGTCGCTCAGGAAGAGATGAAAGCGGCCAGCGAAGAGACGCTTTCGAGCAACGAGGAGTTGCAGAGCACCAATGAGGAACTGGAAACGGCCAAGGAGGAGCTTCAGTCTTCGAACGAAGAACTGATCACGCTCAATGAGGAGTTGCGGCACCGCAATTCCGAGCTCAACATCCTGAGCAACGACTTGAACAATCTTCTGGTCGCAGTCCACATCCCCGTCCTGGTGCTGGATGGCAGCCTTCACATCCGGCGATTTACGCCCACAGCGGGAAAGTTGTTGAACCTGATCGAGTCCGACGTGGGCCGCCCGTTCAGCGATATCGCCTCGACTTTCAACATGCCCGATTGGGATGCATGGGTCGCCGAGGTAACGGACCAGGTCCATCCCGTCGAGCGCGAAGTCAAGGACCGCAGCGGCTACTGGTATTCGCTGCGTCTGCGACCGTACCGGACCAGCGATAACAAGATCGATGGCGTGATCGTGGTCCTGCTCGACATTGACTTGATAAAGCGTCCTTTGCTCGAAGAAGCTCGCGAATCGCGCGATTACGCAAGCGCGCTGCTGGAGTCTTCAGGGCAGGGAATTATCGCCGTCGACTCCAACGAAAAGATCGTGCTGATCAATAGCGGCGCGGAACGGATGTTCGGCTACCGGCGCGAAGAACTCATCGGACAACCTCTGGGCATTCTTCTTGAGGAAGGCGTCCGGCAGCGTTACTCTGGACATCTGCGGGCGTTCTTTGCCGAGCCGAAGAATCGGCCCATGGGGCTTGGGCTGGACCTGAGAGCGCGGCGCAAAGACGGTGCCGTGTTTCCAGTCGACATCAGCCTGGGCATGGTCGAGAAAGCCGACCAACGGCTCGCGGTGGCATTTGTGATCGATACCACCGAGCGGCGGCGGCTGGAAAAACAGTCGGAAGATTATCGTACTGAAATCGGAGCACTCGCGGCCCAACTCATCACGGCCCAGGAGGAGGAACGCCGCCGCGTTTCGCGCGAACTCCACGACGGCCTGTGCCAGCAGCTCGCTTCGCTGGCTTTGGATGTGGACGCGGCCGCGGATGGAGTGGCGATTCCACCGGCGGCCCGGACCCGTCTTCGCGCGCTGCATGCGCGTGTACTCAAGACATCCGAAGACGCACGGCAAATCGCCTACGAACTGTACCCGACGCTGCCGGACGACCTCGGTCTCGCCGTTTCCCTGAAGGCTCTGTCTGCCGAATTCTCGAAAAAAGAAAAGATTCCGGTCAAGTTCAGCGCCGCCAAGCTGCCGGATTCCGTTCCCCAGCGAGTCGCCTCCGGCCTGTACCGCATCGCACAGGAGAGTCTGCAAAACATCGCCCGGCATGCCAAGGCGAAACACGTTACCGTCGAATTGGCTCTTCCTCATAGCGGAATCCGTCTATCCATCAAAGACGATGGCGTCGGATTCGACCCCGTTTCCGTAAAAGGTAAGGGCGGCCTTGGGATGGTCAGCATCGGCGAGCGCGCTCGCATCATGGGCGGTTCCGTGGCGGTTGAGTCCAAGCCCGGGCACGGAACCGGGATCGCCGTGCTGATTCCACTGCTATCTGAAAGCGATTCATGAAGCCCGCGCGAATTCTTATCGCCGACGACCATGCGCTGATGCTTGACGGCATCCGCAACGTTCTCAAAACCGCCCATAAAATAGTCGGGGCAATGAAGGATGGAAAGTCCCTGGTCTCCGCCGCTCTCCGCCTGAAGCCGGATTTGATCATCCTGGACATCACCATGCCCCTGCTGAACGGCATCGATGCCGCCCGCGAGATCCGCAAACATCTTCCCGATGTGAAACTGCTGTTCATGACCATGCACAACGGGCCGACCTATCTGCAGGCGGCGCTCGAAGCGGGAGCCAATGGATACGCGGTCAAATCCCTGGGCCGGAAGGAAATTCTCGGGGCCGTCGCCAAAGTGCTCGCTGGCCGGTTGTACATCGCGCCCGGCTTGGGAGGCGAAGGCGTGAAGGAAGTCTCCGATTCCGCGCGAGCCGCCGCTTCCCTTCGCCTGAGTGCTCGTGAAAGGCAAATCCTGCAACTCGTCGCGGAAGGAAAAAGCCGCAAGGAAATCGCCTTCGAAGTCGACATTTCCGAAAAAACGGTCGCATTTCACAAGAATAACTTGAAGAATAAGCTGGGTTTATTGAGCACCGCGCAATTGACCAGATATGCCATTGAGCAAGGCTTGGTATAACTCTGACCGTGGCAGGAATACCCCTTAGCCGACTCCCCTAGTCATTTGTCCAGCTTTTCCGCGCGATTACTTGCGCGTAATCTGATTATCAGAGGGAAAAGGCCTTCGGGACCGGCGTGCAGCCGTCCCAAAGTCAACGGCAGCCGATCATCGCAATTATGCTTGCCATCGAAGAAATCCTGGCTCATAACCTTCCGGCCGAATCGAACGATTACCGCGCTCTGCTGGAAGCATTTCAGTCCACCTCAGCGACAATGAAAGCCTGCTCAGCGAGCTTCAATGCCTTGCTGGTGGAGCTTCCCGCCGGATTGCCGCAAGACGAACGAAGCTCGCGTATTGCCGCTGCCGCCGCCGCTTATGAGGACGCTCGTGGAGAGTTCCTGGCTGCCGCCGCAAGGTTGCATGAATTCACCATCAGCCAGATCGTCTCATCCCATCCCCAGATCCAGCTCTCAGCGACCCAAAGTTAACCACCGTCACATCGCTGCGGCCATCACGTCGAACGCGACACTCGCATCCAGTGACGGTAGCCCTTCAAACAACAGAAACGTGCTCGCGGGCGGACGCGCATGCTCGAAAAAGTTGAATCTCCGCGCGCGAACCTTGTCTGCCACCGTTTTCGTCAACGGATAAACACTTGACCAGAACAGGTCCTTGTACGTCGCGCCCAACGGCTCCAACGCCTTTCCCAAACGCTCGAACCCCAAGTCGACATCGGCGTCCTGCTCGCCGAAAACCATCTGCATCCCGCTGAGAACCACTTTGGGCGCATTCACGAATGCGATCTGTGAATAATTCGGGTTCTGCGTAAGCCCCGGAGGATTCACGAACACCACCGGAGATGCCGGCGCGGTATCGAGCCGCCCGACGGCCTCGCATTCCGCCAACGGTTCCACGCCCAGCCGCTGAAGCTGAACGTAGTTGGCCGACGCACGCGGAAAAGCCTGCATCATCTCGGTGCGAGCCGTAGGAACATCGTCAATCGAGCTGAGGAAACACGTCGCGCGCAGCACCTCAACGGGCTTCACGCCCGCCGCCGCTACGGCCGCCTGCAACTGCTTCATCGATTGGTGAACGTCCTTCGCCTGCTGACCCGCGAAAAACGCGAGCCCATCCGGATTCACGTTCTTCTTATCCATCGCGATGCTTTCGAGCACCACCTGCGCGCCTTCCAGCGGAAGTGCCCCTACCTGAATCGTGCTGAGCGCGGGCAGGCTCAGCTTGCGATCCGTGAAAATCTCGCTGACCAGCGCCTGTACCCTGCGCAAGTCGCCCGACCCCGCCACGAAGGCGCGCAGCTTGACGATCGTCGCCCCGTGATTCTCGTCGAACAATACCTTCAAGCCCTCGCGAATCTGCGGCGAAAGCAGTCCCTTTTGCGAAGGCGGCGAGACGTGGAACACCAGTCGAGCCGTCTCGGCGGCAATGGCCGGCGGCGGATCCTTCAGAAGGGGAAGAGTCTGCGTGACCGGCTCTTCATCGCCTTTTTTCTTCTTCTTGCCGCCTTGCGCGACGGAATAAACGGCGATCAGCAGGCCCAGAAGGACGACGAACGCTCTGCGAGAATTCAGGGATCGCAAAGCAGGATTTTAGCGCATTCGCGGGCTCTGCGTTTGGCCACTTGAATGGTCATGCGCCCGTCAGCCGCGCAACGATCTCCGCCGCCACAGCATCGGCTCGCGCGACGATCTCGGCCGGAGTCTGATCCTGAATCGGATGCGCGACATAAACTGCATCGAAGTCTGGTCTTCCCAGCGCCGCGGCCTGCGCGCGCGCCGCCAGCATGAACTCATGCGTCGCCACCGGAACCGCCGGAATGCCCCAATTTTCTAATCGGATCGTATCGTGCAGACTGCACGTGGTGCAGGACCCTCAATCGGCCAGCGCCTCAATCATGGCGTCGACGCTCCGTAACTGCTCGAGCATCGCCTCCGGCGCAGGTTTGGCAAACGTCGGCTTCATCGCACGGACCACGCGAGCAGCTGCGTATTTTTCAACCAGGATTCGCTCCAGGCGGTCGAAAAAAACACTGCCTCCCGCCTTGCTGATATCGAGCAGCGCCACGGTTTTTCCCGCCAGCGTCGGCAGGCGCGGCGCGGCCGTAGCCGAAAGCGCGCGCTCGTCACATGGATTTACAAGAGTGGTAGACGTAGTGGTTAACATGGATAAGTCACCATCTGGCTGCCGCGCGGACCGGCGCTCCAACTGCCGATCACCGCCGAAAACTTTCCCGCCGTTCCGCCCGCGACGACGATCTTGATCGATTCCGGCGCGCGGAATTTTTGATAGCAGAGCTCGCCGCCGATCGTGATTTGCCGGTACAGATGCACGTGCGCTTTGCCCTCGCCTTCTTCATCATATTCCCGCACCGGAATGCCGGTGTTCTGGAACAGGAACTCCCGAGCGTCGTTCTTACTGAACCCATCGCGATGGATGGTCTTCACGTGTTCCGGACACAGCACCACTAAAGCCTCAACGCTCATGCAGGTGCGGTAGCTCCACACCGTGGCCAGAGCTCGAGAGATGGCTTTCAGAACTCCCTTCGCGGTGCGCGACATGTGCTCGCTCACCCCATGCGGTGCTTCGCCGGCGAAAAGTGTAACGGTGCTGTCGGACGGCTTGAATCCCAGTTCCACGTGCAACGGCTCCCACGGATTCTCCTCTTCGTTTTCGGCAATGCAGTAGGAAAATTTGCCGGGATTTCCCAGGGCCGACATATCGATCCCATCGGGCCGTCCTCCGCCGAGATTCAGCAGCATCAATTGCAGCGCGCGGCCCAGCGAGCTATTGGCTCGCGCGATATTGCTGAACACATTCTTCCGGTAAGCGAATCCCAGTTCATTGCGCACCGGCCCATTGACGATGATCAGCGGCGCGGCGAAATGCGTGGTCGCCTGCACTCCGTGCGCGTTGAATCGCTCATCGCAAACCGCGCGCACCAGCGGGATCAGCACGCGCATCATAGCGGGCACGCACCCGGCCATCACCGCATTGGCGGCGATTTTTTCAACCGTCGCTTCGCCGTAGCATGGTGGAATCCGTCCGATGATCTCAGTAGGATCGAGAGCGCCCATCATTCTTTCGACCCGCTCCACGGTCGGAGGAACAACCGGAAGCGCATCGCCGAAAGCGCGCATGGAGTATTCGTAAGCGTCCTCGGAAATCGTGACTCGTGACGCCCGAGTTCCACGCGCAGCGTGAAGGGTCAGGGCCTCGGCCGAAGCGTCCTCGGTCGCCGGCTCCAGATGGCGAGACGAGCATCCTGGTTTGCTTTGCGGCGCTCCATCATAGGAATCCGCCACGGGTTGCCGGCCCATCTCCGCTGCGATGGCGTTCAATTCGTCCTTGTCGAACCCGATGTGCGACCGAATGACGCGCCCGTCCGCGCCGATCAGAAAGAACGCCGGCACCGCGACTGGATCGTAAGCGCACGAAATACGCAATTCGTGATCCACTTCAACCGGAAACTCGATGGGAGCCTGCTCCACGAACCGCCGCGTCAGTTCTTCGGAATCCTGGGAAATTCCCACTACGCTTGCCGCTTGCTTCGCCAGCTTGTTGAGATAAGAAACGCTCAGCCAGCAAGTGGGGCAATCGGTCTCGAGAAACACCAGCAGCCGCGGCTCGGCCGTCGTTTGAGCAAGGCCGATGTCCGGCGCCATCTGTCCAGCTTCCAGCATCGATGATTCATCCTATCAGCGAATCTGGTAAATCGTCCCACCCTTCAAATGCTCAATAGGAATCAGGGCCGGATTCGTGGTGATCGCCTTCATCACAGCTTCCTTATCCTCGCCGCCGACCTCCCTATCGAGATCTTGTGAAGTTGAATACAGGTACGCGGCACCATGGGCGCGCGCAAAATCGGCAAGCTGAGCATAGAAGGCGACCATCCCGGCCCGGTCATCCCGGTACCAAAATTTGGGCGGAAAAATCACAGAAAAGGCCGCGTGTCCGGTGTTGAGGTACAAAACGGGATCGTTGAAAGCGATAAACGCCGCATTCTGCGGCAGATGCTCGACCATCCAGCGATACGCGGCCCGGTCCTCCAGCGCCGTTTCACGCTTCTGCCTGGCAGCATCGGGCATGACCGAAAACAAAGTGAAAAACTGCAGCGCGACCGCTCCAATCAGCACGGCCGCCAAAACCCCGCCGAATCCATACGCGACGAATCGCTGGGAAAAATCCTTGTGACGAACGCTGGATCGAAGCAACCCGAGCAGATTTTCCATTTCTGTCACAAAACCAGCCAGCAGCAGAGGAGCCAGAGGAAGGATAAACCGTTCATTCGGAGGGAAATACCAGACCAGCAGGATCGCCGACGAAATCGCTCCGAAAGCCGCATAATGCCACGCTATGCCTCGCTTCGCCAATCGAACAATGCCTGCAATCATGGCGACTCCCAACACCTGCGTCAGGATCTTCACGATCAGAACCGATGTCACCTCAGGCATCGCCATGGCTCCGAACGCGTACAGCAAGCCATCTGCGTTTTTCCATAGCAAAACCGGAAGATCCGAGGGGGAAATGGCAAACCGCGCGTAACCGAAGTAGTTTGTGTAATATGTGAGAATCTCGTCCGCGCCTGCGAACTGATGGGCTCGAGTCCAAAGAGTCCAACCGATGAAAAACGGCGCCATAGAAACCGCGAACAGCATTGCCGACCGCCGTTCCTTACGCCACATCATGACAAGCGGTGCGGAAACCAGCAGCGCTACTCCCGCCGAACGAGCGAGGTACGCAAATCCGCCGATCACGCCAGCCAGAATCACCCATTTCACGCCCGACCGGTTCAGACACAGCATCGCGCCCAGCAGCAGACAAGTGAAGAACATCTCCGAGAAGATGTTGATTCCAAAGTGAATAATGTAAGGATTGATGGCCAGCAGGAATAATAGAATCCACAGCCGTGCGCCCTTGAATCCCCACTGGCGATAGAGCTGCATGCTCAAGAAAAGAAAGACCGGAATCGTGATCCATGTCAGCAGAGTCGCGATTCGCAGATTGGCCGGGAACGCTGGCTGGATCCGCCATGCCAGCGACATATAAATGGGGAACAGCGGACCGTACTTGGTCTGAAACGGGTCCTCCACCAGGCTGGGAATATGGTACCCATGGCCCTCAGCGAGCGACTTGGCGGATACGAAGTATATGCTGTCGTCGTGGTTCGCGCCAAATTCGGGCAAGTCACTATTGTTGTATGCGATCCAGGCCGATATAGATAACAGAATGACTAAGCCAAGGGCGCTCTGGACGCGCGAAGTCATACGGATAAACACTAGCATACACTTGGTTCGCAGAACTGCTGGGCTAGTCCTAAAGGTGTGGCGAGTGGCTCAAAATCCGAGGATGACTGAGAGTTTTCAGCAGGCGCATTAGGCATTTAGCCTGATTCTTTCGAACGTAGACGGATGTTAAATTCGATTCAGCGACAGAGACCTGTCGCGCACCATAGGGAGAGGAGATTAGAGGAGAAATGAAGAATCTTATCTTGAAGTTGCAAGTTTGGAAAGATACGCGCGGACAGGACCTCATCGAGTACGCTCTGATGGCGGGTTTCGTGGCCGTCGCTGCCGGCGCCATTATGCCGGGTGTTGCGACCAGCATCAGCACGATCTTTTCGAAGGTCGCGTCGGTGATGACGCAAGCTTCCTCGCAGGGTAGCTAAACACTTAACCGTAGGATTGGGGAGTGGGCTCGGTGCAAGCCGGGTCTGCTCCCCGCCTGCTTTTTTGGACCGCTTTTTCCCGCCTATTGCACCCGGTAAACGACCGCTCCGGGTTCGTCGTGAATTTTCATTAGCCCCGGATTCCTAGCGGCAGACCTTAGAACGTCCTCCCGATTATGCGGACCCTCCTTGGGTAGAATCACGTAGGCCAAACTGTGTTCTCGCGCGTACTGGTCGATCTGCTGATATAGATCCAGATCGTCGTCTCCCTTAGCGTACGAATGTCGCGTCGGGATCAGAAAGGCCGCCCCACGCCGCCCGGTTTCGAGGTAAAAGGCTGTATCGTTCTCCCACAAGACGTTATCGTGATCCGGCGTATTGGCCCGGACCCAATTGAACGTCGGCTCAAAAGCGCGCGCGTCCTTGCGATCTTCCCGCATCAGCCCCGGGATCACGCTGACCCACATATAGATCTGCAAACCAGCTCCCGTGACGAGAATCGCGATCAGGAATCCCGCGAACCCGTAAGCGACGCGGCGCTGGCTCGGATCGGGATGGCTGAATGCTTTGCGGACCAGCCCGGCGAAATGCACCGCTTCGGTCCAAAAGCAGGCCAGCAGCAGAGGAGCGACGGGCAGAATGAAGCGCTGATTGGGCGGGAAATGCCAGAGCACCAGCATGAGCAGCGAAATCGTGCCGAAAATCGCATACAGGCGAGCGTGTCCGTTCCGGACCAATCGCACCCCGCCCAGAATCATCGCGATCGCCAGCGGCGGGAGCAATAGCTTTTCCGGCAAACCGGCCAGCATCTGAGGAAAAATCAGGGAGCCCATCGCGACGAGCAAATCGCTTGCATTTTGCCATAGAACGCTCGCGAAGTTGTCCCAGCCGACGTTATAAAACTGGTAGCCGACGTAGTTGGTGTAGCACAGAGTCAAGGGGTCGTGGCCCGGCGCGGCGTGCGTACGGGTCCACAGGGTCCACGCTGCTACCGCCGGGATCATGCCCAGTGTGAACCACAGCGCGCGACGAGGTTGTTTGATCCATATGAAATAAATGATCGCGGCCGGAAGCAATGCGATGCCGGCGGTTCGCGCCAGATATCCCGCCCCAGCCAGCACGCCCGCGATCAGCGCCGAATAAGACCGATCCGTTTTTTCCGCGAAGAACATCGCGGCAAACAGAAAGACCATGAAGAACAGCTCTGAACCCAGGTTTGAAACAAAGAACAGCACGTAGGGATTTAAGGCCAAGAGACCAGTAATCAGCAACGCGGTTCCCATCGTGAACCCGTTCTGTTGGAGCCAACGATGAAATAGCACCAGGACCACAGGCAAAGCCAGCCAGGAAAGGATCAGCGCAATCGGCAGATTCGCCGGAAATGCCGGGTTCAA
>Ga0209415_10017321_pt1 | contig 11477 bp, 6 predicted proteins | sample PeaSoiSIISIP2007_FD_187696 | JGI IMG/M metagenome (GOLD analysis project Ga0209415, IMG submission 187696) | Peat soil microbial communities from Weissenstadt, Germany - SII-SIP-2007 (SPAdes) (version 2) | ecosystem: Environmental > Terrestrial > Soil > Wetlands > Peat | place: Germany... | reverse complement strand
TTTCGCAGCCGTCACGTTTGCCCAGATGCCGGGAGACCTGGTGGTAACGCCAACGCGCGTGGTTTTGGACGACAAGTCCCGGTCAGGCGACATTACGCTCGTCAATCGAAGCAGTCAGACGATTCGCTATCGCCTCTCGTTGATCGACATGGACATGTCGGAAGACGGCATGCTTACTCGGACGCAGAGCGACGAGAACTCCGCTGCGAGCATTCTTCGCCTTTCTCCTCGAGAGATCGTCTTGGAGCCAGGGGTTTCGCAGAGGATCAAGATCGCCGCGAGCTTCCCAAACGGCATGGCCGACCGCGAACTTCGATCCCACCTCGAATTCGAACCGATTTCCAGCCCCAGGAGCCGGCTTGCAGACCCCGGAACGACGTTCAAGCTCAATCTGGAGCTTCGATCGATCGTGACGATTCCGGTGATCGCCCGACACGGACGGCTCTTCGCGGAGGCCTCGATATCGGAGGCGAAGCTCATAAGCGACGCCACCGGCAGCGCCGTCCAATTCAAACTAAGCCGCACGGGAACGAGGAGTATTCGAGGCGACGTCGACTTGACCTTCCAACCGGCCAGCGGTGGGGCGAAGGTTGGGCTCGGCCACGTCGAAGCTCTCCCTGTATATTTTCCTAACGCTGATCGCATTGTTACGATCCGGCTGAAACGAGACGTCCGTAGCCTAGGGAAGGGTGAAATCGAGATCGGCTTCGTTGAGCAGGAGCGATCAAGGGGGGCAGCGACGGCCAGGGCGGCCGTTCCGCTAACCGGATAAGATGCCCCTTCTGGGAGTTGCCGCCGGGTTTGCCTTGCTGGCCGCACATTTGCAGAACGGACCGCGCGCCGGCCCGTCGGCGAGTGACGAGTCCAGCGTGGACCTCATTCTGCTCGACGTGCTCTACGACCACCTGCGGCTGGATACCGCCCTCCCCGCCCTCCAGGATGCGCACGGTAAGCGCTTCCTCCCTTTGCGCCAGCTCGCGACGGCGCTGGGCTTTCGTCTTCATATCGAAGCGGGCCGCCGCCTCGCAAGCGGCTTCCTCGGGACGCCAACGGATCGTATCGCCCTCAATGGATTGACAGGAAAGTACGTCCATAATGGCCAACCCGGCCAATTCGACCCGAGCCTATGCTTCGAGCGAGACACTGATCTGTATCTGGATTCGGAGGTGCTCTCCCGAATCGCCGGTCTGCACTTCTCCTGGCGGCTGGATCGCTTAGAACTCGACGTCACCTCCGATGCTCCCTTGGCGATCGAGCAGCAGTGGATCCAGCGGCAGATCCTGCTCCGCCAAAGCGGTCCTCAGGTTCTCCCAAAGTTGCCCGTTGTACCGAATCCGTACAGCTTCTTGAGTGTGCCTTCCCTGGATTTCCAGTGGTATAGCGACGCGACGGTCCAGGACAAGGCCACGGAGAGCCAGTCGCGCTTGCAGGTCGAAGGAAGCGGGGACCTGCTTTTCATGAGCGCCCACTATCGTTACATATCGGCGAGCGCGGGCGAGCCGGCAGCGACCTTGCTCACGCTTGGCCGCGAGGACCCCCACGGCGACCTTCTCGGCCCCATGCACGCGACTCAGTTTTCCTTCGGAGATCTCAACCTGCCCCAGGTCCCTCTGTTCGCGCGAACTCGGGACGGCTTGGGCGCGACAATCTCGAACTACCCTCTCGTCGGCCAGGGGTCGGCCCCAAACCAGCTCGACGGCCACGCACCTCCGCATTCCACCGTCGAGCTATATCGGGGAAGCGAACTCCTGAGTACGGTGAGGACAGACGACCAGGGCCACTATGTTTTTGGGGCGATCGCCTTGGAAACCGGACCCAACGATGTTCGCGTCGTCGTTATCACGCCCGACGGCGATGTGCAGGAAGAGCAGAGAACCCTGTACGGAGACGCGAGCGGCCCCCAATCCGGCCAGAGCCAGTACCGATTAACCGCGACTCACGTTGGCGAGTCTCTCATACCGAAAGCGCTGACAAGTCTCTCCCAGGAGCAGCAACGCCTGGAGTACATCGGCGAATACCGATATGGGTTCACGAACAGCTCCTGGCTTTCCTCGACTGCGGCGGAAGCCAGCGGGGAGGCGTTCGCGGGGCTCGGATTGCACACTTGGAGCGGCGAAAACCTGTTCCACCTCGATTCCATGTTGTCCCAAAACGGCGGGGGCGCCCTTTCTGCGGGAATCTCCCGGCGTATCGGGACGACGATGGTTTCGCTCGACCAAACGGTGGCTTCGAAGGCTTTTGGCGACAACTTCGCCCCGGAGATCGGCTCCAATGCAACCCAGGTTACGGAGCTTCGGCTCGACGGATCATCGCCGAATCATGGTCGGCCGCTCGGCTATGGCGTCAGCATCGACCGGATGAACGGCAGCGACCCCTCCACCCTCGTTCGAGCTCGCTTGAATGGCGGCGACGCACACCTGTTCGTTGCCAATACGATCGCGCTATGGTTCAGCCACGCGCCCGTCGACATGACCGGCCTCCTTCAACTCCGGAAGCAGGTTGGACCGTCGATCAGCCGCTTGGATATCGGCTACGGACTTGGAAGCGAACGGCCGCTTCAAACGATGCAACTCACGATGGATCGCGGGCTCGGCTACGACTACCGCCTTCGCTATGGCCTCGACTACGATGTGACGAGGCCGGGTGGGTTGGAAACGGTGTCCGCGCTTTACCGAATGTTCGGGCCACTGGAGTTCGGCCTCAACCTGGCCCTGGACTCTCGAGGGGCTCTGAAAGCCAATCTTCTCCTCTCGGTCGGTATGGAAGGAGACGAATCGGCCCATTCGGTCGCCCTCGCCCGGCCGGGCGCGGCCGATGCCGGCAGCATCGAGGTCAGGGCCTATCTCGACAAGAACCTCGACGGGAAGTTCGACCCGGGCGACACGCTTCTTCCAAACGTCGGCTTTAAAGTCGCCGGCCGTCCAACCGTGGTCAAGACAGGCCCAAACGGAACTTGCTACCTCGACCGCCTTGTGTCGGACGAGGAGGTTTCGGTCTCGCTCGACGACGACAGCTTCGACGATCCCTGCTGGGCGCCTGCGTCGCCGGGAGTCTTGGTGATTCCCAGAACTGGACATCTGATCCATCTTGACTTTGGAGTCATCGAGTCCGCCGAAATCGAGGGCGTAGCCGAAAACGCGGACAAACTTCCCGACGGTCTGACCGCCGAGCTTGTCAATTCCGCCGGCAAGGTTGTTCAAACGAGCGTGGTGGACGACGACGACTCGTACGTGTTCAGCCAGGTTCGCCCGGGGACCTACACGGTGAAGCTGGTCGACAACAGCGGCGTGGTTTACGGCCAGCGACTGTGCAAAGCGGCGGCGGGCGCGCTGATCCGTGGCTTCGATATCAAGGTGACGCCTCCCAAGAGCCGCTAGCTGGTCTGATGAGTGGGCCCTCAACCGGGGATGAAACGAGGCCCATGGATCTGGCCCGACACGCCCGCCGGGGGGGATCTTCTTGAGAGCTGACGCCTTAAGCAAAGTTATCCGGCAGATGGCTTCAGGTATCGGTCGAACCAGGCGAGCACGCGAGTCGTGTAGTCGGCGACGTTCGCCCGCGAGTAATGGGACGGCAGGTGGTCTTCTCCCTCGTAGCGCACATATACGACCGGCTTCTTCAGATACCTCAGGCAAGTGTACGTCTGCTCGGTGAGATGCGGCGGGGTAGTAGGGTCGAGGCTGCCGCAGATCAGCATGAGCGGGGTTTCGACTCGGTCGAAGAAGAATATTGGGGAATTGTCGATGTAGCGATCGCGCCGCTCCCAGAGAGTGCCACCCATTGAGTTGGCGGTCAAGCTCATCCAAAAGGACTCGCCATCCAGGTGGCTCGCGCCCGCGATATAGTCGCAGTGGCTGGAACTCGCAACGGCGGCCTTGAAGCGTGTGGTCTGGACGAGAAGCGCTAAGACGCCGTAACCCCCGCCGCTCTGGCCGATTACGCCGAGCCGATCCGGATCGGAGATGCCGGCTTCGACGAGCATGTCGAGACCAGGCAGTACCGCGTCTGCGATGTCGGCCATCTCGGTCGCTCCTTCGGTAGGCACGTCCGGCATAAAGACGGCGTACCCCCTCGTCGCCAGCAACTGCATGTTCGTAAAGCTAACGCCTCGACTCCCCTCGACCGCATACCGGTTGATGGAGCGCGAGGGCGTCAGCGCGGGGTGAAAGGCGACGATCGTCGGATACGCCTGGCTGGGACTGTGCCCTGGTGGAAGGAGCAACGCACCCTGCAGCCGTGTGCCGTCCGCCTTGAACCACTCGACGAGCCGGCTGTGTACCTGCTCGACCCCCTCGAGTTGAGGATTCGTCACAGTGGCCATTCGGTGGGTGTCTGTCCCGAAGTCATAGATCCACAGATCGGGAGGGCGCGCCACATCTTGGGCCGTGAAGGCGATTTGCAGGCGATTCTCGGTCAGATCCATTCCGTGGACCTTGGAGCCTGAAAGGTCCTGGGCTCCGTCCGACAGGAAACGGCAATCTCCGGTCCCAGGGCCGATGAGGGCCAGCCTCGTCGAGCCCGTCGCTTGGTCCAGGAGCAACGCTCCCACCGAGAGTCCGCCATCGGGAGACCAATATTCGCGTCCTTCGCGAGACGAGCAAATGTCGACGGCCTCGCAACCCGGGGGCAGGGGCAGATTCTCAACGGTCCGATCGCCAATTCCGATCCTGAGAATCTCTCGATTTCTGATCAGGAGGATGCTGCGGCTGTCCTTGGACCACAACGGAGCCCGGAAGAGCTGCGGTTGGCGCGGATCGCTTTCTTCAAGAACCGGCTCGCAAACCGCGCGGTCCAGGTCGAAGACGCGGCAGCAACCCTTGTCCCTGAACGAACCCTCCTCGTAGGCGATCTTGCGGCCGTCGGGCGACCAGCTCAAGGTGACGGGGAAATAGAGCGGCGCGTTCTTGGCGATTGTTTGCCGCGTACCGGTTCGAAGGTCGGCGATCACGATATCGTAGAGGGCTTGTGATGTATCATCCGGGTCCATTGCGCCCGGGAAGTCGGTGTAGAGAACCGACCCACGGTCCGGCGACAAAGCGAACCAGGGCGGGCGAACCCCGGAGGCGACCGGCGACGCTTCGCCAGTCGCGAGGTCGATGAGAAGCAGATCGGACAGGCATCGGTTGACCGCTAATCTGTTGCAAACCATGTCTTGCGATTCCTCTGCTTCACCGTAGACAACGGCCGTGCATTGGCCCTGCAGAGTGCCATTCGTTGGCCGGTCAATTTGCATGGCGTTCGCCTCGTCGACCGTCGATCCGGCTTGGACGGCCTTGGCGAGGAGCTTTGAGCCGTCGAGGCACCAACGGGGTCCGTCGAAACCAAAGAACGGGCGCACCACGCGCTCTGAAACCCTTCTCGATGTCTTCGTCGCAAGATCCCAGACCCAGAGCTGGGCCAAGCCGGCCTCGTTTGAGTAGAAGGCAATCTGTTTCCCGTCCGGCGACCATTCAGGGGCCCAGGTTGTCGCTCCTTCCCTACCGAGACGCACGGCCTCTCGTGTGGCGACGTTGCTAACCCAGGCTGAGCCTCCAGCGGCGGACGCCGGGCGACCGGTCCGGTCGTATTCTCGGTAGAGCGCCTCGGTGGGCGGCTTATCGTCGTCCGGCAATGCGAGGGTGTAGGCGATGTGTCCTCCGGTTGGAGAGATACCGATGTGGGTCGTGCCGAGGAACGACCGGATGTCCAGCACTTCTTCGACGCTTAGGCATCGCTTGCTATCCATGGCCGAGATTACTACGAGTCCGTTGCTGGTGATGGAGGTGACGACGAGTCTCGCACATGTGTCCGAAAATGGCGAGTTTAGGTTCGCCGACCTAAACCATACTCTAGCCATGACTCTCGAACCCGAAGCCTGCTACCGGGCATTGTCCGCAAAGGACTCCCGCTTCGACGGCCTCTTCTTCGTCGGCGTTGAGTCGACGGGGATCTATTGCCGATGCGTCTGCACGGCTCGGACGCCTAAGCGGCAGAATTGCACGTTCTTCGCGAACGCGGCGGCAGCCGAGCATGCGGGATTCCGGCCCTGTCTGCTCTGCCGGCCGGAGGCGGCTCCCGGAAGATCGAGAGTCGACGCGGTCGGGCGCCTGGCGACCGTCGCGGTGCGCAGGATCGAGGACGGCGCTCTGACTGACACAAGCTTGGCGGCTTTTGCCGAGGAGTTGGGGGTGACAGATCGGCATCTCCGTCGCGCGGTGCTCTCACACTATGGGGTGACGCCGCACGAGCTTCTTCAGACCCAACGGCTCCTCGTCGCGAAGCGGCTGCTAACGGATACGCGGATGCCAATTGGCGAGGTCGCGACGGCGAGCGGCTTTGCCAGCCTTCGCCGGTTCAACGCCGTCTTCCGCCAGCGATACCGGCTCAGCCCTTCGGGAATCCGGAAGACCAAGAAGCCCGCCGGGGCCGATTCGATCATCTTCGAGACCGGCTATCGGGCACCTTACGATTGGCACTCGATTCTCGATTTCTTGGCTTCGCGGGCGGTTCCCCAAGTCGAGTTCGTTCGGGATGGAAAATATTTGCGGACCGCAGCGTTCAGTGAACGCGTTCGGGGTTGGATCGCGGTTTCGCCGGTTCAGGGCAAGAACGCCTTACGGGTCGAAGCTTCAGCGGACCTTGCGCCGGCGATACCGCAGATCCTGAGGCGCGTGCGCCGGCTGTTCGACACAGCTTCGGAACCGGAGATCATCGCGGAAGTTCTGGGCGATTTGGCGCAAGACCGCCCGGGCCTTCGCGTTCCGGGAGCTTTCGACGGCTTTGAAGCCGCGACAAGGGCGATTTTAGGGCAGCAGATCACGGTTTCCGGAGCGAGGACGTTGGCCGGGCGGCTGGTGGCGCAGTTCGGTCCATCGATCGAAACGCCCTATCCGGCGCTAGGACGTGGATTCCCGGGCGCAGAAGAGATCGCGAAGGCGAGCGTGGACGATATCGGCAGCCTCGGGGTGGTCGGCAAGCGGGCGAAGGCCCTGATCGCAGTCGCCCAAGCCGTGGCGACCAAGGAACTCCGGCTCCTGCCCGGAAGCGATGTGCAGGAAACGACCGACAGGCTCTGCCGGATCGAAGGAATCGGCCCATGGACGGCCCAATACATCGCCATGCGCGCGCTCTCCTACCCCGATGCCTTTCCGCATTCCGACCTCGGAATCCTCAAGGCGCTGGGGACGCGCGATCCAAAGGAGGCCTTTGCCAATGCCGAGAGGTGGAGGCCGTGGCGGGCCTACGCAGCCTTGCACTTGTGGAGGGGGCTGAGCGCTGCGCACTGAGCACTTGGCATGGGCGGAAATCCGAAATCCGAAATCTCGAAGATCCCGACGAAGTCGGGGCGAAATCCGAATCCGAAATCCGAAGATGGTCTACTACGAACTGATCCCAAGCCCGATCGGGCAGCTTCTTGTCACTTCCGATGGAGAGAGCCTCACCGGTCTCTACCTCGAAAACCATCAGGGCGGGCCTTCGATCAGCCCTGAGTGGAAGTGCGATCCGGCCAAATTTTCGGCAGCCCGCGAGCAGCTCGACGGCTACTTCGCAGGCCGCCGAAAGGAGTTCGACCTGCCGATTTCCGTCACCGGCACGAAGTTCCAGAAGGCGGTTTGGAAGGAGCTTCTAACCATCCCGTATGGCGGGACCGAGACGTACGGCGGCTTAGCCCGGAGGCTCGGCGACCCCAAGGCGTCGAGGGCGGTTGGGACGGCGGTTGGCCGCAACCCCATCTCGATCATCGTTCCCTGCCATCGCGTCCTCGGGACCGGCGGCGCGATCACCGGCTACGCCGGAGGCGTGGATCGCAAACGAGCCCTGCTCGATCTCGAATCCGGCTCTCGCTCTATGTTCGAGGAAGGCAAGGAAGTAGCATTGGGGTCCCTCCAATGAACCGTCTGCCTCACTGACCACTCACTCGTTGTCGTCGCTCGTAGAATTTGTTCGGACCTACGGTGTTCTCGCGCTGCCCCAGGGTTGGATACCGGCTCTCTCTTCAAGTCGATCTGCATCTCTGCGTCTCTGGTTCTCTGCGTTGACAGGCCGCATGCGTTCGCTGTTCGCTCTTTGTTACGGCCACGCCGCACTGTGATGGCTCGGGTTTAGGGCCTCCTCAGATACCGGTCGAAAAACGCCAGCGTTAGGGGCCATGCTTCGGCGGCCGCGTTCGCGTTGTAGCTCGGCCGGGACTCGCTGAGAAAGGCGTGGCCCGCGCCGGGAAAGAGCTGGAACTCGAATCGTTTCTTCGCCGCCGAAAGGGCGGCGACGATCCGTGCATGCTCGGCTGGCGTGATGCCGCCGTCCTCGGCGCCATATCCCAAATAGATCGGCCCCTTCATCGCGGGAACGCGGTCGAGGAGGGGTTTCCGGCCGACCAGATCTTGATCTGGGGCGATGCCACCGCCGTAATAGCAGGCGCTCGCCCCGATGTCGTCGCAAAGCGCCGAGTGAGCAAGGAAAGCCAGCCGGCCACCCATGCAGAAGCCGATTCCGCCGATCCGGTCTCCACGCACTTCCGGGCGCGCTCGCAGCCAGCCGATCGTTTGCCGCGTTTCATCCAAGACCTGATCGTCGTTAATCGAGCGAATCTTGGCGATCATCGCATCCCGATCGGTCCCGTCGAAGACGTCGCCGTGGAAAATATCCGGGGCGCAGGCGAAATAGCCGGCGCCGGCGAGACGCTCGACCACCCCCACCAGCATATCCTCGTTCAGGCCGAGGCCTTCCGTGAATAGGATGATCGCGGGGAACCGGCCTTCGCCCTCCGGCTTCGCATAGAAAACGTCCAGTCCAACGCCGATGGTTTGCCTTTGAGTTGCCACCTCAGCGTGTTACCTGCGGATCGTTTGCACTCGCAACCCTCTTCGATCAGCAATGCAGCGAACAATTCCGAAATTTGGAGCGTTAATCTATACAGTTTCGTAGACATTGCGCGGACGCCCGAAGTAGCCTTAACAAGACGATAAATGATCTGTCCAAGCTGTAATCAGTCGGCTGAGACCTGCGCGTGCAAGGTGCTTTCGGCAGCGGCCAAGCCGCCTAGCCTTGAAGGACAATCCCTTTCCCCGCTCACCTGGATTCTGTTGTCGGGAGGCGCGTGCCTGGTCTTGAGCGCTTTGCTCTGGCAAGGGTTTACGGCCCGCGGAGCGCCCGATCCGACTCAAGGCCACTTGTCGCGATCGGCCGTCATGCTCGGCAGCGGGATTCTCGTGTTTCGAGAAGGGCTTGAGGCCGTGCTCGTGCTTGCCGCCGTGACCGCTGGCGTGGTCAGAAACCGCTCCGGGTTTTGGCGATGCGTGCTCGGCGGCGTCGCCACTGCGTTCGCGGCGACGGTAGCAACGTGGTTTGTCGCGATCGCCATTCTCGCGAGCGTGAACGCGCCCGAACTCGATATCCAGGCCGTCACGGGACTGCTTGCGATCGTCGTGCTTCTCGTCGTGATGAACTGGTTCTTCCACAAGATTTACTGGACGGGCTGGATCGGCCAACACAGCAAGAGACGCCGCAAGATCATGGACGCGGCGGCTACGGCGCCGGCCAAGCTGGCGCTCGGATTGGGCCTCCTCGGATTCACGGCGGTTTATCGCGAAGGCTTCGAAGTCGTGCTCTTCCTGCAGGATCTGCGCCTGCGCGCCGGGTCTTCGATCGTCCTGCCTGGCGTTGGCATCGGGGTCGTTCTCGCTCTGATCGTGGGGATGCTGACCTTTTATGCCCACAAGCGGCTGCCCTATAAGCGGATGCTCGTCCTGACCGGTCTCCTTCTTGCCGGGGTGCTCGTCGTGATGGTCGGCGAGAGCGCTCAGGAATTGCAGCAAGCCGGCTGGCTGTCGACCCATGCTCTCAACCTCCCGATTCCGGACTGGACCGGCGTTTGGTTCGCGACGTTTCCAAATGTCGAGGGTCTTTCCGCACAAGGACTCGCAATCCTCCTCGTCGTGGGATCGTATCTTGTGGTCCGGGCGACGGTTCCGAGACGAAGTACCGAATCTCGTTTCGGCTCGGCAGCCAGCATCCGCATGCAATGAACCGGTCGAGCCAGAGAAGGCGTCTATTCACGGCGGATCTCCCATGAAGCGACAGCATAATCGTATCCGATCGGCTTCCGGGGCAGTCGTTGCGGCGGGGGCGGCTCTGCTGTCGGCGGGAGTCTCAGGCTTCGCGACCTCGGGCGGGGCCGCGCCCACTCGGGTGGGCGAACCGACTCAGGAAGATCTCGTCAATCTGGGCAAGAGGCTTTTCCACGATAAAACCCTCTCGAACCCACCCGGAATGGCTTGCGTCACGTGCCACGCGCCCGAAACCGGATATAGCTATCCGAACTCCGCCGTCAACTGGCTGTTGGGCGAAGTGCCCGGCGCGGTCAAGGGACGATTCGGCAATCGAAAGCCGCCGTCCCTCGCCTACGCGACGTACCTTCCCCCCGGCCCTCCGCACTATGACGCGGACGCTCGGGCTTACGTCGGAGGGCTGTTCTGGGATGGCAGGGCCAACGACGCGATCTCCCAAGTCAAGTCGCCGATGGTGAATCCGAATGAGATGAACGACCGGGACTCCCATGGGGCGAGCGTCGAAATGATCGTGCGCAAGGTTGCTAATGGACCGAGCGGGAAGTTTTTTCGGACAGTCTTCGGTCAACAAGTCTTCTCCAAGCCGGCCGCCGAGGTCTTCTCGCTCGTGGCCAAGGCGATCGTCGCTTACGAGGCGTCGCCCGAGGTATCGCCGTTTACCTCGAAATACGATGCCTATCTTGCCGGCAAAGCGAGGCTCACGCCCCAGGAGCTTCTTGGCCTGAGGCTAGCCACTGGGACCTTGAACGGGCGACCGAATGGCATTCCATTCAAGAAGTCCGCCCACTGCATGGACTGTCACGCCCTAAGCGCCGATCGGTCCCGGGCCCCCGATCTTTGGACGAACAGTTGTTACGCAAACCTCGGCGTACCCCGCAACCCGCTCAATCCTTTCTACTCGATGACGCAGGCCTCCCGGAATTCCGCTGGTGTCAACAGGGATGGCGCCCGGTACGTCGATCTTGGGCTAGGCGGCTATGTTTATGCTTCGCTCGGATTGCCCGAGGGTTCGCTCGAGGGCTCCGATCCGCTCCGAATTAACGGCTTGTTCAAGGCGCCAAGCCTAAGGAACGTGGACAAGCGGCCCTATCCGGGATTCGTCAAGTGCTACATGCACAATGGCTTCTTCAAGAGCCTGAAGAGCGTCGTCCACTTTTACAACACCCGCAATCTGACGACTTATCCGGGAGAAGTGATCGACTTCACAAGGCCCGATCCTTACGCGGAACTCAAGGGAAAGCCGCTTTGGCCGAAGCCCGAAGACATGGACCCAATTACGCTGATCAACCCGGCGGGACAGCCTGCGGGAGGAACAGTCCGGAATCCCAAGAACGCCATCCCCAGCGATCCGGACGCCGATGAGATCGGCGATCTCAAGCTCAACGACTCCCAGGAAGACGATATCGTGGCCTTCCTAAAGACCCTTTCCGA
>Ga0209415_10017320_pt1 | contig 11478 bp, 10 predicted proteins | sample PeaSoiSIISIP2007_FD_187696 | JGI IMG/M metagenome (GOLD analysis project Ga0209415, IMG submission 187696) | Peat soil microbial communities from Weissenstadt, Germany - SII-SIP-2007 (SPAdes) (version 2) | ecosystem: Environmental > Terrestrial > Soil > Wetlands > Peat | place: Germany... | reverse complement strand
TCATTTCGTGCGAGACGTAAGGGTCGTACATGACGAAGTCAGGCAGGCGCTGGTGGACGGGATCGTCCCAGGAGAGCTTGCCTTCGTCGATCAAGGTTGCCAGGGCAGCGGTGGTGAAAGCCTTGGTGTTTGAACCGATGCCGAACATGGTGAATTCGTCGACCGGCGTAGGATCGCCCAGCTTGCGCACGCCGTAGCCTTTCGCCAGCACCACCTTGCCATCTTTCACAATGGCTACGGCGATGCCGGGGACGTCAAAAGTTCTCATTGCGGAAGCGACGTAGGCGTCGAGGTCGGTTGGAGCGGCGGCCGGCGTGGTCGCCTGCGCACCTGCAGAACGGGCGAAAATGACGGCAACGAACGCGATAGCGAGCCGTCGTGAGAAGGTCGGTAGCATGATCTCTCCGGAGGTCAGGCGCGTGCAAGAATTGCAACGCGGAGATTAGAACACAGAACTGGCGGATTGCCGAGAAAGCGCGGAGCAATCAGGGCTAGAGGCAGGAACGCGTTCTTATCGCTCAACTGTACAAACCCGCGGGCTTCGTATACAACCTCTGAAAGTGTTTGTTTGGCGCGCTGTCTCGGGAGCCTAGTTTCTTGTATTTCAAGCCGAAGACCATTGACGAGGCAGTCTCTCTGCTGGCTGCTCCCGGGGGGCAAATCCTGGCTGGGGGGACGGATTTTTATCCGGCTCTCGGGGAAGGGCTGCCGAGCGGAACCGTCGTCGACATCACGGCGCTACGCGAGTTGCGGGGAATTTCCACCGAGGGTGAGCACATTCGCATCGGCGGTTTGACCACGTGGAGCGAAGTGATCCGCGCTCCGCTGTCGCGATGTTTCGATGGACTGAAGGCCGCGGCGCGAGAAGTGGGCTCGGTGCAAATCCAGAACCGCGGAACCGTGGCAGGAAACCTGTGCAACGCTTCTCCGGCAGCGGACGGAGTGCCGCCACTGCTGGCGCTGGATGCCATCGTGGAGTTGACTTCTGTCGCGGGCCGTCGGCGCGTACCCCTGGCTGAGTTCATCGTGGGAAATCGCAAGACGGCGCGGCGCTCAGACGAGGTCCTCACCGGAGTTCTGATTCATCGAGATGTGGAGAGTGCCAGCTCCGCTTTCTTGAAGCTCGGTGCGCGGCGGTATCTTGTAATTTCCATCTCCATGGTTGCGGCGGTGGTGCAGAGCGATCACAAGGGCTGCGTGACCGAGGCTCGCGTGGCCGTGGGTTCGTGCTCGGCGAGAGCGCTGCGGCTTGGCGACCTGGAGAAGGACCTGGTAGGTCTGCCTTGCACTCTCGGGCTGGGCAGCGCGGTTACGCGGGCTCATTTGTCGCCGCTGTTGCCGATTGACGACGTTCGGGCTACCGCCGATTACCGCCGGGATGCCTCGTTTACGTTGGTGCAGCGTGCGCTCGAAGCTTGTGCAGGGAACAGCTGATGGCGACGACGCGCGACCTTCCGGTGGACGCATCCATGACCTTGCTTGCGCTTTCAGTGAACGGCCGCAACGTGGAAGTACAGGCGTCGCCGACCACCCGGCTTTCCCGCGTGCTGCGCGACCATCTGGGGTTGACCGGGACGAAAGTTGGCTGCGATGCGGGCGATTGCGGGGCCTGCACCGTTTTGCTCGACAGGGAGCCGGTATGCTCGTGTTTGGTGGCGGCGGGACAGGCCGCGGGATGCGAAGTCGTTACCGTGGAGGGACTGGCGCAGCGTCCGCCGCTTCATGACCAGCTACAGAAGTCTTTTCTGGCGCACGGAGCCGCACAGTGCGGCGCGTGCACACCAGGAATGCTGGTGGCGGCCACGGCCCTCCTGGAAAGAAATCAGGCGCCAAGCGAAGTCGAGGCCATGGACGCGATCGGCGGAGTGCTGTGCCGCTGCACGGGATATAGAAAGATTATCCACGCGATTCGCAACCCGTGCGCCGGCGCCGAGGTCGTGGACTCGCCAGAGGCCGGCGCGGCGGTGGGGAAGCGCCTGGTTCGACTCGATGGCAATAAGAAAGTCGAGGGCACGGAAATTTTTGGCGCCGATGAGACGCCGCCGGCAGCGCTCGGGCTGCGCATGCTCCGTAGTCCCTACCACCGGGCGCGGTTTGAATTCGGCCGTCTCGATGAATTTGTGCGGGCAAATCCCGGTGTCTGCGCGGTGTTCACCGCGAAAGACGTGCCGGGAGAAGATTGTTATGGAGTGATCGCGAGGTTTGCGGATCAACCAGTCTTTGCCCACGCAGAAGCCCGTTTTCGTGGCGAGGCGATTGCCGCCATCGCTGGAGACGCCTCCGCGCTCGAAGCGCTTGACCTGGCTCACTTTCCCGTCAAATGGACGGAGTTGGCGCCGCTGAAGACCGTGGTCGACGCCCTTGCCGCGGATGCTCCGCGCATCCACGCGCACCGCAAGGGCAATTTGCTAGTGGGAGGCAGAGTCGCGTGCGGTGACGTCGAGAAGGCGCTGGCCGAGGCCGACGTTGTCGTCGAGGGCGAATATGACACCGGTTTTGTCGAGCATGCCTGCATCGAGCCGGAGGCTGGTTTCGCGCAGCGCGTCGGTGACACAATCGAGATTCAAGCCTGCACCCAGTCTCCGTATCTCGATCGTGACGACATCGCGAAGATCTTGGGGCTCTCCCCCGCGAAGGTGAGAATCATTCCCACTGCGGTGGGCGGGGGCTTTGGCACAAAGCTCGATCTCTCCGTGCAACCGTTTGTAGCTTTGGCCGCGTGGAAACTGAATCGCTCGGTACGCCTGGTTTATTCCCGGACGGAGTCGATGGTTTCGACCACCAAACGCCATCCCGCGCACCTTCGTCTACGAGCGGGAGCAACGAGAGACGGAAGACTTACGGCTCTGGATTTTTCCGCCGACTTCAATACCGGGGCTTATTCCTCCTGGGGACCGACCGTGGCGGCGCGCGTGCCGGTGCATGCTTCCGGGCCCTATCGAGTTCCGAACTACCGCGCAGTTACTCGAGCTGTGCACACGAACCTGGTCCCGGCCGGCGCATTCCGTGGTTTCGGTGTACCACAGACGGCGATCGCGCAAGAGCAACTGTACGACGATCTTGCCGATCGCGTTGGCATGGATCGGCTGGAATTCCGCGTCCTGAACGCGCTCGACGACAACACTCCCACGGTTACCGGCCAGGTGCTGGGTGAGGGAGTCGGCATTCGCGCGTGCTTCGAAGCGTTGCGTCCGAAGTGGCTGAGTGCGCGTGCCCAGGCTGCAGAGTTCAACTCCGACGCGAATTTGACGCTGCGTCGCGGCGTGGGCGTGGCTGGGATGTGGTACGGATGTGGGAACACTTCGCTGCCAAATCCCTCGACTGTCCGCATTGGCCTGAAAAAGAACGGGCGCATCGCGCTGCATCAGGGCGCGGTGGACATTGGCCAAGGTTCGAATACCATCGTAGCCCAGATTTGCGCCGACGCGATTGGCGCGCCGATCTCGCACATCGATCTGGTCTCAGGTGATACGTCGATCACGCCCGATTGCGGCAAGACTTCCGCCTCACGACAAACTCTGGTGACCGGCAAGGCCGCGTACCTGGCGGGAACTCGCCTGCGCAATGAAATCTTGAAACTGGCGGGGGCGGGCGATCACGCGTCCATCGATTTTGGCGCCGGCAGTGTCGGCGTCGTCGAAGATGGGAAGCGATATCCTGTCGCTCTGGACAACTTGTCGTTAGATTCCCACGCATACGTCATCACCTGCGAAGCCACGTTCGATCCGCCAACCAGCCCGCTCGACGAAAATGGCCAGGGCATTCCTTATGCAGTCTTCGGCTTTGGCGCTCATATGGCCGAGGTGGAAGTTGACATGGAACTGGGCACGGTACATGTGCTGAAAATAATTGCGGCCCACGATGTGGGGCGTGCCATCAATCCCACGTTGATTGAGGGTCAGATCGAAGGCGGCGTCGCGCAGGGGTTGGGGATGGCGCTGATGGAGGAATTCTTTCCAGGCAAGGGAGAAAATCTGCACGACTATCTGATTCCGTCGGCCGGCGACGTTCCACCCGTGGAATCGATCCTGATCGAAGACGCCTCGCCCATCGGTCCGTTCGGAGCCAAGGGAATCGGAGAGCAGGCCGTGATCCCTACGGCGCCAGCTATTCTCAACGCGATTCACGACGCGACTGGAGTGCGCTTGCGAAGAACTCCTGCGACACCAGACCGGCTGCGTGCAGCCCTTCTCGCGGCCCGCGGAGGCCATAGTGACTAAGCACGCGGCTAGAAACGCGGCCAAAAACCTGCCGGATGACGCGATCCGCTGCGACGCTTGCCCGGTGCTCTGTTACATCAAGCCGGGACGCACTGGATCCTGCGATCGCTACGGAAATCACGAAGGCAAGCTGGTGCGGCTCGATCCGCACGTGGTGCTGGATCGGGCGCTGGAGCGTGGCGAGTCGGTGGTGCCGTTTCTCGAACGCACCCGCGATTGGGACGGCACGCTGCTGAGCCACGGCGAGACTTTCGTGACGGCGATTGGTGCAGGCACGACTTATCCCGATTACAAGCCGGCGCCGTTCATTATTTCGTCCCAGGTGGACGGCGTCGACATGGTCACTGTGGTGACCGAGGGAATCTTCAGCTACTGCGGCGTGAAAGTGAAGATTGACACCGACCGGCATCTGGGCGCGGAATGCAGCACGGTCCGCGCTAAGGGCGAAGCGGTCGGTCACGTCACCACCAGCGAGTATGGGTCGCAGATGCTTTCGGTCGGAGGCGTCCGGCACCTGACCGGCGGCAGCCGCCACGAAGGCACCGCAACTTGTGATACCTTGCTCGATCTGTGCAACGGAAAGCCGGTTGAACTCAAAATCGATGATGGCGCCAAAGTCGTGGTCGAAGCGGGCAAGCCGCCGCTTGTGGACGGCGCGCAGGAAGAGCGCATGCGCGTAGGTTGCGGTTCGGCCACCATCGGCATGTTTGCTAAACAATGGTTCGGGAAAGTCGATGAGGTCGTGGTCGTGGACGATCACATCACCGGCGTTTTGTCGGAGCATCAGGCGGGGAAGTTGTTGGGCGTGACCGAGACTGGGATCAAGCTGAAGGGACGGCGCTCGACGCCCGGCCGTTATTTTCAGGTCGCGGAGCCGGGGACATCGTGGGGCGGAACCAATATCGATGATCCGCTCACGATTCTGGGGAAGTTCAATTCGAAAAAAGCATGGCCCGGACTTCGCTTGCTCATGGTGAGCACCACCGGCGAACAGCACGCTTACTTCGAATTGGACGAAAACCTCAAGCCGCAAGAGAAGGAACTGCCTGCAAGTCTTTGCGAATCAGTCGCGCGTATTAGAGAAAATTGTGAACCCGCCCTCTGCACCGTGCTCTTCATGGGCGGCGCGGGGGGATCGCTGCGCGCTGGTGTAACGGAGAATCCCGTGAAGCTTACGCATTCGGTGCGGGACGCGCTCACCCGCGTCACTTGTGGAGGAGCGCCCGTCTACGTGTGGCCAGGCGGCGGCATCACGTTTATGGCGGATGTGACGCGCATGCCGCACAATGCGTTTGGATATGTGCCCACGCCCGCTCTGGTGGCGCCGATTGAATTCACGCTGAAGCTGGCCGATTACGCGGCGTTGGGCGGCTACGTGGAGAATGTGCGATCTTTGAGTTCGATCGCCGACGAACAGGAAAGGACGCGACGGCTCAGCGCGCGGCCGGATAATCCCTGGCCGCTTGCTTCTCAACATGATTCTGCGAAGAAGGGAAAGAAGCGATGAACGCCCGCGCCCAGATTCGATGGCTGCACGACGGCCGTCGGCTGCACCTGCAGGATGGGCCGATCGATCTCATCGTGGAAGCGTTCGGCGCGGCCGGAGAAGTGGAAGAAGCCTACCGCGTGGCCTGCGAGCGCTTCACCACTGTGCTTGATGAGCTGTGCGGCGAGTTGGTTTTTCTGCGAACTGCTCTGCAAAGCGTAGACCGCGCAGACGATCCTTTGCCGCGAGGCGCTGTGGTGCGGCGCATGACTTCGGCCGCCCAGCCTTATGCCGCGCAACATTTCATCACTCCGATGGCGGCCGTGGCTGGGGCGGTAGCCGACGAGATCCTCGCCACCATGGTCGCGACCGCTAAACTCTCCCGCGCTTACGTGAACGATGGCGGCGATATCGCGCTGCATCTGCGCGCAGGCGAGAAGTTTGTTGTGGGGATGGTTGAGCGGCCTGATCGACCATCGCTTTTCGGCACGGCCGTGCTCGATTGGTCACAGCCGGTGCGCGGCATCGCTACCAGCGGCTGGCGCGGGCGTAGCTTCTCTCTAGGAATCGCCGATGCCGTTACTGTGCTTGCCAACTCCGCCGCCGCGGCTGATGCCGCTGCTACCATCATTGCTAATGCAGTAGACTTGCCGGGGCATTCTGCGATTGTTCGTGTCCCTGCCCGTGAACTCGCTCCCGACAGTGACCTGGGAGACCTTCCGGTGACACAGGCGGTCGGCGAGCTTACGCGAACTGAAATCAACCATGCGCTGGCGAATGGTACGGCGACGGCTGCGTCTCTGCTGGGGCGGGGATTGATCCATGCCGCCGCGCTCCGTTTGCAGGGCGAGACGCGAGTGGTCGGCGTCGTCCCTCAGTTCGCCGATGTTGAAGACTCGATTCGAGAAAGGAGCCAGGTTCATGCCTGAGGTCGTGGTCCGAAAGAGAGTGACCTGTGTCGAGGAGATTTTCCACGAAGGCGGCCCCGTGGCGGCGCGACCGCTGCGGCGGGCAGCCGCGATCGCCGTGATACGAAATCCCTTTGCGGGTTCCTACGTCGAAAGCATCGAAGGCTTCATGGACGACCTGAAGCCACTGGGACTCGACATGGCTCGATCCCTGGTTGCCGCGCTCGGCGGCGATCCGAAGAACGTGGAGGGTTACGGCAAAGGCGCGATTGTGGGCGCGGCTGGAGAGCTCGAGCATGGCGCGCTGTGGCACGTCCCCGGCGGATATGCTATGCGCGAAGTGCTCGGCGGAGCGAAAGCGATCGTGGCCTCCACCAAGAAAGTCGGCGGACCGGGCACGCGGCTCGATGTGCCCATCACGCATATCAATGCCTCTTATGTGCGCAGCCACTTCGATGCCATGGAAGTTGGCGTCAACGATGCGCCGCGCGCTGATGAGATCCTGCTGGCTCTGGTGATGACGACGGGGCCGCGTATCCATGCCCGCGTAGGCGGGTTGAAGGCTTCTGAAATCAAAGGGGAAGACGGACTGCGATGAACGCGCCAACGATAGCCAAGATTCGGAAGATAGCGACCTTTGTCGAGGAGACGCACCGGGAAATGGACCGCGCAATCTCTCCGCCCACCCGGCGAGCGGCCGCCGTCGCTGTGATTGAAAACCCATGCGCGGGAAAATACGTGGAGGATCTCTCGGAATTGATCGCCATCGGCCAAGAATTGGGCGAGTTGCTAACGCTGCGAGCCGTGGCCGCGCTGGGAATTCCGGGCGCGTTGTGCGAGAGCTACGGCAAGGCCGCTGCCGTGGGCGAGAACGGCGAAATCGAGCATGCGGCAGCTATCCTTCATCCCAAGCTGGGTACGCCGGTCCGGCGTGTCCTCGGTAAAGGCGCGGCGCTGATTCCTTCCTCCAAGAAGCGTGGAGCAATGGGCGTGGTGCTCGACATCCCGCTGGGACACAAAGATGCGGCGTATGTCCGCAGCCATTTCGACGGCATGGAAGTTCGCATCAACGATGCGCCACGTGCGAACGAAATCGTGGTGGCGATCGCAGTGACTGATAGCGGCAGGCCTTTGCCGCGCGTCGGCGGCCTCACCAAGGAGCAGATCAAGGGCGAAGACGGATTGCGCTAGCGCTCGCGATCATCACGTTGCACGATCGTCATCCGATACGATCGTCATGCGATAGGTCAGTGAGCATCCGGCGCGCGCATCAGAAAAGAAATATCATCCACCTTATAGAGCACTTTCCCTGGTGAATCAGGAGTCGGCTTGATTTTGCCGGAGCGTACGGCATCGAAGCGGCCACCAGCCGCGGAAGAACCGCTGGGGATGCGACTGGGATGTTGTGAGCGCCGATGACCACCTTCACCTGCGGCGCAAGCGCGGCCAGGCGACGAATCGATGCCGCATAGGCGTCAAGGTCGGTTTCCGGGCGGAAGAGCCAAATCGGCGCGGGATAATACGTGTCGCCCGTGAACAGCAGACCGTTGGCCCGATCGATCAAAGAGATGGCATCCGGAGTATGGCCGGGGGTCGCGATCACTTCCAGCGCACGGCCGCCCAGATCGAAACGGTCGCCGTCGTGGGTGTAAGCCGTAATCTTCCACGGCCGGGTGGCATAGGCCTTCGGGTCAAATCCTTTCGGGAGCGCGCCGCAAAGCTGGTCGGGCGTGATCTCCGCCTGCGCATCCTCACGCGAGCCTTTAGCGTTCTGCCACGTAAAGTCCGTATCCATTCCGTAGATCGTTTCGAACTGCCAGTTTCCGCCGACGTGATCGTCGTGGGTATGGGAATTCAGCACCACGATCGGCAGCTTGGTCAGTTCGGCCACGACTTTCTTGACGTCGCTGATCCCCATGCCCGTATCGAACAGCAAGCCTTTCTTCTCGCCCATAATCAGGTAGCCAATGGTTTCTTCCGCCTGATGCGGCTCGTAGATGGCGAAGACTCCAGGCACGACTTTGTAAACTTCAAACCAGGGATCGCCGATGGGAATGCGTTCGAGAGATTTGTATTCCGGACGCGGCAGGGCGCGGCACCAGTCCGGGATGGGTGTTTGCGCGAACACCGGAGCTGACAACAGGAAGAGAGTCGATCTCAAGAGCATTTTCCGAAAAGCGCTGTTTCTATGCATAGAGGTGACTCGCGGGCTGAAGCCCATAACTCACTTGTTGCTATCCAAGCTACGGATTCGCTGCACACGCCGAATCGTAGATTCACATTCGGCACTCAAAACCGTTGGGCGCCGGGCTTCGCCCTGGCTTGGACGGCCGAGGCGGCCATCGCCACATGAGTTGCCTATGCTCTCACAATCTCGGGCACCCGGGTTGCTGGTGGGGTGTTGCGGCTGCGCTGGACACTCACGGCGCCGTCGGTGATCACCATGCCGATTCCGGGCAGATCGCCCTTTTGAATGCTGTCGAGCAGGTTCTTGCCTGCGGAGTGCTGCGCCGTGTCCAGCAGAACGACGCTGGCCTCACGACCTGTAGCGATCAAGCCACAGTTAAGATTTCGCATCTTTGCCGTGTTGCCGGTGGCCAGGCAAACGGCCACCTCTGCCGGAATTTCCCCCAGTGACGACAGCAGCGAAATCATGCGCAGAATGCCAAGCGGCTGCACGCCCGATCCTGCAGGCGAGTCCGTGCCGAGAATCACGCGGTGGAGTTGCTTGAGGTCTTTAGCCGTTCGCAGCGCGATCAATCCCGCGCGTTCGTTGCCATTGTGGACGATTTCAAGCGCGCGCGGCGAACGTTCGCATAGCGCGACAATTTGATCGTCAGGCAGCGCGGTGTGGCCGCCGTTCACGTGTCCGATCACGTCAGCATCGGTTTCGAGCACCATGTCTTTATCAATGAGGCTCGATCCAGGGATGGAAGGTCCTCCAGTGTGAATCGTGCTCTGGATCCCGTATTTACGCGCCCACGCCACCATGCGGCGGCCTGTGGTGCCGTCTTTTACGCTTCCCAGGCCGACTTCGCCCAGCAGCTTCACTCCCGCGGCGGCGAGTTCCTTGAAATCGTCTTCCACCATGCCCTGTTCGAGAACGGGCGCGCCGGCGTAGATTTTCGCTCCACCCGGCCGGAACGCCTGAAAAGCTCGCTGCGCAAAGATCGCCATAGCCTTCAGCCCCACGATGTCTTTCGGACGCCCCGGCGTGTGCACTTCTCCCGCAGAAATCATCGTGGTCACGCCGCCGTGCAGGCAGCTGTCAATCCATCCCAGCTGATTCTGGCGAGGCGTCCAATCCCCGCAGACGGGATGCACGTGGCTGTCGATCAGCCCGGGAGCGAGCGTCGTTCCTTTAGCGTCGACCGTGGTCGAGGCGCCGGTTATGTCGACGTTCTTTTCCTTGCCTACCGCGTGGATCACGCCATCCACAGCCACTACGGTATCGGCATCAAGAATGGGATGGTCGAGGTCTCCGCTCAGCAGTAACCCGATGTTGCGGATCACTAGCTTGGTGGGACTCGGGGATTTGTCGGGACCGTCGTGATTCATGGAAACCTCTCACGCTGCGGGAACCGCCATCATACCCGACGGCGCTTCGCAGGTGAGGCGGCGCGCAAGGCCGTCTGCAGTAGATCGCTTAGCGCGTCCGCGCGGACATGGCTGAGCCGGACCAGCACCCACTCGTATTCGCGATAATGATCGGTGATGAAGTAAGTTTCTGGCTCGGCAGCCATCAGTTCGTCGCGCTGGTCGAATGGCATTTTGAGCACGATGGCGTCGAGGTCCTCCCGCAGCCGAACAAACAGTTTGCCCTTTATCTTCAAGGCGGGAGTGCCGTAGGAAGTTCCTTCCGCAACGTTGGGAAGCGCGAGCGCCATGCGGCGCACGGTATCGTAGGTTATGGGCAACGGTTTCCTCGCCGAACGAAATGATAGCTTAGCGCATGGGTCGGAACTGAGCCAGAAGTTGACGTGAGTTTGTCACTGCAGAAGCAACGGTGTTACGCTCGGCGCAGCGTTCGAGGATGGTCATGGTTTCCGAAAAAGTCGTCTTCTGGGAAGTGGACACGCAGGCCGACTTCATGCTCCCCGGGGGCAAGCTCTACGTGCCTGGGGCGGAGAAGTTGCTGCCCAATATTCGGCGCCTCACCGATGCTGCGCGGCAGGGACGTGTCTTCCTCGTATCGCACGGCTGCTTTCACACGCCCGACGATCCCGAATTCAAGATTTTCCCGCCGCATTGCGTGCAGGGAACTGCGGGAGCAGAATTTGTGCCGGAGGCGCTGACCGACAAGGTGGTCCGCGTGCCCAACGACGATCACGCAAGCTTGCCTACCGATCTGTCTTGTTGTCAGCAGATCCTGCTGGAGAAGCAGACACTGGACATTTTTGAGAGCCGCCACGCCGACGCTCTGGTTCGAAGACTGGGCGACCGCGCGGAATTTATGGTCTTCGGAGTAGTTACGGAATACTGTGTGAGTTTCGCCGCCAAAGGTTTGCTCCATCGCAAGCACCGGGTCGCGGTGATTCGCGACGCGATCGAAAGCCTGAAGCCGGTGGACGGCGACAAGGCCATCGCCGAACTGCAGCAACTCGGGGCGAGGCTGATTACCACCGACCAGGCGCTGGCTGCGGTCTCAGCGCAATGATCCGGATGTTTCCCCGCGCCCGCTAGAATTCCCGCAGTCGCTCCACGATCAGTGGAACCGTCAGAAGCGGCAGCCGTGCAACGGAGGCGGCTGCCGCCTGAAATGTTTCTCCCGGGATCGCTGCGGTCTAGTGGTGATCGTGATCGCCGTGATTATGCCGCCAGGTCCAGTACTCCTTCTGTTCTTCGGGGCGGATTTTTCGGAAAT
>Ga0209415_10017319_pt1 | contig 11479 bp, 8 predicted proteins | sample PeaSoiSIISIP2007_FD_187696 | JGI IMG/M metagenome (GOLD analysis project Ga0209415, IMG submission 187696) | Peat soil microbial communities from Weissenstadt, Germany - SII-SIP-2007 (SPAdes) (version 2) | ecosystem: Environmental > Terrestrial > Soil > Wetlands > Peat | place: Germany... | reverse complement strand
GAAGTAGTCCAGCCGATTTCCGGCTATCCGAGCGAGGCAGATATCGAACTGGCGAAGGCGGTCGCGGGGCCCGACGGCCTGATCCACCCGAAGCCTGATCGCTACTTCTTCGGCGCGCTGGCTGCAGGCGGCGGGGCGGGCATGCGCTCCGCGGTACTCGGCGGCACGATGCCCTTGATTCGCAGATAGGTCACCATGTTGCCGTAGTGCTCGTCGGTGTGCGCGGTGTTCAGCGACAGCATGGTCAGCTTCGGGATGTCGCGGCCCATGAACTTCACCAGTTCCGCGCCCTGTGCGTCGGTCATGCCGTCGTAGGCTTTGCCGCAGTGGGCCACCGCGTCCTGCAGCGCCTGGACCAGATCCGCTTTGGAGGTCTTCGTCTTTTCGATGCTCACAGACGAGCGAGGCTCGCCAAGCACGATCCCGCAAAACATGTTACTGGCGTCGGCGATATGGCCCACGAGCTGACCGAACGTCCGGACGTCGGGCGTGGGCTGGAACGAGTAGTTCTCTTCCGGCATCTTTTCGGCGCCGGCGACCACGTTGTGGCTGAAGATGGAGTACAACACTTTCTCGCCCATGCTGAGCGGATTGGCGGGCGGCGCGGTTTGGGCAGGCGGCGCTGGCTGGGCGCACAGTGACACGGCCGCGATGAGTAACGTAAACGACATAGTCTTTTTCATAGGCGTCAGGGCCGATTATGGCATACTCCGAAGTAACGTTCAGTTACAAAAAAGGAGATCCATGCGTAGTCTGATTCTCGCTGTGGCCGGCGCCTCGTTGGCCCTCCCCTTACTCGCCCAGTCCCATATGGACATGATGGCGACACATTGGAAGACCGCGGCAACCTACACGCTGGCCATTGCCGACCAAATGCCGGCGGAGAACTACAGCTTCAAACCCGTTGCCGAAGAGATGAGCTTCGCTGAGCAGTTAGTTCATATCGCCCGCGCGAACACGTATTTCTTCGGAACGCTCACCGGCGATAAGTTCACCGAAGCGGCGCCGAAGGAGCTGACCAAGGAGAACGTCACGAAGTTTGTCCGCGATTCCTTCGACTGGACCACGGCCGAGCTGGCCAAAATCACTCCCGAGGAAATGCAGAAGGCTTATCCCCTGGAAGGCCAGCAAATGTCCGGTCACGAGGTGCTGATGCTGGCGTGGGATCACACGACGCATCACCGCGGACAGTTGATTGTGTACCTACGGCTGAAGGGCATCAAGCCGACTGACTACAAGTTCTAGGCCGCCTGAGCGCTTGTGAGCCGGTGGGCGCAGCTCGCTCCGTACCTGATTGCACTTTTGTTCGTGCTGCTCGGCTGCGCCCTGATTCCTTACGCTGGAATTGAAGGCGACGAAGCGCTCTTCGGCTGGCCGATCTACGGCCCGCACGACCGGGCTTTCGAGATCACCGTCCTCCACCAGCAGCTTCCGCTGATGGTGTTTCCGTACATCGGCAGTCTCAAGACTTTCCTCTGCTGGCCGGTGCTGAAGCTGTTCGGGCCAAACGCATGGGCGGTGCGGCTTCCGGTGGTGCTGATCGGGGGCCTGACGGTATTCGTATTCTTCCGCTGGATGGAGCGGGTGGCGGGACTTCGCGCCGCGGTCGCCGCATCGCTGCTGCTGGCCTGCGATCCTTCATTCATTCTGACGGACACGTTCGATTGGGGGCCGGTCGCCATGGAGCATTTGCTGCTGGTGTGCGCGTGCCTGTCGATTGTGTCCGGCCGCCTCACGCTCGGGTCATTCTGTTTGGGGCTCGCGCTGTGGAATAAGGCCGTGTTCCTCTGGGCTCTGGTAGGGCTGAGCGCCGGGGTTCTTGCTGTGTATTCCCCGGAGCTGCGGCGCGTCGTGGCGGATCGGGGCAGGATCGCGCGCTGTATCGCGGCCTTCGCAATCGGCGCACTGCCACTCATCGTCTACAACATGCAATCGTCGAACGCGACTGCCCAGGCCAACGTTCATCCGTCATTCGCCGGATTCGGGAACAAACTGATCTCGCTACGCAACACGCTCGACGGCAGTGATCTGTTCAACGTGATCGCGGCGATGGACTCCGAGGGTTCGCCTAAGCCTCCGCACTCCGTTCCCGGCCGTGTCGCCTGCGCCATCGAGCAGGCGGCGGGACGCCACGAGCACGATCTTGTTCTCTACGGGATCGTTCTCGCGCTGCTTTGCGCGCCGTTGTGGTGGCGCTCTCCTTGCCGGCGCGTTGCCCTTTTCGCCATCGTGTTCTCGGTCGCCGCTTTCCTTGCGATGGCCAGCCTGCGGTACACGGGAGCGGCTCACCACATCGTCCTGCTGTACCCGATGCCCCACGTGCTGCTGGGGATTGCCGTGAGCACGTTGCGCCCCACGCGGCTGGGTGCTTCGTTACTGGCCGTCCTGGCGCTGGCGAACCCGCTGGTCGCAAACCAGTACATCGTGCAGCTTGAGCGCTTCGGCGCGTACGGGCTCTTCACCGACGCGCTGAACCCGCTCGCCTCCCACGCTTGCAACGCCGCGGGCAAAACTCTTTATGCCATCGACCTGGGCATCCGCGACAGCCTGAACCTGACATGCGCGGGACGCCAGCACGTGGATCGCGAGTGGATGATTCCGCAAACACCGGCGCCCGAAATTCAGGCGATGATCGCCGATCCCAATGGTCTGATCCTGAACCGCACGCCCGAGCGCGAGTACTTCAAGGGCACGACCGATCGACTGAACGCCGTAGCGCGCGATGCCGGATATGCCCGGCAAGTACTCGCCACCATCCGCGATTCCAACGGCCGGGCTCAGTTCGAAGTGTTCCGATTCGTCAGGGCTGAGTCTGCGGCGGCGCCGGCGCCACCTGCGTCCGAATATCGTTGATGTTGGTGCCGATGATCTCGCCCGAGACCACCAGCTCCACGCGCCGGTTCTGTTGCCGTCCGGCGGCGGTACGGTTGTCGGCCACGAAATTGGTCTTGCCGAACCCCTGAGCGGTGACGTTGGAATCGGCGATGCCTTGAGACGTCAGGAACTCGCGCACCGAGTCGGCGCGGTGCTGGGAGAGACGCATGTTCATGGCGTCCGAGCCGACGTCGTCGGTGTAGCCCTCAACCTGCAGGCGCAGTCCGGGATGCGAGAGGATGATGCCGGAAAGGCGCGCCAGCTTCTCGCGCGTCACCGGTTTCAGATCCCAGCGGCCCGTGGCGAAGAGCACGTCGGACATGTTGATGATGAGGCCGCGGGTGGTGTCGCGCGTCTGCAGAACCTGGTTGAACTCATCAAGGAGTTGCTGGCGGAGCTGTGCCCGGTCCTGTTCCGCTCTCTGGCGAAGGCGGTCAGCTTCGGCGGCTGCCTGGCGGGCCTTGTCGGCCTCGGTGGCGAGTTGCGCGCGAGCGGCATCGGCCTCGGCCCTGGCCTGCTCGGCCTGCGCCTGCGCCTGTTGCGCGGCAGCTCTCTGGCGGTCGGCCTCGGCAGCAGAGGCCTGAGCGGCGGCGCGCGCCTGCTCGGCGGCAAGAGTGTCGGCTTCCGCCTTCGCACGGCGCTCAGCCTCGGCGCGAGCTTCGGCCTCCGCCTTCGCACGCTGCTCTGCTTCAGCCTCTGCCCTCTCCTTCGCGGCTTTCTCGCGAGCGGCGGCGGCCTGGCGCTCCTGTTCCTGATGTTCGGCGATCTGGCGGCGAATGGCGATGACCCGGGCGTCTTCCGCGCGCACCGCCGCTTCACGCGCCATGGTGATCACCGGCTTCTGGCCTGCTTTTTGCACCTGGTATTTCTCGGCCTGCTGCAGGGCCGCGTTGGCTTTTTCGAAACTGTCAGGCGCGTATTGATCGGCCCGGGCCACTCTGGCGATCTGCACCGCGTTCTCCGCCTCCAGCAACTCGCGCGGCAGCCTCTTGCCGACGTCCACGGGCACGAACCCCGGCGCATGGCCCTTCATGGTATACACGCCGCGCGGCAGCAGCTCGTATTTCGCGTTGATCGACTCGATCACGCCGCGCGTGTCCGGCCGTATCTCGTTCTCCATCACCACCACGTCGCTCGGCTGCGTGACCGCGTAGTACGGCTCGGCGGTGACGATCATGCCGAACGTCTGGATCTGGCTGGTCGTCCGGATGCTGCTCTCCGAGCCCATGCCCCATGCGTTCAGCGTCAGCTCGCCGAGCGGCAACGCGCGCCCGTCCGGCGAGATAGCCCACAGCACGTATGTCAGGTATTCGGGTCCGAAGGTCTGAGGGGAAACAAGATTGTGGAACGTGGCGGAAACGCGGATATCGCCTCTCTCGCTCTCCACGGTCGCCTCGCCCTTGCCGGGCGGCATCAGAGCGGTGCCGCGGAAGTTGATCTTTGTCGAGCCGCCGCGGTGAAGGTAGTTTACGGCCTGCGTCGTTCGGGCGACCACTTCGACCTTGAAGATGACGCCCATGTCTTCGGCCTGCGCGGAGGCCTGAGCGGGTGTGGACGTCGGATTGGGCGTTGCCGGGCCGGGTGTCTCGTTCTGGCCCATAAGCAGGGCCGCCGCCAGGGTTGCGCTGATTGTAAGCTGGGTAATCATTGTCACCTCGTTAGATCCACAGGACAGGATAGCGTTTCGGGGAGGCATGGTGTATGCATCCCTCGTATCTGCTCGGCGGCCGGAAGCGGTATCATAGCGGAACGAGGGCGGACGAGTAGTCAATGAAAATACCTATTCATTTCCGCTTTCTTTTCCGGTAATCTGATTCTTCCGACTCGATGGCTGGCGCGTTTTCTCAGGATATCCGGCAAGGTGTGCGCGGCTTCGCACGCAGCCCCGGTTTTACCGCCGTGGCGCTGCTGGTGCTTGCGCTCGGGGCCGGAGCGAATACGGCGATATTCAGCATCGTCAATGCGGTGCTTCTGCGCCCGTTGCCGTTTCGCGAGCCCGACCGCCTGGTCGCCATCCGGGAGAACTCCAGGAGCGACCCCAAGGTCCTGCTTTCGCCGCGGGACCTGGATGCCTGGCAGCGTCGCAGCCGCACGCTCGAAGATGTTGTCGGTTACCGGCCGTGGGAATACAGTTGGACGGGGATGGGCGACGCCAGGAAGGTTACCGGCGAAATTGTGACGCTCAACTTTTTCCGGACGCTCGGAGTTGCGCCGGCGCGAGGCCGGCTCTTCAGCGAGAGCGACAGGAACGGGCCGCTCGGCGTCGTCATCAGCGATGCATTCTGGCGGACCCGGTTCGGCGCTGCCGAGGACGTCGTTGGGCGCGACTTGATTCTCGACGGCCAACCGCATGTCGTGATCGGCGTTCTGCCGCCAGCATTTCAGTTTCAACCGCCGCGGGCCATGTTCTGGACGCCGTTTACACCTTCGAGCGATTTCTACCGTATTTGTCCACCGCTCGAGCATGGGTTCTTCGCCTTCGGGCGGATGCGACCGGGGGTAGCGCCCGGAACCGCGCGAACCGATCTGCTGCGCATCCGCCGTGCGCTCGAGGAAACCGAGCCGGAGTACATTGCCGAAGCGGGCGTGACAGTGAAGCCGCTGCAGGAGGAGTTCGCGGCCATTGAAGGAGATCTCCGGCCCGCGCTGCTTACGCTGTTTGCTGCGGTGGTGTTCGTGCTTCTGATTGGCTGCGCGAACGTGGCGAGTCTTCTGCTTGGGCGAGCGGCTTCACGGCAGAAGGAGATCGCCGTACGTGCTGCCCTTGGCTGCGGGCGCTGGCGAATGATGCGTCACATGCTCACCGAGAGCCTGTTGTTGTCCATCGCCGGCACAGCGCTTGGCGCACTGGTTGCATGGGCCGGAGTGTACTGGTTTCGGCGGGCGGCACCAATTCAGCTCCCGGCCGCAGCCGATGTGCGTATGGACACGCCGGTGCTCCTGTTTACCACCGCCCTGGCTCTGGGGACGGGCTTGGTCTTCGGGCTGCTGCCGGCGCTGAAGGCCTCGCGACTCGACCTGACCGGCGTCCTCAAAGAAACGCGATCTTCGCGGGGCCTGCGCAGCCAGCGGACCCGCAATCTTCTGGTGGTCGCCGAGGTCGCGTTTTCGCTGATTCTCCTGGCCGCGGCCAGCCTGCTCATCGAAAGCTTCATGCACCTGCACGGCGAACCTCTGGGGTTTCGAACGGACCACGCCGCGATCATGTCCATCGACTTTCCCGAGAACGTGTATAAGGAACCGCCACAGCGCCGCGTTTTGATCGAACGCATCCTCGACCGAGTGCGCGCTCTTCCGGGGGTGGAATCGTCGGTGACCACCGGCGTCATGCCCCAGATCCTGCTGGTGGAAGGCCGGCCCATGCCAGGCTCTCCCTCCGAGTACGCGCTGATCGGCGGCGAGTTCACCACCCCGGGCTATCTTCATATTCTCGGAGTGCCGCTACTGCGCGGCCGTTATCCGGATGAGCGCGACAACGCGCGAGGGGAGAGGGTGGCGGTCGTCAATCAGGAACTGGCACGGCGTCATTTTGGCGGCCAGGATCCCCTCGGCCAGCGCATCGCCTTCGGCGAACCGAACGATCACACCGCCTGGACGAAGATAGTGGGAATCGTCGGCAGCACGAGGCGGATCAGTCCCACCAATGACATGAAGTGGGAGACAGCCCCCGTGGCGTATGCCCCGCTGGCGCAGGCCGATGACGTCTACACGGTCTTCCTGCAGATCGTCGCGCGCGGCGACGCGTCGCGGTACGCCGACGCGCACCGGCTGCTCAACGATGTCCGTTCGTGCGTGCGGGACGTGGACATCAACCTGCCGGTATACCGCGCGCGGACCATGGACGAGCACGTGTTCATGAACGCCTCGGGCCCGCGCTTCCGCGCCATTCTGCTCGGCGGGTTCGCTTTGCTGGCGGTGATTCTGGCCGCGGTAGGGCTTTACGGCGTGATCTCGCAGGCGGTGGTTCAGCAGACGCGTGAGATCGGCATTCGCATGGCCATCGGCGCGCGGCCTCTGGACGTGGAGCGGATGGTGGTTCAGCGTGGGTTGGTGCTTGCCCTGATCGGCGTGCTTCTCGGCGTGTCGGGCTCGCTGATGCTCTCGCCACTGCTGGCGTCGATGCTGTACGGTGTCAGGGCGTCCAGCCCGGTTACTCTGGCCGCGGTGTCTCTGCTGATGCTGGCGGTGGCGGTGCTGGCAAGCTGGTTGCCGGCGCTGCGCGCCACGAGGGTAGACCCGGTCCAGACATTGCGGTATGAATAGCACAATGGACGCCGAACTTTTGCGGGAACTGGCGAGGCATCAGGCGTGGGCGGATGCCGAGCACTGGAAAGCGCTTCATGCGAACCCGGCGCTGCTCGGCGACGAGCAGATTCGCACCCGCCTGAAGCACACGGCGATGGTCTGCGAGATGTTGCAAATGGCCGCTCGCGGAACGATGCCCGCGACGATGAAAGCTCGCGACTCCATTGACGAGATCGAAGCCGCCATGCGACAGGCGAACGAGAGTCTGGTGGAGGCGGTGACCTCTCTGGATCTCGACCGGATGATCGCCCTGCCGCGCGGACCAAAGGGGCCGTTCGAGGCGCCGGCTGGTGTGCTCCTGCTGCAGGTGATCATGCACGGCCAGCATCACCGCGGCCAGAACGCGGCGCGGATGCGCGATCTTGGGGCTACGCCGCCGATGACCGACTTCGTGGTCTGGTACGCACTGGGAAAGCCGTAGAGCAGCTCACGAGGCCCGTCTCGCGAGACCCCATTCACCAGTCCAGCTCCACCGCGTAGTCGTCCGTGCCCGGGCCGGAATCGCGGACCTCGAACATCAGGCTGAAACCGTTCTTCTCCGATGGGGTCTCCACGATGGCCACGTTCCCGCGTCCCTGCAGCTTCCGGATGGCCGGTGACAGGCCGGATTCGTGCGGCAGTGGCCGGTCGAAGAGCGCCAGTTCGTTTGCAGTCGGCGCACCGTTCAGCACCTCCGAGACCGAGGAAGAATCGCGCACCATCACCCGCACCGTGCCGCTCACACGCGCGGACCAAACCATGCCGCGAAGCGCTTCCCGCCTTTCCTGGGCTTCGCGGACATCCGGCTCGCGCCATGAGAGGCTGAATGAGCAATCCTTGTTGCCTCCGCATTCGTCGGAGATCTCCACACGGGTTGTGTAACGGTTCGAGCGGAGCGGTTGCGCGAGGACGCGGATGTAAGGACTCTGATTCTCGAGGCTTACCGCGACCTCCGATTCGGGCAGCGGCCGGGTAAAGTGCACTCGCTCGTGGGATACGGGCATGCCCCCGTGCACCTCGGTCCGGCAGGATGAAGCGTGGCATTCGACAATGGCGTCGCCCTCCACGTGCCCGCGCCAGGTGAGTTTGCCGGTCTCCTCCCTAAGCCCCGCCACACTGGAATCGCCCTGCCAGCCGCGATCGTGCCAACGCCGGTTCTGATCGGCGTCAGCTTCCCAATAGAGCGCGATCGAGTAATGCCCCCGGCCATCCTGCGGATCCTCGATCTGAATCTCCACCATGTAGTTGTTGGCAAGGGCGGGCTGCTGGGCAATCCGCACGCTGCCACGGCCAGCCCGAACTTCGAGGCGCACTTCCTGATGCGAATCGCCCAGTGGAGCGAAAAAACGCCAGCGCTGGCGCTCAACCGCGTCACCCCGGAGAGTCGTCACCCTGAGCTGATCGCCTCGGATGGAAAGCGTCGCGGTTTGATCCACGTCCCCGTCCCAGAGGAATTGCGGCGAACCAGCCGACGCGGCATAGGCCGCCGATGAGCACACCAGGAGCGCCAAAATCCGAAAGGTCATCTACATACCTCCAGACGTTCCCGTGCGCGGATTGGCCGAGTGGTAAGATAGTAACGTAACGTACATTACATGCCCTCCATCAGGAACTTTTTGGGGCCGCGCGGGTCCAAAGGGATGTAGAATGGGGAACGTCGCGAGCACCGGCTGGTGCCCGCCGAAGGGGGCGCACTCCCGGCCCCGTGATCATATTCAACGAGACTCATAGATGGCTGTGCCCGCTCTCCTGCTCGCGTCGTCGTTCAGTACGCAGCTCTATAATTCGCTTTTCGACGACACCTTCACCGGCATCTACCACCTGCAGCCATTCGACTGGGCCATCCTGATCCCCTACTTCGCCATCCTCATCCTGCTCTCCTTTTACGGGATGCACCGGTTCGAGATGATCCGGGGGTACCTGCGTCATCGCAAGCACATGGTCACCGAGCCACCCGCGCGCTTTGAGCAGCTTCCCCGCGTGACCATCCAGCTTCCGCTTTATAACGAACGCTACGTAGTGGAGCGGCTGCTGGAAGAAGTGAGCCGGATGGATTACCCGCACGAGCTGCTGCAGATTCAGGTGCTGGACGATTCCACCGACGACACGCATCCTTTCACCGAGCGGCTGGTGGGCGAGTATCGCGGCCAGGGGTTGCCGATCGAGTATCTGCACCGCACCAACCGGCACGGCTTCAAGGCCGGCGCGCTGCAGGAAGGGCTGAAGACGGCCAGCGGCGAACTCGTGGCGATTTTTGATGCCGACTTCCTCCCGCCGCGCGACTTCCTCAAGCGCACCGTGGATTTCTTCGCCGACCCGAAAGTGGGTGTGGTGCAGACGCGCTGGAGTTACCTGAACCGGCACTACAACGTCCTGACGGAAGTTGAGGCCATGCTGCTGGACGGCCACTTCGTGCTGGAGCACGCGGCGCGCTACGGTGGCGGCCTGTTCTTCAACTTCAACGGGACGGCGGGCATTCTGCGGCGCACCATGATCGACGATGCGGGCGGCTGGCAGCACGACACGCTCACCGAGGATTCCGATCTCAGCTATCGCGCGCAACTGAAGGGCTGGCAGTTCGTCTACGTGCCGTCGCTCCAGTGCGACTCCGAACTGCCCGTGGACACCTACGGATTTCAGGTCCAGCAGGCGCGCTGGGCCAAGGGGCTCACCCAGGTCGCGAAGAAACTGCTGCCCACGATTCTGCGCGCGCCGATTTCGAAGCGCCGGAAGATCGAAGCGTTCATGCACCTGACGCCGAACATCTCCTATCCGTTGATGCTGGTGATTTCGGTGCTGTTGCTGCCGGTGATGATCGTGCGCTTCTACATGGGCTGGATGCAGATGGTGGTGATCGATCTGCCGCTGATCGTCGCGTCGTTCTGGTCCATCATGGCCTTCTACCTCATGGCCCACAAGGTTCTGTTCCCGAAGGACTGGAAGCGCGCCGCGCTGCTGCTGCCTGCGCTGATGGCCGCCGGCGTAGCGCTCACGCTGAGCAACTCGAAGGCGGTGATCGAGGCGCTGCTGGGCATCAAGACGGCGTTTGCGAGGACGCCGAAGTACGCCATCGGTGAGCAGAAGGTGAAAGTGCAGACGCCGAAGTACCGCAGCCGCAGCGGGTGGCTGCCGTACGCGGAGATCGCGGTGGGCTGCTGGTTCGTGTACATGGTTTCGTTCGCCATCGACACCATGAACTTCCCGGCGATTCCGTTCCTGCTGTTGTTTGTGGGCGGCTACTGGTGGGCCGGCTTCACGACCCTATGGCAGGAATACCAGGCGCGCCAGCGCTGGCAGCGCGCACACGCGGCGGTTGCGGCGAGCGTGCCCGAGCGCTGATCGAGGGCGGCGGCGATGCGATGCTTCCTCGGGGTCATCGCGGCGCTGGCGATTCTGTCGATAAAGGCGCAGGACCTGAAGGAAGCGCAAGCTGTATCCCAGAAACTGGCTTCTGCGCGGATTCCTAACAACATATCCGCAGCGGGGAAGGTCGATCCTTCGATCCCGCCGCTTCTCGCTCGTTTCAAGCACGCAGTTCGCGCCTGGCTCGAGGCGGAACTGATGAATGCGCCGATTGAAGCCGACGCGACGCAGCTTCAGGAGCTGCTCGCCGCTCGTGTTCGCGAGGCCGGACTGGCAGCCAACGATGGGGACCACGAGTTGCACCCGTTTGGCAGGATACTGGGAGTCGGCGTGTGGGCTGTTGATGGCGAACCCGGGCTTCTGCGTGTCGGCGTGTCTTACGATTCCTATTGCCCGCCGGACGATTCTGTGCTCATGTTCCAGCGGAGGCCGGACAGGCGCTGGCAAATGCTGATGAATTCCGACACGACGGATTTCGCGCATCCATGGGGAGATCGGGGGCTGTTGTACGTCGATGTCTCTCAGCGCGATGAGAATGGGCAGTTCTACATCTTTCTGGTTCGCACGCGATCATATTGTCCTGAAAGCGGAAGCCGCTGGAACACGATTGACTACAAGGTCCTGCGCCCGACGGCGAATCCCGAATCGCCCCGTGAGCTGTTGGACGCGCAGCACAGCTACGCCGAGGACGAGGATTGCCGCATCGTGTTGCAGAAAGGCTCGCTCATGATGGACTTTCCTGACTGGGGTAATCCTTCCACGATCACGCGCACCCACATCCTGACGTATGCAATTCGAGAGAACGATGCTCAGCGTACAGACCCTGTTGCTGTAAGTGCAGAGGGCTTCGTGGAAGAGTGGATGGCGTCGCCATGGTCGTTTGCGAGTGAATGGACAGAGCCGGCGCAGCGAGCGTCACTCGAGAGCTGGCACGAGCGCCTGGATACCGAAAAAGGCG
>Ga0209415_10017318_pt1 | contig 11479 bp, 9 predicted proteins | sample PeaSoiSIISIP2007_FD_187696 | JGI IMG/M metagenome (GOLD analysis project Ga0209415, IMG submission 187696) | Peat soil microbial communities from Weissenstadt, Germany - SII-SIP-2007 (SPAdes) (version 2) | ecosystem: Environmental > Terrestrial > Soil > Wetlands > Peat | place: Germany... | reverse complement strand
GGGATGGCCGCGCGTCCAGGCCATCTGCGATTTTGTCCATAACCATATCGCCTTTAACTATCAGAATGCGCGCCCCACGCGTACCGCTTGGGAGGCGTTCAACGAGCGGACGGGAGTCTGCCGGGATTATGCGCATTTAGCCATCGCACTGTGCCGATGCATGAACATTCCAGCGCGCTACTGCACTGGCTACCTGGGCGACATTGGCATGCCGCCACCGTACGGCGTGATGGACTTTGCGGCCTGGTTTGAAGTGTATCTCGAAGGCGGCTGGCACACCTTCGACGCGCGGAACAACGTGCCCAGGATCGGACGCGTGCTCATCGCTCGAGGCCGCGACGCCGCGGATGTCGCTATAGCGACCACGTTCGGGCCAAATATCCTGGAAAGTTTTCGAGTCTGGACAGACGAAATTGCGGAAAGCGTCGCACACTTTCGCTGATCCGACTCGCGCGGTGGTCCAGCAATATCGGAGCGACAAGCTGAGCGATTGGGTCAAGCAGCCTGCCAAGGTAACTGGAATTCTATGCGGAACCGACCGCGATTTCCGCGATCACGATCCTCCGTAGCCTCCGCCTTTAAAGGTTACGGAGTGGCCGCAGGGGAAAGCGCAGTCTCGATAGCCTCGAACAGCTCCTGGGAGTGAATGGGCTTTGAGACATAGGCATCCATGCCGTTATCGAGGAACCGCTGCCGGTCACCAGCCATCGCGTGCGCCGTCATAGCGACGATCGGAATACGGTTGCCGGAGATTTTCTCTTTTTCCCGAATCGCGGCTGTAGCCTCAACTCCACCCATGACCGGCATCTGCACATCCATGAGAACTACGTCAAAAGGGCTTCTGTCGAGGGCCTCCAGTGCTTTGGCTCCGTCGCCGGCCACAACCACCATGTGCCCCTGCTTCTCGAGCAGCCGCACGGCCAAGCGCTGATTGACCACGTTGTCTTCGGCGAGCAATATGCGCAACGGCATCTTGCCTTCCCGGAGAGTATGGCGGGTGACCACTTGAACAGGCTTGGCTGTGTCAGGCCGAGATCCCAACACTCGCAGCACCGTCTCCAGCAGGTCCGATTGCAGGACGGGTTTGATCAGATACGCGGCTATACCCAGTTCCTTGCAGCGCTGTCCATCTCCGCGCTGGCCTCCGGACGTCAACATGATGGTGGTCAGACCCGCCAACTCGGGCGACTTCTGTATCGCTTCGACAAGCATGAAGCCGTCCATTTCGGGCATATGGCAGTCAAGGATCATGAGTCCGAATGGCAAGCCCGCCGATCGCGCTTGTCGGAGAAGAGCGAGCGCGGATTGCCCGTCGGACGCTGCGGCGGGTCTCATCCTCCAATAGCCGAGGGTCTTCTCCAGAATCTGACGGTTGGTAGTGTTATCGTCCACCACCAAGACCCGTACGTTATCCAAGATGGCCGGATCGGCGCTGACGCCAATCGACGCGATAGCGGTGGCTTTCCCGAAACGCGCCGTAAAGTGGAACGCGCTCCCCTTGTCCGGCTCGCTTTCCACCCAGATTCGTCCTCCCATCTTTTCGATCAAGTGCATCGAGATGGAGAGGCCTAGTCCGGTCCCGCCGTACTTGCGTGTCGTTGACGTGTCGGCCTGGGTAAAGGGTTCAAAGATGAGTTTCTGTTTCTCGGGTGGAATGCCGATGCCCGTATCGCTAATCGCGAAGTACAGCGTCACACCTTCGGCATCCTGCGATGCCACTTCGACTCGCAAGACGACCTCGCCCTGCTCTGTGAACTTGATCGCATTGCCCGCCAAATTCAGAATGACTTGCCGCAGGCGGAGCGGATCGCCGACCACGAAACCCGCAAGATCCGGCGGAACGGAGCACGCCAATTCGAGGTTCTTTTCGTGGGCGCGGACCGAGAGCGATTTCATCGCATGCCCGAGACAGTCCCTTAGATTAAATTCAATGGGATCGATCGAGAGCTTTCCAACTTCAATTTTGGAAAAGTCCAGAATATCGTTGATGATGGACAACAGACAATCCGCGGAATACTTGACAGCATTGAGGTACTCGCGCTGCGCGGAGTCAAGTTCGGTGTCTAGAGTGAGTTCCGTCATCCCGATGATGCCGTTCATCGGCGTTCGCATTTCATGGCTCATGTTAGCGAGGAACTCGCTTTTGGCCCGGTTGGCTACAATCGCGGACCGCTCAGCTCGCTCACGCTCGGCGGCCTCATTCTGCAGTCGTTTGTTGGACAGGGACAGTTCCTGCGTCCTCTCCTGCACGACTCTTCCGAGCATTGTTTGCTGTGCCGCTGTCTCCACGATCATGACATTCATAGCGCCCGTGAGCTGGCCTATCTCGTCATCGGAGGGCGAGGGAAGTCCCTGCAAGTTGGTTGACCCGCTGGCGGTGATACCGTTCAAGATCGTGGTCAGCTGCCGGATTCGAAGTGCCGTCCGGCGGTTTCGCCAGGCGCTGATCGCCAATGCAATCACCAGCGCAATGCACAGGACCAATGACACGTGTATCTGCAATTGACGAAACAAAACGAAACTCCACTCCCAAGTGAAAACTCGGTGTGGCAAGCCAATCGCAGCTAGGATCCCTGGGTACATCGAACCGTCGAACGACAACTCGGTTGCTGGCTCGCTGAGCGGTCCTGGCAATCCTGGCCCAGGACTGGAGCGAGCCATCCCCCTTTCACGCTCTCTCAGAAATCGCGCAAATATCCGCTAGTCAATCATCGGTTTGCCAGCGCACAATTCGAGACACTCAAATGAGGGCACACATATCCCCTCGTATAGGGGAGGCGCGCTCCAGCCGTTAGAACGCCTCATCCTGCTCTGCGACCGGTCCGACTGGTACTACAAGAGACCTGGTTTGGTCGAAACGCCTCGCTGGTTCCTAACTCTTGCGACCGAGATCTTTCGCTCGCAACATTTCCTAAACATTTACGCCCTTTGCTCGATATATGGAATGCCTTCCGCAAAACACGGCCGAGCGAAACGAGTGAAGAGCGAAACCCGAGCCTTGAACGCGTCTGAATCGTCTGTTGAATTACGCCGCAACGAAATGATCCGAGTCGTCGGGGAAGTGGTCCGCCCGATGGGGCTGCGGACTGCGAATCTGTTGCGGTGGTGCTTGCGGAGAAGATTTGAAACTGAAAGTGGAGTTCGGAACTTATGATAAACATTCTATATCCAATTAAAGGACACGAGTCCCTTACGAATTGGAGCCGCAGAAGCCCCGTGTACGTACAAATCCTGGCGGCTATGTTCTGCCTGGCGGCCGTGCTGCACGCCGAAGATGTCAAGAAAATATCCACCGAGGAGGCGATGAGCGCACTGGTTTCGAAGGTGGCTCCGGAGTACCCGCCGCTCGCGAAGCAACTGAAGCTTTCTGGATCGGTGGAAGTGCAAGCCAACATCGATGAAGACGGAACGGTGGGTGACGTCGCGACGGTGTCGGGTAATCCCGTCTTAGCGAAGGCGGTAGTGGAGGCAGTAAAGAAATGGAAGTTCAAACCATTCAAGTCCAAGGTTTCCAGTAACTTTTCTGTCCAATTTCATGGCGCTAACTAGAGGGTTCAAAATGTCGCGCGGGCGGCTGCAGCTCTGATGAGAGGGGGGCGAATGTTCAAAAACGCAAAAATCGGAACGAAGTTGCTCGCCGGATTCGCGGTCATGCTCGCAATCTCGCTGGTTTTGACCGCCGCTTGGCTGATACAGAGCCGGCGCTTGACGAGAGCGCTGGAAGAGGCGGTCAACGCAACCGCGAAGAAGCAGAAACTGGCGGGAGAGATTAGAACAAGTTCAGCGGAGATGTTGGTGTCCGAGAACGGCATCGTGCTTGGTTCGGTCCTGCAGCGGGGTGACGCGGTGAAACGCAGCAAAGAGGAGTTCCGGACTCAAGTCACGAAAATGAAAAGTGCAATCGCTGAGTTCCGCCCGCTCAGCGATGCGAGCGCCGCTTCCAGTTTGGATCGGCTGGATACACAGCTGGCTGTCGCCGGGCAAGCACATGAACAGATGATGCGTGCGCTGGATAAGCAACAATTCGACGTAGTTCAAAAGACCTTCGACGATGTTGTTCAACCGCGGCTTCGGGAGATCAGCGCGCAAGGGGACTTGCTGGTCCAGCAGGAAGGGCAACGCCTGGGACAGGCCGGTATTACGGCGCGATCGGAGGCTTCGCAAACCTATTGGCTCACCGCCATATTTCTTCTGTTGGCTTTGGGCGCCGGGGGAATTGTGTGGTTGGTATTGCAGCACATTAACAACTCGCTCCGCACCTTGGCATCGCAAATCGGCAGCGGCGCGGGGCGCGTCGCTGGCGCCGCCACACAGGTTTGCAGCACCAGCCAATCGCTCGCTCAATGCTCCTCCCAGCAAGCGGCTGCGATTGAGGAGACCTCGGCATCCATGGAACAGATGAGTTCCGTCACGTACCGCAACCGGGATAATTCCAAAACGATGGTATCGATGATGGAAGAGTCTGAAACCGTAGTCGCATCCGCCGAGCGAACGGTACGCGAACTGTCGATCTCGATGCAGGATATCACCAAGTCCGGTGAAAAGATCACTAAGGTTGTCAAGATTATCGATAACATCGCCTTTCAGACCAAGATTCTGTCATTAAACGCCGCTGTCGAAGCCGCGCGGGCCGGCGCCGCAGGCGCGGGTTTTGCAATTGTGGCGGAGCAGGTGGGCCGACTAGCGGAGGAATGCGCCGAAGCGGCCCACAGTACCGCCCAAATGATCGACGACACGGTATCTCGGGTGCGTGAAGGCGGCGCCAAGTTGGGGCGAACCGCCGAAGCGATTCAGAGTGTTGTGCAATTCTCCGGAAAAATAAAGTCTCTGGTCGACGAAGTGAACACGGGCAGCGAGGAACAGGCCCGCGGCATCAATCAAGTTTCCAACGCCGTGATTCAAATGCGGCAGATGACTCAACAAACGGCTGGCAACGCGCAGGAGAGCGCGTCCGCCGGCCTAGAACTGGATTCTTACGCCGAGGCCCTCAACAGAATTGTTCGCGAACTGGACCGTTTGGTCGGAGCGCATGAAGAAGACTTGGCAAAAACAGCCGCCGAATTCGCCGCTCCCCGTTCGAGACCTCCTCAAGCCGCGGATGCGCCGTACCGTGTCCCGACAGACGGAGACTGGTCAAAGCGCGAATTGATGAATGTCGGAGACGCGTGAAAAACCAGCAGAGCACGCCCTCCGCCACCGAGGAAGACTCGTTTCCCACTTTAGGCGTAAGCGAATCATGGGGAAGATTTCATGAATATTTTGTTGATCGACGACAGCAAGGCCATGCGGATGATCGTACGGCGGACATTGCGCCAGGCCGGATACGGCGGTGAGACAGTGTCTGAAGCTTCCAATGGCGACGAGGCTATTGAGTTAATGCAATCGACGCGCCCCGACCTATTACTGTGCGATTGGAACATGCCTGGCATGTCCGGTTTGGAGCTGTTGTTGAAGCTAAAGTCGTCTGGATTCGATGCCAAGTTCGGATTTGTTACGTCCGAGTGCACGGAAGAGATGCGCGCAAAAGCGGTTGAAGCTGGCGCGTCGTTTCTGATCAGTAAGCCATTCACTCCCGAACATTTTCAGGAAGAACTCGATCGGGTGTTTCACGCATGACCCCCACCGTTCCCCTGGCAAATATGGAGATGATTGCGGGGCTTCTAAGCGGCATCACAGGCCGCACCGTCAAATTGTCCAAGGCGCCGCCCCTCGATTTGAAAGCGCGCACGCCAAAGGTTTATGGCGTCTATCGCGATACCGGAAGCGACACAATTTGTGTTTCCGTGCTCGACATTCCGTTCGCCGCTCATGCCGGCGGCGCCATGCTGGTCTTTCCTCTGTGTACCGTCAATGACGCCATTCGGACCGCAACGCTCGAAGAGGGTATGTTGGACACGGTGCGGGAGATTCTCAATGTTTGCGCCAGAATGTTCAACGATCACGCACACCAGGTCTTTCAAGCGTTGTATCTGAATGCCAGTGAATTACCGGCAGATGCTGCCGCGGTGGTACGCTCGCCGGCGCAACGTATGGACATGGAAGGCTCGGTTGCCGGATATGGAAGTGGACGCATGACGGTTCTGGTCGGTCACAATGCGGCTAAGTGAGTTCGGTCCTGACGCAGAGCAACAAGCCAGGCATACGTATACGGGACCTAGCAAGGAGATGATATGACCGGAAACATGACGCTTGCCAAGAAACTACTGCTTAGTTTCGGCGCATTATTCATACTATTCGCAGGCTTCGTTGGCTCGTCGCTCTATACTTCAGAAACACTTGGGGAACAACTGGAGAAATCGACGGACGTCATAGGACAGAAACTGTTTTTGGCGGGACAATTAAAAGCCGATGCGAACAACTTACATTCCAGCCAGCGCGGGACCATCCTGTACGCGCTCCAAAAAGATTCGGAGCACGCCAGCGCGACGCAGCAGGACTATGCCAAGACTAATCACGAGATGGCCGCCAATATCGCGAAGATCAAGCCCTTGCTCAACACCGATCAAAGCCGGGCGGACATCGCGAACTTGGAGAGTTCGATGGAAGTGTACACCTCCTACTTTCAGCAGATCGTACAACTCACGGCCGAGGGCAAAGGCGAAGAAGCATTTCAACTCTATCGGGACAAGGCTTCACCAATCGGACAGGCGATGGAAGAGGCTGCCGGAGACGTCATTCAGTTGGAGGGACGAATCCTGGCCAACAACGGCGTAGAGGGGGCGGAAAAGGTCCGCATGGCTCGTTGGGTGGCCTTCCTGCTTAGCATTGCAGCCCTGGGCGCCATGCTGATGACGGGCTTGGTCGTTCGCGGCATCGTTCGAAAACTGCAACGAATTAGCAAGGAATTGGCGGAAAGTGGCCTACAGTTAGACGCAGCTTCAGGACAGATTGCCGCAAGCAGCCAGGGCCTGTCCAGTGGATCTTCAGAACAAGCGTCTTCTCTCGAGGAGATCTCGGCGTCCATGGAACAGATGACGGCCATGACCAAGCGCAACGCCGAAAACTCAACGCAGGCCACTGCCATGATGGCCGAGACGGCGTCGCAGGTGAGCCGCTCCAATTCGGCACTGCAAGAAATGGTCAGTTCGATGGACGCGATTAAGACTTCCAGCGAGAAAGTGGCCAAAATCAACAAAACCATTGATGAGATCGCGTTTCAAACCAATATATTGGCGCTGAACGCCGCAGTGGAGGCGGCGCGCGCAGGCGAGGCCGGAATGGGCTTTGCGGTAGTCGCGGACGAGGTACGGAATCTGGCACAACGCTCGGCGGTTGCGGCGAAAGACACTGCTGCCCTGATCGATGAAGCCATCGCCAATTCCAGTCAGGGCGCCGAAAGACTCGATCAGGTTGCCCTGTCGATCCACGCGATCACTGAGAGCGCCAGCAAGGTGAAGATGCTGGTCGACGAAGTGAGCGAGGCCAGCAAGCAGCAGATGCAGGGTATCAATCAGGTGTCGACGGCGGTGATGCAGGTGAGCAAGGTTACTCAAGCGGCAGCGGGGACCGCGGAAAAGACCGCCGCGGGCGCCAAAGAGCTGAGCACCCGCTCGGAGTGCGTGCTGGGACTCGTCAATCAGCTGCAAACCATGGTCGACGGCGACTCGGGTCATGACACTCCGTTTTCGCCTGTGGCGCGATCGAATAGCGGTGCCAGAACGGTCTCCAGTTCGAGAAACCATGTTCCCAGCAACGCCAGCCCGGAGGATCTATTTCCTCTGGGAACGCCCGGCGGTAGCGGATTCAGGAGTTTTTGAAGTTTGAGTAATCGAGGTGATGCACATTTATGTCGACGGCCATTGTAGTTCCCGATAACGTTCCGGGCGCGCTCTCACAGGCCGACTCGCGGGCTGGGAAATATCTAACCTTCCAACTGGATCACGAGGAGTTCGGCATTCGCGTGTTGCAGGTACGCGAGATCATGGGTCTGCAGGACATCACCATGGTTCCGCAGACGCCCCTCTATGTAAAAGGAGTAATCAATCTTCGCGGTAAAGTAATTCCCGTGCTTTGTCTGCGCGCCAAATTCGGCCTGGCGGAGACCGGGTATACCGCTCGAACTTGCATCATCGTTTTGCAGATCCACCAACATGCTCGGGCCATGCAAATGGGGATCATTGTAGACGCTGTTTCCGAAGTGCTGAATATCGCGCCGAATGAGATTGAGGATACGCCAGACTTCGGAGGCTCTCTTCCCACGCCCTATCTGCTGGGAATGGCCAAAATCAAGGGCAAAGTGAAAATCCTCCTGGATATAGATCAGATCGCCGGCCCCGACGACATTCAGGGTGCCTATTGCCGGGTGTCTTAAAGCTGTAATGTTGCGCCAAAATTCACATGATGAATGTTACGCAAGAGCCGGGGTTACAGAAACGTAAGACGCGCAAGCGAACAGCAGATTCACCCGAGGCGACGCCACGCAACGCGATCATTACGGCGATTCGCCAAACGGTGGATCAGATGGCCGCTGAGGTTCTTGCGAGCCAGGGCGGCGAAGATGTTACGGCCAAAGTTCTGGCCAGTCTAAGCGAAGTTTCTGAGCAGGCGAGGGCCGCGGGTCTGGGCGAGATTCCCCCGTTAGCGTCGGAGCTCTCCGAGGCTGTTCATTCGGGTGAGGGTAAAGAGGGCCTGCTACTGCAAGGAATCGACCGATTGCACCAGGCGATCGACCGAGGAAGGCAGGAGGCTCCGAAGGCCGAACCGGGGGGCCAAAGCCAGCCAGCTCTTGCCCGAATATCCGCCGACCCCGAGATCCTCGCCGAATTCCTGGTCGAATCGCGCGATCATCTGGCATCCATTGAGAGCCACCTCCTGACTCTGGAGCGGGATGCGGGAAACACGGAGGCTATTCACGCCACCTTCCGAGGATTCCACACCATGAAGGGTTTGGCCGGCTTCCTCGAATTCCCCGCGATCCAAAAAGTAGCTCACGAGGTGGAAAGTCTGCTTGACAAAGTGCGGAGTGGTCAGCTTTCGATCACTCCGACGCTGGTGGATGTGGTGCTGGAGAGTGCCGATTACTTGCGAACCGATGTCGCAAGGATCGAACGCGCGGCGCAGGGCGAAGCGGTGCCGAAGCCGGCGGACAATGAACCTCTTTTGGTTCGTATTCAAGCGCAGTTGACCGGGAATAAAAAAGTGCCTTCCGAGGCAGTCATCGGCGAGACTGCCATCGCCCCTCCCAAAACGGATGCGGCGCCCAACCAGACCGCTGAACACGAAGCAAAGCCAGAGGAGACTAAAAAGGAGATCAAGCCGGAGGAAACTAGACCGGAGGCAAAGCCAGAGGAAACTAAGAAGTCGTCGAGCCCCGAATCCCGCTTCGTCAAGGTGGATACGTCCAAGCTGGATTTCTTAGTCGACATGGTGGGTGAATTGGTGATCGCTCAATCCATGATCCATCACGACGGCCAGTTGAGTTCCATCAGCAACCCGAAATTGCAGCGCAACTTGTCTCAGTTGGGCCGGATCACCGGCGAAGTACAAAAGACGGCGATGAGCATGCGGATGGTTCCCATCGGCCAGCTCTTCCAGCGATCCGTGCGGCTGATTCGCGACTTGACGCGAAAGTCCGGCAAGAAGGCCGAACTTGTGCTGACCGGAGAAGACACGGAACTGGACCGCACGATCGTGGAGGATTTGGCGGATCCTTTGATACACATGATCCGGAATGCCGCCGATCACGGAGTTGAGCCGCCGCACGAGCGCGTTCAGGCCGGCAAGCACCCGGTAGCAAAAATCGGATTGAAGGCTTATCACCAGGCGGGCCACATCGTGATCGAGGTCAGCGACGATGGACGCGGTCTGAACCGCGAAAAGATTCTGGAGAAGGCCCGTCAGCGAGGGCTAATCCAGGATTCCCACCAATTGACCGACAACGAAGTGTTCAACTTAATCTTCGAGCCTGGGTTCTCCACCGCCGAACATGTCACGGATGTTTCCGGTCGCGGCGTCGGAATGGACGTTGTTCGGAAGCAGATACAAAAGATGCGCGGCCGCGTGGATATTAATTCTGAGCCGGGAAAGGGAACCACGTTCTATCTCAAGCTGCCGTTGACATTAGCGATCATCGAAGGCCTCGTGGTGGCGGTCGCCAAGGAACGTTACATTGTTCCGATCTACGTAGTCAAAGAAATGTTCCGCCCCACGCCTGCCTCTGTGTTCACGGTCGTGAATCGCCGCGAGATGGTGTTGGTGAGAGACAAACTTTTGCCCGTAGTACGTCTTTACCAGCGGTTCGGAGTGGAGCCCCGGTCCACGGATATCACTCAAAGCCTCCTCATCGTGGCGGAATGCGGTTCCAAGCGATTCTGCCTGGCGGTGGACGATCTGATCGGCAAGCAAGAAGTCGTGATCAAGACTCTGGGTGACACCTTCAAATCCATATCCTCGGTGGCCGGTGGCGCAATATTGGGTGACGGCCGGGTAGGACTCATCCTGGAAATGGATGGATTGTTTACGGAGTCCGCTCATGGCTGAGCCAGCCGGAAGCCTTGTCCAGGCAGAACCTCCTCCCCTCGCGCCGCGCACCTTCGACAAAATCCGGCGCCTCGTCTACGAGAAGGCTGGCATCGATCTCCGGGATGGCAAACAGCAACTGGTTAGCGCGCGACTTGGCAAGAAATTGCGCGAGCACAACTGCCGGTCCTTCGAAGAGTACCTGCGGAATGTGGAGACCGATCGCACCGGAAAGTCTCTCATCGCTCTCATCGACGCCCTGACAACCAATTTCACGTCGTTTTTGCGGGAAACAGCGCACTTCGAGTTCTTGAAAAAGGTAATCCTTCCTAAGCTGGCGCGCAGAGAGATCGTTGAAGTCTGGTGTGCGGCTGCGGCCACCGGTGAGGAGCCTTATTCGCTGTTGTTCACCATGCTGGATCACTTCAGTGCACCGGGTGGTCCACAGTGCCGGTTGCTCGCTACCGATATCTCAACTCGGGCGCTGGAGATGGCGGGCAAGGCGGTATTTTCCAAGGAGCGTTTTTCCGAAGTTCCCCAAGAGTGGCTCCCGAAGTATTTGCTTCGCGGGCATGGCGATTTTGAGGGACTCTATCAAGTGAAACCGGAGGTAACGCGGAAGGCAGAGTTTCGTCGCCTGAACCTGATCGAACCGTTTAATCCGGGTCGGTCATTCCCGCTGATTTCCTGCCGGAACGTGATGATCTATTTTGACAAGCCAACGCAAGAGCGAGTGGTGCAGCGTCTGGCTTCATTCCTGGAACCAGGCGGGTATCTGTTTGTCGGGCATTCGGAAAGCTTGGCGGGGACTAAACATCCCCTCTGTTTCGTGCAGCCCGCCGTGTATCAAAAGCCGGAATCAAGACCTATTCTTCACGGGGGAACGACTTGATGGGTGACATCATCGTGGGAATCGCCGATTGCCGGATCAGTAGAGAGAGGCACAGTTGCCTGGTTACGCACGCCTTGGGTTCGTGTGTGGCGGTGGCGATTTACGACCCCGTAGTGCGGCTGGCAGGCC
>Ga0209415_10017317_pt1 | contig 11479 bp, 10 predicted proteins | sample PeaSoiSIISIP2007_FD_187696 | JGI IMG/M metagenome (GOLD analysis project Ga0209415, IMG submission 187696) | Peat soil microbial communities from Weissenstadt, Germany - SII-SIP-2007 (SPAdes) (version 2) | ecosystem: Environmental > Terrestrial > Soil > Wetlands > Peat | place: Germany... | reverse complement strand
CGGGCGGCTGCCGAGCTTCGCTCGGCTTGGACAGCCGATGGAGGCTGTCCCTACACGCGCCAGGGCTGCCGTCTTGACACAGAACCATTACAGTTTGGCGCGCAGCATGGCGATCACGTCATCGGGCGTGATCACGCCCGTGAGGCGATTGTGCTCATCGATTACCGGCAATGTCAGCAGGTTGTATTTGTCGAAGAGTTCAGCGAATTCCTTTTCTTTCGCGCCTTCGTGGCAGGAGATCAGAGGCTCCTGGGCCAGAGCCAGAAGCGGAGTGGAAGGAGGGGCGAGAACAATCTTGACCAGCGGGACGGCGCCCGCCAGCGTGCCGTGAGAGTCGGTCAGATAAACGGTGCTCATGTTTTCCATGCGGCCCTCAAAAGTACGCATGGTTTCGATGGCGTCGTGGGCGGTGGCCGCGACCGGAAGCGCAATGTATTCGGTGGTCATGCGTCCGGCGGCCGTATTCTCTTTGAACTCGAGCAGTTCCGTGACTTCCTGGCGCTCTTCGGGCTGCATCTGCACCAGGATTTCCTCGGTCTTGTCGTCGGAGAGGTCGGCCAGAAGGTCGGCGGCGGCGTCAGGTTCCATCTCCTCGACAATGTCGGCGGCGCGGTCGGAATCGAGCGACTCCAGGACCGCTTTCTGCACCTTGGGCTCGAGTTCTTCCAAGGCGCCGGCAGCGACGTCCTCGTCGAGTGTTTCAAACACCGCTTCGCGTTCATCGGGAGCGAGGTCTTCCACGATGTCGGCAATGTCGGCGGGATGAAGTTTGGCCAATCGTTCGTTGGAGATCTTGAGCTTGACGCGCCGCGCAGGATCGGTCTCGATGATGTCCACGAAATCCCACGGGATCTCGCGGGGAGGAATCCGCGCGAGCAAGGCCCGAAGGGCGGCAGCCGGGACCATGCCTTTGAGAAGACGGCGAACCGCGCCGCGCGCACCCACATCCACGCCGCCGACTCTCAAGACCGAGCGATTCTGCGCGCTGTCGTAATGAAAATCGACGTCGTTCACGCGCACTACTTTGCGGCCGTGAACATCGATTACCTGCTGATCGAGCAGATCCCGGCTCAGAAGCAATAGTCCTTCGGAGCCATCGGCCGAGGTCCATTCGGAGGCCGCGGTGGAGGCTCGAATGCCGCCATTGATCGCGGAAACCGAGGTCAGGGGCAAAAGGCGTTTTCCGGCGGGCGTCTTGACGATCAGCAACGCAACACGAGAGCGATCTTCCTGCGGCGCGAGAGCGACTTCGCGCACACGGCCACTGGCAGCGCCGGAAGCGTCATAGACGGGCGCGCCCAAAAGTTCGCTCAAAGAAACCGTAGCCATCCTCAAGAGAATACTCAAGAGCTGGAGTGGATGCCAGATGAATAGACCGCAGCGCCCAAAAAGCGATACCCACGGAGGGCACAGGGTTACACGGGGGAACGGCTGGCGTCTCGCCCGTGCAACGGTTCGGCAGCCGGACGGGGACGGCCCGGCTCTCCACCAGCAACAAAGTCTTGCGCTGTTTGACACGCGAGGATCGGCTGGCTAAACTCGGCCTTCCTCATCAGGAGCCGCGCCCGTGGTTTGAACCTGTCGGGTGTAATGAGAGATTATGGCAAAGCGTCCTCGCATTGCAGTGGTGGGTAGCGCCAATGTTGACTTGACGACGTTCTCAGACCAGTTTCCCAAGCCGGGGGAAACCATCTTTGGCCAGAAGTTCGATCTGGGATTTGGCGGAAAGGGCGCGAACCAGGCGGTGGCCGCACGGCTGTGCGGAGCCTACGTCTTCATGGTGGCGCGGGTCGGGGACGATCTGTTTGGGCCGTCAACGATTAAGAACTTTGAAAAGCTGGGGATCGATGCCGAGCACGTGCGTCAGGTAAGCGGCGTCTCCAGCGGAGTGGCGCCGATATTTGTCGACTCATCGGGGCAGAATCGGATCATCGTGGTCAAAGGCGCGAATGATACGTTGAAACCTGCCGATGTGGAGGCTGCGGCGGATACGCTGAGGCGGGCCGACTGCATTGTTCTCCAGTTCGAGATCCCCCTGGAAACGGTGTACTACACGATCGGATTCGCCCGGCGAAACGGCATCCGTTGCATCTTGAACCCCGCGCCGGCACAGCCTATTGACCTCAAGGCACTGGCCGACCTGGATTACTTCATTCCCAACGAAAGCGAGGCGGAGGCAATTTCTGGCATGAACGTGCGCAATCTCGACGACGCCAAGCGCTGCGCGGGCAAGCTCCTGGCCAGTGGCATTCGGCGGGTGATTGTCACGCTGGGCGCGAATGGCTCTCTGCTTGCCGGAAATGAAGGCATGGAGCACGTGCCCGCGTTTCCCGTAAAGAGCTTGGATAGCACGGGAGCGGGGGACGCTTTTATTGGCAGCTTCGCTACTTTTCTTGGCGAGGGCTTGCCGGAACAGGAAGCCGTGAAGCGCGCCAACCTTTACGCCGGGCTTTCAACCACTGGAGTAGGAACGCAGAAGTCCTTTTATGACCGAGCGCGATTTGACCGGGAATGGACGAGCCGCGGCAAAGTCCAGTAGGCCCTCGTCAAATCTGCATTTGTGGAAGCGCACGGGGCAACTACAGCTATGGACGATAAATCCAAGCCTGTGCCGTGCAGTGGTCGTTATCCGGGTAGCCACCTGCCAACAGCACCGTGCCATCCCGCAGTCGAGTTTCGGACATGAAATGCCAGGCGTCGTTCATTTCACCCGAAGCGACAAGAAACTTCCCGTTCTTCGGGTCATAAACCTCTACCTTCTTACTTCCACCCGACACAAGGATCTGTCCGGACGCAAGTTGCGCGGCTTCACCGGGAAGCTTGAAGCGACTCTCATTTAGAGGCGATGTGGGCCGGAACTTTCCAGTGTGGGGATCGTAAATCTCTGCTTTGCTCATCGCCCCATGCCAGTCGCGCTCGTCCGAACCGCCGAAAATCAAGACCTCTCCATCTGGAAGAAGGCCCGCCGCATGCTTGTAGCGCGCCGTGAGCAAACTTCCGGTCTCGATAAACCGTCCCGCTTTCGGATCGTAAAGCTCGGCGCTTGACGTGACATCCTCACCGCGTCCACCGGCAATAAGGACGCGCCCGTCATTGAGCAGTGTTGCCGTATGCGCGATGCGGGCATGATGCATCGATCCCACCGGCTCGAATGTGTGGGTGGAGACACGGAAGATTTCCGCCGAAGCGATCCCGCCTGGACTATCGTGGTCCCCACCACCTGCGATGAGCACATCTCCATTGGCCAACAGCGTGGCGGTGGGCCGACCGCGCCTGCCAGTCATTTTCGAAATCGCAGTAAACGTTCCTGTCGCGGGATCGTAAAGCTCGGCGGAATCCGTGGATCCACGCCCCACCCATCCGCCTGCAATCAGCACTTTTCCCGACGGCAGCAATTGGGCTATGTGCCCGACACGCGCCATGGTCATCTCACCGGTTAGCTGGAACTTGCCGGTAGCGGGATCGTACAATTCGGCGGAGCGGTAGAAATTCTGGTTACGGAGCATGCCGCCGGCGATCAGCACCTTCCCATTCGGCAACAAAGTCGCGCTGTGTCCCGATCGCGCCTCAAGCATGGGCGCTGCGGGAACAACCGACCCGGCCTGAGAAGCGGCGGGAACCGCGGCGCGAAAACCCATCAGCGCGACCGCGAGACTTGCTGTCGTCAGTGCAACAAGGAAAAAACGTAAACGGCGCATGTCGTTCTCCCGGTTAACTAGACGAGCTGAAGCTCGATTGGTAAGCGGAACCTGATCGAAAATCAAACGACGCCGGTGCTTCGGTTCACTTCATTGCCTCTCCATGAGTAAAACCTTCTCCGCATCGTCGATCTCAGTCAACTTGACTTCGATCACTTCACTCGCGGTTGTCTGGACGGTTCTGCCGATGAACGTGGCCTCGACCGGCAACTCGCGATGGCCGCGATCGATCAGCACGAGCAACTGCACCAGGCTCGGGCGTCCATGCGAAAAAAGGGCGTCGAGGGCGGCGCGCGTGGTGCGACCGGTGTAGAGCACATCGTCGATCAGGACGATCTTCTTACCCTCGATGGAAAAGCCGATCTCGGTTTCCTGCACCACGGGCTTGGGCCCCAGGGTAGAAAGGTCGTCACGGTAGAAGGTAATGTCGAGCGTGCCGACAGGGACTTTCTTTTTTTCGACCTGGTGAATCATCTTGCCCAGGCGTTCGGCAATCGGAACGCCGCGACGGCGGATTCCGACTAGTCCCAATCCGTCTATGCCACCGTTCTTCTCAAGAATTTCGTGAGCCAGGCGCACCAGCGTGCGTTCAATTTCGGAGCTCGACATCAACTGCGCTTTTTGCGTGAGCGTGGTTTTCCGCACAGCGTTTCTCTTGATGGTCATAATGCGATTACCTCGTAGCGGTCAGTTTTGTCTGGAAATGGACGGCGGAACGCATCGTCCCCGGCTCTTGAATGTATGGGAGTCTTCTCTTCAACGTCAAGCATACCTGATCTGCATCGTTCTACACCTCATCGGATTGCACTACGGGCGCGTTTCACCCGGAGCGGTAGCTATGACTTTCGGTTGTCACTTTGAAATGCCAGACATCCTGGCTAAGACGTCAAACATCACGGCGAAGTCCAGCTTCTCCCAGCCCAGACCGCGCGCGGCGGTCAGGAATTCATTGCTAATCGCCGTGGTGGGAACGGGGACATTCAACTTGCGACCCAATTCCATTGCCAGGAGCATGTCCTTCTGCATCATGTTTACGTCGAACCAGGCATCTTCGGGTTGCTGCAAGATGAAGGGACCACGGTATTGAATCATGGGCGAGGCGATCGCGCTGTGAACCAGAACATCGACTGCAACATCGCGGGGGATACCGCTCTTCTCCGCGAGCAGAACGCCTTCGGAAAAGGCCAGCATCTGCACTGCCAAGCTGAGATTGATGGCGATCTTCATGGCGAGGGCCAGGCCATTTTCGCCGACATACGTGACCTTGGGCCCAATGTCGAGCAGCAAGGGCTGGAGGGTCTCGAAGGTTTCTTTGCGGCCGCCGACCATCACGGAGAGCTTGCCTTGTTGCAGTGTGATGACGCTGCCTGAGACGGGTGCGTCCACCATGTCGGCACCTTTCTCGCGGATTTTCGCGGCGAGCGCACGGCTGATATCGGGGCCCACGGTACTCATGTCGACATGGAACTTGCCGGCGCCGATGCCGGCCAGCAATCCCTTGGGCCCGTCAGTCACCGCGGCGAGTGCTGCGGCATTGGTGACCATCGTAAATGTCACATCCGACGCGGCCGCCACGGCCTTCGGGGATTCCGCAAACTTCATGCCGCGGTCGATCAGCCACTGCGCCTTGGAGCGCGTCCGGTTGTAGCCAGTCACCGTGTGACCTTTTTCCAGTAGGCGGGCCGTGATGTTGCCGCCCATTACGCCGAGACCGATGAATCCGAGTTGGGCCATTGGTGTTGTCCTCCGACGATTCGCTTTCGCTGAACTTCGGTGAAATCGCGGAGATCGCATCTCCGGCTACTGGATCCAAATCGTTTTGATGTTTACAAACTCGCGGATGCCAAACTCGGCGAGCTCGCGCCCGTGGCCGGAGAATTTCACGCCGCCAAACGGCAGGCGCGGATCGGAAGCGACCATCTTATTGAGGAAGACCATGCCGGCATCGAGTTCGTTGATGAATCTTTCGGTTTCCACGGGATCGTTGGTCCAGGCGCTGGCACCCAGTCCGAAGCGGCTGTCATTGGCGATCTGGATGGCTTGATCCACGTCTTTGGCTCGAAAAATTGACGCCACTGGGCCAAATAGCTCTTCCTTGTAGGCTGGCGAATCTTTCGGAATGTCGGTCAGCACGGTGGGCGCGTAGAAGTTGCCGACGCGATCCAAGCGGTGGCCACCGGTCAGCAGGCGGGCACCCGCAGCCACAGTTTTTTTGACATCGGCATCGAGAGACGTCACCGCGTCGGCACTGGCCAGGGGGCCGAGCTGGGTACTCTCATCGAAGGGATCGCCAATACGCAAGTCCTGCATGCGCTTGACGAACTTGCGCTCGAACTCATCGGCAATTTTCTCCGACACGATGAAGCGCTTGGCCGCAATGCAGGATTGACCGTTGTTTTGAACCCGCGCGTCGACGGCGGTGGCGACCGCCGCATCCAGATCGGCGCTCGGCATCACAATAAAAGGATCGCTGCCACCCAGTTCGAGGACGACCTTCTTGACGCTCCTGGCGGCGGAAACTCCGACTTGAATGCCCGCCTGTTCACTGCCGGTCAAGGTCGCGGCAACAACGCGAGAATCGTTGAGGATGCCGTCGACCGGGCCGGAGCCGATCAGCAGCGTCTGGAACACGCCTTCGGCGAAACCGGCGCTGCGAAAAATGTCTTCAATCTTCAGCGCGCACTGCGGAACGTTGGACGCATGTTTCAGCAGTCCTACGTTGCCCGCCATCAGCGCCGGAGCGGCGAAGCGAAACACCTGCCAAAAAGGAAAGTTCCACGGCATAATGGCCAGGATAGGACCGATCGGGAGATAGCGGATGAAGCTGCGTTTCGCTCCTGTTTCCACAATTTCGTCGGCCAGAAACTTCTCGGCGTTCTCCGCGTAGTAGCGACAACCGGTGGCGCTCTTCACGGCTTCGGCCACTGCAGCCTTTAGAGGCTTGCCCATTTCGAGCGTCATCAAATAAGCGCACTCGTCTTTTTCCTTTTCCAAAATCTCGGCGGCGCGGATCATCTTGCTGGCACGTTCCACGAACGACGTTTGCCGGTGGGCCTGGAAGCCGGAAGCCGCCAGTTGCAACTTTTTCTCAATTTGCGGTCCAGTGAGAGGCTCGAAAATCTTTACGACTTCCCCAGTCGCCGGATTGGTGGTGGCTATTGCCATGGTAGTTTGTTCCCTTTCTGGTTGGCTGCGCGCGAGTGCTTTCGGGTTCGATTATCCCGCCTTCAGGAATTTCCCACGCTCGAGTTCGTCGAAGGCCTGCCTGAGCTCTGCCTGCGTATTCATCACAATTGGGCCGTACCATGCCACCGGCTCCTCGAGCGGTTTGCCCGAGACCAGCAGAAAGCGGATGGCGTCGTCTCCGGCTTGCACCGTGACCTCGTCGCCGCGATCGAATAGCCGCAGACAGCGATTCTGAAAACAGGCCAGTCATCGCAGCGGTGAACCGCTCCACGCCATCACGTGCAGTAGCCGTGTCTCCCGCAAACCGTCCCGCTGTCGCTCGTCGCGTAACGATTATCAGCTATCCCCATAGACCGGAATGGCTGCGCCATGAATCACCCCGGCATCCTCACTGGACAAAAACAGGATGACACGCGCGATCTCTTCGGGCTTCGGCCATTTGGTAAAGTCGGCGTTCGACATGGCTTTGCGGTTCGACTCGGTGTCGATGATGCTGGGAAGGACAGAGTTCACGCGTACTCCGGTGCCCTTGACTTCCGCGGCGAGTGAATCCATCAAGGCCAACGCAGCGGCCTTGGAAGCGGCATAGGCGGATGCGCCGGCGGCATGATCCACCGCGGCTTTTGAAGCGACATTGACGATCGCTCCATGTTTCTGTCTAAGCATTATCGGGATCGCCGCGCGCGATAACGCGTAACCCGACCGCAGATTCAGCGCGAGCATCTTATCAAAGACCTTCGTTTCCAACTCCCACAAGTTCGCGCCACCAGCGTAGCCGCCTACAGTGTTCACCAGGGCGTCCAATCGGAAGTGTTGCTTGAGAACATGGTCCAACAGCTGGCGCACCGCAGTTTCGTCGGTGACGTCGACGATGCAGCCCTGGAGCGCGGAACTCTTCGAACCCGCTTCGCTCTGGAGGGAGTCAAACTCCTTCTGGTCCTGATAGGCGACAACCACGCGCGCGCCTTCCTCCAGAAACGCGAGGCTGACCGCGCGTCCCAGCCCGCCCGTGCCACCGGCGACCAAGACCAGCTTGCCTGAGAATCTCATATTCACTCCGGCTCTGCTTCTTTCGGTGGAGTGGCCGGGCGGGGACGCCCGGCGCTCCACCACGATTGTTCAACAGCAATGACAAGTCAGGCTGCTACTTGCTGGCTGCGCTTGACGAACGCGAGCAGATCGGCGTTGATCCGGTCCGCGTTGGTGGTGGGCATCCCGTGCGGAAAACCTGGATACACCTTGAGCGTGGCGTTCTTCACAATCTTGGCGGACATCAGAGCCGCTGCACCGATGGGCACGATCTGATCGTCATCTCCATGAAGGATGAGGGTTGGCACATCGATCTTCTTGAGGTCCTCGGTAAAGTCGGTCTCGGAGAAGGCCTTGATGCAGTCGTAGTGGGCCTTCATTCCTCCCATCATGCCCTGCAACCACCAGTGTTCGCGGATGCCTTCGGAAATCTTTGCGCCGGGCCGGTTGTAGCCGTAGAAGGGGAGGGTAATGTCCTTGTAAAACTGCGGCCGATTTGCGGCGAGTTGAGCGCGCAGGCCGTCGAAGACCGCGACGGGCGCGCCCGCGGGATTCTTGTCCGTCTTCACCAATAACGGCGGCACCGCGCTGATCAGCACGGCCATGCCGACTCGTTTTGTACCATGCCGCCCGATATAGCGGGCGACCTCGCCGCCTCCGGTGGAGTGGCCTACATGGATTGCATTCTTCAGGTCAAGCGTTTCGGTGAGCGCCGCGAGATCGTCAGCGTAGGTGTCCATGTCGTTACCGTCCCACGTCTGGGTGGAGCGGCCGTGTCCTCGCCGGTCGTGCGCGATGACGCGATAGCCTTGCCGGCCGAAGAACAACATCTGTCCATCCCAGTCGTCCGCGGTGAGCGGCCAGCCGTGGCTGAACACGATGGGCTGGCCCGTGCCCCAGTCCTTGTAGTAAATCTGCGTGCCGTCTTTAGTGGTGATTGTAGGCATAAAACCTTCTCCTTAGTTGTAGTTCTCAGTTCTTATTCGTTGGTATCGCGGCTTCCGCCAGTGGGAGCCAGACTTGAAAACGTGTATCACCCGGTTGTGAAGTGACCTGGATGCTGCCTCTGTGTTTCTTCACGATGCGCTGTACTGTGTCCAGGCCTAGCCCGGTTCCATCCCCGACGCCCTTGGTGGTGAAGAAGGGTTCAAAGATGTGCGGCTTAATCTCGGGTGAGATCCCGGGACCGTTATCGCCGATCTCAACCACAACGCAATCATCTTCGCGATAGGTTCGAACTCGAAGTTCTCCTTTTCCTCCCATGGCGTCGATGGCGTTGTCAATGATGTTGGTCCAAACCTGATTGAGTTCGCTGCCAAATGAATTGACCAGAAGCGGAATGCGCTGGTAGTCGCGCTGCACCACCACTCCGCGTTTGAGCTTGTGGTTCAGGATGGTGAGAGTGGTCTCCAGGCTCTTTACGATATCGACATTCTGTACCGGCGCCTGGTCCATGTAAGTGTATTCCTTGATGGCACGGACCAGCTCGGAAATTCGCGAGATACTGCTCTCAATTTCGTTCAGCAGACCCGCGACCTCGACCGAGGCGGCGATTCTCACCAGCGCGGCTCGAGCAGTGCCGGCGTCGAGGGCGGCAAACAACGAATCCAGCACTTCCGGCTTGATGCTCTTCCTGGCCAGATCGGCCGCCAATTGCCACAAGTCATTCTGCCCGTGACTGCGCAACAGGGAGTCAAGCTGCTCTTCCAGGTCGCTGATGGCCAGGGCATCGGGCGGAGGTTCGTCGCGCTGGATGAACGAAGTTTCCAGCTTTTCGATTTCTGCTCTCTGCGCGGGAGTGAGATCGCGCCTGCCCAGTTCAAGACTCGCGTCCTTGATTTTCTTCAGGATGTCGCGCAATTGGCTGGTGGCGCGTTTCGCCGCGGAAGCAGGGTTATTGAGTTCGTGAGCCAAGCCCGCGGAAAGTTTCCCGAGAGCGGCCAATCGGTCCCGCTGTTGTTCGATCCGGGTAGTCTCACGAATCCGGTCGGACATCAGGCCCACCAGACGCTTGGCTAATTCCGGCATCTTCTGCACAAGGTCTGGAAACAGCGCCGCCGGAAATCGCAAGATGCGGCTGTCTGTGACTGCCCGCCCATTCACCATAAACTGCTTCATTCTTGAAAAGGGGAGCACTCCGGTGACATCGCCGGCTTTCATGGAAAAAGCGACCGTTTCTCCGCCCATCTCCCCATGGAGCTCAAGTTGCCCCTCAAGAACCACAAACATAGAATCCGCAGGCGTACCTTGCCGCAAATAGGTATCGCCCGCCTTGTAGTGAAGCTCCTGCGCCTGGCTGAGGAACCACGCGATCTGATCGCCGGGTAGTTCGGCAAACGCGGGGACGCGAAGTAATTCCGAATTTTCGACCATTTATACCTTGCTCAAATACTGATGGATGAACTGCACTGCCACCGATCCTTCGCCGACGCCGGAAGCGACGCGCTTCACTGAACCATGGCGCACATCGCCCACGGCAAAGATGCCGGGAATATTGGTCTCAAGCAGAAAAGGATCACGGTCGAGCGTCCAGCCCTTGGGGCGTTGTCCGTCGCGGATAAGATCGGGTCCAGTCAATAGGAAGCCGCGCTCGTCCCGCTCGACCAGATCGCCCAGCCAGTCAGTGCGCGGAAGAGCGCCGATAAAGATGAACATCGCACTCGCCGGCACCCGCTCCAACTTGTTGGAATCGGAACAAAGCACTGAGATTTCTTCCAGATGGGTTTCGCCATGCGCTTCGGACACGCTGGCGTTGGGCCACAGCTGAATCTTAGATGTCTCCTTGATTTGATCAATCAGATACTGTGACATGGTGCTGGCGAGCGAACTGCCGCGTACGACCATGACCACCCGATCGGCATACTTGGCGAAGTTCATGGCCGCCTGGCCCGCCGAATTTGCGCCGCCGATCACGTAAACGTCTTCACCTTTGCATGACAGCGCTTCGGTGGCGCCACCGCCGTAGTAGACTCCGGCGCCTTGCAGTCGATCGATTCCGGGAGCGTCCAGCTTGCGCCACTGCACTCCGCTAGCGATCATGAGCGCGTGGCAGGAGATCTCGTTGCCATCGGCCAACTTGATGATGCGATACGATCCTTCGGTACGCACGCCAACGGCTTCCTGAGGAGACAGAATTTCGACTCCAAAACGCTGCGCCTGAACCACCGCGCGGCGGGCTAGATCGTTACCGCTGAGTCCCGCCGGAAATCCAAGATAGTTCTCGATACGCGAACTCATGCCGGCCTGGCCACCCGGGGCTTCGCGCTCGATCATCACCGTGTGCAAACCCTCCGACGCGCCGTAAACTGCGGCCGCCAGACCAGCCGGCCCGCCGCCTACAATCGCCAAATCGTAGAAGTCGGTTTGCGCGCGCGTCCGCAAGCCGACTTTCTGCGCCACGTCCGCGGGCAGGCTCTCCAGAAGCTTCGTTCCATCGGGAAAGAGCACGACGGGAAGGCTGGCAGCTTCCGGCCCCAGAGCCTCCAGGAGACGCTTGGTTTCGGGGTCATTGGCGGAAGCTTCCACGTCGATCCACTGGTAGGGAACGCGATTGCGCGCGAGGAAGT
>Ga0209415_10017315_pt1 | contig 11480 bp, 9 predicted proteins | sample PeaSoiSIISIP2007_FD_187696 | JGI IMG/M metagenome (GOLD analysis project Ga0209415, IMG submission 187696) | Peat soil microbial communities from Weissenstadt, Germany - SII-SIP-2007 (SPAdes) (version 2) | ecosystem: Environmental > Terrestrial > Soil > Wetlands > Peat | place: Germany... | reverse complement strand
GAGAATCGACAACCGATGCCCTTTTTTCTATCTCCTCCCTTCAAGCTGGTAGCAATGTAGCCATTTCAAGTCACGCCGATAGTTTTTGGGGAGCACACAGTTCGGGCTGAATCGCAACCGGCACCAAAACCGGCACCAGACGATCTGGCGAAATTGGGAAATCGCGTAAGTACCTGATTTAATTGGTGGGCGGTGCAGGTTTCGAACCTGCGACCCCCGGCTTGTAAGGCCGATGCTCTACCGCTGAGCTAACCGCCCGAGCCGTTCAGAAAAGTGTTGGACTATAGCGGAAACAGGCACCAGTTACGGTTCGATCCGGACAAGTTCGCGCAGGTCGAACCGGGCATTTCACTGTGGCCGCCCGGCGGTTCAGGTGGGCGTTGAGGCCGGATGTCCCGCCGTGCCCATCTCGTTGAGCGAATCCTTCAATTGTTTACCGGGTTTGAATTTGGCGGATCGGCTGGCCGAGATCTCGATCGATTCGCCGGTCTTGGGATTCCGGCCAGTCCGCGCCTCGCGTGCCGAGACCGCGAAGGTGCCGAAGCCCGAGATGTTCACCCGCTCGCCCGCCTTGAGCGCGTTGATGATGTCGTCGAGCATAATGTTGACGGCTTTTTCGGCCTCATTCTTGTTCATTCCAAGTTTGTTCGACAGCCCTTCGATAAGATCGGCCTTCGTCATAGCTCCGCTCCGGCGCCTCCCGCCTGCAAGAATTGGTTGTTACTCCGGCGGGCCGTCTTTAAGTTTGCACGGCCCGCCGAAGAGTGTGGCGGAATCAGTTCAAGCTATTAGGAGAGATTGGGCGAGACCGTGGGCTCGGCATCATCGTCATCGACCAACGGTAACTTCTCGTCCAAATCGGCGGTGAACGCCGGATCGGTTTCGTCGGTTTGGGGTTTGAAGAAGGTGTCCGGATCGGCGAGCACGAGCGCCTGACGCAACACGTCATCCATGTGTTCGACCTGGATAATGTTCACGCTTTTCAGCACCTGCTGCGGGATTTCTTCGATATCCTTGCCGTTTTCCTTGGGTATCAGGATGGTCTTGATGCCGGCGCGATGAGCCGCCAGGACCTTTTCCTTCAATCCGCCGATTGGCAGCACGCGCCCGCGCAGCGTGATCTCGCCGGTCATGGCGATTTCGTTGCGCACCGGGATGCGGCGCAGCGCCGAAACCAGGGCGGTTGCGAGCGTAATCCCGGCCGAAGGGCCGTCCTTTGGGATGGCGCCCTCAGGAATATGGATGTGAATGTCGATCTTATGGAAGGCCGACGATAAGCCCAACGCGGTAGCGCGCGAGCGGACATAGCTCAGAGCCGCCTGCGCACTCTCCTGCATCACATCGCCCAATTGCCCGGTGATCGTGACTTTGCCGCGGCCGGGGACAATCGTAACTTCGATGCTCAGAATCTCGCCGCCAAGTTCGGTCCAGGCGAGCCCGGTTGCGACACCAACTTGCGGAGTAGTCTCGGCGATTCCGTAACGGAACTTGGGCACTCCGAGGAACTTCGCCAGACTCGATGAAGATACCTTGACGTGGGCGTTGCGATCAGTCTTGACCACTTCGACCGCGACCTTGCGGCAGACCGAGGCGACCTCGCGCTCGAGGTTGCGGACGCCGGCTTCGCGCGTGTAATGACGAATGATGCCGAGGATGGCCTTGTCGGAAAACTCGATGTTCTCCGGACGGAGTCCGTTGGCCTCGAGCTGCTTGTGCAGCAGGTACTTCTTCGCGATCTGGAGCTTCTCCGCCTCGGTATAACCGGGCAGGCGGATGATCTCCATGCGATCCTGCAGCGGCCGCGGAATTCGATCGAGCGTGTTCGCGGTCGTGATGAACATCACCTTCGACAGGTCGTAGTCGCAATCGAGGTAGTGATCGTTGAAGGTGTTGTTCTGCTCGGGATCGAGCACCTCGAGCAACGCCGAGGACGGATCGCCGCGGAAGTCGGTGGACATCTTATCGACTTCGTCCAGCAGCAACACCGGGTTGCCCGAGGAGGCCTTGCGCATGCTCTGGATTACTTTGCCCGGCAGCGCGCCGATGTAGGTGCGGCGATGGCCGCGGATTTCGGCCTCGTCACGCACGCCGCCTAGCGACACGCGGACGAACTTGCGCCCGGTCGCACGCGCGACCGATTTGCCGAGCGAAGTCTTGCCGACGCCCGGAGGTCCAACCAGGCAGAGGATGGGGCCCTTGAGCTGGCCGACCAAAGTCTGCACGGCCAGGTATTCGAGGATGCGCTGCTTGACCTTATCGAGGCCGTAATGATCTTCCTCGAGAATGCGCTCGGCTTCCTTGATGTCGAGCTTGTCTTCCGTGTATTCGAACCATGGCAGCGCGAGGAACCAGTCGAGGTAATTGCGCACGACGGTCGCTTCGGCGGACATCGGAGACATCATCTTGAGCTTCTTGATCTCGCGCTCGCACTTCTCGCGCGCCTCGGCCGGCATCTTCTTTTGACGTAGTTTGTCTTCCAATTCCTGAATTTCGTTCTTGAATTCGTCTTTCTCGCCCAGCTCCTTCTGGATCGCGCGCATCTGCTCGTTGAGGTAGTACTCCTTCTGGGTCTTTTCCATCTGCTTTTTGACCCGGGAGCGGATGCGTTTTTCGACTTCCAGAATTTCGAGCTCGGAGCGCATGTAGCCGAGGATGCGTTCGAGGCGCTCGGCCGGATTAGTGCATTCCAGCAGCGACTGCTTGTCCTCGAGCTTGATGCCGAGATGGCCGACGAGTTTGTCGGCGAGGAAAGCGGGATCGTCCACAGCCGCGATCGACGTCACCATCTCGGGCGGAATCTTCTTGTTGAGGCGGACGTAGTTGTCGAAGGTGGTGTTGACCGAGCGCATCAGCGCCTCGACTTCGGTGGAACGGTCGCTGACTTCCTCGATCTCCTCGACTTCGACCTTGAAGAAATCGTCTTCGCCGACGTACTTCAGGACGCGCGCGCGCTTTTTGCCTTCGAGCAGCGCCTTAACAGTGCCATCGGGCAGGCGGAGCAATTGCACCACCACGCCGAGCGTACCTACGGCGTAAATGTCATCGGGTCCGGGCTCGGCTACGCGCGCATCTTTTTGGGCGGCGAGGAGAATCGGCCGCTTGGACGCCTCGGCGGCTTCGAGCGCCTTGATGGACTTTTGGCGGCCGACAAAGATGGGATAAACTTCGTGGGGGAAAACGATTAGCTCTCGCAGCGGCAGCAAAGGTACCTGTTCGTTTGCGGAACTATCGCGATTGTCTTTCTTATCGTTTCGGAAAAGCATTTCCGTCAGTTTCAATCTCCTCGCTATGCGGTTTCAGCGGTCTTCTGATAGACCAGCAGAGGCTGCTCTTTTTGAGTGACAACCTCCTCCGAAATCATGACCTCCTTGATATTGGGTTGGGATGGGATTTCGTACATCAAGTCCACCATGATGGCTTCCATTATAGCACGAAGGCCACGCGCACCGGACTTGCGTTTGAGAGCCTCCCGCGAGATGGCGCGCAGGGCGCCGGGAGTGAACTTCAAGTGGACGTTCTCCATGTCGAAGAGCTTTTGGTACTGGCGCACCAACGCGTTCTTGGGTTCGGTGAGGATGCGCACGAGCGCCTCCTCGTCTAGTTCGCCGAGCGTCGCAATGACGGGGAGACGTCCGACGAATTCCGGAATCAGTCCAAACTTGAGCAGATCTTCGGGCTGAACTTCGTAGAGCAGTTCGGAGACCGTGCGCGGATCGCGATGCGTCAGGTCGGCGCGAAAGCCCATGGTCTTGCCCGAGATGCGCCGGCGAATGATGTCGTCGAGCCCGACGAAAGCGCCGCCGCAGATGAAGAGGATGTTGGTCGTATCGACCTGCAGGAATTCCTGCTGCGGATGCTTGCGGCCGCCTTTAGGCGGCACGCTCGCCATCGTGCCCTCGATGATCTTGAGCAGGGCCTGTTGCACGCCTTCGCCCGACACGTCGCGGGTGATCGACGGGTTGTCGCCCTTGCGCGCGATTTTGTCGATTTCGTCGATGTAAACGATACCGCGCTGGCAGCGCTCGATATCGTAGTCGGCGTTCTGCAGCAGCGACAGGATGATGTTCTCGACGTCTTCACCGACGTAGCCCGCTTCGGTCAGCGAGGTCGCGTCGGCGATGGTGAACGGCACCTGCAGGAAACGCGCGAGGGTCTGCGCGAGCAGAGTTTTGCCGACGCCGGTCGGACCGATCAGGAGGATGTTGGACTTTTGCAGCTCGACGTCGCCCGTGACCATCTGCGAGTCTATACGTTTATAATGATTGTGGACGGCGACCGAGAGAATCTTTTTGGCGCGTTCCTGGCCGATTACATATTGATCGAGGACGCGCTTGATCTCGGCCGGCTTGGGCACCGCGGAGGTCTGGCTGAACGCCTCCTCGCTGTCGGTTTCCTCGGCGATTATGTCGTTACACAGGTCGATGCATTCGTCGCAAATATAGACCGTAGGGCCGGCGATCAGTTTGCGTACTTCGTCCTGACTCTTGCCGCAGAACGAGCAAACCAGATTGCCCGAGCGGTCGTCATGCTTGGCCATACTGCCTCCCGCGGTTCACTTGGAGGACCTCCGGCTAACGATTACCTCATCGATCAGTCCGTATTCAACCGCCAATTCAGGCGTGAGGAACATATCGCGATCGGTGTCCTTTTCGATCTTTTTAAGTTGCTGTCCGGTGTGGCGCATTATGATGTTGTTGAGTTCTTCGCGGACGCGCAAAATCTCGCGCGCCTGAATATCGATATCAGTGGCCTGACCCTGCGCGCCGCCGAGCGGCTGATGGATCATGATGCGCGAGTGGGGCAGGGCGTAGCGCCGGCCCTTCTGTCCGGCCAGCAGCAGCACGGCACCCATGCTTGCGGCCTGTCCGAGACAGAGCGTCGAGACGGGCGGCTTGATGAACTGCATGGTGTCGTAAATTGCGAGTCCGGCCGTCACCGAACCGCCGGGCGAATTGATGTAGAAATTGATCTCTTTCTCCGGGTCCTCGGATTCGAGAAAGAGCAATTGCGCGGTGACCAGATTGGCAACCTCGTCGGTGACCTGATGGCCGAGAAAAACGATGCGATCCTTGAGCAGGCGAGAATATATGTCGTAGGCGCGTTCACCGCGGCCCGTCTGTTCAACCACGACCGGCACAAGGCTGCTCATAAAACCCCGAGATCCCCAACGGCTGCGGCGGTGCGAAGCATTAAGACGATTTTGCCTCGCAACAAAAGTCTAACCCGTTTGCAAAACACGGGCAACCTAAAAGCCAAACTCCATGCACTGAAGTGTACTTGACAAAGCAAACATGCGCGTTCGATTTCACACTACAAAATCGCGCCAGATTTGGTGGGCGCGACATCCTCAACGTTGAACCTAATCACGAATCGTCCGAATGCGAAGGGCGCGCGCGCTGCGAACAATTTTGTCAGGCGTCCGCAGGTGGCTCTTCGCTCGCCGGAGGTTCGCTGCTCGCCGGCGGCACTTCTGACGATGTCTCGGCGGAGGTCGACGCTGCGGGCTCGCCCTGCGCGCGATTGAGCAGCATGTCGAGCGTCTTCTCACGACGCATCACCTGCTTGAGCGCGGCGCGATTTTCTTCGCTGCGATAATGCTCCGCCATCTGCTCGCGCGCGCGGCCGGCGTAGGTGACCATCTGGCCGATGCGCTCGGCGACGTCGTCGTCGGTGACATCGATATTTTCCTGATCGGCGATCGCGTCAACGATCAAGGCACTGCGCGAACGTTTTTCGGCGCGCGTTTTGATGTCGTCCGCATTCTCGCGCGCCCTGGCGTGCGCCTCTTCATGCGACATGCCGGTGGCCTCGAAGCTCTGCGCCAGTTCGTGCTCGACGTTGTGGGTCTCGCGCGCGACCAGCGATTCCGGCAGATCGACGGGATTGCGCTCGATGATCAGATCGAGCAGGCCCTGCCGCGCACGGCCGTTGGCCTCGTTGCGCGCGCGCATCCCGAGGACCTCGCGCGCCTTGGCGCGCAGCGCGTCGAGATCGTCGAAGCCTTCGTCCTTGGCGAACTCGGCGTCGAGTTCGGGAACGACGTGGCTGTAAATTTCCTTGACTGTCGCGCGCCACTCGACATTCTTGCCTGCGATTTCCTTCTCGATGTAGTCGGCGGGATAGCTGCGCGGTTTGCGCACTTCGGCGCCGGCCTCGGCGCCGAGCAGGACCTCGTCGAGACCGTGCGCCAACGTCTCCTTCGAGACCTTGAGCAGCCGATCGTCAACCTTGGTGCCCTCGACGGCCTTGCCATCCTCGAAGGCCTCGAACGCCGCAACGACGAAGTCATTTTCGGCGACGGTGGTGCGGCCCTCGACTTTCTTGAGTACGCCGCGCCGCTCGCGCATCCGCGCAAGCTCGGCGACGACCTCCTCGTCGGTCACGTTGATCTCGGGCGTCTGGACCTTCAGGTCCTGGTAATCCTTAACCTGAAGCTCGGGCTTGAGATCGAAGACCGCGCTGAACTTGAGCGCCTTCTTGAGGTCGGTCTCCTCGGTCACGATTTCCGGCGGAATCACCGGGGTGAGCGAATTTTCCTCGAGCGCTTTCTCGGTATATTCCTTGACCAGTTTCTGGGTGACGTCCCCGCGCACCTGGTCGCCGAAGAAGCGCTCCAGCAGCGGACGCGGGGCGTGGCCGGGCCGAAAGCCCTTGAGCACGACCGATCGTTTGAGTTCGTTGTAAGCGCGATCGAGCTCGCGGTTGATTTCGTCGGGCTCGATCTCGATCGTCATTTTGCGCCGAAGCGCAGAAGTATTCTCGATGTTTACGTTCATAGCCGTTCGTCCAGCTAAACATATGCGCGGCGGCAGGATCAACATGAAGTGCAGCAGGAAGAAGTGGTTGGGGAACTCAAAACTGTTTTTACTGAAACCTTAGTACGGTTTCAGACTTCCCATTGGGAAGATGCGGCCACGCCCGGCAAAGGCTAATCGATGATGGCGTGCACGTGCCAGAGGTTGGTCAGGTTTATCAAGAACTTGTCGCCAGTGTGACACTAGCAGGCTGGACATCATTCCAAGGAAAACCTAAACTGCGCCAGATCATCCGATGACGCCGGAAAGCAAGTAGAGTGAGAGATTAGTTCGCGATGCGAACCGGATGTGGCCAATCGCATTCTTTTACCCAGGAGACTGAAGCTCGATGAGCGAAGCAAAGATCGTTCTTCCAGCCCTGACTAGCGCGCAGCTTACGATTCTGTGGTGCGTGCTGGCCTCGGCGGTGGTATCGCTGGCCTATGGCTGGTGGTTGGTACAGGTGGTCCTGAAGGCGGACCCCGGACCGAAATCGATGACCGACGTGGCCGACGCGGTTTACGAGGGCTCGATGGCGTACCTGCGGCGGCAGGTCAAGACGATGTTGTTCTTCGTCGTCATCATCGCCGTCGCCCTTTTCCTGATGTATCGACAAGTGTTTCCTGACAATCTGCGGCTCTCGGTCGGGATTGCGCTGGCGTTCATCCTGGGCGTCAGTGCTTCGTACGGCGCGGGCTTCGTCGGCATGTGGCTGGCGGTCAAAGGCAACGTGCGCAGCGCCAACGCGGCGTTGACCAGCTTCAAGGACGCGATGGAACTCGCGTTCAAGGCGGGCGGCGTCTCGGGCATGTTTACGGTCGGTCTCGGCCTGATGGGCGCGACGGTGATCTTCCTGATCTACCAGCAGGACGCGATGAAGGTGCTGGTCGGCTTCGGCTTCGGCGGCTCGCTCGCGGCGCTCTTCATGCGTGTCGGCGGCGGTATCTTCACCAAGGCAGCCGATGTCGGCGGCGACCTCGTCGGCAAGATCGAGGCGGGCATCCCCGAGGACGATCCACGCAATGCGGCGACGATCGCGGACAACGTCGGCGACAACGTTGGCGATTGCGCGGGCATGGCGGCCGACGTTTTCGAATCGTACGAGGTGACGCTGGTCGCGGCGATCATCCTGGCGGCCTATGCACTCGAAGACCCCACGTTCGTCGCCGCATATGGTGGCGTCGCATTAGCGAGCGCGTTCGCGATGAAGCTGATCATCTTCGCGCTGATCCTGCGCGGGGTGGGCGTGTTCTCGTCGATCCTCGGCATCATGGCGGTGAAGGTTCCGGCGGGCACCGAAATGCGCGATCCGATGCGGCCAATCAACGCCGGTTACTACACGTCGTCGTTCACCTCGGTGATCGGCTTTTTCATCGTCAACTACTTCTACATGACCGACCCGCGCACAGGCGCACCGGACTGGCGCTTCGGCATCGTGGCGACGCTGGGGATCGTACTATCGATCGCGACGTTGTTGTTGACGAATCACTTCACGCATCCCGACAAGGGCCCGGTTACCGAGACCGCCAACGCAGCGCGCACTGGCCCGGCAACGCTGATCCTGTCGGGACTCGGCGAAGGTCTCGAGTCGTCGGTGTGGGCGCTGATGGTAATCGTCGTCGTGATCATCGGAGCGGTGGTGATCTTCCGCGAATCGACGGCGCTGCAATTCTATGGCATCGCGCTGACCGGCCTCGGACTGCTGACGACGACCGGCTTCATCCTCGCGATGGATACTTACGGACCGATCACTGACAACGCGCACGGCATTTTCGAAATGGGCGGAGTCCATCAGGAGGAGGCGTCGCGGACGCTGTCCTGGATGGACGCGATCGGCAATACCACCAAGGCGCTCACCAAGGGCCTCGCGATCGCGACGGCGGTCATCGCCGCGGTGTCGCTGTTCCGCTCGTTCATCGATGAAGCGCATCTCGGCGCGATCGGCGTGCAGATCAACACCCCGACGGTATTCGTCGGCCTGCTGATCGGTGGCGCGGTGCCGTTCCTGTTCAGCTCGTTCGCGATCAAGGCGGTCGGACGCGCGGCCTACCAGGTGGTGTTCGAAGTGCGCCGCCAATTCCGCGAACATCCCGGCATCATGGAAGGCACCGAGCTTCCCGACTACGGCAAATGTGTTGATATCGTCACCGCGAGCGCCCAGAAGGAGTTGATGAGTCCCGCGATCCTCGCCGTCTTCGCACCGCTGCTAGTGGGGTTCGGCCTTGGCGCGGGAGCGCTCGGCGGCTTCCTCGGCGGCACCATCCTGACCGGCCAGTTGCTCGCGGTCTTCATGTCGAATGCGGGCGCCAATTGGGACAATGCCAAAAAGAAGGTCGAGGACGGCTTCCTCGGCGGTAAGGGCACCGAAGTCCATAAGGCGACCGTCGTCGGCGATACGGTTGGGGACCCGTTCAAAGATACTGCGGGCCCGGCGCTCAATCCGATGATCAAGGTAATGAACCTGGTCGGCATTCTGGCGGCGCCGTTTACCACGATCGTCGTCGGCAGTATCACTGGGACGAGTCTCGCGATCACGATCTTCGCGGCAATCATGCTGGCGATCGCGGTTATCCTGTCGAAGCGCGGCTCGATTGCGGAGGAGGACGTGAAGGCGACTCACGCGAAGGCCGCCGCGTAATCATTCGCGGCGCCTTGGAACACGCCAATCAGGAAAGGCCGGAGGCCGCTAAGGCATCCGGCCTTTCTCTTTGAGACTTCCCGCGGGTCGAGACGTTACGCGGAAGCGCCGGCGCCACCCATCTTGCGCTGACGCGGCGTCTCGAGATCAGGCTCCTCGTGCAGGCGCCGGAGGGCATCCTTCGCCATGCACACGCCCATCGAGGCGGTCCAGATAAAATAGGTACCGAAAAGGGTCCAGAAGGAAAGGACACCGTTCCAAGCCAGCGGACCGGTCTTGAAGAATGGCATCGCGGTGAGCGGAATAAAGCTGAGGCCCGCGAAGATCGCCCACCAACTTACCCAGCGCGGAAAGACGGGCCGCGCACTCTTATCTCCCAGCCCAACCAGACCGGCGGCAATCGCCTGCACCGAAGTAACGGCATAGGTGATGTTGAACAGGATAAAGCCCAGGTCGTTGAGCGACCGTACGAGGTTCGGATCGCTCTCCGGCCGAAATGCCGCAGTCGCCCATATCGCGGGACAGAACATCAATACCCAGGCGGTCAGCGCGCCGCCGATCACCTGTATGATCGTCAAAACCGGGCTCGAACCTTCGATCCGCCACATAACGACGGTGAGCTGCGCCGTCCATGGAATCCACAGCACCGCGACCAGCGCGGCCATGCTGTTGCCGAGGAGGATCGCGTTGTGATTCAGCGCAAAGTGCGCGGCGAGAGCCGGCGCGCTGAGATTGGGCGACGCCGGCGGCAGGTTGTGTCCGGACCAGCCCCAGAGAATTGTAAAAAGAATTTCGAATGCAAAACCGCACTGCGCGGCGAGCACCTGGTATCTCAGGTTTTCTCTCTTAGTCATTCGATTACCCCGCGATTTTCGTGATCACGTTTCGACGTCACCAAGAAGTGCAACTTCGCCTACATTGCCAAGCTCCGCGCGTGAACTCTTCGTGTGCGGGCGCAACATCTATTTCTTGAGGCCGAGGTCGCCCACGATGTCGAAATGAACCTTGCGCACCTTGAAGCGCCATTCGCCGTTCTGCTTCACGAGCAAGTCCTCGTAGCGGCCCGCCAGCGACGGGATGATGCCGCCGCCGTCTGCCTCGCGCAGCACTACGATGTAACTATTGGCGCTCGCTTCGGAGCCGTTCACGGTAATCAGATGATTCATCGTGCAATGCTTGCGCGCCGGCCCTTCGCCCGCTCGCGGCACCACCGACGCGATGAAGTCGCGGATCGCCTTGCGGCCCTGGTACTTGCCTTGAGGTCCGGGTTCGAAGATGCCGTCCTCGGCAAACAACGCTGCGAACTTATCGAACTCGCAATCGTCAACGTGAAAGCAGTAAGCCGAAAGCAAGTCGCGAATCGCCTCTTTTTCTTCGAGTATCGACATATCGATTGACCTCCATATTTTTACCGTCTTCCGGCCTGCCCAGTTAGCCCCCTACAACTGCCACGGGCAGCGCCTCGATCGCAAACCTCCGTCGCCGCCAGAATTTCCTTATTCTTTTGGTGAGGGGTCGCTAATAGCCTCGTTTGTGGGACTCAGCCAAAATCGGTTCGGCGGACAGCCGAATCGCGATCAGTCGCGCCAATACGAGTCGTCGCGCCACAGGATTGCAGACCCATGCGAATGGAGACGCCAGTATGGATATAAGCCGACCAGGCGTGTTTGCCTTTCTCGATTCGATGGAAGGTGGCGCGAGTGCGGAATTTGCTCGCAGCGTCGAGCGCCTGGGTTACAGCGTCCTCTGGGTGGTCGAAGCCTCCGGGCGCAATTCTCTTGCTTATGCGCCGTGGTTGCTGGCGCGGACCGAAACGCTCGTCGTGGCGACGGGAGTGGCGAGCGTATGGGCGCGGGCGGCCAGCACGATGGCGGCCGGTGCGCGTACCGCCGCGGAACTCTCCGGCGGACGGTTCATTCTCGGCATCGGCACCAATAATCACGTCTCCGCTGCGATGCGCGGGCTGGCCTACGATAGAAGTGGCTCCGGTTGTTTGAACAGATTTCCCCGATCTATAAGTGGACTCCGGGGTGGTTAAGAGAGGTGCA
>Ga0209415_10017313_pt1 | contig 11481 bp, 10 predicted proteins | sample PeaSoiSIISIP2007_FD_187696 | JGI IMG/M metagenome (GOLD analysis project Ga0209415, IMG submission 187696) | Peat soil microbial communities from Weissenstadt, Germany - SII-SIP-2007 (SPAdes) (version 2) | ecosystem: Environmental > Terrestrial > Soil > Wetlands > Peat | place: Germany... | reverse complement strand
TACATCGAAAGCGTCCTGCGCTCCCGGGTGCATCCGGAACTGGTGGTCGAGCTGGTGTGACGGATTCCGTCGGACGCCGTCCCTTCGGGGTGTCGGCCTCCGGCGGCTTTTTGCGCCTGCATCGGCGCATCGATGCACAGCGGCCTGCCGCGGCCCCTGTGAAACCGGCGGCCGATCCACGGGGGACGCTACCCGCTTCCCCCGTGACCCTCTCCGGGCCAGAGGGTCCGTGTGCGCGAACCCTCTGGACTCCCGCGCACCAGGGGTCCCGGACGCTGGCGCCCAACCGGGACCCCTTGGAACCCCCTCGCTTCGACGCACTTGGGCGGGACTGCGCTGGGTGAGTGGAGCGGCAGAGCGACAGGGATGGTTCGGAGTGAGGACCAGGCGTTGCGATTCTCCTCCACCCCAACCAGACGGTGTCAAACCCTCCCGCCACCACGGCGCATCGCCGTGCAGGCGGGCGCACAGATTCTGACGAGCCGCGATGTTCGCCATCTCCGCCCCGAAGCGGCGAGGGGTCCAGGGGGTCGAAGTTATTCGCAGGCCCCGTGTTCGGGGCCGGAGAGCCTGAGACCCCCGGCGCGCGGGATTGCCAAGGGTCCGCGCGTTCGGATCCTTGGCCCGTCGGGTACAGGGGCCGCGGCAGGCCCCTGTAGATGGATGCCGCGCCGCCAGGCGCAAAAAAAAAGCGGGCGTCAGCCCACCCGCAGCCCCTCGACCTCCGTCTCCGTCAGCGCCCGCACGGCCCCCTTCTCCAGATCCCCGAGCGGAAGCGACCCGATGCGGACCCGGATCAGCCGGAGCACCTCCAGGCCGAAGATCTTCAGCATGCGGCGGATCTCCCTGTTCTTCCCTTCCTGCAGGACGATCTCGATCCAGCAGTTCCTCTGGCCAGCCCGGAGCAGTTGGACGGAAATCGCCTGCAATCGTTCGCCTTCGTCCACCACTCCTTGGGTCATCTTGGAGATCGTCTCCTGGTCGATGATCCCGTCGATGCGGACGTGGTAGGTCTTGGGGACGCGCCGGGCGGGATCCAGGAGCGCGCTGGCCCAATGCGTGTCGTTTGTGAACAGCAGGAGCCCTTCGCTGGCCATGTCCAGCCGACCCACGGGTCCCACGTGCGGGACATCCATTCCATCCAGGCACTGGAAGACGGTGGGACGGCCCTTGTTGTCGTCGGCCGTGGTGACCAGCCCCCTGGGCTTGTTGCACATCAGGTAGACCCTCTGCAGGGCCACCAGGGGTTCGCCGTCCACAAGGATCAGGTCCCCATCCATCGTCAGCCATTCCGGATCGCGGATGGTGCGACCGTTCCAGGTCACGAGGCCTTGGGCGACGAGCTTCTCCGCCCTGCTGCGGGAGGCGAACCCGGCCTTGTTGATCGCCCGGGCCAGACCGAAGTGCTTGGAATGATTCAGGCCCGGAAAAATACTTCCGGGCCCGGATGGTTCGCCTTCTTCGCTGCGGCGAGGGAGGGCTCAGCGCACCAGGGGCACCGCGAGGCTCTCGCGCAGATCGCCGGAAGCGAAGCTCACCACCATCGACCGCGAGGACGGCAGATCCAGGCTGGCCGTGCCCTTGCCGGAGGCCCTGGCGAGGACCCGTCCCGAGACGTCGAACGCCACCACCTGGAAAGACAGGCCGGGAGCGGAAATTGTCAACCGCTTTCCGGCCACGTTCCAGGAATACGGCGCGGGACGGCGGAGGTCGTTGGCCCGGATCGCCTGGGTGGAATTGTACGAGGCCGACAATGCGCGCAGGAGCGGCACGGTATCGGCCCCTCCCAGGATCCAGGTTTCGGTGAAGTCCCAGCCCGCGAAGCTCGATGCGATCGCGAGGTCGACCGTGATCAGTCCGGTGGCGCTTCCCCCGGAGACTCCGTAGCCCACGCCCATGGTGGCGCTCGCGGTCTGCAGCCCCCAATAGCTGGCCAGGATGACGCCGGAGTCGTTGCCCACCAGGCCACCGGGCAGGAAGGAGCTTTCGCTGTTCACCACCTTGCCGATGGCGTAGCTCTCGTCGACCAGACCCCTGTCCAGTCCCACCAGCCCGCCGGCGAAGGCGTTGGTGCCGGTGGCGGTCACCGGACCCGAGGCGTAGCAGAAGCGGACGGAGTCTCCGGTTCCCGCGTTCCCCACGAGTCCGCCGGCCAGGACGTTGGTGCCCGTCGTGGTCACCGCGCCCGTGGCATAGCACACGGCGAGCGTGACGGAATCGCTGGTTCCCACCAGGCCACCGACGATCGCACTTCCACCCGTGGCGGTCGTTCCGCCCGTGGCGTAGCAGGATCCGAGGCTGTCTTTGGTGCCGGCCCCGACCAAGCCTCCCGCGGCCGCATTCATGCCGGTGGCCGTCACCGCGCCGATGGCGTGGCATCCCCGGAGGGTCTCGCCCGTTCCATCGCCCACAAGCCCTCCAGTCCGTGCATGGTCGGCGTTGGCCGTCACTCCTCCGGTCGCGTAGCTGGAATCGAGAAAATCGTTGGAACCCAGTCCCACCAGGCCCCCGAGGTCCACGGAATCGCCGTAGGCGGTTACCGCTCCCGTGGCCCAGCAGTCGAGCATCCCTCCAGCCGTGGAGCTTCCCACCAGACCGCCGAACCGCGCATTGGGGTTGGTGCCTGACACCGCTCCCGTGGCGTGGCAGGAATTCAGAGTCCCCTCGTTGAATCCAACCAATCCTCCCGCGAACCTCCCCGCCGTGACCGTGCCGGTGGCGTAGCTGGATTCCAGGATCCCCGTGTTCCACCCCACCAATCCACCGGAGGAGATGCCGCTGTCTCCGGAGTCGATGCTGCTGGAAAAGCTGTTGCGTATGGTCCCGGAGTTGGTTCCGACCAGCCCTCCCACATGGCCCGTCGCGGTGTCACCGGTGTTGAATCCGCTGGAATTGCAGTCCAGGATGGTGCCTCCGAGATTCGTGGCGACCAGCGCGCCCACGTTGTGGGAACCCGTCATGGTGGCGCCCACCAATCCCAGGCTGTCCACCACGGCACCGCTCTCCAGCACACCGAACAAACCGGCGTCGTGGCCGGGTCGGTGGATCGCGAGCTGGCTGATGGTGTGGCCTCCGCCGTGGAAGACCCCCAACAAGTGGATGGGCGCCAATCCGCTGTCGGCATGAGCGGTGTCGGAAGGCGATGCGTCCAAGTCCCCCATCAATCTGTAGGTGGCCGAGGCGGAATAGCTTCCGGTGGCGACCACGGCCAAGTCGGCGTAGTCGGAGACCTGATATGGATCCGAGGAGGAGCCGCTTCCCGCAAGCGCTCCCGCCGCAGCGTGCGCGGACAATGGAATCATGCCTGTGAGGAGCAGAGCGATAGCCGTGGTCCGAGATCGTTGGGCAACCGCCTGCGATCTGGGCACCACGGTATTCCTTGTTTGGTTAGGACTTTTCATTAGATTAAGCTCCGATCTTCTAATTCTAGAGAGACCTGGAACTTACCTGTCCTACAGCGCTGCGCCCATCCCTATTCAGGAATAAACGGATTATTCTCCCAGAACGATCTTTCCTGTCCAGTTCTCGCGCCCATCGACGGACAGTCTGGCCACGTAAATCCCGGAGGGCATTCCCCTCGCGTTCCAAACGGCCTGGTGCTGACCGGCGGAAACGGGCCCGCTGACGACGGAAGCGACGTGACGGCCCCTGAGGTCCACCACGTCCAGGCTCACGTTGCCGCCATTCTGCAAGGAATAGTCGACGACGGCGCGGGCGTTCGAAGCGTCGAAGCGCAGGGAGGTCGAGGATTCGGTTCCGACCCGGTTGGAGATCGACGTGGTCGTCTTTCCATATCCCGCCGCGACGATGTTGGCCTGGATCAAGGCATCGGTCGCCGTGGTCGCGTAGCCTTTGGTCATCACTCCTTCGTAGAAGTTGCCGCAGGAGGTTCCGCTGTTGTCACCGCCCACGCCCAGCACGATGCCGCCGGGCCGATGCATCGGAGAGTACCCGTTGGGAGAGGCTCCGTCGTAGATGGGGGTCAGGTTGCCCGTGGTGGCGTCGGCCCCCTCGAGGGTGAAGGGCCCGCCTGCGGTGGTGGGGTTGCTGTGCGTATTGCCCTTCAACATGGCGGTGACGTACGAATTCGTCCACGACTTGTCGCTGGAATTCGTGGCACCCGAGGCGCCGCCTTGGCTGTACACTCCGACTTCCAGATCGGCCATGATCCACGGACCGTTGCCGGTTCCCTTGTCCCACCAGGTGACGGTCCCGAAATAGATGGCTTCCATGTAGCCGTCTCCGCCCGCGACCGCGGTCTGCTCCGCGTTCCCGAAATCGAAGCAGCACTCGGCGCAGGCGTAGGTGCCGCCGACCACTTCGTAGATGGTCTCGGGATTGTCCCCGGTCGCGATGCCCTTGCCCGCGCCCACGAACCGATACCCCACTTGGGTGGTACCTGTCCAACTGCTGTTCGGCGTCACATGCAGCCCGTAGACTTGATGGCCATCGAGCTTGATCGGCAGGGCGGCTGCCTGGGCTTCGATGTCGGGGTTGGGGCCGTAAGCCGCGCTGCCGCCTGGCGCCTTGGTCAAGTCGTTGCCGTTGCCGGTCTGGTCATAGATCTTGGAAATGGTGCAGGTGGATGCTTTGCAGAAGGTGTCCTGAACTGCGGAATTGGCCACGTATCCAGCCGAAAGCACCCCGATGTCCTTGGTGGTTCCGCTCGAGTTCTTGACCTGGTAGAGGTTCCCTGTGTAGGCCCCGAACAGCGCCCGCGTGGTGCTGTAAGCCGCTCCGCAGGGATCTCCCGCCGTTTGGTAGATGTCGCAGACGCCGGTCAAGGCAAAGGTTTTCTGCTGGGCCCCGATCACCATGGCGATGGCAATCGCCGCCAACCTGAACGACTTGTCGATGTGTCTCATGGGAAAGTTTCCTTCTTGGATCCCGTTGCTGTCGGTTGAATCGCGATTTTCCCCGCTTCCGCACCCCGGTGAACCGTGGCCTTCAGCGCGAAACGAGAACGCTTCCTGTCCACCTGGTGGACCCATCGACGCTCATCACGACATAGTATAGACCGGAACGGGCATTTTTCGCATCCCAAGTCGCCACGTGGCTGCCCGTGGAAGCCATGCCGTCGACGAAGCTGGACACCTCCCTCCCCTGCAGATCGACCACGCGCAGCCGAACGTATCCAGGGGTTTCGAGGGTGTACCCCACCGATGCCGACCTGGTGACCGGGTCGTACCGCAGGAAGGTCGGCGCTTTCCCCGTGCTCCGGTTGGAGATGGCCGTGGCGCTGCTCCCGTAGCCGGCGGAGACGATGTTCGCCTGGATGGCGTTGTCCGTCGCGTCCGTGGGAATGCTGGAGCCCCCGACGATGGCTCCTTCGTAGAAGGTTCCCGCACTCATGTTCTGGTTGGTGTTGCAGCAGTCGCCGCCGCTCCCCAGGACGATGGCCCCCTCCTTGTGCATGGGATTCCAGCCGGCGGGAAGGGAACCGCTGTACAGCGGGGTCAGGCTCCCCGACTGGGCGTTGCCGCCTTTGAGGACGAGTTGGGTGGTTCCGTTGTTCTTCTCCATGGCGGTGACGTATTTGCTGGTCTCGGAGACTTCGCTGGCGTTCCATGTCGTCTGGCTGTTGCTCGCGAAGAGCCCGTATTCGATGTCGGCCTGGACCCAAGGGCCCGAACCCGATTCGCTGCACTTGTAGTTCGCGTTGCTGCTGAACCAGCAACTCGATCCGAAATAGATCGCATCCATGTGACCCGCGCCCACAGCCGTTCGACTGGTCTCGCTGTTGCCGTAGTCGAAGCAGCATCCGTTGTTGTAATGCGTGCCGCTGGTCACCATGTAGATGGCCTCCGGCGAGGAGCCGAGCGGGATCCCATTGCCGGATCCGTTCACCCAGTAGGAGTTGGGTTGGTTGGTCGTGGATCCGGCCGCGGAGGTGGTTTCGGTGCCGTCGATCCAAAGGGAATACACCTTGTGGCCGCCCAGCATCAGCGATTCCTTGGTCGCGGTCGATGGGTAGTCGTGTCCCCCGGGAGTGCTCCCGGAACCCTGGAACTGGAGGTCGTTCCCCTTGCCGGACTGGTCATAGACCTTCGTGATCACGCAAGTCGAAGCGGTGCAGAAGGAATCCTGCGCGGCCGCGTCGGCGGCACCGCCAGCGGACAGGGTCATGATGTCCTTGGTCGTGTTGTCCGTGCGCCGGACCTGGTAGAGTTTCCCGCTGTAGGCGCCGTAAAGCGCCCGGACGGTGCTGTGGGCGGCCGTGCAGGGGTTTCCGGCGGTCTGGTAGATGTCGCAAGGCCCGTTGGCGGCCATGCCGGTTTCGCCGATGCCCGAGGCCAAAACAATGGACAACAGGATACCGAATTCCGAAGGCTTGGACATGTTTTCCTCCCGTGGCCGAAAGCTCGGTACCGGGTATTGGATTGGATTTCTCGGTGGCTGAACGCCTTCCCAGGATACGCGACCTTGTCGTGTTGCCCATCCGGATCCAAGGATCGTACGTTGGCGAATCTACCATAGGAAAAGTGACGACCGGCATCCGGAAAACCGATGCGGGTTCGAACTTGAATCCAAGGGTGGAACGCCCTCCACGTGACCGCGAAGCGGTAGAATGGGTCGAAGTGGATGAAACCGGTCTTCGAATACCTGGAATATCGCAGCTACCTGAAGGATGCCTTCGACGAACGGAAGGCATCGAATCCCTTCTTTTCCTACAGGGTGCTCGCGGAGGCATTGGGCCTGGACACCAGCAACCTGTTCCGCATCCTCCACGAGGAAGCCCACCTGCCCGCGCGCTGCCAACCGCAGACGTTGGAGTTCCTGGGGCTGTCGGGAAGGTCCGCCGAGTACTACAACATGCTCGTCGCCTACTCCCGCGAGCGCGGAGCCAAATCCAAGAACGACATCCTGGAGAAGGCCATGTCGCTGCGCGACGTGGCTCGTCGCCAGTTGGAGGAGGAGCAGCTCGCTTCCTACTTCGGGAATTGGTGGGTGGTCGCGGTGCGTTCCCTCCTGGAGGTGACGGATGGGCGCTGCGTTCCCGCCGAATTGGCGCGGAGACTTTCCCCTTCCGTTCCGGAAACCGAAATCGAGCGTTCCCTGAAGATCCTCGAAGACCTGGGGTTGGTGAAGAAGGCGAGTTCGGGTCGATTGGTCCTCGCAGAAGCCCATGTCACCGCAGGCGGAGAGGTTCGGACCAAGGCGGTTCGGCAGTTCCAGATGCAGATCCTGGCTCTGGCATCGGAATCCCTGGAGAGGTTCGCCCGCGAGGACCGGGACGTGTCCACCCTCACCTTGGCGCTGGACGCTCCCGCCTTCGCGCAGGTCCGCGAGATCCTGCGCGAGTGCAGGCGCCAGATCCAGAAGTGCGTGGAAGAGGCCCAGATGCCCGACCGGGTCATGCAGCTTTCCATGGCGTTCTTCCCGCTGGCACCCGTGGAGGGGAAGGGCCCATGAATCCCTGGCGCCCAGCTTCCGTCCTTGCCCTACCGTTCCTTTCCCTGCTCTGGAGCTGCTCGGACAACCATCTGGCCGGCAATTCCACCGAGACGGAAAACAACGCGACCACCCGCGTGATCCGGGTGGATTCCGTCCTGGATCCATCCAACCAACCGCAAAACGTCCCCACGGTGGCCACGCTTCGGCTGGATTCGTCGAACTTCGACTTCTCCCGCACCGATTCCGCCGGGGTGGACTTGGCGGTGACGCACTTGGACACTTCCGCCATCCCCTTCCAGATCGTGTTCTGGGACCGCGCTGCCCGGTTGGGAAGGCTCAAGGTCCGCATCGACACCGCCCTGCTCCGTCCCGGTTCCAGGATTCTCCTGCGCTGGGGTCGGACCCCGGTCGTCCGGTCCGATTCCATGGCGGTCTGGTCGGCGATCCCCGACAGCCAGGTGCAGGCGATCAATTCCGTCCTGGTGGACGACTTCGAGCATGGAGTGCTGCAGAACCTCCTGCCCGATTCCTCCGTCTGGCGCACGGGGAAATCGAGCTCCGCCACCATCTCGAGCTTCGGACTGGTCTCGGCTCCGGCCGGCCGATCTGGCCAGGTCATCCACCTGTCCTACACCGCCGATACCGTGAGCGGCCAATACGTCCTGACCGGAACCCAACTGGCTCCCACGCCCAGATGCTTCCGTTCCATGGATTCCCTGGTGTTTTGGGTGAAGGGGTCGGGCATCTTCTCCCCTGCCTTGGAGCACATCACGAACAGCACCAACGTGAAGGCTTGGAGATCCAGAACCCTCGACACCGGATGGCAGCGCATGAGCATCCGTCCACAGGATTTCGATTCCGCCACCAAAACATCCTCGAGCAACGTCGGATGGCTGGGCGTGCGCGACTCCATCACGAGCTTGACCTTCCTGATCGGCGGGGGAAGCGACCTCTGGATCGACGACATCCGGATCTACGGGATCGGCAAGGACGACCTGCGCTGATGCTTCGAGATGCGCTGAATGCGCGGCGCGGGGGAGATCCACGATGCCGGGGCCGTTTTCGGCCCCGACACGGCATCTTCCGAATCACTTGTCCTTGAAGAATTCCTTCAGGCCGGCGGAATCGGCCTTCATGGACTGGGCGCCTTCGGTCCAGCCCGCCGGGCAGACTTCGCCGTGCTTTTCCGTGAACTGCAACGCCTTCAGGGTGCGCAGGGTCTCCTCGATGTTGCGACCCAGCGGCAGGTTGTTCACCACCTGGCTCTGGACCACTCCGTCCTTGTCGATGATGAATGTGCCGCGAAGCGCCATTCCACCGGGCAGGAGCACGTCGTAGTCGGCCGCGACCGTCTTGTTGAAGTCGGAAATGATGGGGTATGCGACGCCTTGGATGCCGCCCACCTTCTTGGGGGTCTCCAGCCACGCCACGTGCGAGAACCAGCTGTCGGTGCTGGCGCCGATCACCTGGGCGCCCAGCTTCTCGAACTCGCCGAGCTTGGCTTGGAACTCGTGGAGCTCGGTGGGGCACACGAAGGTGAAGTCCAGCGGGTAGAAGAACAGGACCACGTACTTCTTGCCCTTGAACTGCGAAAGGGTGAAGTCTTCCAGCACTTCGCCGGCCTTGACGGCCTTGACCTTGAATTCGGGGGCGGGTTTTCCAACGAGAACGGACATTTGGAGATCTCCTCATGTTTGGGTGTTGTGGATCGGTCGTCCTTGCGGGACTGGCGATGAGACGAAGATACAAGCAGGTCGCGCTTCGCCCATCTCCCGGCCACCGAACTTGGAGGTTCCTTCGCAAGTGGGCCTTGCACAAGCACTTGGACATACCGCTCCGGGTTGGTTATACTGTGTTGGCGCCCTATGGCCAATGTCACCAAAAAGGACATCGTCGAAGAGATCGCCCGCCGTACGGGCATGACCCAAGCCGAGACCAAGGCGGTCCTCGAGGGCCTGTTGGATGCCATATCCAGCACGCTGCGCGACGGTAAGAACATCGAGATCCGAGGCTTCGGGCGCTTCAAGGTGCGCGTCCGCCGGGCCCGTACGGCGCGCAATCCGCGCACCGGCGAACTGGTCCAGGTCGAGGGCGGGGTGAAGCCGGTCTTCGAGGCCTCGCGAGAGCTCAAAGCCCTCTTGAACTCCGGTGAAAACCCGCTCCAAGCCCTCCAGGACGCGATCAAAGCCTCCGCTCCGGAGATCTCGAAAACCCCAGCGGCCGGCTGACGATGCCTCCGAGGATCGAGAACCGTCGTGCTCGACACGACTATTTCGTGTTGGAGACGTTCGAAGCCGGGATCCAACTCGCGGGGACGGAGGTGAAGAGCCTGAGGGAGGGCAAATGCCTGCTCGCCGACGCCTACGTGGCGGTCGAACGGGGCGAGGCCTGGCTCCGCAACGTCCGCATCGACGAATACACGGCGGGGAACCGTTGGAACCACGCCCCGTCGCGGGCGCGAAAGCTCCTGCTCAAGGCGAAGGAGATCGAGACCATCGCGCGATCCGTGGACCGCAAGGGGCTCACCGCCATCCCCCTGGAGGTCTACTTCAAGGGATCGTGGGCCAAGGTGAAGGTGGGCCTCTGCAAGGGCAAGGCCGAGCACGACAAGCGCCAGACCAAGATCGCCGCCGACCACAAGCGCGAGATCGACAGGGCGATGAAGAAGGCCATGCGATGACCGGTCCGCGCCTTCCCCTCCTGCTGGGTTGGATCCTGGCGGCATCGTCCCTGTCCCTGGGGGGATTGTCGGTGAAGGACACCGTGGTGTACGGGATCCCGAGCCTTCGGATGATGGAAGGAAAGGGTTGGAACGGGAACCTGAAGATCGATTCCGAGCGCGGACAGCTTCGCGCCACCCTGGAAGGCATGCCGGATTCCGTCCTGGTGGTGTTCGATCGGAACCCCTTCGCCCGGATGGGTGGACTCACCCGCCCCATGCGATTTCCGCCCAGGGTCACCAAATCCCGTCTCGTGCTCCCGAAGGAGACGGCGCTGGCCCTGCTTCACCGGATGGGCGTGGGTCGTGCCGCGGCGGACAAGGTCGACCTCGTCGGGGCGCGGAAGAAGATCGCGGATACCTCGGTGGATGCGCGGAAGCCGTCCCGGCCGATGGTGGCACCGATGCCTCCAAGGGCCGATACGCCGGAAGTGGCCGACCGCCGGGTGGACACACCCTCCTCGCCCGTCGTCGACACGCCCGCTTCGCCGGACCTGGACACCCCTTCGGTTCCGGATGCGGTCTCGGCACCGGCGGTGCGGACTCCGGAGGCTCCGAGCGCGGACACCGTGGCGATTCCGCAAACCCCGGCCACACCCGAGGTGACCGGGACCGAAGATGCCGAACCGCCCGCCGCGGCTTCGCGCAAGGGGGTTTTCACCGTGGTGGTCGACGCCGGCCACGGCGGCAAGGATCCGGGTGCCAGGGGGCGGAAGGCCGACGGCACGACCGTTCTCGAGAAGATGGCCACCCTGCAGGTGGCGCTGAAGCTGCGCGACGTACTGGCCGGCCACAAGGGCATCAAGGTGGTGATGACCCGCGACAAGGACGTGTTCGTGGAACTCTCCGGACGGACCCGGATCGCCAACGCCGCCAAGGGCGATCTGTTCATCTCGCTCCACTGCAACAGTCTTCCCGCCGGATCCAAGCGCCGGGACGAAGTGGACGGGTTCATGGTGTACCTGCTTCGGGAGGCGATGGACGAGAGGGACAAGGCGATCGAACGGCGCGAAAACGATGCGATCAACTACGAAACCGGCGAGCACCAGACCAAGGAGGCGCTGTCGCCGGTGGAATGGATGCTCCTGGACCACCAGCTGAACCTGTACACCAAGGAAAGCGAACGGTTCGCGGGGTTGGTGGTGCGCAGGCTCCAGTCCGAAGGGCCGGTCGCCAAGGAGCGGACCGGAGCGAGCCAGGCGGGGTTCTTCGTGTTGGTGGGCGCCCTCATGCCTTCCGTCCTGATCGAAATGGGCTACGTGTCCAGTCCGGCCGACGCCGAAGCCCTGACGGATTCGGCCCGTCAGAAGAAGATCGCGGAAGCCATCGCCGAGGCCATCGAGCAGTTCCGCTCCGGAAAACGCTGA
>Ga0209415_10017312_pt1 | contig 11481 bp, 12 predicted proteins | sample PeaSoiSIISIP2007_FD_187696 | JGI IMG/M metagenome (GOLD analysis project Ga0209415, IMG submission 187696) | Peat soil microbial communities from Weissenstadt, Germany - SII-SIP-2007 (SPAdes) (version 2) | ecosystem: Environmental > Terrestrial > Soil > Wetlands > Peat | place: Germany... | reverse complement strand
GCCGTAGGCCATGTTGTCGAACACGCTCATGTGCGGATAGAGCGCGTAGTTCTGGAACACCATGGCGGCGTCGCGCGACGCCGGGTCCAGCGCGGTGATGTCGCGCCCATCCAGCAGCACACGCCCGCCGCTGGGTCGTTCCAGACCCGCGACGAGGCGCAGCAGCGTGGATTTGCCGCAGCCCGAGGCGCCGACGATCACCAGCAGCTCGCCGTCGGCCAGCGTCAGGTCGATGCCGTGCAGCACCGCGGTGCTGCCAAAACTTTTGGTCAGGCCGGCCAGTTCGAGCGTCGCCACTATTTCTCCCCCTCGGTCAGGCCGGCGACGAACCAGTGCTGCATCAGCACGACGACGACCACCGGCGGCAGCAGTGCCAGCACGGCGGTGGCCATCACCGCGCTCCAATCGGTCTGCGTCTCGACGCCGATCATGCGCACGATGCCGATGACGATGGTGTCGAGCCGCGGGTCGGTGGCGACCAGCAGCGGCCAGAGGAACTGGTTCCAGCCATACACGAACAGGATGACGAACAGCGCGGCGATGTTGGCCGCGGAGACCGGGATCAGGATGTCGCGCAGGAAGCGCAACGGTCCGGCGCCGTCCATGCGCGCGGCTTCGACCAGCTCGTCGGGGATCGCGGCGAACACCTGGCGGAACAACAGCGTCGCGGTGGCCGAGGCGATCAGCGGCATGGTCAGGCCCGTAAAAGTGTTGATCAGGTGGAAATCGGCCATCACCGCGTAGGTGGGGATGATGCGCACCTCGACCGGCAGCATGAGGGTGATGAAGATGAGCCAGAAGGCGGTCTGGCGGAACGGGAAGCGGAAGAACACGATGGCGTAGGCCGAGAGCAGCGAGATGACGATTTTTCCCCCCGCGATCGCCAGCGCCATGCCAAGGGAGATCATCAGCATGTGCCACACCGGCTGGGTGCCCATGCTGCCTTGGGTCAGCACGTGCCAGTAGGTGGCGAGGCCGGCGGCGTGCGGGATGAGGGAGAGCTCGCCGCGGGCGATGGCCTCGGAGCTTTGGGTCGAGCCGGCGAGGACGAGCCAGACCGGCAGGGCGAACAGGATGACCCCGAGGGCGAGGACGGCGTGGGCGGGCCAGTCGGGCTTGTCTCTCAAGACATGGCCCCCACATGGGCAGCAGTGCGCGCCGCCACGCGCGACCGGACTGTGCTATATTGATATCTGGACCAGGAGGTCCGGATGTCCAACCTCATTAAGGTCGCAATTCCCGTCGAAGAAAAGGTTGCCGCCAAGCTGCGCGACCCGCAGCAGCGCGCGGCGATCGGCCGCATGCTCAGCCGGATGCTGGACCCCGATGCCGGCGTCGACCGGCTCATGGCCGAGATCGACCGTCTGAAGGCGAACGCGCATGCGCGCGGCCTGACCGATGCGCTGGTGGACGAGGAGCTGGACGCTTACAACGCGGAACGACACGGCTGATCGTCCTGGACGTATCGACGCTGGTTGGCGCGGTGATCAAGCGAGACGGCACGCCACTCAATGCGCTTCGCACGGCATTGCTCACTGACACGCTGGCGCTGTCACGGCCGGTCGAGGACGAACCGCTGGAGGTGCCATAGCGTCCGAGACTCGCGCGTTTCATCGATCCGCAACTGCGCGAGGAGGTCATCGGCCAGTTGCTGCGCGACGCGGTCCGAGTAGTGCCGGTTGAGCACCTGACGGACTGCCGTGATGCGAAGGACAACAAGTACCTGGAACTCGCCGCGGCGGCCGACGCGACGTTGATCGTCTCAAGTGACAATGATCTTCTCGCGCTGGACCCGTGGCGCGGCACCCGTATTCTCCGCCCGGCCGAATACCTGGCGATGACGTGATCGCGCATCACGCCTCCCTCCGCCGCCCCAGGAACCGAAATTGTAACGCCGTCAGCGCGATCACCCCCAGCATCAGCACCACCGACTGCGCCGCCGAGCCGCCGATGTCCTGGTTCACCATGCCGTCGCGATACACCTTGATCACCAGCGTCTCGGTGTCCTTGCCCGGGCCGCCCTGGGTCAGCGCCCAGATCGTGCCGAACGTATCGAAGGCGGCATAGACCAGGTTCACCACCAGCAGGAAGAACGTGGTGGGCGCCAGCAACGGAAAGGTGATGGTGCGGAACCGGTGCCAGCCGCGCGCGCCGTCCATGCGCGCCGCCTCGGTCACCGCGCGCGGAATGGATTGCAGCCCGGCCAGGAAGAAGATGAAGTCGTAGCTCACCTGCTTCCAGGCGCTTGCCAACGCCACGAGCATGAAGGCCTGACCGCCGTTCACGTGATAGTCCCAGTCGATCCCGTGCCCGTTCAGCCAACGCCCAACCAGCCCGAATTGCGGTTGCAACAGGAACAGCCACAGCACCGCGGCCATCGCAGGCGCGACCGCGTAGGGCCAGATCAGCAGAGTGCGGTAGATCGCGCGGCCGCGTATCTCGCGGTCGGCGAACACCGCGAGCACCAGTGCCACCGACATCGCCAGAACGCTGACCACGGCACAGAACACCGCGGTGCGCAGGATCGTCTGCATGTAGAGAGGATCGCGGAACAGGTCGGTGAAGTTGTCGAGGCCGACAAAGACCCAGCCCTGGCCGAAGGGGTCGGTGGTGGTCAGGCTGGACCACAGCGCCTCGGCCGCGGGCCAGAGGAAGAAGAAGATCGTCAGCAGAAGCTGCGGCAGCACGAGCAGCGCGGGCAGCAGCCAACCTTCGAAGGTGGTGCGGCGGTCCACGTTCACCCACCACGCGTTGGCGTGGCGACCCCCGGGTCGAAGCCCGGGGGCAGTACACCTCTCCCGCGTGCGGGAGAGGTCGGAGCGCGGAGCGCTCCGGGGGAGGGTCGTGCCGCGCGCACCACCCTCACCCGGCTTCGCTGCGCTCGCCGACCTCTCCCGCAGTGCGGGAGAGGTGTACTTCAGTGCGCATCTACGTCTTCACCGATTTCTCGAAATCCCGCAGCACCTTGTTGCCGCGGGCGACGGCGCTGTCCATCGCCTGCTGCGCGGTCTGGCCGCCCTGCAACGCCTTCTCCAGCTCCTCCTGGATGATGTTGCGGATCTCCGGCAGCCGGCCGAGCCGCAGCCCGCGCGAGTTGTTGGTCACGGTACCGCGGGTGAGCTGCAACACCGGCAGGTCGGCGCCCGGGTTCTTCGCGTAGAACCCCTGCTGCTTCGACAGCTCGAAGCCGGCGAGCGTCACCGGCACGTAGCCGGTGTGCTGGTGCCAGGCGGCGGCGTTCTCCGGGGTGCTGAGGAAGCTCAGGAATTGCGCCACCCCCTTGTATTCCGCCGGCGTGCGGCCCGGCGCGGTCATCGGCCACAGGCTGGCGCCACCGATGATCGAGTTCAGCGGGCTCTTGATGATCTCCGGATCGTACGGCAGGAACGCCGCGGCCCAGTCGTACTTGGCGTTCTTCACCAGGTCGCCGCGCATCCCCGACGAATCGAAATGAATGCCCGCCTGGCCGGAGACCAGCAGCGGATCGGCGGCGTTGTCGCGGCCGGCGTACTTGAAGGTGCCCTCCTTCGCCATCTCCAGCAGGCGCGCAATGTGCTTCACGTGCGGCTTGCTGTTGATCGTCAGCACCGCGCCCAGCCCGTCGAACCCGTCGGCCTCGGTGGCGAAGGGAATGTTGTGCAGCGCGCTGTACTGCTCGAGCTGGATCCACGTCGGCCAGGCGGTGGTCATCGGGATCTCGGCGGCGTTCTTCGCCTTGATCGCGCGCGCCGCGGCGACGACCTCCGGCCAGGTCGCCGGCGGCTTGGCGGGATCGAGGTCCGCCTTGCGGAACGCGTCACGGTTGATCCACATCACCGCGGTGGAGGAGTTGAACGGCATCGAGGCCATGCGCCCGTTGGCCAGGCTGTAATAGCCACATACCGAGGCGATGTAGACTTTTGGATCGATGGTGACCCCCGTCTCCTTCGCCAGTTCCCAGACCTGCTTCACCGCCTTGCCGGCGGCCAGCATGGTGCCGGTGCCGACCTCGAAGATCTGCGCGATGTGCGGCGCCTGGCCGGCGCGGTAGGCGGCGATCGTTGCGGTCAGCACATCGGGGTAGCCGCCCTTGTAGATCGCCGTGACCTCGACCTCGGTCTGGCTGGCGTTGAACGCGTCGGTGAGGCGGTTCACCTCCTGGCCGAGCGCGGCGGTCATGGCGTGCCACCAGATGATCTTGGTCTTCGCCGCCTGGGCGCGGGCGGGGCGGACCAGCGGAGCGGCGGCGATCGCGGCCGAGGCGGCCAGCAGGGTGCGGCGGTGCATGGACGGTTTCCTCGCGGTGTATCGACTGCGCGGCCTAGCGGCGCCGCGTTGCTGTCCTATTACGCCAGGATGACGCTTCGATGAAGCGCCTGACGGTCGGGGGGGCTGGTCCAACTGTTGGGCATGGGTGACGGTTCGCAAGGCAGCAAGATCCACCGCGGCGCACGCATCCCGTCACAAGGGTCTCCCGAGCGACCTGCCACCCAGCGTACCCGCCCGGCACCTTGAGGGGGATCGGCACCGTCGCATGTCGCCAGTCGCATTGGCATAGTAAGCCAATACGGCTAGGCTCTGACGCTGAACGCAGCGCCGAGGATGAGGCCATGCCGACCCGCAACGTGGTTCTGACCGCCCACCATGAAAGCATCATCGAGGCGCTGGTCAGCACCGGCCGCTACCAGAATGCCAGCGAGGTGGTTCGTGAGGGCCTGCGCCTGATCGAACAACGCGAGGCTCGTGAGGCGGCCAAACTGAAGGTCCTGCAAAAGGCGGCTCTGACGGGTTTTGTCGATCTCGACCAAGGTCGCTACCGCGATCTGCCAGATGACGAACTGGAGGATTTCGTCGCGGACCTTGGGCGGCGCGCCGGTCAGCGGGTACATGCTGCTGACCGATGATCGGTGCCGATCTATCGACTTTCGGCGGCAGCCGAAGAGGACATCATCCAGCTCCTCGCGTACACGCAGGACCGGTTCGGCGAGATAGCACGGCGGCGCTACGAGGCATTGCTGGTTGCCGGCCTGAAAGACATTGCATCTGATCCCGAACGTCCCGGCAGCGTGGCGCGGCCGGAACTCGGGCTCGCCGTGCGCAGCTACCATCTGCGCCACAGTCGGGGCCGCGCTCGAACGCAAGATGGTCTGGTGCGACAGCCTCGACACTTCCTGCTCTATCGCGCGGCGCGGCCCGATCTGATCGGCGTTGGGCGTGTCCTGCATGATGCCATGGAAATCGAACGCCACCTGCCCAGCCAATACGGTGACGAATGAGGGAGAATCACCGCCCTACATGACGTGGTCTACCATCGGCGCGGCGGTCAAGCCTTGCCCGCCACCCGGCAGGCGATGTCGAGCGCACGGCGCAGCAGGGCCTCGCTGGCCTCCGGGGTGCGGAAGGCGCTGTGCGCCGACAGGGTGACGTTGGGCAGCGTGGTCAGCTCGTGGCCAGGGGCCAACGGTTCGGCATTGAAGACGTCGAGCCCGGCGTGGCGGATATGGCCGGATTTCAGCGCGGCGATCATCGCTGCCTCGTCCACCAGTGCGCCGCGCGCGGTGTTCACCAGGATCACGCCGGGCCGCAGCCGGGCAATCCGCTCGGCGGAGAGAAAGCCGCGCGTTTCGTCGTGCAGCAGTAGGTGCACCGACAGCACGTCGCTTTCCTTGAGCAGCGTGTCGAGGTGGACGAAGGTGACGCCCGGCACCGATTTGTGCGAGCGGTTCCAGGCGATCACGCGCATGCCGGAGCCGCCGGCGATGCGGGCGACCTCGCCGGCGATGCCGCCGAAGCCGAGCAGGCCGAGCGTCTTGCCGGTCAGTTGCGTCCCTTCGGTGCGGATCCACTCGCCGCGCCGCATGCCGCCGTCCATCGCCGCGATGCCGCGCGCCGCGGCCCACATCAGGGCGATGCTGTGCTCCGCCACCGCGGTGTCGCCGTAGCCTTTGATGATGTGGACGGTGATGCCGAGGGCTTCCAGCTCCTCGGGGTGCATGTAGCTGCGCGCGCCGGTGCCGAGGAAGATGATGTGGTGCAGGCCGCGGCAGGCGCGCATCGCCTCGGTCGGCATCTGGGTGTGGTCGTCCAGCACGAAGTCGTAGCCTTCGAGTAGGCCGGGCAGCTCGTCGGGTGCGATTTGGCCGCGTTCCTGGACATCGACGTGCGGGTCGTCGGGGCGGACGACCTTGCGGAACACTGCGGCGAGATCGTCGACCGCATCCATGAACAGACCCTTCATCGTCATGCTCCCCCTGCTGCTTGTGGCGGCGCAGGATGCGCGGCGAGGTGGGCGCGGACAAGGCGGTTCGTGCTCCCGACCAGGGCAATCGGGCGAACGAAAGAAAGGTCAGGGGCTTCGCCCCTGGACCCCACCAAGGGGCGCTGCCCCTTGGCGGGTTTCAGGGCAGAGCCCTGACCTTCCTTTCGTTCGCCCGATTGCCCTGGTCGGGAGCGCGCCTCCCCTTTCGCCGATCGGGCCGATTCCCTATCACTGCCGCATCTGGAATCCGGATGCCCCGCGCCCCTCGCCTTGTCGCCGATGCCCGGCCCGCCCCGCGCCGCCCGGCCCCGCCGGTGCGCCGCCGCGCGGCCCCCGCCCCGCCGCCGCCCCCGCGCCGGCGCGGCTGGCTGCGGCCGTTGCGCTGGGCGGTCATGCTGGCGATCTGGGGCGCGCTGACGCTGGCGGCGCTGCTGCTGTGGTTCGCCCGGGACCTGCCGCGGCCGGAAGCGGCGCTGGACGCGTTCCGCCGCCCGAGCCTGACGCTGCAGGATCGCGGGGGAGAAGTCTTCGCCACGTTCGGCGACGTGGTCGGCGAGCCGCTGCGGCTGGCCGACATGCCGCCCTATCTGCCCGCCGCCGCCGTTTCGGTGGAGGACCATCGGTTCTGGCACCATCCCGGCATCGATCCGATCGGCCTGGGGCGGGCCGCGCTGACCAACCTGCTGGCCTTCCATGTCGTGCAGGGCGGCTCCACCATCACCCAGCAGGTGGCGAAGAACCTGTTCCTGACCAACGCGCGCACCTTCAAGCGCAAGGTGCAGGAGCTGATGCTGACGTTCTGGCTGGAGCACCAGTTCAGCAAGCGCGAGATCCTCGAGATCTGGCTGAACCGGGTGTACCTCGGCTCGGGCGCCTGGGGGATGGATGCGGCGGCACATATCTACTTCGGCGTCTCCGCGCGGCACGTCAGCCTGTGGCAGGCGGCGGTGCTGGCCGGGCTGCCGCGCGCGCCATCGCGCTTCAACCCGCGCAGCAATCCCGCGGCCGCGGCGGCGCGCGGGAGAGAAGTGCTGGCCGCGATGGTCGCCACCGGCGCGATCACCGAGGCGCAGGCGAAGCAGGCGGCGGCCGAGATCGCCTTCCCGAAGACGCCGCCGATCGCGCCCGGCTGGTTTGCCGACTGGACCGCCGACCAGGCGCAGGCGCTGGTGCCGCCCGATACCGACGCGACGCTACGCACCACGCTCGATCCGCGCTGGCAGGCGGCGGCCGAGTCGCGGCTGGATGCGCTGCTGGCGGGTCCCGGCGCGGCGGCCGGGGCGACGCAGGGCGCGGTGGTGGTGCTGGACGCGGGCAGCGGCGCGGTGCGCGCGATGGTCGGCGGGCGCGACTACCGGCAATCCTCCTACAACCGCGCGGTGGTGGCGCGGCGCCAGCCGGGTTCGTCATTCAAGCCGTTCGTCTGGCTGGCCGCGCTTGACAAGGGCGAGACGCCCGACACTACGGTGCTGGACGCGCCGATCCGCGTCGGGGCCTGGGCCCCGGAGGATTTCGAGCGCCGCTACCTGGGCGAGATCACGCTGGAGGAGGCGCTGGCGCAGTCGATCAACACCGCCTCGGTGCGGCTGCTGCTGTTGGCCGGCGGGCCGCGCGTGGTGGCAGGCGTCGCGGCGCGGCTCGGCATCGCCGACAAGCTGCCGGACAATGCGTCGCTCGCGCTGGGCACCGGGGAGGTCGGGTTGCTGGAGCTGTCGGCGGCCTATGCGGCGTTCTTCAACGGCGGGCACCGCGTGGTGCCGTTCGGGGTCGAGCAGGTGCAGGCGTCGGGGCGCTGGAGCCCGGCGGCGCACATGGAGCCGGTGGCGGCGATCGATCCCGACAAGGCGGCGATGATGGCGCGCATGCTGGCCGCGGTGGTCTCGCGCGGGACCGGGCGGGCGGCCGCGGTGGCGGGGCACACGGTGGCCGGCAAGACCGGCACGACGCAGGATTTTCGCGATGCCTGGTTCATCGGCTGGATCGATGGCGAGATCATCGGCGTGTGGCTGGGCAACGACAACGACGCGCCGATGAAGGCGGTGCAGGGCGGGTCGCTGCCGGCACGGCTGTTTCACGAAATCGCGGTGGCGACGCACTGACGCGCCCTGGCGCGCTGATGGGCCTTGGCACACTGGCGCGCATCGGCCCACGCCGCCGCAGCGCGATGCCTGTCCGTCACCGGGCGTTTACCCCAGGGCAATCGGGTGAGCGACGGAAAGCCGGACGTGACCCGCCCCCCTGTCATTGCGAGGAGCGAAGCGACCCTCGAGTCAAGCGCCCGAGGGCAGGCGCGGCAATCCCCATCCGGTTGCGCACCTCGCGGGGGATTGCTTCCCGCCACGCTTCGCTCGCGGTCGCAATGACAGCGAGAATGGCCACGCCCATGGCTTCACCCGATCGCCTGGGCGTTTGCCCGTTGACATATCCCATATACGGGACATTATCCCGTATATGGAAATAACCACCATAGTCGCCCCCGACCTGGACACCAGGCTGGCCGCCCGCCTTGCCAGCCTGCGTGGCGAACGGGGCTGGTCCCTCGACACCCTCGCCGAACGCAGCGGCATCAGCCGGACCACGCTGTCGCGGCTCGAACGCGGCGAAACCAGCCCGACCGCCAGCCTGCTCGGGCGGCTTTGCACCGCCTACGGCCGCACCATGTCCCGCCTGATCGCCGAGACCGAGGCCGAGGCACCGCAGCACGTGCGTGCGGCGGACCAGGCCACCTGGGTGGACCCGGAAACCGGTTTCCGTCGGCGGGGCGTCTCGCCGCCGGCCGCGGGGCTCGACGCCGAACTGGTGGAGGCGGTCCTGCCCGCCGGCGCGGTGATCAGCTACGCCGCCCCGCCGGTGCAAGGCCTCGAACAGCACATCTGGATGCTCGGTGGCACGCTCACGCTGACCCTCGATGGCACGGTGCACCATCTGGAACCGGGCGACTGCCTGCGGTTCCGGCTGTTCGGCCCCTCCCGGTTTGCCGCGCCCGGGCCGGACGACGCGCATTACGCGCTGGTGGTGTGCCGGCCGTGACCGGCGCCACGATCGACTCGGTGGACGCCGGCGCTTTCCCGGCCATGCGCGACGCACTGGCCGAAATCCTGCACGCCTGCGTCCATGCCGGGGCCAGCGTCGGGTTCGTCCTGCCGTTCACGCTCGATCAGGCGCGCGCGTTCTGGGACGCGGTCGGCGCATCGCTTGACGCCCGGCAGCGCCACCTGCTGGTGGGGCGGCTGGATGGGCGCGTCGTCGGCACCGTCCAGCTCGTTTTCGCGCCGCAGAACAACGGCCGGCACCGCGCCGAGATCGCCAAGCTGCTGGTGCATCCGCAGGCGAGGCGGCAGGGCACCGCGCGGGCCCTGATGCGTTCCGCGGAAACCATCGCCCGGCAGCGCGGGTTGCGGCTGCTGGTACTGGATACCAGCACCGGCGGTGCGGCGGAGCCGCTGTACCGAGGGCTGGGTTTCGCCCTCACCGGGGTCGTGCCGGGCTATGCGCAGGACGTGACCGGCGGCGCGCTCATCGCCAGCACTTTCATGCACAAGGAGCTGTCGATCGATGCCGGGTAGCAGCCTGATCGGCCACAACGGCGGTCCGCCGCTGGACCCCGAGCCGGTCGACGACCCTGGTGCTTCGTGGCGGCTGTGGTGTTGGCGGCGCGCGCACAAGCGGGCGTGGCAGACCCCGCCGCGCGAGATCGCGTTGCGGCGGCTGGCGCGGGCGGAAGAACTCGGCATGACCTACCGTGCGTATACCCTCGAGATCCTAGAGCGCGGCGTGCATTTGTAGACCGGAACGAACGAAGCGGCCCGGTTCGACAGATCGTTCGATGCCAGCGGCCGCATGCGCGATAATGCGCGATACCCTTCGGCATGACCGGGCTGATCAATGCCATCCCTTATGTGTTCGCCGCGACGGCCATGGTGCTGTGGGGGCGGCATTCGGATCGCACCGGCGAGCGGTCGCGGCATGTGGCGGCGGCGTATTGCGTCAGCTCGGCCGGGCTGATCGCGACCTCGCTGATGGTGGGTCCGGTGATGACCATGACGATGCTGGTGATCGCCGCGATGGGTCAGTCCTCCACCGGGCCGACCTTCTGGAGCCTGCCGACGGCGATGCTGTCCGGCACCGCCGCGGCTGGCGGCATCGCGCTGATCAACGCGCTGGGGAACCTGAGCGGGTTCTTCGTGCCCTATGTGTTCGGGTTGATCAAGCACGCGATCGGCGGAAGTTTCATGTTCGCGCTGATCGCAATCGCGATGGGGCCGATCATGTCGGCCGCCGTTATGCTGACGCTGGGACATGACCGGCGGCTGGAGCACATTCCCGTCGCCAGGCGCGAGGTGTGAGCGGGGCGGGTGGCGGGCTGGTTCCGGTGCTATAAGACGGGCGGTTGCCCGCCTGGCGGAATGGCAGACGCAGCGGACTTAAAATCCGCAGCCGAGATGGCGTGGGGGTTCGACTCCCCCGGCGGGCACCATGCTATAACCTTGATATTACACAAGATAATCTTCTCACGTGGCGACGCCGTCACCCTAGCACCTCATTTCACATCAAATCACAAATCGTGATTTCCGGCCTCAGCCAGAAGGCGACCTACCTGCTCGCACGTGGAAGGGCACACCGTGCGGCCAGCCAAGCTCCGAACCAACGCCCCCAACCCTCTCCAATCCACCCTCCATCGACCGTCCGCCCAACTGTCTCGCTCATGCTCCGGGTACCGTCCACGACCACTGCCGCCTGGGGCTGTCGGAGACTGGCTGGGGAAGGGTTCGAGACGGTGCTGGGTGATCGTGTCGGGTCGAGACGGCGCCGGGTGATCGTGAGTGGTCGGATTTGGCGGGAGTGACCGAGCCAGCGATTCCGGCTACCATCATCCTTTCGGTCATAACCGCCAGCGATGCGGTGACCGGTACCTCAAAGTCGGCCTGAACCGACAATATCAAGGGAGGACGACGTGCCAACGTCATTGAACCGTGCATTGCTCGGATTTGTCGCTGCCGTGATTTCCGTTCTCGTGTTCCATCAGGGCATGTGGGAACTGCTGCACCTGATCGGCCTGATGCCGTCCTGGTATCCGACCCGTGGCGTTCCACCATTTGGAGTGCCCCTGATCATCGACCTGTGCTTTTGGGGCGGCGTCTGGGGTGCTGTGTTTGGGCTGGTGCTACCCTCTTTGCCGAGATCGTACCCGATGTGGGTCCGTGGATTGGGACTTGGCATTGCGGCGGCATTGGTCGGCCTGT
>Ga0209415_10017311_pt1 | contig 11481 bp, 8 predicted proteins | sample PeaSoiSIISIP2007_FD_187696 | JGI IMG/M metagenome (GOLD analysis project Ga0209415, IMG submission 187696) | Peat soil microbial communities from Weissenstadt, Germany - SII-SIP-2007 (SPAdes) (version 2) | ecosystem: Environmental > Terrestrial > Soil > Wetlands > Peat | place: Germany... | reverse complement strand
CGCTGGGTGCTGGGCGAGAGCAAGGCCGCCGAGCTGCGCGGCGAGTCGATGCAGGACGTGATCTTCAACGGCGCCGCAAATCGCAAGCCGGCGGGCCGGGCCAGCGTTGAGCTGGTCTTTGACAACAGCGAGGGACGCATCGGCGGGGAATGGGGCCGCTTCGGCGAGTTGTCGGTGAAGCGCATCCTGACACGGGATAACTCCTCGGCCTACGTGATCAACAACCAGCAGGTACGCCGGCGCGATGTGCACGATCTGTTCCTGGGTACCGGCCTGGGGCCGCGTGCCTATGCCATCATCGGCCAGGGGATGATCTCGCGCATCGTCGAGGCGCGTCCGGAGGAATTGCGCATCTTCCTCGAGGAGGCGGCAGGGGTAACCAAGTACAAGGAGCGGCGGCGTGAAACCGAGACACGTCTGGCCGACACGCGTGACAACCTGACACGGGTCGGGGACGTGGTGCGCGAGCTCGACGGGCAAATCGAGCGGTTGCGCCGCCAGGCCGAGGTCGCGCGCGAATATCGCGATCTGAGCGAGCGCCATGGGCGGGCGCAGGCCCTGCTGTGGCTAACACGCCACCAACAGAGCATGGCCGAACGGAGCCGGTTTGCGCGCGACATCGAACAGGGCGAGACCGTGATCGAAGCGCAGGTGGCGGAGCTGCGTGCCGTCGAATTGCGGCTGCAGCAGGAACGCGATGCCCAGTACGGTGCCAACGATGCGGCCAACGCCGCATATGGGGAACTGGCCCGTATCAATACCGAGATCGGGCGCCTAGAAGCGGAGATCCGCGCAACCCTGGAGGCACGTGCCCGCTTGGCTGCGCAGATCGAGAGCCTGACGCAGTCCCGGACCACGCGCATCGACGAGGGGGCCCAGTTGCGCCAGCGCGCAGCAGAACTGGAAGCGGCGGCCACCGCGGCAATGGCCCGGCTCGAGCAGGCGCACCTTGCCTGCAGCGCGCACGACGCCGGGCTGCCGCAATGCGAGGCGGCAAGCCAGGCAGCGCGCGAGGCCCTGACCGCTGCTCGTGCCCAGGCGGCCTCGTCGGCGCAGGAAATTGCCAGCGCTGGCCAACAGATGCAGGCCTTTGAGCGCCAGGCAAACGGGCTGCTGATGCGCCGCGAGCGTTTGGCCGAGGAGCAGCGGGAACTGGGCCGGCCGGATGCGGAGCGACTCGGGCGCTTGCAGGCCGAAGTGGCGGCGGCACAAGCCGAGTATGACGCTGCGCAGGAGCGTGGCACGCAGGCCGAGGCCCGCGAACAGGAGCTGCAGTCCCAACGGCAGACACAGACCGAGCGTCGCAACCAGGCCTCGGCGGAGTTGCACAAGCTCGAGGCACGCCAGCACGCAGTCCAGGAAACCTTGACCAATATCGAGGCCGATGACCGGCTCGATCCCTGGTTGCGAACGCAGGGCCTAGATACGCTCCCCCGCCTGTTCAAACGGCTAGACGTTGAAGCGGGCTGGGAGACAGCGCTGGAGGCGGTGCTGCGCGAGCGCGTCGAGGCTATCGAGGTAGGCCGGCTCGAACCCATGGCTGCATACGGCCAGCTCGCGCCCCCGGCGCGGGTCAGCTTCTATGCCTTGGCCGATCGCGGCGCAGCGGCAGCGTCGTCGGATTTATCGCACCGGCAATGGACGCGTCTGGCGGATTTTGTCGCTGTGCGCAGTGCCGTCGACGCCGATGGGCTCAAGGCGGTCCTGGACGACTGGCTGGCGCGGGTATTTGTCCAATCAGATCTGCAGGCCGCGATGGCTGCACGCACGCAGCTGGCGCCGGGAGAGCAGTTCGTAGTCCCGGGCGGGCATCTGGTGTCGCGCTATGCCGTGCGCTTTTTTGCCGCCGACGATCGCAAGGCCGGCCTGCTGGCGCGCAAGCGCGAGGCCGAGAACCTGGAATTGCAGATCAAGGCGCAGCGTCTCATCGACGAACAGGCGGCCGAGGAGCTGGCACGGTTCGATGCCCAGGTGCGCCAGGCCCAGCAGCAGGCGCAGGGCGCGCGCGAGAGCGCCGGGCGCCTGCGCGCGCGCGTGCACGAACTTCAGCTCGAGGCGGTGCGCTTGGGCGAGTTGATCGAGCGAATCCGCCATCGCGGTGGGCAGATCGAATCCGAGCTCGAGGAGCTGGCGAACGAGGAACTGGAGCTGGGCCGCCAGAAAGACGCGGCCGAACGACGTTTTGCGGAGTTAGACCAGGCCCTGGCGCAGTTACAGGAGGCCGTGGAGGCGACGCGGGTGGAGGAGGAGCGCGCGGGCGCAGAGTTGCGCGAGCGACGCGAGCAATCGCGCCAGCTCGAGGCCGAGCGCCAGCGCCAGGAGTTCGAGCTGGCAGCAACGCGCCAGCGCATCGGCGACGTGGAACACGCAATAGCGGTCGCCGCCAGCGATGCGCAGCGGCTCGAGACGGACATCGATCGCGCCCAACTAGAGGCCGCCAAGCTCGACGACAGTGCAGCGCGCGCAGATCTTGATCAACTGCTGCAGCAACGCCTCACGGCCGAACAGGCGGTCGCCGCCGCGCGCTCGCAGGTCGATGAATGGATGCAGAAGGCGCGCACTAGCGAGGAGCAGCGGCAAAAGATCGAACGCGGGCTGCAACCGCGGCGCGACCGCGTGACCGAGCTCAGGCTCAAGGAGCAGGCGGCGCGGCTCGCCGCCGAGCAGTTCGAACGCCAATTGGCCGAGGCGGGTGCGGACCTGGAGGCCCTGCGCGCGCAGTTGCCCGCGGTGGCCTCCGCGAGCGAGCAAGAAGGCGAGATTGCGCGCCTGGCGCAGGCGATCAGCGATCTGGGAGCGGTCAACCTGGCGGCCCTGGAGGAACTGGAGACGGCCAGCCAACGGCAGGGTTTCTTACATGCGCAGTCGCAGGACCTGCAATCAGCGGTTTCCACGCTGGAGGACGCCATCCGCAAGATCGACCTGGAAACCCGGGCGCTGCTGCAGCAGACCTTCGACGAGGTGAATCGCCACTTTGGCGAGCTTTTCCCGCGCCTGTTTGGCGGCGGCGAGGCCAAGTTGTCCATGACGGGGGACGAGATTTTGGACGCGGGCGTGCAAGTGAGCGCGCAGCCGCCCGGCAAGCGCAACAGCTCGATTCACCTGCTCTCGGGCGGAGAGAAGGCCATGACCGCGACGGCGCTGGTGTTTGCCCTGTTCAAGCTCAATCCGGCCCCGTTTTGCCTGCTCGATGAGGTTGATGCGCCGCTGGACGATGCCAATACCGAGCGCTTTTGCGAGCTGGTGCGCTCGATGACGGAGGCGACGCAGTTCCTGTTCATCACGCACAACAAGCTCGCCATGGAAATGGCCGAACAGCTCGTAGGGGTGACAATGCAGGAGCAGGGTGTATCGCGTATCGTTGCGGTCGATATCGAAAGCGCGGTGCGGCTGGCCGCGGAGGCGGCGTAGTACCCTTTTCGAGCGTGCTCCCTTTGAACGATTTGCATTTAGCCCTGTTCGCGCTTGGGGCGCTGCTGCTGCTTGCCGTCTACGTCAACGGAAAGTGGCAGGAGCGACGGCTATTGCGTCGCTTGCGCGATCGACTGCATGGTGGCCTGGGCGACGCGCTGCTGCAAGCCGGATCGTCAATACGGGAGCGCGACGAAGTTCGAATCGGCGACGTACGCAACGCTGCCGCGCGCCCGCAAGCTGGCCGGGTCGATCCGGGTTTTGCCGAGGAGCACGCGCTCGCCGACGTAGGCCCATCCACGGTGCCGGCCGCGCCCTACACGGAGCCGGCGCGCGAGGAGCTGTCCGCTGTCGCCCCGGCGGCAGCTTCCGCGGCGGCGCCGCTGGAGTATGAAACCATACCGCCGGACGTTACTTCCGAGCGATTGCGCGCGCCTTCGGCCCTGTTGCGGCCGGACTGGGCCGAGGATCCCCTGCTCGATTGCACGCTGGAGCTGCGCTGTGCCCGCGCGCTCGACGGGGTGAGCGTGATCGATGCAGCGGCGACGCTGGGAAATTCCGAGTGGCAATTGCCGGTGCATTTTGTCGTGTGGGACGGGCGTCACCAGCAGTGGGTGCTGCCAGACCGTTTCGGGTATTACACCGACGCGCTGGCATCGATCCAGTTGGCCAATCGGCATGCCAAGGTCGACGAGGCGGAACTGCTGCGCTTCGTTCAGAGCGTCCAGCAGGTGGCCGCGGCGCTCGATGCGGACGTCGATGCACCCGATCCGGCGCGCTTGCTGCTGCAGGCGCAGGAACTCGATCGACTGTGCGCACGCTTTGATATCAAGATCGGCCTGACCGTGGAGTCCACGGGCGGCGCCTGGACGGGCCCACAGCTGCGCAGTGCCGCCCAGCAGGCGCACTTCGTGGCGACCGACGCGCAGCGCTGGGTACACTGCGACGCCCAGGGCGAGCCGCTCTACACCTTGCAGGCCGACCCGGTTTTGATGAATCGGCTGACACTGGAGTTCGATATTGCCTTGGCCCCGGTTGCTGCGCGGGCTTTCCGGGCGATGGTCGACAGCGCTACCAGCTTGGCCGCCAGTCTGGGTGGACGCGTCGTCGACGACAATGGCGATCCGATCGAAGCGAGCTCGATGGATGCGATCGAGGCCCAGCTCGTGCGCATGTATGCGGAAATGAATGCAGCGGGCATTGAGCCGGGCAGTACCCGTGCGCGCCGTCTGTACGCTTGAGAGCCATGCGCGCTCCTAGTGTCCCGGACCGGGCGCGAGCGTTGCGCGAGCAGATCGAGCGGCTCGACTATGCTTATTATGTGCTGGACGCACCCGAGGTTCCCGACGCCGAATACGACCGCTTGCTGCGCGAGCTGCAGCAACTCGAAGAGCTCCATCCAGAGCTGCGCAGCGCGGACTCGCCGACGCAGCGCGTGGCCGGTGCGGTGCGCGCGGACCTGCAGCCGGCCACCCATGCCGTGCCTATGCTCTCGCTCAACAATGCGCTCGATGACGCCGAAACCGAAGCCTTCGACGCGCGAGTGCGCGCCATCCTGGGCGCGTCATTGCCAAAGTACTGTTGCGAGCTCAAGTTTGACGGCCTGGCAATCAGTCTGCGCTTTCGCGACGGGGTATTCGAGCGCGCGGCAACGCGCGGCGATGGCGCCGTCGGAGAAGACGTTACGGACAACGTGCGTACGATCCGCAGTGTTCCGCTGCGTCTGCGCCATCGCGCCCCAGAGCTGCTAGAGGTTCGCGGTGAAGTGCTGATGTTCCGACGCGACTTCGAGCGCCTTAACGCCCATCAGCGGGAGCAGGGGAACAAGGAATTTGCCAATCCGCGCAACGCCGCTGCCGGTAGCCTGCGCCAACTCGACGCAGCCGTCACGGCGCAGCGTCGGCTGCATTTTTTTGCCTACGGCATCGCCGCCGCCGATACCGCGTCGATCGATGGGGACGGCGGACCTGCCTCACAGTGGCTGCTGTTGGACTGGCTGCAGCAGTTGGGGCTGCCGGTATGCGAACACCGCGCCGTGGTGCAGGGTATCGGGGGCTTGCGCGGCTTCTACGAGCGCATTGCGCAGCAGCGCGATGGGCTGCCGTACGAAATCGACGGCGTGGTGTTCAAGGTGGACTCCTTTGCAGAACAGCAGCGTCTGGGATCGCTCGCGCGGGCTCCCCGCTGGGCCGTGGCGCGCAAATTTCCACCGCGAGAGGCGCTGACGCGCCTGCTGGACATCGAAGTGCAAGTCGGGCGTACGGGCGCGCTGACACCGGTGGCACGGCTGGCTCCGGTGGTGGTGGGCGGAGTGGTGGTGAGCAGCGCGACCCTGCATAACGAGGACGAAATCCGCCGCAAGGACATCCGCATCGGCGACACCGTGGCGGTTCGACGCGCGGGCGACGTGATACCGGAGGTCATTGCCGTTTTGCCCGAGCGGCGCCCGCACGATGCGCGCGAATTTGTTTTCCCGCGCAACTGCCCGGTCTGCGGCTCAGCGGTGGTGCGCGGCGAAGACGAGGCGGTGGCGCGCTGCAGTGGCGGCCTGATCTGCCCGGCCCAGCGCAAGCAGGCGCTGCTGCACTTTGCAGGACGCCGGGCGCTCGATATCGACGGTCTCGGGGAAAAGCTCGTCGATCAACTCGTCGATTCCGGGCTCGTTACCCATCCGGCGGGCTTGTTCGAGCTCAATCAGCAGGTCCTCCCGGAGCTCGATCGCATGGGCGAGAAGTCCGCCGCCAAATTGCTCGGCGCGATCGAGCGCGCGCGCTCGACGAGCCTGGAACGGTTCATATACGCTCTCGGCATCCGCCATGTGGGCGAGGCTACGGCGCGCGACCTGGCGCGCCATTTCAGGCGCTTCCCGGCCTTTGCGGCCGCCGACGAAACCGAGCTGCTGCGGGTGAGCGACATCGGTCCGGTGGTCGCGCACTCGATACGCCAGTTCTTCGAGGAGCCGCGCAATCTCAGGGAGATCGACTCCTTGCTGCGTAAACTTCATCTTGCCGCGCCGGCGATGGCCGAGCGCTCGAAGGCCTTGGCGGGGATGAGTTTTGTCCTCACCGGAACCCTTGCCACGCTGACGCGCGAGCAGGCAACAGCGATGATCGAGGCGGCCGGTGGCTCGGTGAGCTCTGCGGTTTCGCGCAAGACGCGTTACGTCGTGGCCGGTGCCGAGTCGGGCAGCAAGCTGGCCAAGGCTCGTGAACTCGGCGTGCCGGTGCTCGATGAGGACGAATTGCGATCAATGGTCGAGGGCAGGAGAGCGGACTGATGTTTGGCATCATTGGGGGCAGCGGATTGGTCAAGCTGGCAGCGCTCAATGCGCCGCGGCGGCAGGTGATGAGAACGCCGTATGGAGAGCCCTCCGGCGCGCTCACCTTCGGTACGCTCGCCGGCCGGGAAATCGTTTTTGTCGCGCGCCATGGCTATGGACACACGATCGCCCCGCACGAAATCAATTATCGGGCCAATATCTGGGCGCTCAAGGAACTGGGTGTGGAAGGAATATTCGCCCTGTCGACCGTCGGCGGTATTCGCGTCGATCTGGTGCCGCGCAGCCTCGTGGTGCCGCACCAGGTTCTGGACTACACGCATAGCCGCGTTTCGACCTTTCTGGAGCGGGGGGCCAACGCCGTGACCCATATCGACTTCACGCAACCGTACACGCAGCGCTTGCGGCAGCGTTTGCTGGACGCGGCCGTGCATGCCGGGGAAACGGTCATCGACGGTGCGGTCTACGCATGCGTGCAGGGCCCGCGCCTGGAGACCGCGGCCGAGGTGAATCGACTGGAGCGCGATGGCGCCGACATCGTCGGCATGACCGGCATGCCGGAAGCGACGCTGGCGCGCGAGGCCGAACTGGACTACGCCACCCTCAGCGTCGTTGTCAACCATGCGGCCGGCCGCGGCGACAGCAAGACGCGGGTCGAACTGTCGCAACTGGACGCGGTGCTCGGCCAGAGCATGGTGCGCGCAGTGCGCGTGCTGGAGTTCGCGGTTCGGGGGCACGCGTGATCCGCACCATCCTGCGCATGGGGGACCCGCGCCTGCTCCAGGTGAGCGGGCCCGTTACCGAATTCAACACCCGTTTTCTCGACGAGCTCCTGGCCGACATGTTTGAGACCATGCGCGCGGCTGACGGTGCCGGCCTTGCCGCGCCGCAGATCGGCATCCATCTGCGCGTGGTGATCTTCGGTTTTGACAGAAATGAGCGCTATCCCGAGGCACCGGCGATTCCACCGACAGTGCTCATTAACCCGACGCTAGAGCCGCTTACCGACGAGCTCGAGGACGGGTGGGAAGGTTGCCTGTCGGTGCCGGGCCTGCGCGGTGTAGTGCCACGTGTTGCGCGCCTGCGCTACAGCGGCTTTGACGCCAAGGGGAACGCGTATTCGCGCGACGTGGATGGGTTCCACGCGCGGGTAGTGCAGCACGAATGTGACCATCTGGACGGCATCTTGTACCCGATGCGCGTGAAGGATTTTTCCAAATTTGGCTACACGGATGTGCTGTTTCCTGGGGATATGAGAGGAGAATGACGCGAAGTGAAATCGCTTGATTTCTCCTGAGCCAGGAAGAGAAGTGGGCCCGGTTTGCGGTGCGCAGCGGACCTTGCCGGGTCTTCTCGATAGCGCTCGCAAAATCGCGCTCACGACCCTGAGCAGACCTGTTGCGCCTTGATTTCGAGCGCGGAAAGCGGGCAGCGTGGCAAGCTGGGACTATCATGGTTCTCTCCCTGGGGCTATTGTTTGCACTGTGTTTCTGGCCGGTTTGCCGCGCGGATTCGCGGGACTGCCCGGCTTTGTCGTCAAACGACAAGGCGGAAAGAGCGGGCGCGTGACAAACGGGACAAAGCGCATCGAGCTTAAACCGCCGGCGTGCAACAGACAGTCGGAATCTTCCCGTTGCGCCGTAGGAATATTCTGACGATCGCCGCGCTGTGCCGGCGCAAGGAAATTGCGCAGCGCGGCATTTGGTTTTGGGATAGAGAAACAAAGGAAAACGTCCACACTTATCCACAGCCGACCAACACACGGTCGGCGTCCACCCAGGCTCAAAGTTCAACTGGCAGGCTGGGTCAATATTGGATCGACGCGGACGCACTTGGTCCCCCAATTCCCCAATTGTCTTGGCCGTCGCGAGATTGCGCTGAAACTCATTTAGGCTGGTATCAAATACGATCTTGTCCTGGTCAACCTGAAGAACCGCATGCTTGATCTTCGCGATGAGATCTCGAAGCCCCAAGCGGGCGTTCATGAGCGCCTGCTAGCAAAATCTCAGAACGCGCCAAAGGCCGTTATCATTTACAGTCGGACAGGCTAAGGGGCAGGGATGGCGGGGAGTTCGCTCCAGGCCGGAAGTCACAATTGACACACCGGAGAACGTGAGGTCGAATTGCCATCCAATATCTCCAGTGGCGGGTGATCTATCGCGTCGAGGGAGACGTCTTCTTCGTCGAAGTGGTGCAGGTGACACCGGACGACTATCGAAGGCAATGAAATGAGCAACTTTCGCGCCGCGAAGAAGCGCGTCGACGTTTCGGTCGGCGAATCGGTTCGGATGCTCCGGGAGTCGCAAGAGCTCAGCCAAAGCGGACTCTCGCGCCTGACCAAGATTCCCCAAGCAACGATCTCCGCCTTTGACACAGCAAAGGATGGGCTGGGGTTCGAAACATGAGTGATGTACGCCAGTTTCTGCTGGAGATATCCCGGCGGATGGTCGAGCTCGGCCTCAATCGCGGCACTTCGGGCAATGCCTCGGTACGCGACGGTGAATCCTTCTTCATCACACCGTCCGCGCTGCCTGTATCTGTCATGACCCCCGAGAGCATGGTGTGCATGGACTTGTCTTGCAATGTGCTGCAAGGGGGCAAGCCGTCGACCGAATGGCGAATCCATCGCGACCTTTATGCGGCGCGTCCCGACATCGGTGCTGTGCTTCACGCGCACTCCACCTTTGCCACGACGCTCGCCTGCCTGCGACGAGACGTCCCGGCCGTTCACTACATGATTGCCTTGGCCGGCGGGGACAGCATCCGATGTGCGCCATACAGCGTGTTTGGGGAGCAGGCCTTGTCCAACGATGCGCTTGAGGCCTTGCGCGACCGCAAGGCCTGCCTGCTTGCCAATCACGGCATGATTGCGCTCGGCCATGGTCTGGACGATGCGCTTGCCGTCGCGATTGAAGTTGAATCGATCTGTGAGATCTACTGGCGGACGCTGCAGATCGGCGAACCGCACATCTTGACTTCGCAACAGATGAGCGAGGTCAGGCGCAAGTTTGCCGATTACCAGAAGCGCAACCCGGGAAAATGGGCAACCTCTGCCTCGTCGTCTATCGTGAAAGCCGGTAAATAGGTTCCCAGGTGCACGCTCTCCGTGGATTCGGGAGTGAACGGCAATGAAGATCCCGCCTGAGGCGGTCGAGACCTTGCGCTGGCATGACGGGCGCCTGGAATTGATCGACCAACGCATCCTGCCGGAAAGGCTCGAATATCTTGCTTGTCGCTCGGCGCTTGAAACGGCGGAAAGTATTCGCGCCATGGTCGTGCGCGGTGCGCCGGCAATTGGCTGCGCCGCGGCGTACGGCGTCGCGCTCGAGGCTTTGCGGCTGAGGGAAGAGCCGCCGACTGAGTTCGCTGCCGACATGAACAAGGCGATCGCCGCGCTGTCCGCGAGCCGTCCCACTGCGGTTAATCTCTTCTGGGCCCTGAAGCGCATGCGCGCAGTCTGGGATAAAATCAAAGATTGGCCGTGCGGTGAAATTGCCGATCGTCTGCTGGCCGAAGCTCACGAGATTGCCGCCGAGGACGTACGGATCAACCGCGCGATTGGTGCCAATGGCGCGACGCTGCTCTTAGACGGCGCCCGTGTACTCACCCACTGCAACGCCGGGGCATTGGCAACGGCCGGACACGGTACGGCACTGGGCGTATTCCGTTCGGCCGTCGAAGCCGGCAAGCGCATTTCGGTCATCGCAGACGAAACGCGACCCTTCCTGCAGGGTGCACGGTTGACCGCCTGGGAGATGGTACGGGAGGGCATTCCGGTCACACTCATCACTGACAGCATGTCCGGCTTCTTGATGAGCCGAGGTGAGATCGATGCTGTCTTCGTTGGCGCCGATCGGGTCGCCGCTAATGGCGACGTCGCGAACAAGATCGGCACCTACATGGTCGCCGTGCTCGCTCGGCGTCACAACATTCCTTTCTATGTGGCCTGCCCGCTGTCGACCATCGATATGAGCATTCCACTCGGAAGTGACATAACGATCGAAGAACGTGCCTCGGACGAGGTCATTGGTTTTCGTGACTACCAATGGGCGGCGACTGGGACAAACGTGCGAAATCCTGCCTTTGACGTGACGCCCGCCGAACTGGTGTCCGGATTGATTACGGAAAAGTGCGTCGTCTTTGAGCCGAGCCGGGAAAAGCTGCAGAAGCTGTTTGAAGAGGGTCAATCGCCAAGGAATCCCGCGCTCTCGTAGGGAGCTTCAGACCTCGCGGGCCTGATCTATAACCGGACGTGTCCCGGCGAATTCGACCCAAACCGGTTGTCCGGTTTCGTCCGCTTTGTGGCTGCGACGAAATTGCCGGCGACCTCGGTCCGCTAGGACGAAAGATGAAGCGCGATCAAGGGAACGAGATTCAGCAGAATTATGCCAATCTTGTAGAAGGCGATGCCCGCGAAGTTTATTGCATCGAAGTGTTCGACCGCGACCTTGAACCAGCGCGTGTTCAACCGGTAAAACCAATCGTGGGCGCAGGCGATGATCGCCACCCAGCATATCAATATCAGATAATTGATGGCAACGCACCACAACAGAACATCCTTGATCGTGTTCATGGGCATGGCAAATCCTCGACGAAAAGGTATGCGGAGCCACAATGACGAGCCAGGACAAAGCCTGGATTGCGTCGGGCATTGCCGCAAGGGGCGGAACTGCGGACATCAACGCGGCGGCTCGTGAGTGGAATCATTCCTTCGCACCCGACCCTGAGCGGGCATTGTGGCTTCCCGAAACCGGGCGCTCAAATCGCACAAGGCTGACATGGCGAGTGTCGGT
>Ga0209415_10017310_pt1 | contig 11482 bp, 7 predicted proteins | sample PeaSoiSIISIP2007_FD_187696 | JGI IMG/M metagenome (GOLD analysis project Ga0209415, IMG submission 187696) | Peat soil microbial communities from Weissenstadt, Germany - SII-SIP-2007 (SPAdes) (version 2) | ecosystem: Environmental > Terrestrial > Soil > Wetlands > Peat | place: Germany... | reverse complement strand
CGAGTTGGAATTGAAGCGCACCAGAAATTTGCTGGTCTTCTCATCGAGCGAACCCGCGTAGATGCCGGCGTGCTGCGGCAGTAGCACCGTAAACAGAAAATGCCTTCCATCGGGCAGGAACTGCGGCCAGCGTTGCGCGCCTTGCGCCGCACCGGCCCCTAGCGTTGTCAGCGGCGCGGCGGTCCCACCGCGGGAGGGAACCTGGAGCAATCCTCCATTGCCCGTCGAGAAGACGATCATGCCGTCCGGCGCCCAGGCGCCGCCGCGCGGATCGAGCAGCCCTTCGCTCACCACCGTTTGCGCGGACCCGCCCGCGGCAGCGATTTTCCGCAGACGGCCTTCGGCAAAGAACCCAACCCACCGGCTGTCGGGCGACCAGAAGGGGTTTTGCGCGTCCTCGGTTCCGGGCAACGGCCGCACTGCCACGTCATCCATCGGGCGCAGCCAAAGCGAAGGCCGGGACGCCCCCGCGGCAGCCGCGTAGACCAGAGCCCGGCCATCGGGAGATAGCGCAAACTGGGGTGCCGGCACAGTGCCCGGACCCGAGAACACAGCATCTTCGGGAGGATAGAGCGTGAAGCGGACCTGCTCCATCGGCACGGGCGCGCGCTGGTGGATGCCGGCAAGAAACAACAAACCGCCGAGCAGCGCGACGCCCAGAATCCACACTGCCCGCTCGCGCCAAACGCTGCGCGAACGCCCCGCCGCGGCCGTGGCCAGGTTGAGACTTTCGGCGATCCACTGCAGCTCATCCTTCAGGTCGTCGGCAGACTGCCAGCGGCGCTCCGGCAATTTCGCCAGGCACTTGGCCACCACGCGATCGAGCGAACGCGGCACTAACGGTTCAAGGTTCGATACCGGCGGCGGATCGCGTTCCATAATCGCCGCGATCAGGCTGGCCTGGCTGGCGCCGGTGAACGCCGGCTTGCCCGTCAGCATTTCGTGGAGCACCGAGCCGAACGCGAAGATGTCGCTACGCGCGTCCGCTTCCTTGCCCTCCAATTGCTCGGGCGACATGAAATGCAGCGTGCCCAGAATGCTGTTGTCCTTGGTGAGCTCAAGGGTCTGGGTTTCGGCCGTGGGCGCCAGGGTGCGGGTCATCTTCGCCAGTCCGAAATCCAACAGCTTGATCCCGGCCTGCGTGACCAGAATGTTAGCCGGTTTCAGATCGCGATGGACCACGCCCGCCCGATGCGCCGCGCCCAGCGCGTCACAAATCTGGACCGCATACTGCAGGGCTCGATCGAGCGGCAAGGGGCCGGTGAGCGTCTGGCCATCGATGTACTCCATCACGATGTAGTTCGGGCCGACGTCGTAGACCTGACAGATATGGGGGTGATTGAGAGCCGCGATGGTGCGGGCTTCGCGCGCCATGCGATCGCTGAAGTGTTCGCTCGATACCTTAACGGCGACGATCCGGCCGAGCCGGGTGTCGCGGGCCTTCCACACCTCACCCATGCCGCCCGCACCGATGCGGGCGACAATCTCATAGGGCCCCAGACGGGTCCCTGCCACTATGGACATGAACCCGTCAATTATAGCGCCCGACGTCGGGCGAGCTAGGGTAACCGGATCGGTTCTCCGATCTGTGCCGAACCCGTCACGCCGACCGTAATGGTCAGGATGTATCCGGCCACGGTGAGCGTGCCACTCTCCGTCTTGCCGGTGGTGTTGCGGGCAATCGCAAACGTTACGGTGCCGTTTCCGTTTCCGGATGCTCCCGATTTGACGCTTATCCAGGAGGCGTTGCTGACCGCCGTCCAGGTGCAGCCGGAAGCGGTGGTGACCGCGACCGAATCGGTATAACCGGTGGCAGTCGCGCTGACCGAGCCCAGGGTGATCTGGTACTTGCAAGCGGCCCCGGCTTGATTCACGGTGAATGTCAGGCCGGCGATGGTGAGCGTACCGGTTCGCGCCGCGGTCGAGGAATTCGCAGCCACCGTGTAGGTGAGGTTCTGGCTTCCCGTGCCGGAGGCAGCACTGGTGATGACGATCCAACTGGCATTGCTCACGGCTTTCCAGGTTGCGGTTTTGGACGGTGCGACAATGGCCACCGTGCCGCTCCCCCCGGCCGCCGTCGCGCTGGCTGACGCGGAGCCAAGCGCGAAGGTGGTTGCAGGGGCGCCTGCCTGAGTCACCGGGAACATCAGGCCGGCGATGGTGAGTGAACCGGAACGCACGGATGAGGCAGTATTGGCGGTCATGGAATAGCCGATCTTTCCATTGCCACTCCCCGACGCGCCACCGGTCACCGTGATCCAGTTAACGTTGCTGACAGCAGTCCACGAGCAGCCCGCGGTGGCAGTCAGAGCGACCGAATCGCTCACTGCGGTAGCAGACTCACTGGCGGCCGTGGGATTCAGCGAATAGGCACAACTCGACACTACCGTCACAGCCAGGGGGGCGGTCTTGCTGATGCCGCCGCCGCTGGCGCTGATGACCAGATTGTACGTACCCACGGCCATCTTCGCGCCGGCGGTGAGGGTCAGGGTGCTGGTTCCCGATCCGGGCGAAGCCAGGCTGGCCGGAGCGAAGGCCGCAGTAAGTCCGGTGGGCAGAGTGCCCGCCGAGAGCGTAATCGCGGACTTAAAGCCACCGCTCACGCTGACCGTCCATGTGCTGCTGGCATTGGTCCCCTGGGTTACGGATGCCGTTGCCGATGCCGCGCTCAATTGGAACGACGGAATCGGCGTGGCGCCGCCACCCCAGGCATTCACCAGCTGGTTGGCATCCACCGACCCGAGCCCGGTCACCGGGTCATATCCGGCCCCGGCGCTGTAGCCCGTTACCCCATTGACTGAATTGTTGCCGGACGTAATATCGTGGAACACCGCCGCGCCGCCGGACGACTGCCGCGACGCGAGCGTATACAGCGCGGAGTTTACATTTCCCTGCCGTGCGCCTTGCCGCTCGATCACCAGCGCCGTCAAACCGGCGAACGACGGCGTGGAGGCCGATGTTCCCGACACCGCATAGTACCCGCCACCCAGGCTGACCAGATAAGCATCGTGCCCGGCGGCGGTGAGCGCCACGTCCGGCACATCGCGGCGGCCATCTGCTGGCACGCCCGTTCCGATTTGCCAGGAGGGTTTGGTGTATATGATGCTGGCACCGCCGCCCGTGGACCACAGGCCCGAGCCTGCGCTGCCGCTCTCGTTCCATGCCGCTTCCGGAATGTAAGTGAGCGCCGAGCCCAGCGTGCTGGCATTGCTCGCGGATGACCAGTAGAGCGCCGGGTTGGTGGTGTCGGTGAACTCGGTGCCTCCCACGCAGGTGCTGTAAGGCGACGAGCACAGGGCGTTCACTCCGCGTCCCGCCGTAGCGGTGGTAGCGGAGGCACTGTCGCAGCCCGCCGCGCCGCTATCGCCAGACGCCGCAAAGACGCTCATGCCTTGGGCCGCGGCCTGCTGCCAGAGCGCATTCCAGAATTGGTTACCCGAAGTTCCGTTAGCCGCTTCACAACTGCCGAAGCTCAGACTGACTACCGGCGCCACGTTTTGGTTGACGATGTACTGCGCCGACAAAGCTACGCCGTCGGAGGAAGCCGTCGATGCCGAAACCACCAGCTGTATTGCGGCATTTTTGGCTACCGCGCCCGACCACTCCACATCCAATTCCGCTTCCATCTGTTCGTTTTGCGAAACGATGCCCGGATCGGGACCGTTGAGAACCACGGTGGGATTATTGGCCGGTAAACCCATCTTGTTGCGGAAGCTCTGCACATCCGACATCTGGATGTTGGTGCGTCCCACCACGGCGATGGACTGGCCCGTGCCGTCGGTCGAACTGCCATAGAGCGGACCCAGGTTGTAAATGGTCGCGAAATCGGCCGGCGCCAGGTAGTGCGAACTCCCGGAGCTGTATTCCGGCGTGACGTCGGTCGCCGGAATGGCCACATGCAGAGGCTTGGATCGAAAATCGTGCAACGAAACCACGCCGCCCACTACGGCCGCCAGCGCGCGCGGAATCTGCGGATCGGTGGCGTTGGCATGATGCAGTTCGCCGTTCACCCGGTAGAGGCGAATCTCCGTGCGGAACGCTGCGTTCGCCTGCGCCACGGTTCCGCTGAAGATCACCATGCTGCGGCCCTCGGAAACCGGCTCGACCGCGAAGCCACTCGCTGCCAGCCAGCTCACTACCTGGTTCAAATCGTGATCGGAGACGCCGAACGTCCGGCCGAAGCTCTCCGGCGTGAGCCACTGGTGGTAGAGCGGCGATTGCGGATCCTGTTGCGCCTCGAGCAGTGCATCGAGCGCCTGCTGCTGGTCGGCAGCCGGGCGCAGCACTAGCATCATACGCTCCATGCGGGTATCGAGCGCCGCCCGGCCGGCATCGTATTCCGGCCTCGCCAGCGGATGCCGGTTGCCGGGGAGAGTCACCCGCAAGCGATCCGTGACCGGCGCCGTGATCCGGTCCATGGGCTGTACCCGGCTAAGATCCAAAGGAGCCTGAGCGGCCAGTGACAGGTCGAACAGGCAGGTTGTGGAGAGGATTCCAACCACGAAGGCGGTCCGAGAGCTTTCTCGCATTCGCTGTGGCTCATCGTCCCGCTCTAAAACAGCTTTAAAGGAATTGTCACCTAGGACGAATGGGCTGGAATTTTCCGGATGGTCTAAGCTATCGCAGCGCCGTCGCTCTACGGGTTCGCCTTACTCCTATTGGTCACAACCTGATTCCATGGATTGCCACGGATTAAGGGTTCCACGTATTATGTGAATATGAACGTAACGTTGTCGCTCGAAGACGATCTGGTAAAAAGAGTTCGAAAAATAGCGGTAGACCGGGATACTACTCTTACGGCTATGATTCGTGATTATCTGGAAACTGTAGCTAAAGAAGAAGCCGCCACCGGCAGGAAACGTCGCGAGAGGGAAGCCCTCGAACGGACATTTGAACGGTTCCAGTTCAAAGTGGGCAAGCACAATTGGAAGCGGGCAGATCTTTATGCCCGGTGATTTTCTCGATACCTATGTGCTGGTATACGCTTACGATCCGACCGACCGGCGCAAGCAGAAAGCCGCGCAAGGATTCTTGAAGAAGGCGCTGGGAGGAGAGATGACGATTTCAGGGCAGGTGCTGGCCGAGTTCGCGGCGACTCTTTTTCATAAGCTCTCGCCGCCCGCGTCTCCGGAAAGTGTGAAGGCTGTGCTGGACGCACTGGGCCCGATCCGGCTGCTCCCGACTGACGGGGAAATGGTGCGCCGCGCGGTGGAGGCTCGGGCTTCGTACGGCCTGCACTTCTACGACGCACTGATCATAGCTGCCGCGGAGCGCGCCGGTTGCGTCCGAATCTGGTCTGAGGAGTTCAATGCCGGGCAGGACTATTTCGGTGTCAAGGTCGAGAATCCGTTCGTCTGACGGCTCGCCCCCATGCCGGCCCGTAAACAGCGCTATACTACTCCATTGCAGTTACATAGGTGAGGCTTCCCATGAGCGCGGCAGAGCTGATTACCCCTCACGTGGCCGGAATTGCCGGCGAGCAGGCAGCAGTCGCTCATCGCTGCCTTTATTACATGTCCTTGATGCGCGAGGTCGAGGACCGCATTGAGCGCAAACTATACCGGCAAGGCAAGATCATCGGCGGCGTGTATGTGGGCCGCGGCCAGGAAGCCATTCCGGTGGGCACATCTCTTTTGGCCGAACCCGACGACGTGCTGCTGCCTTCGCATCGCGACATGGCTGTCTTCTTCGTGCGCGGCGTTCCTGCGGCCCGCATCTTCGCCCAATACATGGGCCGGGTCGGCGGGCTGACGCGCGGCCGCGATGGCAATATGCACATGGGCGATATGAAACTGCGCATCGTCTCCATCGTCAGCGCCATGGCTGCCTGTGTGCCCGTAGCTGCAGGGGCGGCGCTGGCGTTGAAGTATCAGGGCACCCGCGGCGTCGCATTCTGTTATTTCGGCGATGGCGCCACCAGCCGCGGCGATTGGCATGAAGGCCTCAATCTGGCCTCCGTGCAAAAGCTCCCCGTGGTCTTCATCTGCAACAACAATCAGTACGCCTACTCCACGCCGGTGAGCAAGCAGATGGCCTGCCGCGACGTGGCCGATCGCGGTCCAGGCTATGGCATTCCCGCCGAAGTTGTGGATGGTAACGATGTGCTGGCAGTCTACGAAGCCGGCCGCCGCGCGGTAGCCCACGCCCGCGCCGGAGAAGGCCCCTATCTTCTCGAGTGCAAGACGTTCCGCATGACGGGCCACTCCGCCCACGATGCCGCCGACTACGTTCCCAAGGACCTTTGGGACCAATGGGCCAAGCTCGACCCCATCGCCCGCCTGGAAACCCGAATGATTGAGAACGGCTGGACCACCCAGGCGGAATGCGAAGCGGCGCGTGCGCGCATTCTGCGCGAAGTGGACGAAGCCGTGGCTTGGGCCGAGAACAGCCCCTACCCGGACCCCGCCACGCTGCTCGACGACGTCTACGAACAGTAGCCCCATGCCCACCACCTACCTGGAAGCAATCCGCGAAGGACTGTGGGAAGAGATGGAGCGCGATCCGAATGTCTTTCTGATCGGCGAAGATATCGGCATCTACGGCGGCGCGTTTAAAGTGACCGCTGGGTTTCTCGAAAAGTTCGGCGAGCGCCGTGTGGTGGATACGCCTATCTCCGAGTCCGCCATTGTGGGCGCATCCATCGGCGCGGGCTTGATGGGCCTCCGGCCGGTTGCCGAGATGCAGTTTTCCGATTTCATCAGCTGCGGGTTCGACCAGATTGTCAATTTCGCCGCCAAGTGCCGGTACCGCTGGAACGCGGCGGTCCCCATCGTGGTGCGCGCGCCCTCGGGCGGCGGCATTCATGGCGGCCCCTTTCATTCGCAGAATCCGGAAATGTGGTTCGTGCGCACGCCCGGCCTGAAGGTGGTGGCGCCGGCCACCGCTTACGATGCCAAGGGCCTTATCAAGTCCGCCATCCGCGACAACGACCCGGTGCTCTTCTTCGAGCACAAAGGTCTATACCGCCGCATCAAAGAGGACCTGCCGTCCGAGGATTACACCGTCCCTCTGGGTAAAGCCAAAATCGTACGCGAGGGATCCAGCTTGAGCATCATTACGTACGGCGCTATGGTCTGGGTGGCGCTCGATGCCGCGGAACAATTGGCGGCCGAAGGCATCGATTGCGAGGTGCTCGACCTGCGCACGCTCGCGCCGCTCGACCGCGATGCGGTTTGCGAGACGGCGCGGAAAACTTCCAAGGTGCTGCTGCTGCACGAGGACACGCAAACCGGCGGCTTGGCCGGAGAACTGGCCGCGACCCTCACCGAGCGCGTGTGGGAATACCTGGACGGCCCCATCGTGCGCGTGACGGCGCCCGACACCCCGGTCCCCTTCAGTCCGCCTCTGGAAGAGGCCTTCCTGCCCAATGCGGAAAAGGTCGTCGCGAAGGCTCGCTGGCTACATCGCTATTGAGCTGCTGTTGCTTGGATCGCTGAGGGCGGCGGCGTATTTCGAGCACCGTGCGGGGACGGCAACCATCGGCCGGTCGAGTGCACTTGTGATCGAGGATCGCCACCGCCACCCCGCGGTCATCATTAATGTGGCCTTTTCGACGCCGCTCTCGGTTTCGGACCACATCGGTGCGCTGGCGGCGAAAACCTACGGGTTGGATCGGTCCGCCCTGATCATTCATTCGACGCGGGAAGGTGACCCGGCGCCGCAGGATACGGTTTCCGCCATTGGCGCCGCATTGTCGGCTCTCGAACCGGCAATTGTTTTTTATGGAAACGGGATGCTGGTGGTGTCGATCGCGCCGGGCTGCACTACGATTTTGAACGATGCCGTGATGCAGGGCTGCACGGGAACGGCTGGCGCCCCGGTGCACGGTTCCATCCGTTCGGCCTTCCGTGTGGTGGATCTGGCGCGCGGCCTGCAGGTGCGCGCCGCAGTGCCGCGGTACGCAACCGTTCAAGCCGTCGCGCTGGGCGAAGCAGTCGTCATTTTGTCAGCCCCTGTGAATTTCATCGAGCCGGGCCCCGGCCGGATCATGGCCGCGTTGCCGGCAATCGACTACGACCCCCGCGTTGCCGCCGCCCTCGTCAACGTTCTCGCGCGCGTGGGATGGAAGCGCTGAGACATCAGTGGCGCGGGGCCATGCCCTGCGAAAGGGCAGCGCATGGCGCTGCCCCACAATTGCGCCCAAGGGCCACGCCCTGCGGTGCCGGCGACAAGATCCGGAACGGACGTACCGTCGCCAGCTTTACGTAACGCCGGCGGTCTCGGCCGCCGGTGAGGCGCCCACTTGAATCGAAACGTTCACACTCCATGCGCAGGGCCATGCCCTGCGAACCTATACCGGTTTCCACCATCCAGGCAGATCGGCAACAGAATCCAACACCGCGTAAGGCCGCACCTCGCCATCCAGATCCGCTAGACGAAATTTTCCGGTCTTGACCAGCAAGCCCTTCAAGCCCGCTGCTTGCGCGCCGCCCACATCGGCGGTGATATCGTCACCGATCATGAGGGTGTCTTCCGCGGGGAGGCCCAATCGCTCTGCGGCACCCAAGAAGAATGCAGCGGCGGGCTTGCCAAACACCAGCGGCTTGCGCCCGGTGGCATGTTCCAGCGCTGCTACAAACGGCGCCACGTCCAGCGCCAGACCGTCGGAGGCCAACCAGTAGCGGGTCATGCCCAGCGCGATGAGCCTGGCTTCCGGGTTGTGGTGCAACAACCGAAAAGCCCGGTTGAGCGTTCGATAGTCCCACATCTCCTGCAGATCCCCGATCACCACGTAAGAGGCGCCGCGCTCGGCGTCATCCGGAAGAAGCGGCAGGCCGGCGAACTCCGCGCGTGTGGATGGCTTCAGAAAAAGCGCGATCCCTCCTCGCCCGTTGGCGCGCAACCACTGGGCCGCGACGGCAGCAGGTGTGAAAATCTCCGCCTCGGTTGCCAGAATGCCAAACGAGCCGAGCTTCTCCACCAGGGCGGCGCGCGACCGGGAACTGGTGTTGGTCACTAACAGGTGGGGAATCGCCTGCGCGCGCACCCACGCCAGGGCTTCCGCCGCTCCGGGGATCACGCGATTGTGGTTGTAAAGAACGCCGTCCAGGTCAAAGAGAATCCCGCGCATCATGGTGCTTCGGCGTATACGCGCCGGACCACATTGGCAACCGGCCCCATGGTCTGCCAATCCGGGTACTTGGTTTTGAACTCGGCCGTCACCATCTTCGCGGCTTCGTCCTCCGAGGTGCCTTGCCGCTTGAGCGCCAGCGCGCGCGTTTGCAAGTCCAGCAGGAACGCCCGCTCTTTCCCGATGAGCGACCCGTCGCCCAGCGCCCCGTGATCGGGCACCACGAAGCGCGGCTTCAGCGGTTCGAGCTGGTCCAGAATCGAAAGCCAGCCCTTCACCGTTGCGTCCGCATTAGGCATGTTGGGGACAATCTTGTTCTGCACGATATCGCCGGGAATCAGGGTGCTGTCGGGGTCAACGAAGATCAACTCGTCGCCCAGTGTGTGCGCGGCGCCCAGCCAGAACAGGCGCGCGGTGACACCGCCCAGATCGAGCTTCAGTTCACGGTCAAAAACCAGATCGGGCGTGCGCAGCTTCACGTCTTTCAGTTCTTGCTTAAACTGCGGCGAGAAGCCGCGGAACATTTGGAGGAATTCTTCTCCGTGCTTCTCCAATTCCTGCTGTTGCGCGGCGGGGCGGATGATCACCGTCCGGGCGGGAAATGCCTGCTCTCCGGCGGCATGCTCGGGATGGAAATGCGTAGTGGTTAGGTACAGGTTTGGACCTTTGGCAAGCTTCTCAGCCGCGCGCACCACGATGGCTCCATTGGGAACACCCATACCCGTATCCACCACAAGGGTCCCGCGGCTCCCCACGACGAAGGCGATGTTAGGAAAGCCAATGATGGCGTGGACATGGTCGGAGACGCGTACAACCGCGTTCTCCGGCACGCTCTGTGGGGCATTAGGGCCCTGGGCCAAGAGAAGGTTGGCTGAGCCCAGCAGGCAAAGCCATTTTACTGATCGCAACATTAGTTGTCTCCTTATGGCAACGCGAACGTGTAGATCGCGTTGTGACCGCGGCCGGGTTTGAACTCCGGAGTCGCGGCAGCAAAGTTGTTCTCGCCGAGCAGCCCTGGAACCGCCAGGTTGTCGCCAGTGATCACCGAGAGATATTGCTTCCCGTTGACCGCATAGGTGATGGTGCTTACCGAGATGGTTCCGCCGACAATCTGTTCCCAGAGAATCTTGCCGGTATCGGCATCGAAGGCGCGCAGCCGGCGATTCAGATCGCCCCAGAAGACCAGATCGCCCGCGGTAGCCAGCGCGGCCCCGGTGCTGTTGGCGTGCGAGCCGGTGCTCCAGCGTTGAATCTCGCCCGTGGCCATGTTCACTTTGGCCAGGCCGACGTAGTTGTTGGGATCGGACCCTTGGCGATGGCCGCCCACACGACGCTCGGGAGTGGCCGGACTGTCGGCCGTGGCAGGCTTCGCCGAGGTTTGATCGAGGCACACGTCGTAATAAGGCACGTAGAGCGAGTTCTTGCCCGGATGATACGCCGTGGGCCAATAGCTGCGCGTGTTGAAGAAGCAGATCAAGCGCCGCTGTCCCGGTTCGCCCACGATTAGGTCCTCATTGATGTGCGCGATCCCGGTCTTCACGTCGATGCCCGAGAGAATGAAGTTGGGGACCTCGAACGGAAACGGCGTGGCCCAGAGGAATTGCCCGGTGCCGCGGTCGATGGCCCACATGCCTCCACCTTCGCCGACGTTCACGGAGATGTCGCGCACTTGCCCTTTGGGGATGGCGGGGTTGATCCACTTGACGTACTTGGGGTCGGGACTCACGGGCGTGCGGATCAGAGTTCGCTCTTCGTTGATGTCTTCATCCCAATCGTCCCCCGGCAGATGCTGGTAATACCAGGCGAGCTTGCCGGTGGCAGGATCCAAAGCCACAGTCGAATTGCTGTACAGGTCCGCGGGCGCAGCGAGCGGAATCGCAAAAGCATTACCTCCATGGCGCGCCGCTCGCGTGTTCGGCGTGGGATTGGCGATGCCCCAATAGATCAACTTGCGCACGGGATCGTAGGAGCCCGGTAGTCCCCAGGTGGATGCGGTGCGCTTTTCCTCGGGAGCGCCCGCCCAGGAATCGCCCGCCGGGTCGTTGGCGGCCTGCGTGGTGTAGAAGCGCCACACTTCTTTTCCGGTGTGCGCGTCGTACGCCCCGATGTAGCAGTTGGCGCGCAGGCCGGCCGTGCAGGTGCCCCCGGCGAAAACCTTGCCATCTACTGCGATGACCCCGGAGGTATGGCCGCGCGCGTCGGCCTTGGTCTCCCAGCGAACCGCGCCCGTGCGCGCATCGAGAGCCACCACATAACTGTCGGGCGCGGCGAAGTAGATCATGTCGTCGAAGATGGCGAGAGTCTTGGATCGTCCGCTGGTTCCTATGCCGGCATTGGCGTACTTGCGCTTGTACTCCCAGATGAGGTCGCCGGTGGTGGCGTCGAGAGCTTCCACGTTCGAACCCGGCTCGG
>Ga0209415_10017309_pt1 | contig 11482 bp, 14 predicted proteins | sample PeaSoiSIISIP2007_FD_187696 | JGI IMG/M metagenome (GOLD analysis project Ga0209415, IMG submission 187696) | Peat soil microbial communities from Weissenstadt, Germany - SII-SIP-2007 (SPAdes) (version 2) | ecosystem: Environmental > Terrestrial > Soil > Wetlands > Peat | place: Germany... | reverse complement strand
CGCGGCGCGCGCCGAGGGTCTGGGCGTCGGCTGGGTAAGCATCGTCAGGAACGAGGCGCTGCGGTCGATCTTCGCCATCCCCAAGCCGATCGTCCCGGTCGCATACCTGTGTATCGGCTATGTCGAATCATTTCCATCGCGTCCGATGCTGGAGAAAGCCGGATGGGCCGAGCGGCTGTCGCCGCGCAAGCTGCTCCACTTCGATTCCTGGGACCGCGGGTCATCGGATCAGGACGCGTTGCCGCGGCTGGTCGAGGATCCCGAAATCTGGCGCGACATCTTTCCAAGCATCGAGGAAAAGTAGCAAGATTCCATAGCAAGGGTCGCAACGCAACGGGCAACCGCTATGGATAATCAATTTCTGGTCGATGCCGCCTGGCTTGAACGTAACGCCGCGCGCGACGATGTGGTTCTGATCGATACCCGGCCGCCCAAGGAGTTCTGGGCCGGGCATCTGGAGCGCGCGCGCCATCTCGATCCCTTCCCGTTCCACTATTACGACACCAGCCCCAAGGCGATCGGCGAATTCAACGCCCAGTCGGAATGGATCTTCTCGGCGCTGGGCATCACCGGCCGCGAGACCGTAGTGTTTTACGAGAATGACGCCGGGATGCGCGCGGCGCGGGGCGCGTGGATCCTCGAATACCTGGGCCATCCCGCAGTCAGGATCCTGGACGGCGGGCTTAAGGGGCTGACCGGCGCGCGGCTGACCCCGGACGCCGCCGCGATAACACCCTATCCATTCAAAGCGGTGGTGCGCCCGGAAATTCTGGCCACCTGCGAACGGGTGTGGGAACGGCTGGGGAATCCCGGCGTGCGCGTCTTCGACGTGCGCAGCGAGGCGGAATATTACGGCGAAAACGTGCGCGCGCGGCGCGGCGGAGCGATCCCGGGCGCAATCCTCCGCGACTGGGTGCTCAATCTCGGCGCCGATGGGCGATTCAAATCAGCGGCGGAACTCAAAGCCGCTTTTGCGCAACTGGGGTTTTCTCCCGATCTGGAGATCGTAACTTATTGTCAGGGTGGCTACCGCGCCGCACACGCATATTACGCGCTGCGGCTGGCAGGCTTTGACAAGGTCAGCAACTATCTCGGTTCGTGGGCCGAATGGGGCAATCGCGAAGAGCTGCCGATCGAAACGCCCAAGCGCCGCTGAACCCCGCCGCACGCCGCATGCCGCGTTCATCCAAGGGAGCAAATTCGCGCCCGCACGAGGCGACGCTCCTGCTGGGCGGTTTCGAGGCGTTTCACGGCGAACGGCGCAACCCGTCATTGGAAGTAATACGCGATCTGAACGACGAGCGCATCGCCGGTCTGCGGGTCAGGGCGTTGGAGCTGCCAGTGGTTTACGGCGCGGCGGCGCGCCGGATAGTGGACGCGATCGCGCGGATGCGGCCCGCGGCGGTGCTGGGACTGGGACAGGCGGGTGGGCGGCCGGTAATCACGCTGGAGCGGATCGCGATCAACCTGCTCGACGGGCCGGGCCGCGACAATGCCGGATGGCGCGCGACCGACAAGCCCCTGGTCGAGGGCGCTCCCGACGCGTACTTTGCGCGGCTGCCGCTGCGGGACATCCTGCGCGCTCTGGCGCGCCGGCGGATTCCCGCCACACTGTCGCTGAGCGCCGGCTCGTTTGTCTGCAACGCGGTGATGTACGCGGCGTTGCACGAGCTGCGCCGGCGCCCGGCAGTGCCCTGCGGTTTTATCCATCTCCCCTATGACACCCGGCAAGGCGTGCGCCATCTGAGAGAGCCGACCATGTCGCTCGACCTGATGGTCGACGCGGTCCGCATCGCGATCACCAGGATCGGCGAGAGTCTGAATGCCGCGCACCTGACGCACCTATAGGGCGCGGCGGCACGAGCACGTCAGCGCGGTAACTGTGGCAGTCAGGCTCAGGCCAGACCGTAGACCGGGACCACCGCGCCCGACGTGACCTGGTTTATCTCCGAGCACAGGAAGGACAGCGTCTTGGCGATGTCCTCGGGCTTCACCCAGCGCTCGTGCTTGGCATTGGGCATCGACTTGCGGTTGGCTTCGGTGTCGATCGTGCTGGGTGCGATCGCGTTGACCAGCACGCCGTCGTTGAGCACTTCCTCCGCCAGCGAATAGGTGAAGGTGGCAATCGCGCCCTTGGCGATTGCGTAGGCGGCGTAATCACCCGCGCCCATCAAGCCGCTGCGCGAGGCGACCGAGACGATCCGGCCGTACTTGTTCTTCTGCATGATCGGCACGACCGCCTTGCAGCACAGGAAGGTCGGCTTGAGGTTGAGGTCGAACATCGCCTGCCATTCTTCGACGGTGGTCTCCGAGATCGGCTTGCCGCCCCAGAAACCGCCGACCAGGTTGACCAGCGCGTCGACCCGGCCGAACTTCTTCACCGTGTCATCGACGAATTTGCCAAACTGGCCCGCGTTGCCGACGTCGACCTTGCTAACCAGCAGGTTGCCTTGCGCAAAACGGCCGCCCAGCCGCTGCTCCAGCATCGGCACTTCGGCGTCGATGATGTAGGGGATGGCGACCTTGGCGCCTTCGCTCAGGAAACGATCCGCAACAGCGCGGCCCAGCGCGCCCGTCCCACCGGTTATGATTGCGACTTTGTCTTGCAGTAGCGCCATGGCTGATACTCCTTGTGATCGCAGCCCTTATAGCGCGGTTCGAACGCTCCGGCCAAGCCGCCCAAACCCGTGCGCCGGCCCCCGCGCTTTGGCGCAAGGCCGTAGCGCCGGCCTCCGCGCCGGTTCTTTTCTTTCGCAGCGCAGCGCTGGCCGGATAAGCGGGGGGTTATCCTGGGTACGGTTTGCCGGAATTTGGGACGAAGGAAGGGAACCGGCACCCTTCGAGCTGCCTCCGGGCAGGCTCCGGCCCGGCGCTGCGGGCAGAGACTGGCGCTACGCGCGGCTGCGCTACCAGTCGTGAAACACGCGTACGATTGGGTCTTCCTGGCAGAATTGCTTCCAGGCCAGACGGTCGCGCGCGTATTGATACAGCGACATCGGACCATAGACGCCGCCGACGGCGCGGGTGGTCCCTTCACGAATCGCGCGCATCAGGTCGTCCGCCGTCCCACCCGGGAACAGTGTGCCCGTGCGCGCCACCGCGGACAGGAAATGTGAATCGCTTCCACCCACCTCGGGCCGCCTTAGATGACTCCGATTGACCCATCGGGTGAAATGATTGTTCAGCGCTTCGGTCGGGTTCGCGTTACAAACCTCCACCGCGTCCATGGCGCGGCCCACCACCGGATCGGCGATCAGGGCCTTAATACCCTTGAGTGCCTTGATGAGGGGAAAGTAGGCATACGGATGGGCCGCGATCGCGAGTCCACCCTGGTCGTGGATCGCGTCGATCGTCGCCGCGGCGCTCAGGCGCTTGGCGATATTTTTCCTGATATTGAGCGCGATGATGTGTCCGTCCGCCGAACTGATCTCGGCGCCGGGAATGATTTGCAGCTCCGCTTCGGCGTGAAGCGCCCGCTGGAATTCCAGCGCGGTCCAGGCGCCGGCAAGAGTGTCGTGATCGGTAATCGCGATTACCCTAAGGACCGGCTCCTTCATCTTGTGCTGAAGCAAAAGCACGGCATTGACCAGTGCCTGCGGCGACAACATCCCATCGCTCGCTGTCGTATGCATGTGGAGATCGGCAAGGCTGATCATACTCGTCCCCTTTGAGATGGTCCGCCGAAAGCGGCCGAATTCGTCACCTTACCGAAAGCAATAACGAGGCCATATGCGGGATGGCCTTTCGCGGGGGCTCAGGGATTAGCCAACCACGGCTGCGCAACAGCGATATCAAGGCTTTCGTGACGGGAAGATGAAATGAAACGGCCGCTAGATTTCGCGCCGGCCGCTCAGCGCGCTGGTCAGCGTGGCGGAGTCGCTATATTCCAGGTCGCCGCCGACCGGCAATCCGCGCGCCAGGCGGGTGACCTTGATTCCCAATGGTTTGATGAGCCGCGCCAGGTAGAGCGCGGTCGCTTCGCCCTCCACGGTGGCGTTGGTGGCGATCACCACTTCCGCGACCGGCGGCTCGCCGCTCAGGCGCTCGACCAGTTCCTTGATCCGGATATCATCCGGACCGATTCCGTCCAGCGGCGCCAGCGCGCCGTGCAGGACGTGATAGAGACCGTTGAAGCTGCGCGAGCGCTCCATCGCCATCAGATCGGCCGGTCCCTCGACCACGCAGATCAGCGCAGGGTCGCGCGCCGGATCGGAGCATAGATGGCATCGCGGGCTGTCGGCCAACCCCAGGCACGACGCGCACAAGACGATTCGCTCTTTCATTTCGAGCAGCGCCTCGGCCAGCGCGATTACGTCCTCGCGCGGACGCCCGAGCAAGTTGAAGGCCAGGCGCGCGGCGGTCTTCTCGCCGATTCCTGGCAGTCGCGCGAGTTCCCGCACCAGCCGCGTCATGGCCGGCGGCAAGCCCTGGCCGTGCCTGCTGCTGTCCGCCATCGCCGGGTCCTGTCCTTTTACTCGTTACTCGAAGCCGGGAAACTTCAAGCCGCCCATCGGCGCCAGCTTGCCCATTTCCGTGGCGACCAGGTTCTGCGCCTGGCGCAAACCCTCGTTGACGGCGACCGTAATCAGGTCTTCGAGCATTGCCTTGTCGTTGGAGGCCAGCAGCGCGGGGTCGATCTCGATCCGCCGCACCTGCATCGCGCCGTCCACCGTGACCCGCACCATCCCGCCGCCGGATTGTGCCTCCACGGTCTTGCTGGCGGCTTCTTCCTGGAGCTGTTTTAATTTTTCCTGCAGGGCCTGCGCCTGTTGCAGAAGCGTCGATAGATTGGGCTGCGACACGTAATGGCTCCTTGATACCACATAATGCTGATCCCGCCGCCGGCGGATCAACCCGGCCGCGCTATCCGGGTCCGTTGCGCCTGCCCGGCGGCCGGCGCACATCCACCAGCCGCCCTTCAAGCTCATCGAGAATTTTGCGCACGATCGGGTCCGCGTAGAGTTCCTTACGCGCCTCTTCGCGATCGATTGCCTCGCCGTTGGACGCGGCCGCTTGCGCCGGGGCGGCGCTCGCCTCGCGGGCGTCCTGCCGATCGATCGGGCGTGCCGGCGCCGGTTGAGCCGGCGCGGCGCTCACGGGTTTCGATGGGGCATCGGGCGCCGCAGGTTGCGCCGGGGAGCCCTCCGGAGCGGGCTGCGCAAGCTCGACCTTAAGCGGCCGCCCGTAATGCTCCGCAGCCAGCATGGAGATCGTGCTCTTGTTGTCGTTGAGATAGCGGACGTAGATGTCGTTGCGGGGAGTGACCCTCAGGATGTCGCCATCAAGCTCCAGCCCCGCGCCCAGTTCCATGAATCCGGCCAATGCGGCTTTCTTTTGCCGGATGTATTCTCTCAAATCCGGCAGATCGACCGCCGCGTTAGCGGAATCGGCCCGCGGCGCGGACCGTGCGGGTTCGGCGGGGATGGCTTGCCGCGGCGCGGCCTTGCGCAGCGGCGCGTCGGCTTTGACCTCGCCTTCGACCTTCAGCCGCCGCGCCGGGGCCGGGGAAGGCGCCGGCTCGACCGCGATTGACGCTCCACGCTGACCGCCTCCAATCGCACCGCCGCCGGAGGCCGGGGGCGCGCCGCCCAGCGCCTTGACGGCGCGGGCCAGTTCCTCGCCGTCAATCACCGGCGCCAGGGTGGCCATCCGCACCACCGCCATCTCCAGCAGCAGGTCGGCGTAGGGCGAGCGCAGCACTTCCTCCTGGGTCTGCGCCATCAGGCGGAACAGGCGCATCAGATCGCGCATCGAAGGCGCCTGCGCCAGCTTCCTTAAGGTGGCCGCCTCGTGGTCGGGCAGATCGGACAGCGGCGTGAAGGCCCCGAGTTGGGGCAACTTGGCGACCGCCAGGTTGCGCAGCACTTCGAGCAGATCGCGTCCGAGCCCCTGCAGGTTGGCGCCGCGGCTGTGCAGCTCGCGAACGATAGCCAGCGCCGCTGCCGCATCCTTGTTGAGAATCGCCTCGGCCAGCGCATAGACCCGCGAGCGGCTGGCGACGCCCAGAGAATCTGCGACCAAGCCTTCGGTCACCGGCCCGGAGGCGAGCGCGAACGCGGTCTCCAGCATCCGCTCGGCGTCGCGCATGCTGCCTTCGGCCTCGCGCGCCAGCATCGCCAGCGCGCCGTCCTCGGCCTCCACGCCTTCGCGGCGGGACAGGTCGCGCAGGCGCTCCAGGAGCACGGCGAACGGGATACGGCGGAAATCGTAGCGCTGCAGCCGCGACAGGATCGTTTCGGGAACCTTCTGCGGTTCAGTCGTGGCGAGGATGAACTTGATGTGCGCGGGCGGCTCTTCCAACGTCTTGAGCAGCGCGTTGAAGGCCTGGTCGGTGAGCTGATGGGCCTCGTCGATGATGTAGATCTTAAAGCGGTCGCGGGCCGGACGGTAGCTGAGGTTCTCGATAATGGTGCGGGCGTCGTCGATTTTGCGATAGGTGGCGCCGTCGATCTCGACCACGTCCAGGGCGCGGCCCTGGCGGATCTCAACGCAGGCGGCACATTCGCCACACGGCTCCGGGGTGGGGCCTTTTTCGCAGTTAAGGCATCGCGCCAGGATGCGGGCGGCGGTGGTCTTGCCCACGCCGCGGATGCCGGTGAACAGAAAGGCGTGCGCGATACGGCCGCTGGCCAGCGCCTGCGCCAGCGTGCGCGTCACGTACTCCTGGCCGACCAAATCGGAGAAGCGTTCGGGGCGCCATTTGCGCGCCAAAACCAGATGTGAGGACGTGTCGGCCATCCATGCAGCCCTTCAGGCGCACACATTATAAAAGATGCTGCCTGTTAAAACCGATGCTGCCCGCCGAATGATAGCTAGGCACCCCTGCGGCACAGGGAAGGGGTCGGTACCGTTGCTTCCTTCCGGACCTGGCGGGGTTCGCGACTTTCCCTTGCGCAGGACCCAGCTATCAGCGGCGGGCAGCAAGTCCGGAAGCCTTCCCACTGTATATCACCCGGCGAGAGTTGCAACCGCCTGCGATTTTTCGTTGCTCCACGGGCGTTTTTGCCCGCGAGCCGCACCCGCGCAACACCGATTCCGGCGTCGGAGACCCGGCTGGTCCATCCGCGTAAGCAGTTAAAGACGTCCCCTTCATAAGCAGTTTACGATGTCCGCTTTTGTCCCGCGCGCTCTTTTCGTGCTAGATGCGATTTCACACGGAGGCTCGGCAAGGCGATGTCTGATGCTCTTTTTTCATTGCAGGGGAAAATCGCGCTGATAACCGGCGCCAGCAAGGAGATGGGCCAGGGAGTCGCATACACCCTGGCCGAACACGGCGCCGACGTCGCGTTGACGGCCCGCACCGCCGCGCAACTCGACGAGCTTGCGGCGCGCATCCGCAAGCTTGGCCGCAAGGCATTGGCGATTCCCGCCGACCTCAGGAACATCGACGGCCTCGCCGCGATCGTGGAGCGCACGGTCGCGGAACTGGGCGGACTCGATATCCTGGTCAACCTGGCCGGGAGCAGCGAATTCGACGACTTCGGCTGGGCGCTAAACATGACGCAGGCGCAATGGGACAACATGGTGGACCTGAACCTGAAGGCTCCGATGTTTCTGTCCCAGGCGGCGGCGCGGGTGATGAAGGAGCGCGGCGGCGGCTGCGTCGTGAACATTTCCTCCGGCGTCGCCACCAGCCCCGCGCCGCGGATGAGCAACTACGGAGCGGCCAAGGCGGGATTGGAGAACCTGTCGAAAACGCTGTCCCAGGAATGGGCCCGGTTCGGGATCCGGGTCAACGTCGTGGTGCCCGGCGTGGTCGACGTCGAACATACCCGCAAGGGCACCTACAATACGCCCGAGCGCGAGGCGATGATGCGCAAGGCGATGCCGCTGGGGCGTTTCGGCGAGCCGCTCGACATCGCGGGCGCGGTGCTCTACATGGTGTCGCCGGCGGCGGCGTGGGTCACCGGCGCGATCCTGCACGTCGATGGCGGCACCACCAACACGCGCCCATTCGGGTAGTCGTCGGGAATAAAGGGAGTTCTCTTCGACCGGCTTAAGCGGGGTTGCTGGCCTGAGTCGAGGACTCCCGGCGCGTCTGTTCCGCCTTGCGGCGCATCTGTCTCCGCTCGATGGCGATCAATACCATCCCCACGGTGAACACGATACCGCCAAGAAGCGCCATCGTGATTGCGGGCATGTACTCTTGCATATCGATTAATCTCCCCTTTGCGGTCTTCTCCTTTCCATGATGATTCCCGCTGCCAACAAGCCGGCGCTTAGCCCAAGCGTCACCCAAACGTAGTCCCAGGTCAAGTTTGCCTTCTGCCCCAGCACGCGATCCAGCGGAATGAAAACTCCGGACAGAACCGCCGCTTCCCGCAGATATTCCCCAAGCATCTCGGCGATGGTCTTGTGCTCGAACATAACAGGATACCGCCCCCTCCCGGTCATAGGTTCATAGCGCGATCGGCGCGGACTTCGCTACAGGGTCACGGCTCTGGACAGCGTTTTTGAAAACCAGGTTACGCCCGGCCGCGCGGTTTCATCGCGGAATCCAGAAATTCAGACTGAAATGGCGCGAGTCAGACCTCAGGCATCGCGGGCGCGGTGCTCTACATGGTATCGCCGGCGGCGGCGTGGGTCACCGGCGCGATCCTGCACGTTGACGGCGGCACCACCAACACGCGCCCATTCGGGTAGAGGGCAAACAGAGTTTTTGCGTCTCGCTCAGGCGGTGTTTGCGCGAGTCGAGGACTCCTGGCGCGCCCTTTTCAGCTTCCGGCGTATTCTTATCCGCTCGATGGCCAGCGAGACCAGCACGGCGGCGAATACCACGGCGCCAACAAGCGCCATCGTGATCGCGGGCATGTACTCCTGCATCGTGCTTTCCATGCGATCCTGCGGCGTTATCCTCGGCTGCTACGCGGCCAAGGTGATTTCAGCCACGATCGAATTCCATGGAACAGTGAGGCGCCCATCCGCGCTGCGGCCCAGCAACCCGACGCGCTCCAACGCTCCGGCGTCGCGGTGAACGTTTTTATAGTCGCGCTTTGTCGCTCGCGCCAACGCCCTGACGCTTAACGGGCCGGTCTTGCTTAGTATTTTGAGGGCTTCGAGGCGCCGCGGCGTCAGTACCTTCAACATGGTCGCCAGGTCCCCGAAGTACAGGCGTTCAACGGGCTGCTGGGGTGGTTGCCCTTGCTCGGCGCGCCGCCAGGCCTCGACGAATTCGTGCGCCGATTCCCGCTCGCCCTTAATTGAGATTCCGATCCGTCGTTTCATCACGCTCCTCGCACCTGCCCGATGTCTCTGAGGAAATCATTGACCAGCGTGTCCACATCCTTGAACCCGTATGGCTCTTCACGGTCTCCGAAGTGCCGATGGTCACCCTTTCCAGTCTCGTTATCGTAGCGCACCATGCAACGCCCATCAGCCAAGCCGTAGTAGAGGCGGTATTTCAGTGCATGAGGCCGTTCCGGTATAGGATGGGGAAATCTCCACAAGACCATCTCCCGAATGGCCCCGTCCGCATAAACATATCTCGAGCGGAGCAGTAGCGTCGCCCTTTAGCCATATGGTATCAAAAGCCAGAGGTATCACCAACGGCGTCCGCGTCGCCAGCGTTTTTGAAAATCATGTTACGTCCGGCTCCGGGGTTTCATCACGATAGCCAAAAGCTCACACTGAAATGACGCGAGTCGGACCTCGTGCGGCATCGATAAAATGGCATCCAACGCGAATATCCTGACCCTCGGCTTGATCCAGATGACGTGCGCGGAGCAACCCCAGCACAACCTGGACAAGGCGCTGGCGCGTATCGAGGACGCCTCCGCGCGCGGCGCGCAGGTCGTCTGCCTGCAGGAGTTGTTTGCGTCGCGCTATCCCTGCCAGACCGAGGACATCGCGAATTTCGAGCTCGCCGAATCGATTCCCGGACCGAGCACCGATGCTTTGGGAAAGCTCGCCGCGGCGCGCAAAATCGTGATCGTGGCTTCGCTGTTCGAGCGCCGCGCCGCGGGCGTCTATCACAACACGGCGGTGGTCATCGACGCGTCAGGAGCCATCTGCGGGCGCTACCGCAAGATGCACATCCCCGACGATCCCCGCTTTTACGAAAAGTTCTATTTCACCCCCGGCGACCTGGGCTTCCAGTCGCATGCGACCGCCTACGGCCCGATGGGCGTGCTGGTGTGCTGGGATCAATGGTTCCCGGAGGCCGCGCGGCTGACCGCGATGAGCGGGGCGCAGGTCATCTTCTACCCCACTGCGATCGGTTGGGATCTGAACGAGGTGCCTGAAGTGCGCGCCCGCCAGCTTGCCGCCTGGGAGACGGTGCAGCGCGGCCACGCGATCGCCAACGGCGTGTTCGTCGCGGCGATCAACCGGGTCGGCGTCGAGGACGGCCTGGAGTTCTGGGGCAACTCCTTCGTCAGCGACCCGTTCGGTGAGGTAATCGCGCGGGCGAGCCGGTCGGCCGAAGAAACGCTGGTGGTGCAATGCGATCTGGACCAGGTCGAGCAGACGCGGCGCAACTGGCCGTTCCTGCGCGACCGCCGCATCGACGCCTACGGCGATTTGACCCGGCGCCTGCGCTCCGAATAGATGGCCGCGCCGATCCCCGACGCTATCCGCCGGCGGCTGGCCGGCTACCGGATGCCCGCCGAATGGGAGCCGCATCTGGCGACCTACCTGACCTGGCCGCACAACCTGGAGACCTGGCCCGGCAAGTTCGATCCCGTGCCCGCGCAGTTCGCCGCAGTTGTTGCGGGCCTGTCGCAGTTTGAATCGGTGCGGCTGTTGGTCAAGGACGCCGCCGCCGGGAATCAAGCGCGCGAGATGCTTGCGCAGGCGGGGATGCGTTTGGATCGCGTCGAGTTTCTGTCTCTCGCCACCAACGATTCCTGGATTCGCGACTACGGGCCGATCTTCGTGACCCGCGATAATGCCTCCGGCGCGCCTTCCCGGTCCGCGCTCGCACTGGATTGGAAGTTCAATTCGTGGGGCGAAAAGTACGGCGCCTATGATTTGGACGACGTAATTCCTCGCCATCTGGCCGCGCTTTACGGATTCGAATGCCTCGAAGTTCCGTTCGTGCTGGAGGGCGGCTCGATCGACGTCAACGGCGCCGGCTCGCTGCTCACCACCGAGTCTTGCCTGCTAAATCCCAACCGCAATCCGGGTTTGGGCAAGGCGGACATCGAAGAATACTTGCGGGTATTTTTCGGCGTCAGCAACATCCTGTGGCTGGGCGACGGAATCGCCGGTGACGATACCGACGGCCACGTCGACGACCTGGCGCGCTTCGTCAGCCCGGATACGATCGTGACCGTAACCGAAGCGGACCGCGCCGACGCCAACTACCAACCGCTGGCGGAAAACCTCAAACGGCTCCACGCGATGCGCGATCAGAACGGCAACCGGTTTCGAATCGAGACCCTGCCGATGCCGCCCGCGCTCTACCATGATGGCACGCGCCTGCCCGCGTCATACGCCAACTTCTATATCGCCAACGGCGCCGTGCTGATGCCGACTTTCGGCT
>Ga0209415_10017307_pt1 | contig 11482 bp, 9 predicted proteins | sample PeaSoiSIISIP2007_FD_187696 | JGI IMG/M metagenome (GOLD analysis project Ga0209415, IMG submission 187696) | Peat soil microbial communities from Weissenstadt, Germany - SII-SIP-2007 (SPAdes) (version 2) | ecosystem: Environmental > Terrestrial > Soil > Wetlands > Peat | place: Germany... | reverse complement strand
GTCGGCGTTGAGGTCGCTCCGGGCGCTAACGTCGATCCTGGTGCGGCACTCGATCCGGGCGCTACGGCTCCTCCGGGCACTGGGACGCTCGACGTGCTCGTGCACGCGGCAACGAGCAGCGCTAGGAAAAGAAAAGCCCCCGGGATTCTTATAGCCGGTTTGTTCATGACACCCAAGGTCACTATTTTAGAGGGGCTCACCAAGGCCTTGTTTTGTTGGTCGCGAGTCGGGTCGCTGTCGCCGCGAGCGCCTGCGAAGTCGCCACCAACCGCAAAATGCGAATACCCTTGGCTCGCCGATTTCGTTCGGCGGGACCGCGCAACTTGTTCACGGATGCGGCGGTTCGGTGAGCGGTCTGCGGCTGGGTTTTGTGAACAAGTGCCGACTTGTTCACGGATTTGTTCACGGCCGTAGTTCCAACTAGGTCCGAGAGGTGTCAAATTGGTCCGTAATCGGTACCTATCGACGCTTGGGCGAACGTGTCGAGACTTGTTAGAGTGATTTCAAGACCGCCGCCTTAAACCACTCGGCCATCTCTCCACGGCCGTACTACAAGGATTTCTCGTCCATCGCCTTCCGTCTAACAGGCCCGTGCTACCCGTTTGCTGCTAATGTTCGGAGAGAGGTCTCCCAACTAGAGCCGCGAGTTCTGCGCCTACTCCTGCAAGACTTGCTGAACGAACGAAATCGCCCATGCGAGTTGGGGGTATCGCTCCATGGGCCTGAAATAGTTGAAGGCCAAATGGAACTCCCTATGACGCGCGTGAGATAACGGCGCTACGAAAGATATTGGATCTAAAAGGAGTGTCTCGTCACCTCGGCTACCAACCTTTATCAGCATGAAAGAAAAGCGACCGCGACCGGAAGAGTTCATCCTCCGGTTCTGTCACGATATCGTCCGGCTCGACTCGCTGCACTTCGGACTCTGGGATAACGGTTGCGCGCGTACCATCGACGGGCTCAAAGTAGCACAGCAGAACTATAGCCGCTTCTTGATGGAGCGCATTCCGCCGGGCGTGAGAAGCGTCTTAGATGTAGGCTGTGGTACGGGCGAGCTGAGCGAGCGGCTGGCTAGCGCTGGGTACAACGTGACGGCGCTGAGCCCCGACAGCTACCTCGCCGACGTGGTGACCAAACGACTCGGCAGCAGCTCCGTCTTCGCCCTCTCGAAGTTCGAAGAATTCGAAACGTCGCAAAAATACGATCTGATCATCATGTCCGAGAGCTGCCAATACATGATCCACCGCCTGTTCTTCCCGAAGGCCCGCGATCTGTTGACGGACGGCGGCCACCTCTTGATCTCCGACTACTTTCGCAAAGCGGATACCGCTTACTACAAGACCGTCTGGACGGAATCGGAATTCTCGGAGAAGCTGATAAAGAGCAACTTTCAGATCGTCTGGTGCGACGATATCACTGACGAGACGCTTCCGACGCTCGACGTCGCCAAGAAATGCTATTCCGAAATCATCTTGCCGACGATTGAACTCGAGCGCGACCTGCTAATCCAAGCGGTCCCGGCCTTTATCGTTCGCGTCGTCCGCTTTTTCTTGCGCAAGCAGGAGGCGCTCGCCGCCGATTTTCTCTACAACACGCAATTCGAGCAATTCGATAGCTCACGCTTCAAAGAACATCTGTCTTATCGCGTCATGCTGCTAAGGAAATGCTGAGACGACTATCTATCGCCTTTCACGATGAGACTGCTTGCGTTGAGGGCACGATCAATCGCGTGGTACTTGAACGCCAAGTCGAGCTGCGGCTGTATGAGCGAGGGGTCCAGAGAGGTCGCGAACGGGGTGCGCGCCATCGAACGAATCGTTTGCAGATCGATCCTAGAAAATTGCGAGAGCAGCTCTGCCGATTGTTCGTGATGGGTGTTTGCCCAGCGCGCCGTTTCATAGATTACCTTGACGAACCGCTTCGCAACATCCGAATGCTCGGCATACCACTTGTTCGTCGTGAACCAGACCCCGATGAGGAATTGTGGGGCTATGACATCATACGGCTTTGCCAAGACACGAAGCTTCCCGCTTCGCACCGCCGCAGAGAGCCACGGTTCGGTGATGACCGCTGCATCAGCGAGGCCATTTTCGATTCCCGCGGCCATCTCGGTGTATGGAAGTGCGATGAAGTGAACCTTCGAGATGTCGACGTGACTGTGCTCGAGCCAGGCCAGCGTGCTCAGATCCGATTGGGCGCCCAATGCGGCGACCGCGATCGTCTTGCCCACAAAATCGGAGGGAGTGCGCAGGAGAGGGCGATTTGCAACGCACAGCGCTGTGACCGGGTCGGACGCCGAGTAGAGCCCGCCGCCCGCGATGAGGACCAGTGGCGTCCCGCGTGTGATCTCCCGCGCAAGAGCCGGAATGTTTGAGATGCCGATATCGATACTTCCGGCCGCAACCCCGGTAGCGATCGTCTCGCTGATACGAAACGGCTGCGTGATCTCGACCTTCAAACCGGCCTTCTTGAAGAACCCTAGTTGCTGCGCGTAGTAGCCTTCGGCGGTGGCGTCGCCCACGATGATCCCAAGCCGAATCACCGGCTGCGTTTGCGCGTGCGCCGGAATCGCGTACGGCAACGCAAAGAGCATCGCTACGATACATCCGACTAAGCGGCCCAGGACGGCGTAGTTAATGGCGCACTCCTAACGATATTGCGCGCGGACGATCCCCGGGGCCGATCCGCGAGCACTCCTACAATCTGGGCTTCCCCACTGCCGTTCAGGCTACAGGGCGATTCATCATAGAGTCCTTAGAAGATGCCGAGGATGCCGCGATTTCGGCCGCGCATGGCAGATTTTTTTAGCCTCTTCGCCCAATCCCCAGGGGTTCTCTGCCTACCGAATCGTTCACAACGCGGCAACCCTGCGGTATAATCGATGAGCGATGCTGAGCTCCGAGAATGTCAGTCGTGTTCGATACCTACAAACAGCATAGGACCCTGCTCGAAGCTGGGTTCTCCGACCCTCAGGCGCAGGCGATCACCAACGTCGCGATGGCCGTCATAGAGTCGGTCGCCACGAAGGCCGACTTGGCTCGCCTCGAAGCGAAGTTAGATGCCCGATTCGCGGGCATCGATGGGCGATTCACGGGCATCGACGGGCGATTCGCGGGCATCGATGGGCGATTCGAGGATATCGACAAGCGCTTTGACGACTTCAACAAGAGCTTGGATCGCATGAATGGCCTCATGATCGGGCAACTTAGTACCACGGTCGGCGGGATCGGCATCATCGTGGGCGCGATGTTCGTCATTATCGCTCCCCACGTTCGCTGAACGCCGAAGAGAATTACCGATTACCCGTCAGCGCGTCCTCGTCATCATCCTCAGTTGCATCGCACTTGCCGTGTTCATGCCGGCCGCGATGCTCGGTTGGCAGACACATGGCTCGTACGGCTTGCGGATCCTGCGTGCGGAAGGGCTCGTTCGCGACGTCGAGCCCGGCTCGCCGGCCGATAAAGCCGGGATCGTCCCCGGCGACCAGGTAGACATCGGGTCGCTTGCCCCCGGCAGTCATTTCGACCTGATGTATCCGCGCCCCGGCGACCAAGTGACGGCGAGGATACTGCACGGCGCCACCTCGAGGATCGTGACGCTCGACGCCGAGAAAAAGGACGTTCCGGATCTCCTGCGCTGGCTATACGTCGGCGAGTTTCTGACGACGGCTGCATTCATCATCGTCGGCGCGACCCTCGTCTTTTTGCGCCCCGTCCCGATGACGTGGTGGCTGTGGCTCTACTGCATCGGCATCGCGCCGGTCAACGAGTTGCTCGAGTTCTACTCGTTTCTCCCCGACGACGCGTTCACGGTCGCGTGGATGTTCGGACGCACGTTCCTCGGCGGGTTCAGCGTCTTTCCGCTCTTGCCGTTCGTGCTGCGCTTTCCCGGAGATCGCATCGGCGGCTGGCGCGCGCGCTTTCGCTTCCCCGTCATTGCGCTCGTCTTATGCATCTTCATCTATTTCATCGGGATCTCATGGTATGGGATGCGCTGGGGGCTGATCAACTACTCCGCGCTCAACGGCGTCCCGGCGCTCTTGATGTATGCGCTCGCCGCCTGGATCCTCATCGCGACGTACGTGCGCTCGCACGGAACCGACCGCCAGCGTTTGAAATGGGCGGTGAGCGGCATGCTCGTCGCCTTCGGGGCACAGGTTTTCGTGTACGTCCCGGGTCCCGTCCTCGTTGCTCCCACGGCCGATTTGGTCTCGATCGTCATGCCCATCAGCGTCGCCTACGCGGCGCTGCGGCACCGCTTGATCGATATCGAGTTCGTCGCCAACCGCGCGATCGTCTACGGATTCTTGACCGCGCTGTTGCTTGCGTTCGTCAGCCTGATCGACTGGTTGACGTCACGCTTGATCTCGGAATACCACCTCGCGCTCGCTTTCGAGGCCTTCGCAGCGATCGGAATGGGGTTCGCGCTCGATCGCTTGCACGGGGCACTCGAATCCGTTACCGATCGTCTGTTCTTCCGCAGCCGCCACATCGCCGAGCAGCAGCTCGAGCGCGTGGCCCGCTCGCTTTCGTTTGCCAACCGGTTGCCGAGCATCGAAGAAGCATTGGTCGACGAGCCGGCACGATGGCTTGAGCTGGCCTCGGCCGCGATCTTTCGCCACGATGCCGAGCGGCAATGTTTCGTGCGCGGCCGCAGCCTCGGATGGCAACCCGACGATTTGAAAGAGTTCCCCGACGACGCGCCCGTCGTGCGGTACATGCATGCAGACCGCGCGGCGCTGACGTCGCGAAGCGCAGCCTGGGAGATCGAAGGCTTGCCGGCAGGCGCAGCGGCGCCGGCGCTCTACGTCCCTATTTTCTGCCGGCATACGCTCTATGCGGTCGCAGTCTACGGCGCGCACGTGAACTCGACGCTGCCCGATCCCGGCGAAATCGCGCTGCTGGCGGCGCTGGCACCCGAAGCCGGCCTCGCATTCAATCAACTCGCGTACGAAGAACTCAGCAAGCAACTCGCCGAGAAGGTGTGAAGCCGGCTACCTCGCGTCGGAAGCGAGCAGCTCGCTTGCCGGGAACGACGATTTGAGCGCGCCGTACTTCGCCGCGGCATCGATCAGCGGTTGCACGATCTTGGGGGTCAAGCGTTCCGCGTAGACGACGCGCGGCATCGTCGGCTGGACCTTTTGCTTCGTGTACTTTTCGAGGATCAGCGCCGTTTGCGCGTGATTGCGGTTCGCCCAGCGGTACGTCTCCGCCATCGCCGATGCAAACGCGTGAATGATCTCGGGATGCGCCGCGGCGTACTCCTTCGTCGTGAAGTATCCGCCCAAGAGAAATTCGTTGGCGATCGCATTGTACGAATTCGCGAGGAGGCGCGCGTCGGGACCCTTCAGCGCGTTTTCCAGATCCGGTTCGGAGATCGTCGTGGCGTCGATGCGACCCTGCGCGAGCGCCGCCGCAGTCGCCGAGTCCGGGATTTCGACGAACTTGACCGTCTTCGAATCGCCGCCGTTTGAATCGATCCAGGCTCTGCTTCCGACGTATGCGGGGCTATTGATGTCGCGCAGGCCGATCGTCTTGCCATTGAGATCGGCGCCCGTCTTGATGGGCGAATTCTTCGCGACCAAGGTTGCGCTCGTCGGCGCCTTGCTCGAATAGAGCCCGGCCGGGGCGACCATGACGAAGGGCAGACCGCGCTCGTGCCCGGCTGCGATGACCGAGACACCGGTTTCACCGATGTCGAGCGCACCCGATGCGACGCTCGAACCCATCAGGCCGGAGGAATTCAAACTGACGATCTGAACGTTGAGGCCGGCCTTCTTGAAGAACCCCATGTCCAAAGCGTAGTAGGCCCCTGCACCAGAATCATTGAGCGTCGTTGCAACGCGGATCGTCGGCAAGGTTTGCGCACGACTTTGACCCGCAACCAGCAACAGAAGTCCGACGAAAGTTGCGGCGAGCGCTTGCGCGGGCTTCTTCATGGTAACGTTCCTACAGGTCGAGCGTGCTTTTTGCAAAGATCTCGTCGAGGGCGACGACGCGGTCCGTCAAGCCCTGCTCGTGCTGATACTGCGCGATCGTCTCGAGGACATGCCGTGACGAGCGGATCCCGTAGGGAAGCGGATCGTCGGCCAGCGCCTTCCTGGCTTCATCGTCGAGTAGCCCCGTCGCGAGATGCGGTTCGAGGATCGCGTTGCGCTTTTGCTGGATCGACGCTTTCGCGGCGACGAACGCGCTATAGAGGTTGAGCGCTATCCAGGGATATTTCTCGTGGATGGAGCGCCGGACGACGACGCAGTGATTGATCGGATAGATCCCCGTCTTGGCGTAGTACCGCCGCCCTTCGGCGGCCGGGTCGGGAAAAAGCGTCCGTACTTTCCCTTCGGCGGGTTTGGTCAGGGCACGGTCGACGAGATTCGGAGTGATGAAATAATTGAGCGACGCGTCGAGCTCGCCCGCCTGCAACATCCCGATGAGGTCTTTTTCAGGCGCCATGTACGAGAACCGCACGCCCACGGGCGGCTTGAAGCCGGTCGCGCCTCCGTGGCTGCGCTCGACCGTCCGCTCCATCGTCCAAATCAGATCGCGCGGATCGACGCCGAACTCATGCTGCAGGACGCCGCGCGACCAAACCGCAGCGGTCTGTTGATACTCCGCGACCCCGATGCGCTTACCGCGCAGGTCCGCCGGTTTCTCGATCCCCGAATCGGCGCGCACGACGGCACGCGTGTGAAAGAAATAGCGGGTCGTGAAAACGGGGATCGCGACCCACTCGTGCTCGCCCCGCGCCGTGGCGATCAAGATCGACGACATCGACATCTCCGAGACGTCGAAATCCCCAAACTTGAGCTGCCGCCAAAACATCTCCGACGGGTAGACGGTGCTGGCGAAGAGCTCGATCCCTTCGGGCTTAATCTGGCCGCCGATCAGCGGCCGCGTCCTTTCGTTGTCGCTGAACGCGGCGCTCAATTGAAGCGTCGACATCGCCGCCTACTTCGGAGCCAGCGGCGGATAGAACAGTTCCGCGGCGTTAAAGGCCGCGGGTAAGATCTTGTACTTCGCCGACGCGTCGATGATCGGTTGAATCACCTTCGGGTCCAGGACCGTGCCGTACACCGTGTGTTTCTCCTCCGCGATGAGTTCGGGTGGGATCTTCGTATACTTCGAGAGGATCGGAGGGAACGCGCTGTGGTTTTTGTTCGCCCATTCGGCGGTCTGCCGCATGACGACGGTAAAGCGCCGAGCCGTCTCGAGGTTCTTGTCGAGCCAATCTTTCGTCGCAACGGCTCCGGAAATCATCAGCGTTTTCGCAATCGAGTCGTACGGCTTGGCAAAAATCCTCGTGGTGTCTCTATTCGCGGTGATCTCGGGCTCGACGATGATTGCGGCGTCGATGCGCCCTGCGATCAGCGCCGGGGCCATCGTCGGCGTCGTCATCTCGATCCACTTGACGCTCGATGCGTCACCGCCGCTGTCATCCATCCATTTCATACACGAGATCTGAACCAAATCACGCAACGTGGAGAGGGCGACGGTCTTGCCGTTGAGGTCCTTGGCGGTCCGCAGCGGTGAGTTTTTCGCGACGATGAGCGCGGTCGTCGGCTGCGAGCTCGAGTAATAGCCCCCCGGAAAAAAGAGGTAGAGCGGCACCCCGTGGGCGTGCGCGTTCGACATTGCGCCGCTATTCGTGTATGCGATATCGAGGGAGCCGCCCAGCAGCGCCGCCAACGTCGCGCCGCCCCCACTCAAGGTGGTGATTTGCACGTCGAGCCCCGCTTTGTCGTAGAATCCGTTCTCCTTCGCGAAGTACGCCATCGCGTAGCTCTCGACGGGGGCGGTCCCGACGCGCACGGTGACTCGTTCTTGCGCCGAGACAGCGCGTGCTGCGAGCAGCGAGGCCGCCGAGCCCAGTACGAATTCGTATCTTCTTAACATCGCCGCGAACCTTTCACGCTCTTGCCATGATCTCCCACAGGCGGGGTGCCGTCGCCGGCATCTCGACGTCTTCGACGCCGAAGTCACGCAGCGCGTCGACGATCGCGTTGACGATCGCTCCGGGGGCGGGGACCGCCCCGCCTTCGCCGCCGCCCTTGATGCGCAGCGGATTCCCCTCGGTTGGATCTTCGACCAACTCGACGTCGAACATCGGGACGTCGGCAGCGCGCGGGACGGCATATTCCATGAACGAGCCGGAAGCGAGCGACCCGGTCTCGGGATCGAACACCATATGCTCGGAGAGCGCGTGACCGATCCCTTGGACGATCCCGCCGTGCACTTGTCCGTGCAGGATCAGCGGATTGATCGCTTGTCCGACGTCATCGACTTGCGTGTAGCGTACGATCGTGACCGCACCGGTTTGCGGCTCGATCTCGACCTCGCAGACTGCGCATCCCGTCGGAAACGCCGGGATGCGTCCGTTGAAGTCGACCGTCGCGGAGGGGTTGCCCGTCTTGCGCAACTCGTCGCACGCCCCAACCAGCAGCGTACCGACGATCCGCATCGAGCGATCGGAGTGCGTCCCTCCGCCGAACGCGCCGATCCGCGTATCTCCGCTCACGACCCTAACCGCTTCGAGCGGCACGTCCAGCAGATCGGCGACGACCTGCGCATAAACCGTTTCGTGACCTTGTCCGGACGACTGCGTCCCGACGACAACCTCGACCGTTCCCGCAGGCTCGAGGCGAACGGTCACGCGTTCGCGCGGCGCTCCGACGGGGGACTCGAGATAGTTCGCCAGCCCGATTCCGCGCAACCGGCCGGCGCGCGCGCTCTCGGCACGGCGCTGCGTAATACCATTCCAATCGGCGCGTGACGCCGCGCGTTCCATATTCCCCACGAAGTCGCCGGAGTCGTACGTCAATCCCATCACGCTCCGATACGGCAGCTGCTCTTTCGTGATCAGATTGCGACGTCTGATCTCCAGCCGATCGATCGACAGTCGCGCCGCGGCGATATCCAAAAGCCGCTCGATCGCGTGGACGGCCTCGGGCCGGCCGGCGCCGCGATACGGCGCGGTCGGCGTCGTGTTGGTCAGTGCGTACAGAACTCGGACGAAGGCGCTTGGGACGTCGTAGACCGTCGTCGCGATGCGCCACGCGTTTTGCAACGGCGCGAACGAGACCGGATACGCGCCCGCATTCCCGATGAACGTCGCGCGCAGGGCGAGGATTTTTCCCCGTTCGTCCAACGCAAGCGCGGCCCGCGCGACGATGTCGCGACCCTGAAAATCCGTCGCGAAGCCTTCGCTACGATCGCCGGTCCAGCGGACCGGCCGGCCGGCGCGACGCGCGGCCCACGCCACCAAGACCGCTTCGGGATGCAGGTTTGTGCGCGAACCAAAGCCGCCCCCGACGTCGGGACAGACGACTTCGACGTGCTCGGCTGCGACGCCGAGCGCGCCCGCGAGCAAGATCTTCTGCCGCCCGACGCCTTGGTTCCCGGCGATCACCGTGTAGGCGCGGCGTTCCGAATCGTAGAGACCGATCGCCGCACGCGGCTCCATGTGCGCCGAGAACAGACGCTGATTCGTGAACTCGTGCTCGACGACGTGCGCCGCCCGCGCAAACGCAGCCTCGGTCGCGCGCTCGTCGCCGAACGCCGCGTCCAGACAAACGTTGTCCTCGTCAGCGGCGGCTTCGAGCGCCGAAACGACCGCCTGTAGCGGCTCGTACTCGACTTCGACGAGCGCCGCCGCATCGCGTGCCGCTGCCGCGGTCTCGGCGACGACGAGAGCGATCGCCTCGCCGACGTGGCGCACGCGATCGACTGCGATCACTTGCTGCTCCATCTCGACGACGCGGCACGTCGCCGGATCGAAGCCGAGACGTGACGCATCGACGTTGTCCGCCGGATTCGAGGCCTGGCGGATCCCATGGTGTCCGTCGGCGGCGTAGTCGCGTCCGGTGAAGACCGCGACGACACCGGGCGCGGCAGTCGCCTCTCCGGTGTGAACCGCGACGATGCGCGCGTGCGCGTGGATCGAGCGCACGACCGCGGCGTGCGCGGCATTCGGGATGCGCACGTCGTCGGTGTACTCGCCTTGGCCGCGGATCAAACGACGGTCCTCGACGCGCGGGACCGGCGCTCCGATATATCGCCGCTTGGGCATTACTCGATCAGCATCAATGTGCTGACGCCGCATTTCGACGCCATGGCAGGAGCACCAAGTCGGCCGCTTCCTCGGCGTCATTGAGGAGCGTCTTACGCGACATGCCCATCTGTGCACGCATCGTCAGACCGCGGGCAAGGTCGAGGACCTGGTTCGCGCGTGCGGCGACCGGAAAGTCAGATGGGATTTCGCCCGCGCTGATCCCGCATTGGAAACGACGTTCTACTAGGGCCACGGCGGCAGCGGCAGCGTTCTGTAGGAACTCCCGGACCTCAGCGTCGTTCACAAGCGGCGCGACGCACATGAGAAGACACCCCGAGGCGCTTCCTTCCTCGGTCGCACTTGCGACGGCGTACCTCAGAAAGCTTGCGAGCGAGTCGCGCAGAGCCTGCGGCGAGAGAAGTGCCTTCGCGGCGAGAGCGCCCTTCCTCTCGGCGTACGCGTGGAGGACACGCAAGAATATCCTCCGCTTGGACCCAAAAACTGAATAGAGGCTCGGCCGCCCGACTCCCATCCCTGCGACGAGATCGTCGATCGTCACTCCGTCGTAGCCTTTCATCCAGAACACCTGGATCGCTTTTTCCAGCGCGGCGCTCTCGTTGAAGCTACGCGGTCGTCCACGCGGCCTGGCGGCATTTTGAATCATTTAGTTCGAAATTCCTTGACCTTGGCCATCTGATCCATTATTGTACGGAAAGGTTCGAAATTGGCAAGTCGATGCTGGCCTCGTGGGGGCCTCACGACTCGACCTTCCCCCTCACTAATGGAGGCGCCCATGGAACATTCGATCGCGCTCGTCACCGGCACCACCTCCGGGCTCGGTTATGCGGCAGCCAGCATGCTCGCCATCAAGGGCTACCGCCAGATCATCGTCACCGGGCGCAGCCTGGCCCGGGTCCAAGAAACGGCCGCTCAACTCGCCGCTGAGACCAAGACACAGGTTTTCACGCCGCTGGAGCTGGATCTGGACAAGCCAACCAGCGTTCAATCCGCCCTTGCCGAGCTGGTCAAGCGGGGTCAGCCGATCGATTTCCTACTGCTCAATGCAGGGATGGTCGGAGGTAAGAAGCGCGTGATCACTGCGGCGGGTGTCGAGGAGGATCAGGCCCCCCTCATCGGCCATCATCAACTGACCGTCGGGTTGCTCGGCGCCGGCCTGCTGAGCCCTGGCGCGCGGATCGTCATTGCCGGCTCGGAAGCTGCCCGTGGGGACGTCCCTCTGTTCAGCTACACCGACGTGGCGGCCTTCGCGGCCAAATACCACCGGGGTGACCGAACCGCCGCGATTGAAGCCCTGATTCGCAGCGGGCCGAACGTGAGGTACGTGCCCAACAATGCGCATGCCGACGCGAAGCTCATTATCGCTTGGTGGGTCGCGGCGCTGGCGCGCCGGCTACCCTCCGGCATGGCCGTGTAC
>Ga0209415_10017306_pt1 | contig 11483 bp, 9 predicted proteins | sample PeaSoiSIISIP2007_FD_187696 | JGI IMG/M metagenome (GOLD analysis project Ga0209415, IMG submission 187696) | Peat soil microbial communities from Weissenstadt, Germany - SII-SIP-2007 (SPAdes) (version 2) | ecosystem: Environmental > Terrestrial > Soil > Wetlands > Peat | place: Germany... | reverse complement strand
GGCTGCCGTGGCAGTGATGTTCTGCCTATGGGTCCTGATGAGCGCACTTGGGGTCTCGCCCGGGCTTCATCATCTCCTGCACAAGGACGCCCTGGACCCCGGCCACAACTGTCTAGTCACTCAATTCCAGAACCACTCGGTGCTCTCGGGTTTTGTCTCTGCGCTCGCGCCGGCGATGCCCGAGGTCTCCAGGGTGCTGGTCAGCCGTGGCAGTTTTCAGTTTCATCCTTCCTACGATTACCGGCTGTCCCCCAGCCGCGCCCCACCGGCCGTTTAATTCTCTCGTTCCGCGCTATCCCTGAGAGGTTTCCAGCCCCGGGACAGCGCGCTCCCTTGGTCTGCTCTGCCTGGCGCCAACCCCTTCTGCGGGCCTTTACCCAGGCTGCTAATGGAATCAAATGGTTTTAGTCAACGAGAACTCCGAATTTCAAACGTCCGTATTATCAGTTTTTGTATGAAGGCTCAGTCTTGTCCAAATGGAAAGCGCTCGACCGACGGTCGAGGCAACGCCCGAAATAGGCGGATTTACCGGGCAGTCATTCTGCTGGTCTCAGCGATGTGCGGCGGCGCCGCCACGGCTCAGACCGATAGTCCGCCGCAGACCAATACCCCACCGGTTGCCCCGGCAACTCCCGGCAGCGGGCTCGCTACCAATATCGTCACGCTGGCCCCCACCACCGTGGTCGGCCGGTTGGACGCCGCGCGCAACCAGATTGTCCCTGACCTGGGGGCGACCACTTACACGATGAGCCAGGCCCAAATCGCCGCGCTGCCGCAGGGCGAGAACGCCCCGTTCAACCAGGTGCTCCTGCGGGTCCCGGGGATGGCCCAGGACTCAGCCGCCAACGGAGACCTGCACCTCCGCGGCGAGCACGCCAATATTCAATATCGCATCAACGACGTGATCTTGCCGGAAGGCATCAGCGGATTCGGCACGGAACTCGACACCCGATTCGTGGACAGCTTCCGGCTCATCACCGGGTCGCTCCCGGCCCAATACGGGTTCCGCACCGCCGGCATCGTCGATCTCCATACCAAGAGTGGCGCCTTCGAGCCGGGCGGCAGCGCGTCTATATATACCGGCAGCTTCGATACCATCAAACCGAGCTTTGAATACGGCGGCTCCACGGGTAACTTGAACTACTTTATGGATGGCAGTTACCAGCATAGCTCGCTCGGGATTGAGAATACGACCCCCAGCGCGACCCCCGTTCACGATGACACCGACCAGTACCGGGCCTTCACCTATTGGTCTTACGTGCTCGACGACACCAGCCGCATCACCGCCATGGCCAGCCTCTCCTACATCACTTTTCAAGTCCCCAATTCCCCGGGCCTGCCGGCGGCCTATCCGGGCAGCCCGTTCGTGATCCCATCGACCTTCAATTCGCTCTACCTGAACGAAAACCAAAACGAGGAAAACGCTTACGGGGTGGTGGCTTACCAAAAATCGTTGGACAACTTCAACTTGCAGGTGGCCGCTTTTGGCCGCTCGAGCGACGTGCATTTCAGCCCCGACCCCATCGGCGATCTGTATCTTAACGGCGTCGCCAGCGACGTCGACCGCAGCCTCTATTCAGGCGGCCTGCAAGCCGATGCCAGTTACGCGCTGGGGGAAAAACACACTTTGCGCGGGGGTGTGATGGTATGGGAGGAGGGCGTTATCTCGCATACCACCACCCGGGTCTTGCCCCTGACGGCTGGCGCCCCGAGCGGGGCGCCATACTTCATCGGAGACAACAGCGTGGCCCATGCGATCTTTGCCGGGATCTATGCGCAGGATGAATGGAAAATCCTGCCCCATGTGACCCTGAACTACGGCGCCCGTTTCGACGAATTCTATTCTACCTTTGACAAGGAGAACCAACCCAGCCCGCGCGTTAACCTCATCTATCAGCCGACCGATGGCACCACGATGCACGCCGGCTACGCCCGGTATTTCACCCCGCCTCCCTTGGAGAACGTCCCCACGACCAGCGTGAACAAGTTCAACGGGACCTCCAATGGCTCGGCCGTAACCACGGATGACCCGGTCAAGGCCGAGCGGGCGAACTATTTCGATGTCGGCCTCGTCCAGAAGATCCTTCCCGGACTCCAGGCGGGAATCGACGGCTACTACAAAGCGGCCAAGGAACAGCTCGATGACGGGCTCTTCGGCCAGACGCTCATCCTTTCCGCCTTCAATTATGCGAAGGGCGAGGTCTATGGCCTCGAGTTCCCCATTACCTATGTGAACGACGGGTTTTCAGCCTACGCCAATATCGCCTACTCGCGCGCCCTGGGCGAGGACTGGGACTCGGCGCAATTCCTGCACGACCCGGACGGACTGGCTTACGTCAAGGATCACTGGATCCACCTCGACCACGATCAAACCGTCACCGGCTCCTTCGGCACGTCCTATTTGTGGAGACGCGACGACGGCAGCACCCGCTTCTTCGTGGATGCCCTCTACGGCACCGGCTTGAGACAGGATGCCACGTACAACGGCACCGTAATCCCCAACGGGGGCACGGTGCCCGCCTACTATTCGGTCAGCCTGGGCGTCGACGAGGGCATCAAGATCCGGAACAAGGAACGTCTCCACGTGAGATTGGATGTCGTGAACGTGACCGACAACGCTTACCAACTGCGCAGCGGCAGCGGGGTCGGCGTCAATGCGCCGCAATACGGCATGCGCCGCGGCTTCTTCGGCACCCTGACTTATGCATTCTGATTGGCCCCTCCCGTCATGAATGTGCTGGATGCCAATCGAACTTGATGCTACACTATGTAGTGCATGATACCATCGCTCGTCAGTTCATGAACGTCCTGGATGCAAATCGAACCGAGCTCGGCTATGAGTTGCGCTCCGAGTTGGCCCGGAGTCTCCTTCACGCTACGGAGCGGGACCCCAACCGAACGCTCGCCTGGGTAAATTCGATTTGCATCCTTTTCCTGCTCATCGGAGTGGCCGGCTCCAAGCCGGCCTCCGTCTCCGTCAAGCCGTTGCCTGCCCTCGAGGAGGCCACCGCCGCCATCGTTGAGCCGCTCCCTCCGCCGCCCCAGGCCCTGCCCGAGCAACTGAACCAGGAGCCGAAACCCGAGGAGACGCCGGACACTCCCCAGGTGGTGGTAGTAACTCCCGACGCCCCTTCGGTCAACTTTGCCGTGCCGACCATCGGCAACCTGGTCGTCCCCAACGCTATGGCCACCGCGCCCCCGCTGGCGCCGCTCAAGCCCGTGGCGCCCCTGCGCCAGCAGCCGGTCCTGATCAACCTCACTCCCACGGGCGGCGGCGGCGAGCGCCCGGAGCCGCCCTACCCCAAAATTGCCTTGGACCAAGGCCAGCAAGGCGCCGTCACGCTCCGCCTGACCGTGGACGAAGCGGGCCTGATCCAGACCATCGAGGTCGCGCGCACCTCCGGGTTTCCGATCCTGGATCACAATGCCTTGGCGTTTGTGAAACGGCGCTGGACAGTCCCCGCCGGCAAAGGCGCGCGGATTTATGAAGCAACGATCGACTATAAAATCCAGACGTATTAAACCCTCCCCTCTATGTTAGCAAACGTCGTATTTCAATTCTTCCTCAAAGGCGGCCCCGTCATGTGGCCCATTCTGCTTTGCGCCCTGGCGGCCGTTGCGGTCGTCGGCGAACGCGCCTTCTGGTGGCTGCGCGAGAGCGCCAAACGGGATGTCGGGAGAAGGGAGAAACTCCTGGCCGCCCTCGAGAACTCGGATGTCGAGGAGGGCCTGAGACTGGCTCAAGGCTCGGCAGACCCAGTCATACGCATGATTCGTCAGAGCCTTAACCACGAGCACACCTCGATTCCCGTCGCGTTGCAGATGGCGGCGGGGATCGAGCTCGAGCGGGCCGGCCGCTTCCTGACCGTCATGGATACCTTGGTGACCCTGGCGCCTTTGCTCGGCCTGCTGGGCACCGTCACCGGTCTCATGCGCGCCTTCCTCAAGGTCGGCGAAGCCGAATTGTCGGTGGTGGCGGTTACGGGCGGTATCGGGGAGGCGCTCATCGCCACCGCCTGCGGCTTGCTGATCGCCATCGTTTCGCTGGTCCCCCTGAACTACTTTTCCGGCAAACTGGCCCGCCTCCAGTTCGAACTCGAGACCGCGGCCAGCAGCGTCGAAGTGCTGGCCAACGCCGGGAAATTGAACCGCGAGGAGGTCAAATGAAGCTGAGTCCGCTCGTTCGACGCAAACATTGCCGCATCGAGATCATCCCGCTCATCGATATCATGTTTTTCCTGCTGGCGTCTTTCATGATGGTCAGCTTGAGCATGGACCAAACCCAGAATATCAAGGTCAACCTCCCCTTCGCGACCCAAACCCAACACGACTTCAAGCCGGACATGCTCAACATAGCGGTCGACAAGGCCGGCGCCGTCTGGTTCCAGAAGCAGCAGCTCTCGTTGCCGGAACTGAGCCTGGTGGTCAGCAACCGCTTCCGCGGCGATACCAATCTCCCCGTTTATATCAGCGGCGACCTGGCCACCCTCCACGGCGCCATGGCCGACGTCTATGAAGTCGTCCGCAACGCCGGGGTCCAAAAGGTCGCCTTCGACGTGGCCGCCAGACAACCCCAAAACACCCCGTGAAACTCCGTTCCCCAATCCGCCGCCGACGGTTCCGTTTGGAGATCATTCCCCTGATCGACATCATGTTTTTCCTCCTCGCCTCCTTCATGATGGTCAGCCTGCAATTGCAGAAGGTCCGCACGCTCAAGGCCAGCCTGCCGACCGCCACCTTGGCGACCGCCGCCACCAAGCCCGATATGGTCAAGCTCACCGTGGATCGCAACGGCCAGGTGGCGCTCGACGCCAAACCCGTTTCCTTCCCCGATTTGCTGACGCTCCTGACCAATCGCTACAGCCTTAACACCAATCTCCCCGTCTATATCACCGGCACCCGCGACGCCACGCACGGGTCCGTGATGTATGTCCTGGATTTTGTCAAGCGCGCGGGCATCCGCCGCGCGGCCATTGCGGTCAAGGCCGCCCCGGGCCATTCCTGAAGGGCGCGATGAAGAACCTCCAGCAAAGCCTCTTCATTATCGTCGCACTGGCCCTGTGCGGCTTGTGCGTCTATCAATGGTACGGCCAGACCGTCCAGCGCAACGAAATCCAGAACCTCGAGCAAACCGTCTATCAGAAATCCGCCGCTATTCAGGGCTACACCAATTCAATCCGGACCATGGACCGCCAGATCGCCCAGATGGATGCCCGAATCACGGCGCTCAAGGCCGAGGCCAAAACCAACGCCGAGTTCGTCATCACTCAAAAACGCGAGTTCAACCGCCTGCAAGCCACCGCCGAGGGATTGACCAACGAAATCACCGAATACAAGTCGGCGGTCGAGGGCCTGCAAGGCAAGTTGAAGGAGGCCTACCAGGCCGTCCAAAAACAAAACGAAGCCCTGAAAGAACTCGCGGCCCAGCGAGACGAGTTCGTGACCAAGTACAACGACACCATGAAGGAGCGCAATGCCATCGTCACCAAGTACAACGACCTGGTCAACCAGGTCCAAAAAGCCCAAGGCGCAGCCGGCAAACAGTGACCTGGTTACTTGCCTTCCAGAAAATCGGTCAGTGCCGGCGGGGGCAGGGCCGTGCGCAAGGCGTTGAGCACCACCACCACGTCGAGGGCTTCCTGGGCAATCGCGCCGGCGACCGGTGGCAGATGGCCAAGGGCGGCGAGCACCATCCCGGCCACGCTCAAGGCCATGCCGCCGACGGCGCTCTCCAACGCTATGCGGCGCATGCGGCGGCTGAGGTGCAGGAGTTCGTCCACTTTCTCCAGCGAGGTGTCCATGATGACCGCGCCGGCGGCCTCACTGGTGATGTCACTGCTCAGGCCGAATGCCACGCCGATGGTTGCCGCCGTCAGGGCCGGGGCGTCGTTCATGCCATCGCCGAGGTAAAGCGTTTTTGCCTTCTCTGTTTCGCGGCGGACGATCGCCAATTTTTCCTCCGGGCTTTTGCCGGCATGCAGTTCGGTGATCCCGATCTGCTGGGCGAGATAGCGCACCTCGGCTTCGCGGTCACCGGAAACGATCATGACTTTATCGAAAAAGTGTTTGGGTTTCAGGTGGCGGACAAACGAACCGCCATGGGCGCGCGGTTCGTCGCGGAAGCGGTAGAGCGCAGCGAACATGTTGTCGATCAGGATCACGCATTCCAGACCCCCGGCCGCCGGCGGCAGGCCAGCCATCAGGGCTGGATTCTCCACCGCGAGTCGTTGGCGGCTGGTAACCCGGAGCTTGCGTCCGGTGACGATCCCGCGCAATCCTCGACCGGGCTGCTCGCTGATCTGCGCTACTTCCTCACAGCGAACACCCGCGGCGTTCGCTGCCGCGAGGATCGCGCGGGCCAGAGGGTGCTTCGAGTAGCGCTCGACACTCGCGGCCAGTCTGAGGACCTCGTTGGACGTGAAGCCAGGGGCGCAGAGCTGTTCGGTCAGGTTTGGCTCGCCGTAGGTCAGCGTGCCGGTCTTGTCGAGGATTAGGGTGCGGCAGCGGTCGATTTGCTCCAGCACGGCCGGATTTTTCACGATGATGGCCCGTTTGGCCGCCAGGGAGATGGCGCCGATGATGGCCACGGGAATCGCAATCAGCAATGGGCAGGGCGTCGCCACGACCAAGACCGCCAAAAACCGTTCGGCGTCGCCGCTGACCCACCCGGCGAGAAGCGCCAGGATAACCGCGACCGGCGTATAGACAGCGCCGAGCTGATCGCCCAGCCGGCGCAGCCGGGGACGTTTCTGTTCGCTGGCGCGCATCACTTGCATGATTGTCGCGTATCGCGAATCCACCGCCAGCCTGGTAGCGCGCAGGGTGAGGGCCGATTCGCCGTTAATCGCGCCAGAGATCACTTCCGAGCCGGGAGTCTTCGACATTTGAAACGGCTCGCCGGTCAGGTACGATTCATCCATTGCCCCGTGGCCCTCGACGACAACACCATCCACGGGGCAGGTGTCGTGCGGGTAAACCAGAAGAAGATCGCCGATGGCGATCTGGTCGAGCGGGGTGTCGACCACGTCTGCGCCATGCTTGCGATGGGCGATGGACGGCATGCGTTTGGCGAGCGCCCGCAGCACGGAAGAGGCGCTGCGCACCGCGTAGCTCTCGAGCGCCTGGCCGCCCGACAGCATCAGCACTACCAACGAGCCTGCCAAATACTCGCCAAGCCAAACCGCCGTCACGATCGAAAGGCCCGCCAGCAGGTCAGAACCGAACTGGCGGTGGTAAAGCCTGTCGAGCAGCTCGACGACCAGAGGGAGGCCCCCCAGCGCCAGCGTCGCAAACAAAGGCAGGTTGGTAATGAACGGACCGGAGCGAACGCCGAAGCGCAGGATCAGATGCACGCCGATCCCGGCGACCGCGATGCCCGCAACGGCGATGTGCCAATGGCTTGGCAGGGCAGACCCGCTATCCCTGGATCCCGCGCCGGCTGGAGGCAATCGTCCCCCCGGAGGCGGCAGCGTGCCGAAACCGCCAGTCAATGGATCGAAGGAGCTGGCCGCCTTGGGGCGAACTTTCTCTTCAACCGCCGTCTTCAATGTAGCCTATACTACACTTCAGTGCGGGGATTGTCAAGCCCCGATTGCTTTCACAGGCTTCGCTTCCTCGAGGCCGTGTAGCGTTCAAACGCCGCCAAGGTTTCAGGGCTCACGTGATGTTCGATGCCTTCCGCGTCGGTTTGCGCTATTGCGTCTGGCACACCCAGCGCCCGGAGGAAAGCCGCCACAGTCTCATGGCGGCGCCTGGATTCCTCCGCCAGCCGCAAGCCCTTATCCGTTAGGAATATCGAGCGGTACGGCCGCGTAGAGACATACCCGTCGCGTTGCAGCCGGGCAACCGTGCGGATAACCGTGACATGCGAGACGCCGAGGCGGCGGGCAAGGTCAACCGCCCGCGCTTCTCCATGAATGGCGGCCAGGTCCGCGATGGCCTCGGCGTAATCCTGCGCCGTTTCCATTGCATTTTCCTGGCGGGTGTGTCGGAGGGCGGAGGCTTGCACTTCGGCAGGGCGGGCCGCCCCTCGCTTTGGCGCGCGCTCCGCGTACTTCGGTGACTTAGCCATATTTTGGTCTAATGTTGACAAAAAGCCGTTTGACAGTCCAGCCTAGAGATTGTAGCTATAGCTACGTGTTATTGTCAATACTACGTGGCAAACGTTGAACGCTTCCAACTGGTCGGGTTGCGCTCGCCAAAAGCTCACCAGCTTCTGGCGAGTGGTGATTATCCGGAGGCTGGCGGGCCTCCCGGCTGGAATTTGTGCGCAATCCACCGTTAAGAAAGAGCAAGCTGCGGAAGGCGGACCCCGCCCGTCTGCCGCTATGGTCAGTCTCAAGATTCGTGGAACAGGAACGAATGCGACACGTCAAAGGCCGGTCGTTGGGCCGGCATAGATTATTGTTTATGATAAGAGGTTTAGTGCTGCAGTCGTCAATCCTCGCGCTGGGTTGTCCGCTTGCATTGGGGCAGAACACCAATCCGCCGCCCTCCGGCTCAAGCGCTCCGGCCTCGACCAACGCCGTTGGGAACGCAACGAATCTTGCCACGCAACTTGGCACGGTGGTGGTGACCGGCGACTTGGACGCGGCGCGCGAACAAATCGCGCCCAGCCTGGGAGCGGTCACCTATAAAATCGGCGCGAACCAGATTCAGACCATGGGCCAGGGTGAGAATGCCACTTTTCAGCAGGTGCTGCTGCACGCGCCGGGCGTCGCTCAGGATCAATTCGGGGAAGTGCATGTTCGGGGCGATCACGGCGACGTGCAATATCGCCTCAACGGCGTTTTGCTGCCGGAGGGCCTCAACGGTTTCGGGCAGGAAATCGATCCTCACCTGATCAATTCGGTCACGTTGATCACGGGAACCTTGCCGGCCCAGTTTGGCGACCGCACAGCCGGAATTATCGACGTTACAACCAAGACGGGTTCTCAACTCAACGGCAATCAAATTTCCATTTACGGCGGCAGTTACGATACCGCCCATCTTTCTTGGTCATTGGGCGGCACAACGAGCAATCTGGACTATTTCGTGACCGGCTCCTATTTGCACAATAATCTCGGCATCGACAACCCAACCGCCAGCGGCAACCCGCTGCACGATCTCACGGACCAGGAGAAGCTCTTCGGCTATTTCTCCCATCGCTTCGACGAAACCAGCCGGCTGACACTGCTCTTGAGCGGCTCGTACGCGAATTTTGAAATTCCCGACAGGCCGGGACTTTCGCCGGCTTACCAGTTGGCCAACGGCCCGCCGGCCAATTCGTCCGACATCAATGACCACCAGAGCGAACAGAATTATTACGCCGTGCTCTCTTATCAGAAATCCGCGGGCAACCTTTCGCTCCAGGTTTCCGCCTTTAGCCGATATGCGGACATCCGGTTCTCGCCCGACCTGGCCCAAGACCTCCTGTTCAATGGCGCCGCCGCGCAGGTGAAAACCAGTGATTTCGCCAACGGCCTGCAAGCGGATGCGTCTTACACGCTGGGCGACCACCACACTCTTCGGGCCGGGATGCTCGCCACCTATAATATCGAGCAGCTCGATACCGAGGCCGCGGTCTTCCCGGCCAGTTCGCAATTCGCCGCCGGCCCGTCAGGCAACAACCTGCCTTCACCGACGCCCCAATCGTCCTCCACGCCGGTTATGGTGGGCGCCAACAGCGGAAACCGCGGCTTGACCTCCGGCATCTACTTGCAGGACGAGTGGCAATTGAACGAGCGCCTGGTCCTGAATTATGGCGTCCGTTACGACCGTTTTGACACCACATTCGATCACGAGGACCAGGTGAGCCCGCGTGCCAACCTGGTTTGGCAGATCGACGACGCCACCTCCGCCCACCTCGGCTATGCGCGTTATTTTATGCCGCCAACCTTGCAATACATCCCACCCTCGACGATCAAGGCGTTTGAGTATACCACCGACGCGCCGTTCAACGGGCAGGACAGTCCGCAAAAGGTCGAACGCGACCATTATTTTGATGTCGGCCTTTCCCGGCAAATCACCCCCTCTTGGCAGATCACCCTGGACTCCTTCTGCAAGCTCGCCAGGAATCTCATCGACGACGGCCAGTTTGGCAGCGCGGTCATCCTCAATAATTTTAATTACACCAAAGGGACAGTTTATGGCGGGGAGTTGAGCAGCATCTACAAGCAAGGGCCCTTGTCCATCTACGGAAACTTTTCGTATGTCCAAACCCAGGCGCGCAACATTGACTCGGCGCAATACGAATTCCCAAACAACGAGCTGGCTTACTTGTCCGCGAACTCCATCCAACTGGACCATCAAAGCCGGTTCACCGCTTCGGGCGGCGTATCCTATACCTTTCTCAAGGACACCCGGCTCTATACTGATGTCCTCTATGGCAACGGCCTGCGCGCCGGTTTTGCAAATCTGGAAAAACTGGATGCCTATTGGACGGAGAATGTCGGCGTGGAACACGTCTGGCATGTGCATTCCGGGGGCGTCAGCCAATTGAAGCTGCGTTTTGACTGCCTCAACCTTTTCGATCAGGTATATGAAATTCGCAATGGCTCCGGCATTGGCATCGCCGCCCCGGCCTACGGACCGCGCCGGGCATTTTACGCCGGGCTTACTGCGGTTTTTTAACTAGCCAGGCGGGGCCTCAGACCGCGGGATCCCGATGCCGCATCGGGAAAGGGCGCAACGGGCGCAAAGGATAAAGATGGATGTCTCTCTTTGCGTCCTTCGCGACTGACTCGACTCTTGCGCGCCGCAAGGGCGCAGGTCACGGTCCCTCAAGGACGGATAGCGCGATAGTACCTTTGCGCCGAGCCAGCGCTGTCCACGAGGCTGAATGCGCCTGAGGAATCGGCTGTCACCGTGCCCAGGGTCAACCAATCCGTGGCGCTCAATGGGCTGGCGGTGTACTGAATGAGATAGGTGACGCCCGGAAGGCCTTCGCCGCCAATCGCGACCGAGCCGTCGCCTAGGTTTGTGATTGCCAGACTCCCCGACAGGCTGGCTTCAATTATCAACCTCTGCCCGGTCTTCGTAACGGTCAGCGTGCCGCTGACATAGCTGAAGGTATAATTCGGGCTCGCCGCGCCGCTGGCGGTGATCGGATACTGGCCCACTGGGCTGGCCGCCGTCGCCGTGGTGCTCAAGACCGGCCGCGCGGTCAGGTTGCCGGCGGTGTTTCCATTGACGAAACCGCTGTAGCTGGCGGACAGCGCCGGCAAGGCCGCACCGTAGAGTTTGCTCGCGTTGTTGGCTGTAATCCTTAGCGCAGCCTTGTTCACGGTCAGCGTGCCGCCGACATAGGTGATGGTATAATTCGGGCTCGCCGCGCCGCCGGCGGTGATGGGATAGCTGCCCACGGCGCTGGCGGCCGTCGCCGTGGTGCTCAAGACCGGCCGCGTGGTCAAGTTGCTGGCGGTGTTTCCATTGACGAAACCACTGTAGCTGGCGCTCAGCGCCGGCAAGGCCGCGCCGTAGAGCTTGCTCGTATTCACCGCGGT
>Ga0209415_10017305_pt1 | contig 11484 bp, 8 predicted proteins | sample PeaSoiSIISIP2007_FD_187696 | JGI IMG/M metagenome (GOLD analysis project Ga0209415, IMG submission 187696) | Peat soil microbial communities from Weissenstadt, Germany - SII-SIP-2007 (SPAdes) (version 2) | ecosystem: Environmental > Terrestrial > Soil > Wetlands > Peat | place: Germany... | reverse complement strand
ATCGGGGATCGGCATGTTGCTGCTGCTCGACAATGCTCCCGAGCGGTATCTTCCCCTGTGCGCCACCACCAAGGCCGAAGGAATCGCCCAGGCCGAACACGATGCCTTCCAAGCCAACCATGCCGAATTAGGAGCTTATCTGCTTGGCTTGTGGGGCTTTGCCGATTCAGTGGTCGAAGCCGTGCTGTTGCAGCTTCATCCCTCGGCCTCGCCCGCCACGCTCCCCTCACCCTTGACCTATGTGCATTTAGCTCGTGCCTATGGTCCGGCCATTCCTTTTCTCGGCCCACAGCCTTTACAGGAACGGCTGGCCCTGGACGGTCTCTACTCGAACAGACTCGGCCTATCCGCCCTGTGCGGTGCGGCCCAAAAACTACAAGAAGAGTACATTCCATGAGCAGCACGATTCTGATTGTCGACGACGACGTCAACCTTCTGTCTGCCATGAAGCGGCAGTTGCGCGGACACTTCCCCGTCACCACCGCCCAGAGCGGCGAAGAGGCCGTGGCCTTCCTGTCGGAAAGCAAAGAGCTTCCGGCGGTAATCCTGTGCGACATGCGCATGGGCGGCATGAACGGCGTCGAAACCCTGCGCCGCGCCAAGGACTTATCCCCAGAATCCGTGCGCATGATGCTGACCGGCAACGCCGACATGCAAACCGCCATCGACGCCATCAACAACGGCAACATCTTCCGTTTCCTCACCAAGCCCTGCGCCCCCGATGTCCTGGAGGCCGGCTTGGAAGCCGCCATGGAACAGCACCGGCTGATCACCGCCGAACGGGAATTGCTGGAAACCACCCTGGCCGGCAGCATCAAGGTGATGATGGACATGCTGGCGCTGGCCTATCCCCAGGGCTACAGCCGCGCCACCCGCATCCGCCAATGGGTCCGAAAACTGTGCACCGCCGGCGGAATGCCGTCCCGCTGGCAGCTGGACATCGCCGCCATGCTGGCTCCCATGGGCATGATCTCGCTGCCCGACGAAATCCTGATGAAGGTCCACCGCCGGACACCGCTTTCCGACACGGAACAATGGCTGGTGGACCGCGCCCCCGAAATGGCCCGCGACGTCATCGCCAACATTCCCCGCCTGAAGGGCGTCGGCCAGATCGTCTATCTGCAAAACAAGGGTTTCGACGGCAGTGGCCCGCCAGCGAACGGGCCGGTCGGCAACGACATCCCCATCGACGCCCGGTTGCTGAAGATTCTCAACGACCTCAGCGAGGTCTGCAAGAACATGACCCCCGGCCCCGTGGATTTCGCCGTGCTGGAGGCAAGTTCCGATCGCTACGACATGCCCCTGTTCCGCAAGGTCAAAGCCGCCCTGATGGTCCAGGAAGAGGCCATCCGGGCGGCCAAGCGCAAGCTGCCCACCGCATTGCTGCTGCCCGGCATGGATTTGGCCGACGATGTGTTCAGCATTGAAGGCCGCCTGGTGCTGGCTGGACTAACGCCTTTGTCCGAAGCCCATATCGAGCGCCTGCGCAATCTGGCCAAGCTGAAGCTGATGGATGACGTCGTGGTGGTTTTCGCCGATGACAGCACTGAACTAAAGATCTGAGAAAGCTTGTGTTATCCTGGGCCGCAAAACCTTATGGGCTTGGGAAGAGCGATGGATTTGTTGTCACTGCTGCTGGAGCAGGCGCGAAGTCTGGACCGGGAAGGAAACTCCGCCCAGGCCGCCCAATTCTATCAGCGCATCCTGACCGAGCAGCCGGATCACGCCGAGGCCACCGCCGGTTTAGGGCGTCTGGTCTGCCGCCTGGGCGATCTGGCCAATGGCATCGGCCTGCTGTCCCGCGCCAGTTCCCTCACACCCAACGATCCCGGCGTCTGGCTGGATCTGGGGCTGGCTTTGAACAAGGCCGGACATCAGGATTTGGCCCGCCGCGCCTTTCTGTCCGCCGCCAGCCTGAACCCCGACGATCCGTCCCTGCTGTCGGCCCTGGCCGACAGTTTGCGCGAACAATCCCTCTATGGCGACGCCGCCCGGCAATATGAGCGACTGGCTCAACTGGCCCCGGGACTGGCCGCCGCCCACAACAATCTGGGCATCTGCCTGCTGGAACTGAACCGCCGCGACGAAGCTTTGCCGGTGTTCCGCCGCGCCGTCGAAGCCGATCCCCAGATGGCCGAGGCCTTAAACAATCTGGCCATGCTTTGCGTCGAAACCGGGCGCAATGTCGAGGCCATCGCCCTTTACGAACGCTTGCGGGCGTTGCGCCCCGATCTGGCCCAGGCGCCGCTCAATCAGGGCGTGGCGTTCTACCGCGAGGGACGGCTGGAGGAAGCCGTCTCGACCTTACGGGCCGCCCTGGCCCTCGACCCCGACAATGCCCAGACCCACTACAATCTGGCCCAGATTCTGCTGCTGAAGGGAGACTGGAGCGAAGGCTTCGCCGAATATGAATGGCGCTGGAGTTCTTCTGAGTTTCCTTCGCCGCGCTATCTGTTCGTGCAACCGGCCTGGAGGGGCGAGCCCCTGGATGGGCGCACCCTGCTGGTCTATGGCGAGCAAGGATTCGGCGATGTTCTGCAATTCTGTCGCCTGCTGCCGTTGGCCGGGCGCGGAGGTCAGGTTCTGTTTCAATGCCCGCCCGGCCTGATGAATTTGCTGAAGGGCTTGGACGGCGTGCAACTGGTGGCCGAGGGCCAGCCGCTGCCACCGTTTGATTTAACCTGCCCGCTGCTGAGCCTGCCCCATCTTCTGGGGCCGGAAGCCAAGCTTGCTCCGCCCTATCTACAACCGCCGAAGCAAGAGCTGTTCGCCAAGGATCCGCGGCTGCATGTGGGACTGGTCTGGTCGGGCAATCCGCTGAATGGCCGCAACCATGTGCGAAAGGTGCCCCTGGAGCAGATGGCCCGCCTGCCCGGCTCGCCCGCCATCGCCTATCATTCCTTGCAATATCAGCCGGACGAAGACTGGCAAGACGCCTTTCCGTTCCCCGTCGATGATCTGTCGTCGCAAATTCACAGCTTCGATGATCTGGCCGCCGCCATGGGGCAGCTGGATCTGATCATCAGCATGTGCAGCGCCCCGGTGCATCTGGCCGGAGCCCTGGGCCGTCCCTGCTGGGTTCTGCTGCATCAACTGCCAGACTGGCGATGGGGCATGGCGGGAAAAACCACCCCGTGGTATCCAGACACCATGCGGCTCTACCGCCAGCCCAAGGCCGGCGACTGGGATGCCGTGATCAGCGAAGTCACAACCGATCTGCTCCGCCTTGCCGGCGGCAATAGTTAAAAAGGACGTCGAATGTCTTTCCGTTTTTCACTGGCTTGCCTGGCTGTGTTACCCCCTGGTTTGGCTTGGGCCGAAAGCCCGGAAGTGCTGGATTTCAACACCATCACCCGCGAAGAGCTGGTCAGCACCGACTGCGCCATCACCTTCGATGACGGCCCCGGCCCCCATACCGGCGCTTTGCTGGATATGCTGAAGGCCAAGCAGGTCCGCGCCACCTTCTTCGTGCTGGGCGAGCATGTGCGGAAATATCCCGATATCATCCGCCGCATGGTGGCTGAAGGCCACGAGGTCGAAAACCATTCCTGGGACCACCCGGACATGCGCAAGCTGCCCGAGGCCGCCCGCCAAAAGGAAATGCAAGATACCGTCGATCTGCTGAAAAGCCTGGGCGTCACCCCCCATTTCTTCCGTCCGCCCTATGGCTCGTACGATACCGCCCTGGTGGATCAGGCCCATAAGGATGGTCTGGAAGTGGTGCTGTGGACCCACGACAGCATCGACTGGCGCTATCACACCGTGGCTCAGTTGGAAGGCGACATCCTGCCGAAGGGCCAGGGAGCCCACGGTGTCTTCCTGTTCCACGACATCCACGACAGCACCATCGCCGCCATGCCGGCAGTGCTGGACGATCTGACCTCCAAGGGGTGCCACTTCAGCACCGTCGCTCAATGGGTCGAAGACACCGACAAGCTTCATGCCGCCATGGTGCAAACGGCAGCCGTGCCCAAAGCGGCGGTTCAGCCTGCGGCGGCGGCGGCTTCTCCGAAGTCTGGCATCTCGGGCTGGCTGAAGAAGCTGTGGTAGAAAGGGGTTAGACCCCGGTCCAATAGCGGCCAAGGGCAAGATCGTCACCGCGGAACACATTGCGGTCGCAGCGATCGACACCGGGCATGGAGCGGGATAACGGCCCAAACGGCCCCGCTCCGCCCGGCCCGTTGTCTCCGGCATATTGCCAGAACCGCCAGCCCCGACCAGCCCAGGCCGCGGGCAGTTCCGGTTCCTGGCGATAATCGGCCAGCCACAGATCGCAGCCGGCCAGCAGCGAACCCGGCGTGATGGCTCCGCCCAAAGACTGGCCAAAGCGCAAATTCGCCTCGCCATCGGCCCAAGAGGGCTGCACATAGAGCAAAGGCAAACGCCCGGTGGCGGCCAACACCGCCGCGGCGAACTGCTCGGCCTGAGGCAGGGTCATCGAGTTGGCGGGAATGCGTTCGTTCAACTCCAGGTCCAGCACCAGCAAAGTCTGCGGACCCGGTTGAGCCGCCGACAGAAAGGCTGTGGCCTGTTCCTCTCCCGAATGCTGACGGGTGCCGAAGTGATAGGCGCCCCACCATAGCCCGGCCTGCTCGGCCATGCGACGGCGCGAGGCATAGAGCGGGTCAAGCCAGTCGTTGCCCTCGCTGGCCTTGTGGATCACCGCCCGTAAACCGCCTTGCTGGCGGGCGATGGTGAAATCCTGAATGGCGCTGTGATGGTTCAGATCAATGATGCCATCCAGACCGTAATCGCTGGGATTGGACACCGGACCCTGAGTGGCCTTCCGGCGCAAGGATGTCTGGCGAGACGGCGGCAGCGTCTGGGGCTGCGGCTCATAGGGACGGGACGCCATGCGCGGCGGCGGCGAGGCGCAACCGCTCAAGGATAGCGCCGCCAACCCCATCATCATCTGTCGCCGGGAAAGTCTCACCGTCCAGCCTCCGCATTACGTCCGCGGGCCGGAGGGTGGCTGAAACCGCACCTGTCTTGCAAGCATTTAGCAGACATGACTGCCCACGGCTCTAAGCAGGTCGGCCATACTGCCGATCAGGTGAAAACCAAAAGATCGAATCTCGGTTTAGCGGCCATAAAGGGAAACAGCGGGCCTGGAGCTTTCGGCTCCGGCTCCGGTAAAGGGGCTCAAAGCCGCAACAGCCAGCAAAATCAACGCCACCAGGGCAAATCCACGCAAAGCCATTGCCACACCATATTTCACACGTTTATTTAGTGTATTAATTTTACAAAATAGAAGTTATCTAGTCAATTAATTTTATCACTATACACACTGTGTATATGTTGAATATCACCACAACCTCTTTGCGATGTGGGAAAAATGGTTTAGAATCCGTGGATTATCGCCCTGAAGCGGAGATGCCGCGATGAAAAGGCCCCTTGCCGCCGCTATTGGTTTCGCCCTGCTGGCCGCCGTTGCCGGTGCCTGGATGTGGCAGCACCCCACGGCCAAGGGCGGCCCTTTGGTGCTGCAGGGCAATGTGGATGTGCGCCAGGCTGATCTGTCCTTCAAAATTTCTGGGCGCATCGCTGAAATGGCCGTGCAGGAAGGCGACAAGGTCTCCGCCGGGCAAAAGCTGGCCGGACTGGAACAGGTGAACTATCAAGCCGCCCTCGATCAGGCCCAGGGCCAGCAAGTGGCGGCAGCGGCTGCTCTGGCCGAGCTGGAAAACGGCTCGCGTCCCGAAGAAATCGATCAGGCAAAGGCCCAGGTCGCCCAGGCCGAGGCGGCGCTGGTCAATGCCCGCCTGACCTTCAAGCGCCAGCAGGAACTGGTGAAAAGCGATTTCACCTCCCGCTCCAACTATGATTTGGCCCAGGCTTCGCTGCGTCAGGCCGAGGCCCAACTGGACTCGGCCAAAGCCGCCTTGACCCTGGCGGTCAAAGGCCCGCGACAGGAACGTATCGACGCCGCGCGCGGCCAGTTGGATCAGGCCAAGGGTGCTTTGGATCTGGCCCGGCAGAACCTGTCCGACACCGCTTTGCTGGCCCCCGAAGACGGCGTGGTGCTGTCGCGGGTGCGCGAACCGGGCACCGTGGCGGCGGCCGGAGAGGTGGTCTACAGCGTGGTGCTGACCCACCCCATCTGGATCAGGGCTTATGTGCCCGAACCCGATCTGGACCATGTCCGCCCAGGGCAAAGCGCCGAAGTGACCACAGACGGCGGACGGCATTACAAGGGACAGGTGGGCTATGTCTCGCCTTTGGCCGAATTCACCCCAAAAACCGTGCAGACTCCGGAACAACGGGCCGATTTGGTCTATCGCCTGCGGGTGGTGGTGGCCGACGACGACGGCAATCTGCGCCAGGGAATGCCGGTGACTTTGCGGCTGGGCCAGTGATCATGGAACCGCTCATCCGCATCGACGGAGTGAGCAAGCGTTTCGACGGCCAGCCCATACCGGCCATCGACGGCCTGAGCACATGCTTTTCCGCCGGGCGCATCAACGGACTGGTGGGACCGGACGGAGCCGGCAAGACCACGCTGATCCGCCTGATGGCCGGGCTCTTGGCCCCCTCTTCTGGTTCCATCCGCATTGCCGGGCTCGACCCCGTGACCCAGGCGGGAGAGTTGCGCCGCATCGTCGCCTATATGCCTCAACGCTTCGGGCTCTATGAAGACCTGACGGTGCTGGAAAATCTGACTCTTTACGCCGACATCCGCGAAGTGGTGGGGATCGAGCGCAAGCGCCGCTTCGAGCAGTTGCTGAGTTTCACCGATCTGGCCCGCTTCACCGACCGTCTGGCCGGGAAATTATCCGGCGGCATGAAGCAGAAGCTGGGGCTGGCCTGCGCCCTGGTCAGCGTGCCCAAGCTGTTGCTGCTGGACGAACCCAGCGTCGGCGTCGACCCCATCTCGCGCCGCGAACTGTGGCGCATGGCCTCGGAACTGGTGGATGACGGCATCGCCGTGGTGTGGAGCACCGCTTATCTGGACGAGGCCGAACGCTGTGAAACCGTGCTGCTGCTGAACGAGGGAAAATCCCTGCATGACGGCCCGCCGCAAGAGCTTACCGCCGAACTGGCCGGGCGCAGTCTGCTGGTGGGCGGGCTGGGGCATCAGCGCCGCGCCGTGCTGGACCATGCCCTGGCCCAACCCTCGATCATCGACGGCATCGTTCAGGGCGACAGCCTGCGCCTTGTGCTGGCCCCCAACTGCAAAGCCCCCACGGCAAGCGAACTGCAAGCCCCGCCCCACGCCACCATCATCGCCACCGAACCGCGCTTCGAAGACGCCTTCGTCGCCCGGCTGGGCAGCCGCCATCACCTGACGTCCCCCTACGCCTCCCGTCCCCAATTGGCCTCCAGCGACGACGTCACCGTGCGGGCCGAAGGCCTGACCAAGCGGTTCGGCAGCTTCACCGCCGCCAAAGACATCAGCTTCGCCATCAAGGGCGGGGAAATCTTCGGTCTGCTCGGCCCCAACGGAGCGGGAAAATCCACCAGCTTCAAAATGCTGTGCGGCCTGTTGAAACCATCGGCAGGCAAGGCCTCGGTGGGAGGGTTCGATCTGGGCCGCGCCGCCTCGCAAGCCCGCGCCCATATCGGCTATATGGCCCAGAAATTTTCTCTCTATGCCGATCTGTCGGTGCGCCAGAACCTGGACTTCTTCGGCGGCATCTATGGCCTGGGCAAGCGCACCAAGGATGTCTCGGAACGCATGATCGAGGCCTTCGCCCTGGCCCCTTATCTCGATCACAATGCCGGTGCCCTGCCCCTTGGCTTCAAGCAGCGGCTGGCTTTGGCCTGCGCCACCCTGCATGACCCCGCCGTATTGTTTTTGGACGAACCCACATCGGGCGTCGATCCCCTGACCCGACGGGAATTCTGGGGCCATATCAACGCCATGGTCGGGCGCGGCGTCACCGTGGTGGTCACCACCCATTTCATGGACGAGGCGGAATATTGCGACCGCATCGGCCTGATCTATCGCGGCCGCATGATCACCGAAGGCTCGCCCGACGCCTTAAAGGCCGGAGCCGCCAACCCTGAGCACCCATCCCCCACCCTGGAAGACGCCTTCATCGCCCTGGTGGAGCGGGAAGATCAGCGGGAGGCCGCGTCATGAGACTGCGCCCGCTATTCGCCCTGATCCGCAAGGAAAGCCTGCAAATCCTGCGCGACCCCAGCAGCCTGCTGATCGCCGTGGTGCTACCGTTGATTTTGCTATTCCTGTTCGGTTATGGCGTCAGCTTCGATCTGCGCGACAGCCCGGTCTGCGTGGTGGTGGAACAATCGAGCCAGCCGGCGGAAAGCCTGGCCGCCTCGTTCCAGGCCTCGCCCTTTTTCAAAGCCCACCGCGAAGCCACCACAGCTCATTGCAAGGACCAACTGGTCTCGGGCAGCATCAACGGCATGGTGGTGATTCCCGCCGACTTCGCCGCCCGGCTAAACGGCGGCGACCCCGCCCCCGTGCAGATCCTAGTGGACGGCTCCGACCCCAACACCGCCGGGCTGATGCAGAACTATCTGTCGGGCACCGTTCTGGTCTGGCAGACCATCATTGCCGATATGCAGGGGCTCTCCAGCCAGGGCCGCATCGCCGTCACGTCGCGGGTTTGGTACAACCCGGCCAAGCAGAGCCGCCTGTTTCTGTTACCCGGCCTGGTGGCCGTCATCATGACCCTGATCGGCACCATGCTGACATCGCTGGTGGTATCCCGCGAATGGGAGCGCGGGACCATGGAGGCCATGATGGCCACGCCTCTGTCGGTGCCCCAATTGCTGCTGGGCAAGCTGATTCCCTATTACCTGCTGGGCATGGCCGCCATGGCCGCCACCACCGTCATCGCCATCTGGCTGTTCGGGGTGCCGTTGCGCGGCTCGATCTGGGCCTTGGCGGTCGTCACCTCCATCTTCCTGCTGACCACCTTGGGCCAAGGACTGCTGATTTCGACCCTGGCCAAGAACCAGTTCGTCGCCACCCAGGCAGCCCTGTTCTCGGCCTTTCTGCCAGCCTTCCTGCTGTCGGGTCTGGTCTATGAAATTGCCTCGATGCCGCCGCCCATTCAGTGGTTCACCCGCATCGTTTCCGCCCGCTATTACGTGCCCAGCCTGCAAACCCTGTTCCTGGCGGACGACGAACCGGGCGTTTTGATCCCCCATTGCCTGTCCATGCTGGCCATCGCCGCCGTGATGTTCGCCATCGTCATCAGGAAAACGCCGCGCAGACTGGACGACTGACCATGTGGGAACGCATCCTTGCCTTGATCGTCAAAGAGCTGTGGGCCGTTTGGCGCGACAAGAAAAGCCGCATGATCCTGATCGTGCCGCCCATCGTGCAGATGGTGCTGTTCAGCTTCGCCACCACCTTGGAGGTCAAGAACATCGACATCGCCGTGATCAACCGCGATATGGGCGGGCACGGCGTCGAGATAGTGCAAAGGCTTGCCGGGTCGAAGGATCTGGTCCGACGGGTCAGGATGTTCAGTGGCGACGCCGAGGCGGCTCAGGCCTTGGCCTCCCAGGATGTGCTGATGATCATGCGCATCCCCCCGGATTTTTCCCGCGCCCTGGATGGCGGCAAGACCGGCGAGTTGGAACTGATGCTGGATGGCCGCAAATCCAACGCGGCGCAAATTCTCGAAGGTTACGTCACCAACATCGCCCAGCAATATGCCTCGGAACTGCCGACCCATCGGGGACTGAATGTGGTGATCGCCCCGCGCGCTTTTTTTAATCCCAATCTGGAAAGCTCGTGGAACACCGTTCCCTCCCTGACCGCCATTCTGACCATGATCATGGGACTGGTAGTCACCGGCCTGTCGGTGGCCCGCGAGCGGGAGTTGGGCACCTTTGAACAGCTTCTTGTCTCGCCCGCCCGCCCCATCGAGATCATCATCGGCAAAACAGTGCCCGGAATGCTGATCGGCATGGCCGAGGGCAGCCTGATCATCGCCTATGCTCATTTCGCCTTCGCCGTGCCGCTGACGGGATCGGTGCCCCTGCTCTATCTGGGCATGGCGGTCTATCTGGCCGCCGTCATCGGCGTGGGGCTGTTCATCTCGTCGCTGGTGGCCACCCAGCAACAGGCCATGCTGGGCGCGTTCACCTTCGTCGCCCCGGCCATCCTGCTGTCGGGCTTCGCCACCCCCATCGCCAATATGCCCGACTGGCTGCAACTGATCACCCAAGGCAACCCAGCCCGCTATTTCCTGGTGATCATCAAAGGTGTGTTCCTGAAGGACATGCCGGCGGCGGAAGTGCTGGCCCAGATCGGCCCCATGATGGTGATTGCCGCCGTCACCCTGTCCGCCGCCTCGTGGCTGTTCCGCCATCGATTGGAATAGCTGTCGGTGTCTAGAGGTCGGGACCGCAAAGCCCCGACCCATTCATCACGCCGTGCGCAAATCCACCAGGAAGCCGTCGACACGGCGGCGCAGATCGCCTACCACCTGAGCCATATGCTCGGCCGAGGACAGAACCTTTTCCCCAGACTCCCTGGTCTGCACAGCACTTCCCTGCACGGTCGAGACGCTTTGGCTGACCTCGGCGGTTTCCGAGGCGGCATGAGTGACGCTGCGGGCGATTTCGCCGGTAGTGGCCGATTGCTGTTCGACGGCGGCGGCGATGGAGGTGACAATGTCATCCATCTGAGCAATGACCGCCGCCACCTCGCCGATGCTTTCCACCACCTTGCCGGTCGAAGACTGGATGCTGGAAATCTGGTCATAGATCTGCTTGGTCGAACTGGACGTCTGGTTGGCCAGATGCTTCACCTCGTTGGCCACCACGGCAAAGCCCTTGCCCATTTCTCCGGCCCGCGCCGCCTCGATGGTGGCGTTCAAAGCCAACAGATTGGTCTGAGCGGCAATGGCCTCGATCTGATCGACGATCGCCCCCACATTGCCCATCTCGGCGGACAAAGTCTGCACCAGTTGCGACACCGAACCGGCCGCTTCCCTGGCCCGCTGGGTGACATGGGTGGTGTCGTTGACCTGCCGGTTTATTTCGCCGATCGAGCTGGACAGCTCTTCGGCGGCGGCGGCCACCGATTGCACATCGTTCAGGGCGCGGTCGGACGATCCGCTGGCCGAGGCCGCCTTGGACGAGGTGTCCTCGGCGATGCCGGTCATAGAGACGGCGCATTCCTCCACCTGACGGGCCGACCCCAACAAGGTTTCCAACGACTGGGTGATCATGCCGTCGAACTCACAGAGAAGTTCGCCCAGGCGCTTGACCTTCCCTTCCTTGGCCGCCTGCTCGGCAGCCTTGGCCGCTGACAATTCATGGGCCTGCACCAGGCCTTGGCGGAACACCTCCACATCCTTGGCCATGGAACCGATCTCGTCGGGACGCCCGGTAAAGGGCACCGTAATGCCGGTGTCGCCATCGACGATGGCCTGCATGGTGGCGCGCAGGCCCGCCAGCGGACGGGGACACGCGAGACAAGTCACCATTGACCGTCGGCGCGAAAACAATGGTGCCATCTGGCCCCCAAGTCCCGCCGCGCGCGGTCGGTGCATCCGC
>Ga0209415_10017303_pt1 | contig 11485 bp, 15 predicted proteins | sample PeaSoiSIISIP2007_FD_187696 | JGI IMG/M metagenome (GOLD analysis project Ga0209415, IMG submission 187696) | Peat soil microbial communities from Weissenstadt, Germany - SII-SIP-2007 (SPAdes) (version 2) | ecosystem: Environmental > Terrestrial > Soil > Wetlands > Peat | place: Germany... | reverse complement strand
GCGCTCCTTCGTGAACCACAGTCCTCTTTCTTTGCGCCTCATGTAGGACATTAGTTATGCAGGAATCAATAAAGCCAGTTCCTTGCCGTGACCCTGCGGCACGGCTAAAGCCATGCCCTGATACAGTGCAAATCATATCCCCACGCGCTCGGAAATGTAGAAACTCCAGGGGCCAGGCACGCCCGGCCCGCGGCCGTCACATCCATCACAAGGCCTGGCTTGCCCGCGCATCACTTCGACTTAAGGTTGATGGTGCCGCGGCAGTTATGGGATTTGCAGCAGCAGCGGACGTGCTCGATCGTGTCGGAGAACCGGTAGTCGACGGTGAGTTCCTCTCCCGGTTGGATGAGACGATTGCTGATGTAAAGAATGTGTCCCTTGAAGATCGAGGCGCGGAGGTTCGGGTTGCAACTATGGTTGACGATCTCGGCCCCGGACCCGCCGACCGCGCCGTCGATGGTCCAGTAATCGTCGAGGCTGAACAGATAGGTGACGGATCCCTGGCCGCGGCGCTTGGTTTCGCGCCGGCTGATGCGCTCACCGGTGTATTCGATCACCTTGCGGCGGGCGGGTACGGGTTCGAGCGCGTACACGCCGCGGTGGTGAATCCTGGACTCGCGAATTTCCAGCCGGAAACGCGCATATCGCGGGTCAATTGACGGGGACTGGAGGACACAGCTTGCCATAGCGGATTCTCCGCAGTATAGCCGAGCTTCGTCCGGATTTCGAGAGGCTTGATAAAAACCGCGCCGCAATTAGCGAAGGCGGGACCTGAGCACAAGCAGCAGAGCGCCCACGCCGAATAGAGTGAACGTGGCCGGCTCCGGAACAGGATTCGGAATGGAAAAGGAAGTAATGCCAACCGACGGATCGGAAGGCGGATCGGAGGGCGGATCGGAAGGCGGATCAGCCGTCAAAGGGGCAAACGTCGCACCCCACGCATTTCCGAATCCTTGCCGGTTCTCATCCCACGAGAGGTCAAACTCGGCCATGGCGCTGCTTAGGCTAATGGAATAGAGATTCTGCCCGGCCATTCCATAGAGGCTGCCGTTGCCTGGGCTTGCCAGCCCCCAGACGTTCACCACCCCGAGGTTTCCGACGAGAGTTTCCGCTCCAGTGGACGGGTTGACAGTTACCAATTGGTTGGAGAAGGTGGTGAGATAGAGCTTCCCGCCTACGAACGCCAAACCTCCGCCCGAGCCACTATACCCGATGGGGGCGACGTCGGTTGCCAGACCGGTAGCCGGGTTGACGGTGTAAAAGTTGCTGTAGTCCGCGGCGTACAGCGCTCCACCGGGTGAAAACGCCAGAGCGTTTGCGGTCGAAATCCCATTTCCGAGTGAGCCGACAAGCGTTGCCACACCGGTCGAGGTGTTGATGGTATAGAGACTCGTGCCGGTGATGCCGTAGAGGACTCCGCCGGGAGAAAACGCGATGTCCGTCAGAACCACACCCGCGTTACCGACCATGGTTACGCCGCCCGTTGCGGAGTTTACCTTCGCAATGTTTCCGTACAAGTCGTCCACCCAAAAGTAAATCGGCGAGGCGAAGCAACTGAACGCAAGGAGGGCCAAACTGCCAAAAATTCGGCAAATCATCGATGCCTCCAGATCATCCCGGACTGGTCGTCTGAGCTCTGCCATCGGCGCGCCAGAATCGCAGCCGCGAACAGTTGAGACGTGCGTCGAGACAGTCCGAAAAGAACCTTCACAAACCGAGTTTACGCCGCGGATAATGTGCGCTAAAGTTCCAACGGTCCTGAGCCCTCTGGGACTACGCCCGGCGGGTCCCCGGGAACTAAGGTGGCTGCAGTTAACCACCCTGCGTCTTAGAATCAAGAGGATAGGGGAGACGGAGACCGGGGATAATTCACTCTCATATCCGCTATTACGGTACAGACGATGGCCCTGGATATGGGGTTCTTACCCTACCCGATCTCCAGCCGCACCACCGTTTCCAGGTGGAACGTCTGCGGGAACAGGTCGACCAGCGTCATGGCGGTGATTCGATACCCGGAGGCGGTCAGCGCCGCCAGGTCGCGCGCCAGCGTGGCGGGATCGCAGGCTACAATTGCCAGGCGGCGCGGCTTGAGTTCGGCCAGCCGCTGGACCATGGCTTTGCCGAGGCCGGCGCGCGGAGGATCGGCGAGCACGAAGTCGGGAGCGCGTTGCAGTTTTTCGAGCGCCGCTTCTGCCGTCGTCTGTTGGGCCTTGACGCCCGTTAGCGCCGCACGCTCGGCGTTGAAGCGGAGATCGCGCACGGCGCCGCCGCCGGCTTCAACCGCATTCACGCGGCGAAAGCGCCGCGCCAGCGCCAGGGAAAAAAGCCCCACGCCGGCGTAGAGGTCCAACGCGGTTTCGCCTTCGGCGCCATCGAGCGCCGCCTCCACCAGCTGGTCGGCGAGAAACCGGTTCACCTGGAAAAAAGAATTGCTGCTGACGCGGAAGCGGCCGCGGTAATCGAGCGCGCCTTCCACCAGGCCGGGAATGCGCTCGCCGCACCACTCGAAGAAGCGGCGCGCCACCGGGCGCTTGGTGTCGAGTATATTGATTTGCGTGCGCTCCTCGTCGCTGAACACCTCGATGGTTTCGATGAACAGCGGCCACCGGGTATCCTGCGCCATCTGGTTGAGGGCAACAATAGCCTCGTTGATTTTGGGCGACGAAGTAGGGCAGGCGTCGATGGCGCAGAGGCTGTGCGAGCGCGGCTCGCGATAGCCGATGTTCCGGCCCTCGACGTGCAACTGCGCGCGATTGCGGTATCCCCACGGGGCGCCCGTCATCATCGCGATCTGGGCGGGCGGCTCTATCTTCCCCAGCCGCCGCAACTCCTCCACCAGGATGGCGCGTTTGGCCTCCACCTGGTACTCGTACGGCGCGTGCTGATAGTGGCATCCGCCGCAACGGCCGAAAACCGCGCAACCGGCGGCCACCCGTTCCGGCGAGGCCTCCAGCACTTCGAGCGTTCGCGCCTGCACCAGGCCCGGCTTCTCGGTGCGCGCGGTGGCGCGGATGCGTTCGCCCGGCAGCACGAACGGCGCAAACACCACGCGCCCATCCAGACGCGCCAGCCCGTCGCCGCCGTACACGAGTTTTTCCACCCGCACTTCGAAATTGCTTACGATAGAATTTACTCCCAAACCTCTTACCATGAAAACACGAGTTTTCTCCGGCATGCAGCCGACCGGAAACCTGCACATTGGCAACTACCTGGGCGCCCTCAAGAACTGGGTGCGCATCCAGCACGACTACGAGTGCATCTTCTGCATCGTCGACTTGCACGCCGTGACGCTTTACCAGGACCCCGGCGAACTGCGCCACAAGATCGAGGAGATCGCTGCCCTCTACCTGGCTGCCGGTATCGACCCCAACTCTTGTTCCATTATGGTTCAATCGGCGGTGCCCGCGCACGCCGAGCTCGCGTGGATGCTCACCTGCGTCACGCCGGTGGGTTGGCTGGAACGCATGACGCAGTATAAAGCCAAGTCGGGGAAGCAGGAATCGGTGGGCGCCGGGCTGCTGCAATACCCCGTGCTGATGGCCGCCGACATCCTGCTCTACCAGGCCGGCATCGTGCCGGTGGGCGAAGACCAGGCGCAGCACCTGGAGCTGACCCGCGATATCGCGCAGCGCTTCAATTCGCTCTACGGCGAAACCTTCGTAGTGCCCGGCACCAGCCTGCCGGCCGTGGGCGCGCGCATCATGGGCCTCGACGACCCCACACAGAAGATGAGCAAGTCGGCCGCCGGCCAGAACCACGCCGTGGCGTTGCTCGATCCTCCGGAGACGATCCGCAAGACCATCATGCGCGCCACCACCGATTCCAGCCCCGCCGTAGATTTCAACGGCGCCGGCCCCGGCGTACTCAACCTGCTGGCGATTTACCAGGCCTTTTCCGGCGACACCGACGATGCCATGAAAGCGCGCTTCACCGGCATGCGCTACGGCGAGTTAAAAAAGCAGGTAGCCGAGATGGCGATCGCGCACCTGGAGCCCTTCCAGCAACGCTATCGTGAGATCGTTGGCGAGCCCGGCTATCTCGCCCGCGTCCTGCGCCAGGGCGCCGAACGCGTCGCCCCCATCGCCAATCAAACCGTCCGCCTGGTCAAAGAGCGCATGGGTCTGTACGTAAGCTGAATACCTCAAGCTCACCTCCCCGGCCGTGGCGCGGGCTGTCCAGCCTGCTGAGTCGAGAGTCATCTCGACTCTTCTTCACGGGGCACGCCGATTCGCCACTCGGACCCCACCACAGATGATCCGCCGTCGACCCCGGCAAAAAAGCCGAGACGACTCTCGGCTCAGCCGGCTTGACAGCCGGCGCCACAGCACCAAGCCTCTGGAGAGATGACAATGAAGCCGTCAGAGCGACTCGATCCAATCCACCCTGGAGAGATCCTCCTGGAAGACTTCATGAAGCCGCTGGGGATCAGCATCAACAAGCTGGCTCGCGATCTCGATGTCCCTCCCAACCGCATCGGCGCCATTGCGAACGGAACTCGCTCCATCACCGCCGATGCGGCATTGAGGCTGGGAACATACTTCCGTGTTTCGCCGGAAACCTGGCTCGGCCTGCAGATAAACTACGATCTTCGCCTGGCCCGCCAGCGCGTTGGTGACCGGAGCTGCTGCGCCGTTCGCATCCCGCCCGTGGCGTGATCGGACACCCGAGCATCTGGCGGACCGTGATCGTCTGGCGTGATAGGTTTACGACTAGAGCTATGGCTGCCGATCGGAAATCTGCAGTTCGTGAGCAGTGGGATAGCTGTGTGAGACGGTGCATGTTCTCAGGCCTGCGTGGCGTTGAGGCAGGCGACGAGGCGGAAGTGGAGCTTGGCAGCGGACTCTCTTTGGTCAAGCCGAAAGAAGGAATGCATTTATCCTGCTCCAGTTGGGGCTTGAGCATTTTCACCCATTGATCGCCGGGCTGCTGTGGGTTATGGGGCTGGAGGCCGTTTTTGACAGCTACGGCAAGAGTGAATTCAAGAAGAAGCTGTGTGATTGTCTCGGGCCATCCGCACCAGCATTCCCGGGCTGGAGCACCCAGCAACCCGGCCACACGGTCGAAGAGATAGCTATTGACCTGTATATACTGCGCAGTAAGTTGGCGCATGGAGCCGACTTGCGCAAAGCAGCCTCGGATCCAAAGTTCCCCGTCGACCTCCTTGCGCAGCGAGCGCTTCCGATCTCACCGGACCCAGTGCCATACGCTCTGCTTCTCAGCGAAGCGGCCTGCTATCTGCTCTGTCAAGTCTTACAGAAGGAGATCGCGGGGCCGGCCGTCTGCGCTGAGGAGCCGGCCCACTCGCCGCCCCAACCGTGAGAATGCGCCCGGCCCAGCGCCGCACGCGTCAGCAGATCGGGTCGATCGCAAGCTGTTGACAGATCTTTCGTGCCAGGCGATTGTCGATCTCGGCGTGACGCGGGACCGGAGCTTTCACGCCGGTGGCCGGATTGGTAAATATGGTGTGGCGACTGCCTTCGCGGTCCAAGCGGCACCCCTGTTGCTTCAGGTGACCGATCAGTTCATGCCTCTTCAAGCTCGGGGTGCCCCAACGTGGACGGAGAGCGGAACGAGCTCGATCAGGTCGGCATCGGCAGCCGCGTCCGGGCTAGGCGTCGGCAAGGGCTTGCCTTCCTCGATGAGACACTGGGCAAGATCCTCCATGGCGCTGGCAATCATTTGCCGGGCGTCGGCCAAATCGAAGCCCTGCGTGACCGCTCCGGGAAAATCGAGGGCCTCCGCAACCACCATCTGGCCGGCCGCGCGTGGAAGGTGGAAGGCAATATGGTAGCGGAGCATACGCCCATGATACTGCGTAGGGTTCGCCAAGAGCTAGCCGCGGCTCAGCAAACACCCCCTCTCCCGTTGTAAAATAAACAGTTTAAGGACATTCCCCAAATGCAGAACACGCTGTTGACGAAGTTTATCCAGAAGAACGTCCGGACCGACGTCCCCACGTTCCGGCCAGGCGATACCATTCGCGTCCACGTCAAGATCAAGGAAGGCGACAAGGAACGGCTGCAGGCTTTCGAGGGCGTGATGATTGCCCGCAACAATACGGGACTCGGTGAGACCATCACGGTTCGCAAGGTCAGCTTCGGCCAGGGCGTGGAGCGTATCTTCCCCATACACGCCCGCATCATCGACCACATCGACGTCGTCCGCACCGGTCGCGTCCGCCGCGCCAAGCTGTATTATCTGCGCGACCTGAAGGGTAAAGCGGCCCGCCTCCGCGAGCGCGAATAGCGTCCCAGATTCCATGCGGCCCGAAGCGGCGTGTGGCAAAATCCGTTGCCAGGCCACCATCGAGCGCGAGTTGCGTGCACGCGGCTTTCACGGGGTGGCGGGGGTGGACGAAGTCGGCCGCGGTTCGCTCTTTGGGCCGGTAGTGGCGGCCGCCGTCATCCTCTCTCCCGATCGCCCCATCCGCGGCCTCAACGACAGCAAACTGCTCGAACCGGAGCGCCGCGAGACGCTCGCCCTGCGCATCCGCGAACGCGCGCTGGCTTGGGCCGTGGCCGCGGTCGACGCGGCCACCATCGATTCCATCAACATCTACCAGGCCTCGCGGCAAGCCATGCGGATGGCCGCCGGCCGCCTCAACCCTGCGCCCGATTTTCTGCTGGTGGACGCCGTGTCACTCGATATGGATGTGCCGCAGCGCGCGCTGATCAAAGGCGACGCCCGCTGTCACGCCATCGCCGCCGCCTCCATCATCGCCAAAGTGTGGCGCGACGAGCTGATGCGCGTGTGGGATGCCGTCTTCCCGGCTTACGGCCTGGCTTCCCACAAGGGCTACTCCACTCCCGAGCACCTGCGCGCCCTCCGCGAATTCGGTCCCACGCCTTTGCACCGCTTAAGCTTTGAGCCGGTGCGCGCGCACGCCCGCGTTCTTTTGGATTGCGACCGGCAGATGGAACTCTTCGAGACGGCGGCCGCCCTATGATGCCGGCCCAACCGGCCCCCGAGGCTTCGCGCAGCGGTTCGCCTCCGGGTGCCCCGCCGCCGGTTGCCGCGCACGCGGCCTACCGCTGGTACCACATGCTGGGGGCCTCGGCGCTGATCGCCGTCTGCACCGCCATGGGCCTCTTCCTGCTCGTTTTTCCCTGGAGCCCATTCTGGGAAGCGAATTACTTTGTGCTGCAGGTGCCCGCCGTTCAGGACTACTGGTCAACCCCCTACCTGCGCGGAGCGGTCAGCGGGCTGGGGCTGGCGAACCTCTTTTTCGCGCTGGTCGATCTGGTCCGCTTCCGCCGCTTCTTCGAACCTTAAATGCGCCGCGTCCTGCTGCTGGTGGTTGCGATCACGGTATACGGGTCGCTTTACCCCTGGCATTTCACGTTCGCCGGCCGGCCTGAACCGTGGGCGGTTCTGCTCCATTCCTGGCCGTCTGAGTGGAACCGGTTCGTACTGCGCGATGTCGTGATCAACGTGCTGTTGTATGTTCCGCTGGGCGCCGTTGCATGCCTGGTGTGGCTGCCGCGCCTTCGCGCCGCGGCCGCAGCCGCTGCCACCGCCTTCGGTTTTGCGCTTTCCCTCTCCATGGAGCTGCTGCAGAACTATGTTCCGGGCCGCACCACCAGCCTGTCCGACCTGGCCACCAACACCATCGGCGCAGCGGCGGGCTCCTGCCTTGCGCTGGCGCTCGCACCTGAAATCGTTCCGTCACTGCGCGCCCACGCGCAGCGCGCTTCGGCGGGCGCGGCCTGGCTGCTGGCCTGCTGGGGCGCTTATCAGCTTTACCCGTTTTTCCCCGTCGTCGGCTCGACGCATCTGCGCCAGGCCGTCCACGCACTGATCGTCACGCATTCCTTTTCGCCCGTACAGGCTTGGGAGGCCGCTGCGGAATGGTTTGCTGCCGGGCTGGCGCTGGAGGCCGTGGTCGGACGATCGCGCACGCCCTGGCTCGCCGGCGCCATGCTGGTTCTCGGGCTGAGGATCTTCATGCCTTCGCGCTCGCTCGCGCTCGAGGAGGTGGCCGGCGCCGCCCTGGCGCTGCTCGCCTGGGAGATTCTGCCGTCGAAACGCCGCATCGGGATCGGAGTTTGGATGGCGCTCTCGGCGATCGTGCTGGCCGAGCTGGCGCCTTTCCATTTCACCCGGCATGCGGCCCCGTTTTCCTGGATTCCGCTAGCCGCTTCGTTTGAATACGACCGTTGGGCTGCGCTGCTAACGCTGCTCCGCAAGTCGTTCCTCTACGGCGCTGCCGTCTGGCTGCTGGCGCGCTCCGGGATCCGGTACCCGGTGGCTGGGGGCGCGCTGGCCGCGGGGTTATTGGTACTCGAAATGGTGCAGCGCTACCTGCCGGGCCGCACGCCCGAGATCACCGATTCCTTCATCGCCCTGGTCATGGCCGCCGTACTCTGGGCGCTCAGCGACCGGCGTCCGCGGCGGGCGGTAGAATAAGCCAGGAGCGCCTCCATGCGATTGGGCATTGCAATCCTCTGCTTCTGCTTCGTTTCCGGAGCCGCTGAAATTCCGGCCGGAGCGCATGTTGCCTTGCAGTTGGTCAACTCGGTCAACACCCGCACCGCGCAGGAAGGCGACTACGTTTACCTGCGCACCGCCAGCCCCATCGCCGGCGGTGGCCACATCCTGGTTCCGGTAGGCAGCTACGTGCAAGCCGTGGTGTCGAACGCGCACCGCAGCGGCCGGGTGAGCGGGCGCGCCGAGCTGGCCATCCGCATCGAAACCCTCACCCTGCCGGAGGGCAAGGTGATTCGCGTCAATCCCCACTTGAGCTCGGTGGACGCCGCCGGATCGGGTCAGAAAGTGGATGCCCGGGAGGGCGACATCAAGCAGGCCCCGGGCCACGATGCGGACGCCGCGCGCATGGCCACCACGGCCGGAACCGGAGCGGTCATCGGCGGCCTGGCGGAGCGTTCCTGGTCCGCTGCCGGAATCGGCGGCGCAGCCGGTGCCGGCGCCGGCCTGGCTGTCGTGCTCCTCACCCGCGGCAAGGAAGTGGAGCTGCACCAGGGCGCCACCGTCGACGTCGTCTTCGATCGCGCCGTTCCGCTGGACTAGCCCGAAGTGCCGGCCGGTGCCAATCTGACGATGGGCCGGGCCCGCTATACTGGCGCTGTGGCGCTCACTCTACGTACTGTCCCCAAGCTGCTGCGCCGCAGCCTGCTGGCCGCGTTCGACGACAACTGCCTGGCCATCGGAAAAGGAGCCGCCTATTCCGCGCTGCTTTCTTTTTTTCCGGTGCTCACCTCGGCTGCGACCATCCTGGTGCAGAGCGGCGTTCCATTCGTCTCCAACACGATGGAACGCACCCTTTCGCAAATCGTGCCGCCAGGCTCCGAGGGCCTGGTCGTACAACAATTCCGCGTCACCGGCGCCCGCCCGAGGACACTGCTGATCGTCGCCGGGCTGATCTCGCTCTGGGCCGCTTCCGGCGTCATCAAGAGCCTGATTGAGGGCTTCCAGGCGGCTTACCGCGTGCCCCGCGACCGCGGTTTCTGGCGCGGCAACCTGGTGGCGATCGCGCTGGTGCTGCTGGCGGCGGCGCCACTGGTGGCAGCCACGCTGCTGATCGTGTTCGGCAACCAGGTGGAGAAGATAGTGCTGAACTGGATGAAGGTCGATCCGCTGCTCAACCCGCTGGCATGGGGCTGGAGACTCCTGAGCAAGCTGGCGCGCTGGGCGGTGGCGTTCCTGACGACGATTCTGGTGACCACGCTGCTTTACTACTTCGGCCCTAACCGCGAGCAGCGCTGGGGCCTGGTGTGGCCGGGCGCGGTGCTGGCCACCGTTTTGTGGATGCTGGCCACCTCGGGATTCGCCTGGTACGTCCGCAATATCGGCCAGTACAACCTGATGTACGGCTCCATCGGCGCCGGCATCGCGCTATTGGTTTGGATGTACCTGATGGCGCTGATCGCGCTGATCGGCTGCGAATTCAACGCCGAATACGAACGCAGCTCGCAGTTCGTAGGGCGATAGCGGCGCGGCTCCAATTCCGAGACCGGCGCCATCCGCTATGCTGAAATCACGCCGTATGGAACAGGGCCAACCAGCGCCGGCGCCGGAATACAGCGAAGACGGCGTCGACCTTTCGCTGATCCGCTGGATGCTGTCGCTGAGCCCGCGCGAGCGCCTCGCGTTCCTCGAAGAGCGCATTAACGACATCCTGTCGGTTCGCGAACTCAATGGCCGAACGTAAACTGTTCGCGCTGGTGCGGGCGCTGGCCGAGGCTGGCGTCGACTTGCTCATAGCCGACGGATTGGCCGCCGTTCTGGACGGGGCTCCGATAGCCACCTTCGACGTAGACGTGGTTTATTCGCACGAGCCTGGGAACCTCGACCGGTTGCTCGCTGTGCTCAGCCGGCTGGACGCATTCTTTCGCACACAACCGGAGCGGCGCATCCGTCCCGCCAGATCGCACCTGGCGGGCTCCGGGCACCTCAATCTCAACACCGAATATGGCCCGCTCGACCTGCTTGGAACGATTGGCCGCGGGCGCAGCTACCAGGATCTCTTGCCGCACTCCATTGCGATGGACCTCGGCGACGATGTGCGCATTCGGGCTCTTGACCTGGAGACGGTGATTGCGATCAAAGAAGAGGTCGGCGGCGAAAAGGATCTCGCGGTACTTCCGATTCTGAAGCGGACTCTGCGCGAACAGCAGCACCCCGGCGGGGGTCAATAGCGCGCCTGGGCCTTCCTCCGTGTAATGCTGTCCTCTATGCGGCACGCCGCTCGCGTTGACTGCGACCGGAACGGCGGTTTAACCTGAGGTAGCAGGCTCGCAGTTCCGGAGTAAGGCTGGCGTAGCTCAGTTGGTAGAGCATCTGATTTGTAATCAGAGGAAAGCACCAATTAACTGCCGTATTTTTAATAACGTGATATTTTGGGTAGGCGGTTAAGGTAGACGGTAGACGCTCTCTGGGGAATGGAGCCAGCGAAGGGAATCGAACCCCTGACCCGCAGTTTACAAAACTGCTGCTCTACCGACTGAGCTACGCTGGCCCACAGAAGCATTATAAACCACGCCACAGCGCCTCGAAGAACACTTGCTTTGGTTGCCCCGAATGCGCCGAACGAGCAGAAGAAGCGACTCAATACGTGGACACGATCAGGCGGCGATCATCACCGGGGATTTCGATTTGGCATAGCGCACCAACCGCCAACACCCGACGACTGCCGGTTTGACGGAAAGCGGCTCCCACCGGCCACAGCAATTCAACAACTGGTGGGGGCGTGGAAGGTCCTGCGAAGAACGCATCTGGCCAAGTGAGCGCACCACGGCAACGCCGACCCTCTCGCTGGCGACGGCCCGGCGCCGCATCAACGTGCGAATGGCACAAGTCACAAAGGTTTCTGGACCGACTAAATGCTCCACGTGCCAGTGGGCGTGCGGCAACGAAGCAGGAACACGTTGCCGTCGTCGGCACGCACCTTGTAAAAACTGTCATCCGGGCCGTACCACTGCTCGATAATCTCGTCCACGATATAGTCGCGGACGAGATTATCGAGCAG
>Ga0209415_10017302_pt1 | contig 11486 bp, 8 predicted proteins | sample PeaSoiSIISIP2007_FD_187696 | JGI IMG/M metagenome (GOLD analysis project Ga0209415, IMG submission 187696) | Peat soil microbial communities from Weissenstadt, Germany - SII-SIP-2007 (SPAdes) (version 2) | ecosystem: Environmental > Terrestrial > Soil > Wetlands > Peat | place: Germany... | reverse complement strand
CCCGGCCACTGCGAAGCATGTCTGCACGCTGCTGAGCCTGGAAATCGACGACCTCCGCCGTGCCGCCCTTCTGTCCCTGATGGTCCGGCTGGCTGGCAAACGCAAATTTGATCCTATTGCCGCCTACATCCTTCAAAACCAGAAGGTTGTGGTAACCGGGCGGGGTTGACAACCGTATCAAAGAAGAGCAGGATCGTAGAAGGAGTTCTAGCATGCGCTTCCCGGTCGCCGGTTCGGTTCTTGGTACTTTGGCATTGGGTTTGACTGCGGGGTCGGCCTGCGCCCAATACGTGATTTCGGCTCACGCTGGCGTGGTGCAGTATGTGGAAGGCCGCGCATATCTGAACGATCAGCTGGTCGAACCAAAGTTCGGCCAATTCCCGGACATCAAGCAAAACCAGGAGTTCCGCACCGAAGAAGGCCGGGCCGAGATCCTGCTGACGCCCGGTGTCTTCCTTCGCCTGGGAGAGAATAGCGCCGTCCGGATGCTCTCGAATCTGCTGACAGATACCCGCGTGGAGATGCTTTCGGGATCGGCCATGATCGAGTGCAATGATGCCCCCAAGGACAACTCCATCCAACTCGTATATAAAGCGAACGCGATACGCCTCGAAAAGCAAGGCCTGTACCGCATCGAAACCCAGCCTGCCCGTCTTAAAGTTTATGATGGCGAGGCCGTGGTAACGGACGCTTCCGGCCAGCTCACCCTCAAGAGCGGCAAGCAAACCAACTTGGGCGGTGTTCTGCTGGCTGAGAATTTTGACCGCAAGGACCAGGACTCGCTGTATAGCTGGAGCGATCGCCGGGCCGGTTACATTGCCAAGGCCAACATCGTTTCGGCCGACGCTGTAAACAACGGCGGCTATGGCTTGGGCGGATTCGGGCTCGGGTTCGGCGGGTATGGGTACAACGGATTCGGATACAACCCGTCATTCCTGGGCAACTGGATGTTCAATCCAATGTTTGGAATGTACACCTGGATGCCCTATTCGGGCTTCGGCTACAGTCCCTTCGGATATACCTACTTCAGCCCATACACTGTCGCGTACGCGCCGGCCTATAGTGGGGTCCGCAGTGGCGTCGCCGGCGCTGGTGGCACAACAGCGCGCCGCGTGAGCGGGCTCAGTGGCGTCAGCCGGCTGGGCAGCGTTCCAACAGTGAGTCGCGGATCGGCTGTTGCCGCTGCCGGACGGGGCGGATCTTTCGGTGGCGGAGGCCACGCTAGCGCCAGCTTCGGTGGTGGCGGCGGGCACTCGAGCGGCGGCGGACATCGCTAAGTCGCGCCCAGCTCCGTCATTTCAAATTCTTCTCAAAGAAGTCGGTCGTCTCTTCCAAGAGCTGTCTGTGGTAATGCCCGCTCACGCCGTGGGTCTTCTGCGGATAAATCAGCATGTGGAAGATCTTGCCGGCCTGCTCCAATGCTTCGGCCATCTGTAGCGTGTTCTGAAACAGCACGTTGTCGTCTTCGAAATTGTGAAGCATCAGGAGCTTGGCTTTGAGCTTGGTGGCGTATTCCAGTGGCGAACTGGCCTGGTATCCCTCGGGATTTTCCGCCGGCAGTCCCAAGTAGCGCTCGGTATAGATCGTGTCGTAGTTGCGCCAATTCGTTACCGGCGCTCCCGCGATGCCCGCCCGAAATACGTCCGGCGCATTCAGCAGCGAGTACAGCGTCATGAAACCGCCGTAGCTCCAGCCATAAATCCCCAGCCGCGCTGGATCCACAAACCCCTGTGCCAGCAGGTAACGCACGCCTTCCAGTTGATCGGCCAGCTCCGTCTTTCCAAACCGGCGATACAGAGGCGTCTCGAACGCATGCCCGCGTCCGGACGATCCGCGATTGTCCATCTGCCAGACGGCGAATCCGCGCGTGGCCAGCAACTGCGCCCAGTCGGCGCCCTCCCAGGCGTTGCGAACGGTCTGCACGCCCGGGCCGCCGTACACCATCACCACCGCTGGATATTTCTCGCCCGCGTGAAAGTTCGCCGGCTTGATCATGCGGCCATAAAGCTCGGTTCCATCATTCGTCTTGAAGGTGACTACCTCCGATGGCAGAAGCGCGACGTTGTCGGTCAGACTGCGGTCAGCCTCGCGAAACACCGCCCATGCATCTCCGCCGATCAGGTTGACAGTACTGCGCGGCGGCTGCGTCAGGCTGGAGAAATCGTCCAGATAGTATTCCGCCGCCGGACCCATCGAGATTTGGTGCGTGCCCGCGCCCTGGCTCACGCGCGCGCGTTCCTTCCCGTTCAGCTTGATTGAATAGAGCTGGCGCTCCAGCGGGCTGGCTTCGGTGGAAATGTAATAAATCTTTTGCCGCGCCTCGTCCACTCCAACGATCTCGGTCACTTCCCAATTGCCTTCGGTGACGCGCTTGCGCTGCTTGCCGTCCAGCGAGTACAGATACAGATGACAGAAACCGTCTCGCTCGCTGCCCCACAGAAACTGGCCGTCTCCGAGAAAACGGAACAGGTCGTTGTGGTTGATCCAGTACGGATCCGCTTCACTCAAGATTGATCGCGCCGTGCCCGCGCTCGCATCCGCCAGCAGCAAATCGAACTGGTTCTGCACGCGATTCATCCGCTCAATGGCCAGCCGCGTGGAATCGGGCGTCCAATGCACGCGTGCGATCAGATAGCCGCGCGTGTCTCCCAGCTCCATCCAGCGTGTGACGCCGCCCGCCGCTGGAACCACTCCCACACGCACCTCGGCATTGGCGGTGCCGGCTTGCGGATAACGCTGCGGCTCGGCCACGGCACGTAAGCCACCCAGAGACACCTGCGGGTAGGTAAACTCGCGGGCGATATCGAACTGCATGTAGGCGATGCGCTTGGAATCGGGCGCCCACCAAAAAGCAGTGCTCAAATCCAGCTCTTCCGGATACACCCAGTCAAGTTCGCCGTTCAGTAGCGTTGCGCTGCCATCATCGGTCAGCCGGGCAACTTGATGGCTGATGATATCAAGGGTATAAAGATCGTGGCCGCGCCTGAAGGCCACGCGCGCGCCATCGGGAGAAAGCTTCGGGTCGCGCTCGGGTTCGGGCGTAGCGGTGAGCTGCTCCCAGGAGCCGTTCTCGAGCGAGCACAGAAACAGGTCGCCCCGCACGTTCAGCAGCAATTGCTTGCCGGAATGCGACCATTCCAGGCTGTCTTCGCCGACCCGCCGGTTTTGCCAGTCGAATCGCGCCGGCTCGGGCGAGGGAATGGCCGCTTTCTCGAGCGGGGCAAGCGACAACAACGCCTTCTCGGATTTTGCGGCTGCGTCGTAGATCCGCACTTCCCCGACCTGGATGTACGCGAAATGCCTTCCGTCCGGCGCCCACACCGGCGCAGGAGTTTCAACCTCGCGACGCTGTTCCATCACCGTGTCGTCGATGGTGACCGGCCTCTTTTGCGCAAGCAGGGAGGCTGCCAGTACACCGCAGAGAAAAATTATGCGGGCTGTCACTTGCTGTGATTGTACGCCAAAGCACCTGACTGAGGCTTGAGCGTGTATATCGCAGCACCGTTGGAACTGTAGACCTGCTGAAAGGCGCTGGATCGCATGGCTTCCACCAACCCGGGAGCGCCTCTCTCATTGAGATCGCGATGGTAGTCGTCGGGCGTGAGCAGCAGATAGTTCAAGCCGTTGCCGCGCGCGAAGTCTTCCATCGAGCCCATTAGCTTCACGATTCCGCGATCGTCGTTGTGATACAGGAATTTGGGCGGAATGGGCAGGCGGCAGGCTTTGTGGCCAGTATAGAGAAACTCGACCGGATCCTGGTAGGCGTAGACGTTCGCATCCGGCCGCGCATTCCGCGCGATCCATGCATAAGCGGGCTGGCGCGCGGCGAGATCGGCGCGATAGGACGCGAACAGGTCGGGAATGAAATACGACAGTCCGAAAACCGTGCAGAACACCGCAAAGGCCGCGATCCCCGCGAGCAGCGCGCCAACACCTGCCGCGGCGAATCGATCCGCAAAGACCGGCTTCGCCCAAGTGGACCGCAACACTGCCCAGATGTTGCCGATCTCGGTGGCCAGCCCCATCAGCAACAGCGGATAGAGCGGAAATACGAAGCGTTGATCCGGCGGAAAATGCCAGACCATCAGGATCGCCGACATCCCCAGCGCGGCTAAAGGATATTGCAGCTCCCGCCTGCGCCTGGTCAACCGAACACAACCCGCGATCGCGGCGATCGCCACCACGCGCTCCAGATGTTTCGACCCGTATGGCAGGTCAAAAACCAGCAGCCTGCCCGCGCCCATCAGGAAGCCGTCCAGGTTGTACCAGATCACCAGCGGCAGATCCCGCAGCGCTACGTTGTACGTCTGAAAGCCCACGTAGTTGGTGTAATACAGCGTCACCAGATCCCAGGAATGCGTCAGATGCCGCGCCACCCACCACTGCCAACCCGCCACCGCGGGCAGCATGGTGGCGAAGAACAACGCGGCTTTCTTGTAATGCTTCCGCAGCGCGAAGCATAGGGGAACGGTGAACAGCAGCGGAGCGGCGATCGATTTGGTGAGATACGCCAGCCCCGCCAAAACTCCGGCCATCAACACCAACCAAAGGGGTGCTTCCTGCTTCATCGCCCGTTCGGCCAAAATGATGCTCCCGATCAGCAACGCGGTAAACAATAGTTCCGGCATCAGCGAGAAGCTGAACACCACCGTTACCGGACTCAACCCGGCCGCCAGCACCATCACATAGCGCGCGCGCTCGCTGAATCCGTATTCCCGCAGCAGCGCCCACAAGGCCCATAAGAACAGCGGCAACAACAGCCAGGCGAATAGCGTCGCGGTCGCCAGGTTGGATGGAAATTGCGGATTGATCTTCCAAATACCAGCCAGTAGCGCAGGATAGATCGGCGGGTACTTAGTCTGATACGGCTGCCCCGGCAGGCTCCCGATCCGGAATCCATCACCCATCGCCAGGCTGCGCCCGGAGACCCAGTAGATGCTGTCGTCGTGATAGAAGCCCAGGTGCGGCATGGTCCTGAGCGTCCAAGCCAGGTAGGCGGACGGAGCCAAGGCGGCCAGGAATACCCCGAAAATGGCTAACTTCCTCAGCATCCACCCTGAATTTAACAGTAAGTATGTTTCCAACCAATCGGGGATTCACCTGAGACCGGGTATCCTGAAAACGAGTGAAACTGACTTTCTGGGGCGCGGCCAAAGTCGTCACCGGCTCCATGCATCAACTCACCGTCGGCGACAAATCCTATCTGCTGGATTGCGGCGAATATCAGGGCCGCAGAAAGGAAGCCGCCGAGCGTAATCGCAACTTCCCGTTCCCCAGCCCGAACGTTTCCGCCGTCATGTTGTCACACGCGCACATCGATCACAGCGGCAACCTACCGCTGCTGGTGAAGAACGGGTTTCGCGGGCCGATTTACTCGAGCGCCGCCACTGCGGATCTGTGCCGTCCCATGCTGGCCGACTCAGCATCCCTCCAGGAAAGAGACGCTGCGTTCCTGAACAAGCGCAGCCTGCGCCGCAAGGCTCTCAACGTGCCCGGCGTTCCCGCCAGCGCACCAGTGGAGCCTCTATATACCACCGAAGACGCGGAGGCCACATTCCCGCTGTTTCACCCCATCGCGCTGCATACCCCCACCAGCGTCGGACCCGGGGTGGTTTACCAGTCTTTTGAAGCTGGCCACATGCTCGGATCAACCTGCATGCTCCTGGAACTCGCCGACAACGGCCAAAAGACCCGGCTCGGTTTCACGGGCGACCTGGGGCGTCGCGGACTGCCTATTATTCGCGATCCGGAGCCGCTACCTCCCGCCGACTACCTGATCATGGAGAGCACCTACGGTAACCGCGTGCATGAGCCCATCCAATCGGTGTCGGAGACGCTCGCCGACATCGTGAACCGCACCTACCGGCGGGGCGGCAAGATCATCGTGCCAGCCTTTGCTGTCGGCCGTACCCAGCAGTTGGTACTGCTGCTGCATGAATTGATCGACGCAAAGACCATACCCAGCTTCCCGATCTTCGTCGATAGTCCGCTGGCCGTCAACGTCACCGACGTCTTTCGAAAGCATCCCGAGCTTTACGATGCCGAAGCCGCCGCGTTCCTCGGAAACCACGGCGATCCGTTCGGGTTCAAGCTGCTCACCTACGTGCGCGACGTAAACCAATCCAAGGCGCTCAACGATCTGCGCGGCCCCTTCATGATCGTCTCCGCATCCGGCATGTGCGAAGGCGGCCGCGTGCTGCATCACCTGAAGAACAATATCGGTGATCCGCGCAATACCATTCTGCTCACGGGCTATCAGGCCGAACACACGCTCGGCAGGAAGATCGAGCAGAAATGGGATGAAGTGCCCATTTTCGGTGAACCGATGCCTCTGCGCGCCGAAGTACAGAAACTCGACGCCTTGAGCGGTCACGCGGACCGCGAGGAGCTGCTTGCGTGGATGAAACCCATCGCGGCCGGGCTCAAAAAGGTGTTCCTGGTCCATGGCGAGCCGGAGCAACAAACCGCTTTGGCGGCCGCTATTCGGGAGCGCTACCAGTTGGATGTAGTTGCCCCGGAGCGCGGCCAAAGCTTTGATTTATAAGCGTACTAAGGTAAACGCCTGAGAGTACTAGAGTCTAAGTACTCTATTGCTCTAAGGTGGTTTCTTGTATATCTTGTGGTTGATGACCGACGCCGAGCTGGCTGTCCAGAGCCGTACCCCGCTGAATCAACTTCTCTGGGAGTTTTCCTACCTGCAAATCCTGGACTTTCTGACCACCGTCGCTTTCTTGCTGCACGGCGTTCGGGAAGGCAACCCGCTGGTCAGGCTGGCATTGAGCGCCGGAGCCAATCCCTTGGCGAGTTTGCTGGCGGTCAAGCTGCTGGCGATCATGCTGGGGCTCTACTGCTGGTATCGGGGACGCCGGCAGCTACTGTTTCGCATCAACATCCTGTTCGCGCTATTGGTGGCCTGGAATCTGGTGGCTCTAATTCTCCGCAGCGCTCACCAGTAACTCGAGAGCCTATTGCACAGGCAGCATCACGGTGTTGCTTTCCACTCCGTTGATGGTGACAAACACCGCCACGGAGCCGCTGGGCAGTCCGGTCGGAACCTTGAATTGCGTCAGATCGAGGCCGATGAAACCGGGTGCGGCCACGGATGTCGAGCCAGGTTTCACTCCGCCCACCGATAGCGACACCGAATCGTTGACTGCCGGTGGCGGATTGGGCGGGAAGAATCCATCCAGCACGGTGTTCTTGTAGGGTCCATAACCCGTTCCGAGCAGGGAGATCGTTTCGCCAGCCGCAGCTGGACTGGCCGTCGTCACCAGCGATCCGTCGGCATGCAGCGCGGTCGCATAGTTCACCGAATTGATGGTCTGGAAGAAGAGCCCCGGAGCATTGCGAGCCACCGTGAAGGTTCCAGAAATATTGGGCTGACCCGAGTTTTGAATTTCCAGCGTATAGTTACCGGCCGACAGACCCGAAGGTAGCTGAGCATTGATCTGCTGCGGGGAAACAAACATCAGCGGCAGGATCGATTCGTTCACCGTCACCGTTGTTCCCCCAATGGTCTGCGCCAACGGATTCACCGGCCCCATCTGGACTGACGCCGCTAGGCTTTGGCCGAAGATCGAAATTATGGATCCGGGCGCCACCGCGGAGCTTGGCGTCTGGCCGACGCCATTCGAAATGCCAGCCGGCGCGATGTAGGGAACCGTGATCATCTGCGCTACCACTGCTTGTGGAGACAACAGCGTCACCACACCGGAGGGGAAGCTTCCCGTCAACGCTCCGGTCCAATGTCCAAACTTGAAGCCATTGTTCGGCATGGCGGTCACGTCCACTTGCGTGCCCTGCGCGTAGAACATGTCGCTCGAGGTAGGCGAAAATTTGAACGCCGAGCCGTTGCCCGGATTCGAGCTCGCACTCAACTGGTAGGAGGTGCGGTAGCTGGCCGTAAGCGTTGCGGTAAGCTGACTGACCGTCACTATGTGGTCAGACGCTCCACCGTCGGACCAGGATCCAAAATCAAGTCGCGTCCCTTGTCCCATCGGCATCTGCGTGGGGGCGGTTACATGCACCATCGCCCCGCTGGGGCGGTCCACATTGCACGGGGTCACACAGTTGGCGCCGTCCACTTGGACAGTGAGTCCGGAGGGCGAGCTCTGGACCACGATGCGGTCCAATTCGCTGTAGTTTGCCGTCATCACGAACCCATTGTTGACGGCAGTCTGGTTGACGGTATAGGTCTGGGCCGCGCTGCCTCCATTGGACCAGTTCTGAAAGGTGTATTGCCGTCCTTTGGCGTCTACTTGCGTGGCCGCCGCCGAGACTTGGTGCGTGGTGCCCAGCCCCCAAATGAAGTCGTAGGAAGGCCAGGTGCGCCCATCCACGTTCAACTTCAAGCCATTCGGAGAGGTAAGAAACGCCACTTGCGCGCCTGCCAGAAAGTTGCCCGTCAAAACCACCGGCGGCGCAACGTTGCTGTCTACCTTGTAAAGTGAATTCGGCCCTTGCCCATTGCTCCAATCGTTGAAGACCCACCACTTTCCGGTATTGTCCCTTTGTGGACTTACCCCGCTAATAAAGTGCGTCGACCCGGGGGCAAAATAGAAGTCTCCGAAGCAGATGGCGGGAAAGCCCGTTGGCACCACCACGGGCTGAGTCTCATTACTGGGGCACCCCGGAACGTCGTTGACTGTTCTGGTGTGGACCGGCGTGTGATCGACTAACAAGTCCATGCCGATCGGCGCGGTGAGAAAGGAAACCTGCTTGCCAGGCTCAAAATACGGAGTAATGTCAATGGGCTCATTCAGAGTCAACTGAGTGAGGAACGGGCTGGGCCCCGCGGAATTTATCGCCCATCCGGTGAAGACATATCCCGTGTAAGGATAGGCGTTCAGGGTGACCTGACTGTTCGCGGTTTGAAATATTACCGCCGACGACCAAAAGCATTGCGTCCCCACGTACACCACTCCGGGCCGGAATACTCCAGCCGGAATGGCGCCGGGCGCGCCGCACGTCGGAGGGGCGGAAGGACCAGGATTGCCAGTATTGAAGTACAGCAGGTTGATTCGGTAGGAGATCGTTATTTGGGCGGTCAGCGTCGTGATTGCGGGATTGGCAGTGATCACCTGAATTGGATCGTTGCTGGGTTGAATCAACGAATTGTTGTCGACCCAGCCACTGAACGCCCACTTGGTTCCTCCATCCTGGGAGGTCTGCACCCCGGTGGTTGTTTGCCCCGCCAATGGTGGATCCAGAAGAAATACCACCGTGTGCTCGCTGCCTTTCGGCCAGTTCAGGGTGACGGTACTAGAGTATACCGTCCCGTCCACCAGGAAGTGCGCGCCGCTCGGTGGATTCGTGGAAATCGTAATCGTGCTAGAGGTTTGCGCCTGTAAGCACAGCCCGCCAAAAGTCAGCAGTAAGAGTAGGGATAACCGATTCATAGACGACACCGTTTATAACATCGGCCATAGTACGAAAAGGCTTTAGGTTGCACTCCAGACGCCCTAGAAACGGGTTGGCGGGCCGGTGCGCTACGAGCTGCCGTATAATGCAATCAGTACCGCCGTGCGTTCCACTTGCACCATCCTGGCTACCGCGTTCCTCTCCGCCGCTCTCCTCCTGGCCGCCGACAAAAAGCTCCCTATTGAGGATGCCTCCAACGACCAGTTGGCCATCTCCGCCAGCGCCATCCTCGACCGGGATCAAATCAAACAGGAGCTCGGTTACGACCTGGGCGCCGACATCGTCGTGGTTCGGGTCGCTCTTCGCGTCGTTAGCGACAAGCCTGTTCAGGTCAGTCACGACGATTTTCTGCTAATTTCCGACAAGGACGGCCAGCGCTCTGAGCCGTATGAACCGGGCCAGATCGCGGGCGCAGACAGCCTCACCGTCACGCCTACCGGCATGAGAAAAGGTGGAAACCGCCCCGGAATCATGCTCGGAGGTTTGGGCGGAGGAATCGGCAGCGGCAGATCGACCGAGAGCCCCGACGTGAAAGTCGAAGCCAAGCACGATGACACGCCGAATCCCTTGCTCGCTGTGCTGAACGAGAAGATCCTGCCGGAAAAAGAGATCACCGACAAGCTGTCAGGCCTGCTGTATTTTCAAATCGTGGGTAAAGTGAAGCTCAAGGACTTAGAGCTTCACTATAAGGGGCCCGCGGGCCGGATGGCCCTGCGCTTCAAACCGTAACAACTAGTCCTTTGCGGCCTGCACTGACGCGATGTCGATCGTCTCGCCGTCCAGCTTCCCGTTAACCGTTACTTTCATCCCGAGCAGGGGCATCACCTTCGCCTGCGAGTCGGCGGAGATTTGATACACCTTGCCATCGGAAATGATTACGGGAGACGCCCCGCCCTTTACGCACTTCTTTACACACGCGGCGTCACTCGCTCCAGCGGCTTCATGTTTCGCGCCGCACATGGAATCACCCACCGTGCCCGACAGGGTCTCGGCCCAACCGGCCGCCGCGAGGATCGCGCCCAATGATGGCTTCCCCTCCTTTCAAGGGATTCGCCTTGTAGACGCCGCCAGCCCCGGGGATTTCATGGTTCTCATGGTGTATTCTGAATTCTGAATTCTGACTTCTGGTTCCACGAGGAAACCTATTGTATAGAGCAAAGATAACCGCGTTGGGTTGTTACACTCCGCCCGAGCTGTTGACCAATCAGGATTTAGAAAAGATGGTCGACACCACCAACGAGTGGATTATGCAGCGCGTGGGCATCGTCCAGCGCCACATCGCCCCGGCCGGCGTCGCAACTTCGGACCTGGCCGTCGAGGCCGCCAAAATCGCCCTCGAACAGCGCGGCATCGAGGCTTCTGAACTGGATGCGATTCTGGTCTGCACCGTGACACCCGACATGATGTTTCCCGCCACCGCCTGCCTGGTCCAGGATCGCCTGGGCGCCACGAACGCCTGGGGTTTCGACTTGCTGGCGGCCTGCTCCGGTTTCATTTATGGACTCACCACGGCGGCTCACCTAGTCACCGCCGGCTCCCACAAGAAGGTGCTGGTGATCGGCGCCGATACCATGTCGCGCATTATCGACTACACCGATCGCGCCACCTGCATCCTGTTCGGCGACGGCGCGGGCGCCATGCTGGTTGAACCGGCCGAAGAGGGCGAGACCGGCTTCATCGATTTCGTGAATCAAATCGAGGGCTCCGGCGGCGATTATCTGAAACAGCCCGCCGGCGGCAGCCGCATGCCCGCCAGCGCGGAGACCGTCGCGAACCATCTCCACTTCGTCAAGCAGGACGGCCAGCAGGTTTTCAAATATGCAGTCCGAAAGATGGAGGAATGCTGCCGCAATCTTCTGGACCGCAATCATCTGAGCGTGGCCGACATCGGAATGTTGATCCCCCATCAGGCCAATCGAAGGATCATCACCGCGGCGGCCGAGCGGTTGGGGATCAATTGCGATCGGGTGATGATCAACATCGATCAATACGGCAACACCACGGGCGCCACGATTCCCTTGGCCACCCGCGACGCGCTCCAATGCGGCAAGCTCAAGAAGGGCGAT
>Ga0209415_10017301_pt1 | contig 11486 bp, 11 predicted proteins | sample PeaSoiSIISIP2007_FD_187696 | JGI IMG/M metagenome (GOLD analysis project Ga0209415, IMG submission 187696) | Peat soil microbial communities from Weissenstadt, Germany - SII-SIP-2007 (SPAdes) (version 2) | ecosystem: Environmental > Terrestrial > Soil > Wetlands > Peat | place: Germany... | reverse complement strand
CCGCCCTTCATCATCGCCCAACTCCTCGGCGCCGCGGCGGCAACGATGCTCTTTGCGTACCTCTCGCCGATCTCGCGGCAGACGGCGGCAGCGGTCCTGGAGCCTCACGACGCGGAGCGAGGAGTCCTTCAGACGAGATAACGCGTCACCGCAGCCTCGTCCCACGACACGCCGGAGCCCGGCACGTCGCGCGGCGCGACAAGCCCGTCGCGAACGACGAGCGGATCGGCCAGAATAGGGCTCGCCCAGTCCACGAACTCGAGCCGGTCGCGGGTCGGGGTCGCACACAACAGATGCACGCTCACCTCGGGGAAGAGGTGGCTCGACGTCGGGATTCCGGCATTCGCGGTGAGTCGTGCCGCCGCGAGCCAACCGCTCACGCCGCCGATCCGTTGCAGGTCGAACATCACCAAGTCCGAGGCGTGTGCGTCGAGTGCCTGACGCACCGCGTGCGGCCCCATGAAGTTCTCGCCGATCTGAATCGGTGTGTTCGTCGTTGCCGTCAGCTGCGCACACGATGCAAGATCGTCGTGCACGATCGGTTCCTCGATCCAGCCGAGTCCGAGTCGGTCCAGGGCGGAGCACCGGAACCGCGCCTCCACCGGTGCGAGCAGTTGGTTGTAGTCGACGAGAATCTCGACTTCGGGACCGACGGCCTTGCGGACCCACTCGACGGCTTCGAGGTCGCGATCGACGTCCGCATATCCCAACCGCAGCTTGATCGTGGTGAAACCTTCCGCGACGAGCTCCTCCGCTTCGAGCGCGACGCCGCGGTTGCCCTGAAGCCCGAGCCCGTTGCTGTTGTATGCCGGCACCGCGACCGGTTCGACGCCGAGATAGCGCGCGAGCGAAAGCCCGGCGGCCTGCGAGAGCGCATCCCAGACCGCAACGTCCACGCCCGCCAGCGCCATTCCGATCAGCCCGCGCGCACCGACCAGCCGAAAACGCCGGTCGAGCTGGGCTTCGACCGCAGCGGCATCGAGCGCAACGTCGTTCAAGAGCGAGCCCGCCTCGACGAGCACGTCGCGCAGCAGCCGCTGCCCGAGGGCATCGAAGCAGAAGAGGTAGGCGTGTCCCGTGACGCCCTCGGTCGTGTGGAGGTCGAGTAGCAGCAGCGGCACGCTCATGATCGCGCCCCCGCTCGTGCTCAGCTGCCGCCGAAGTGGAACGTCGACCGCTCGCACCACGAGCTCGCGAATCGTCATGGCTTCGCCGGCGCTCCGTCGACGTACGCGGAGAGCACCGCCTCGACGAACGCGTTCGCCGGCGTCGCAACGCCGGCGGCGCGCCCCATGGCGACGACCGCACCTTGGAACCACGGCATCTCGATGCGATTGCCTCGCTCGAGATCGTCGGCCATGCTCGCTCGCATCACGGGCGGCAGGGAATCGCAAAACGCGAGCCGGTCGTCGGCGAAGGCCGGATCGAGACGTACGCCACGCGCCCGTCCGACGTCGACCGTCTCTGCAAAAAGATCGCGCAGCAGCTCGCGGGCGCGCGGGTCCGCACGGATGGGGCCGATGGGTTGCCGCACCGCGCACGTCGCGCCGCTGAGCCCGTTGATGAAGACGAACTTCTCCCAGAGAGCCCGCTCGATGTCGTCGCTGAGCTCGACGTTGACCGCGGCGGCCCGAAAAGCGTCGGCGAGCGCTCTGATTCGCGGGCTCGGCGATCGATCGTATTCGCCGATCACCAGCCGGCTCATCGCCCCCGTCTGGCGGATGACGCCCGGGCGGTCGATCACGACCGCGATGTAGCACAGCCCGCCGGCCACGCGCTCCGCCCCCACCGCTTCGCGCAAGGTCACGTCCTTCGAGACGCCGTTCTGCAGCGAGATGACGACCGTATCGGAATGTAGCAGCGGTCCGAGGCTTGCGACGACGCTCGCGGTGTCCCAGAGCTTCACCGCAAGGATGACCGCGTCGACCGGTCCCACCCGAGCCGGAGCGTCGAAAACCGCGGCCGGGACGACGAGGTCGCCGCCCGGGCTTTCGATCCGCAAACCGTTCGCGCGGATGGCCGCGCCGTGGGCGCCCCGTGCGACGAACGCCACGTCTGTTCCGGCCGCCGCGAGGTGGCCGCCGTAATACCCGCCGACGCCGCCGGCGCCGATTATCGCAATGCGCATCGGGCGGCGGTATTCGCCTTCACCGTCGCGAACGCTGCCCGAGGAGGACGAAGACGATGGCTCGTTTAGATCGACTGGCACCCCTGATCGGTGCAACGGTCCCCGGACCGCTGGGCGTAGTGATGCTGCCGCGCATGTGGTACAAGAGCGTCCTGTCGGCGGCCGGGATGCTGTACGAAGGTTATACCGACTACTATCGCGGGTTCAACCAGCGGGTCGTCGACGGCCTGGGTCTCGAACCCGACGCGTGGTTCACGTTCCTAAAGACGATGCCGACGTACCCGGAGGCCGAGGAATACGTCAAGGCACACGCTACGAAGCTCGACGCCGCGTCGATCGCCGCGGTCAACAACGAAGTTCTCACGTTCGACCGCCCGGAAGAGAACGCCGCCGGCGTTCGCAAGCGCGTTGGCCTCGACGATCCGACCTTTCGTAATAGCGCACGGCTCTTGAACTGGGACGACTGGTTCACGATGCACGAAGAACTGCTCGCGCACCGCAACGGCGGGATCGAACCGATCGTCCCGATGGTGAGCTCGGGCCAAACCGGAGTCCTCGAGATCCCGCATCTTCCGCGACTCTGGATCAAGGCGCTCCTCTTTGCGCTCGGCGCGCTGCCCAAAGACTGGAAGACCGGCACCGAGTGCGGCTTTGACAAGAAGCTCGCCGGTCTGATCGGCCTCGACCTGCCCGCGGCGAGCGCTTACATCGCCGAGGAGCTCCCCAACGAGCTGCAGTTCGAGCACTGGGTCGCAAATCGGATCAAGGCGCCCGACGCCGCGATGAAGGCGGCCTGGACGGCAGATATCTCAGCCATGGTAAAGCCTGCCGAGCAGTCGACGGCCGAGCTCGCCGAAGCCGGTGCAACGAACGTCAGCACCCGCAGCACCATTCTCTTGAACGACCTCGTCGACTGGAAGCACATGCACGCCTATCTGATGTCCCATCGGGTGGCGCCCGCGTAGCGCCCCTGTCATCGTGAGCGCAGCGAAGCGAAGTCGAACGACCACACTGGTCGTGCGGCTGGCGTTCGTCCTGGCATTGGGCGTCGGCGTACCCGCCGGCGCCCAAGACGCGCTCCTCGACGCCGCGACGTTACGGGCGCGCATCGCCGCCGCCGAGGGTCCCGTCCCCGCGAACTTCCGGGAAACGATTGCCGGGCCAACGACTCGGACGACCTATCACCGCGGTACCGACGTGCGCACGGTGTTCCAACGCGGCCCGATCCACACCGAAGCGGGCAGCTATCACGGTGAGCGCTGGATACAGGACGCAAACGGCCTGACCGCCGTCGACGAGCCGGCCCCAGCGCCGCCTCTGCCGCCGGCGCCCACCGTCAAGCGGGTCGCGCAACCGTTCGATGCCTACGTGATCGAGTCGCTCGACGCCGCCGGCTACGGCACGCGTGAGTTCGTCGACCCGGCAACGTCGCGGGTGCTCCGCGTCGAGCAGATCGCCCCCATCGGAACGACCGTCATTGCCTTCGAAGAGTTCGCCGCGTTCGGTTCGCGTAAGCTGCCGGCGCGCTGGAGCGTAACCGATCCGCTGACGCGTGCAACGTACGCCGTGCGGCGCACCGAGTATAGCGAAGGGACCGTTCTCGACAGCGACGTCGCCGAGCCGCCGATCCGCCGCACGCTGGTCGAGTTTCCGCCGGGCGTGCGGAGCGTTCGCCTGCCGACGCGCTTCGATCGCGACTTCGTTCTGGTCACGGTCAAGATCGCGAGAGCAGATCTCGACTTCGCCTTGGATACGGGCGAAAGCGGGATCGCGATCGACGAAGCCGTCGCCCGCAGTGCCGGGCTGCAGCTAGTCAACCCGACGGAGCGCCGGGGGGCAGGCGCGTTCACGCAATACGATACGGTTGCGCCCCTGATGGAGATCGGCCCGCTGACGATGCGCAACATCGTCATGCGGACGATCCAGCCGAGCACGCCCCACCCTGGACAACTGCGGATTGCCGGCACGCTGGGTTTCGACTTCCTCGCTGAGCTCGGCGTCACGATCGACTACGTGCGCCACAGCGTCGTCGTCGCACCGGCGCTTGCATGGACGCCCCCGCAAGGGCCCAACGTGCTCGCGCTCAACGTCCGGCTGGCGACGGGTACGCCGCGGGTGAGCGTCTCGCTGGATGGTCAAAGCGGCGATCGCTTCATCATCGATACGGGCACCAACGCATCGCTGCTCGTGACCGACGCGTTCGTCCGGGCACACAAGGATCTCTTCGCGGGCTCCGGCAAGCGTCAATCGTATTTTGGGGTAGCCGGCTCGTTCGACGTCGAGCAATACATGATGCGCGAGGTCGTCTTCTCGCAGGTCCACTTCCACGGTATACCGGTTCTGCGCGCGACTTCACCGGCGTACGGAGCAGTCGACGGCGTCATCGGCACGCGGCTGCTGCACTATTTTACCCTCGACGTGCACTACGCCGACGGCCGCATGTACCTCACCCGCAACAACCTGCAACCCGGTCAACTCGACTACTAGCCGCAGCGGGGTTGTACGATACCGAACGATTCGCCGAGGGACGCTCGAAAAAGAATGGAGGCGGTCGTCAGCGGGTATACGGTTAACCAGGGGGACGCAAGTATGGATCTCGTGCGGTGCCGTTGCGGCCATTCCATACCCGACCATTCACACCGATGCCGATTTGCCGGCTGTACGTGTCAGCGCGACCGGTTCGATGCGCTCGAAAGTGCGCTCGATCTTGTGGCCCAAGAACGGAATGGTGCACCGCCGGTGCATCGTCTGCGGCTGGCATCAGCACGAACCGCTGCAGCCGCAGCTGAAATCGTCTTGAACGTAAAATAAGTGCCCCCGCGGCCCTGAGGTACGAGCTCGCGGACGGGATGACGTTCGGCCTCTGGGACGGCTACACCGGCGCAAAGGCCCGTAAGGACAGGAGGACGGGCCGAGCAGCGACAAACCGTCTCCAACGGGAAGCGGACGGGTGTCCGTGTGGGAGTCGCTCATGGTGCAGACGCTGCGAGGCCTGCGGCACGTCGTCATCGTTGACGATAGCAAGCTCATGCTCGCTACGCTGTCGGGGATCATCGGCGACGTGCCGGACGTCGTCGTTCGGTCGTTCATTTCGTCGAGTGAAGCCTTGGCCTGGAGTACCTTCGGCGAGGTCGATTGCTTCGTTCTTGATTACCACATGCCGGAACCGGATGGCCTCGAGATGACGCGGAGGATCCGCGCCGACGAACGCCTCGCCGAGGTCCCGATCGTCATCGTGACCGGTGAAAGCGATCGGGAGCTGCGGACGAACGTCCTCCTCGCCGGTGCCAACGACTACATCACCCAGCCCGTGCACCGCCTCGAGCTCATTGCTCGGCTGACCACGCTGCTCTCACTGCACGATGCGCGCCAAGCGCTCAAGCTGCACGTCGGCCAGCTGCAAAGCTCGTTAGTCGATTCCGAGCAGCGCGCCCGCGCGCAGGCGGCGCGCTTGGAAGCTCTCTGGCGCGTCGCGAACGATCCGAACCTGCGAACCGACGAACGCATCGACGCGATGTTGCGGCACGCCGCGGTCGCGATTCGGCCGACGGGGACGTTTTACGGGCTGCTCTCACGGATCGACGGCGACGAACTCGTCCTCCTCGCGGTCGGAGTCCCGGCGGACGACCAGGGACCGCGCGCGACGGTCCTCAAGGTTGGAAACCGCGCCAAGATCGCGGGAACCCTCGCCGCACGAGTCGCTCGCACCGAGGCCTGGAACGAGCTAAACACGCTCGACGGGGCCCCTCCGACGGTAAAGGCGCTGGGTTGGCGCTCAGCGATCTCGACGCTCTTTAGCGCTGGAGCGTCGCGCTATACGATGCTGTTCGCATCGCACGAGCCCGTGACCGAGCCGTTCGGCTCCGACGACTACGCCTACGTCGAATTGCTAGCCGCGTTTTTCGCCAACCAGCTCGAGGTCGATGCCCTCGAACGTTCGCTGCGGGACTCGGAGGAACGCTCCCGTCAGCATGCGCAGCGGCTCGAAGCGCTCTCGCGGATCATCAACAACCCCGTCCTTCAGAACGAGGAGTTGTGGAACACGCTGGTGCGCGAAGCGGCGTCGGCGCTGCGGCCGGGCCAGCCGTTCGGCGGGATGGTTGCCCGCGTCGACGACGGCGAGTTCGTGATCGAAGTCGTCTCGGAGCCGCCGGAAAGCAGCCCTTCCGACGGTCCTCCGATGACCGTGGGTCGGCGGGTCCCGGTCGCCGGGACGTTGATCGAACGGGCGATCGGTGAAGGCAAGGCGACCCAATCGTGGGACGAAATTCGCGGCGATGGGCCGGCGCAGCAGCGCGCGCGTGCGCGAAACTGGCGTTCCTTCATCTGCACGACGTTTGACGGCGGCGGGTCCCGGTACGTCCTGGCCTTCAGCTCGACCGTGCCGACGACGAAGCCGTTCGGCAGCCAAGAGCATGCGTACGTCGAAGTGCTCGCGTCCTTTTTCGCCAACCAGCTCCAACAGCGGTGGCAGTTCGACCGCATCCAATATCAACAGGCCCATGACGTCCTGACCGGGCTCCTGAACCGCTCCCAGTTCCGGTCCCGCGCCCGCATGGCGTGCATGCAGGCGGAAGCGGACGTCTGCGCCGTGATCGTGGTCGACGTCAGCGGCTTCCGCAAGATCAACGAAACGTACGGTCATATGATCGGCGATGCGCTCTTGGTCGAGGTCGCGACCGCGTTGCGCTCCCGCGTCGACGAAAGCGAGATCGTCGGGCGTCTCGGGGACGACGTCTTCGGGATCTGCCTCCCGCGCGTGTCGTCGAAGGCGGACGCTCGGCGGCGGGCACTCGACGTCGAGAAGATCTTCGAGCAGCCGTTCTCGACGGGCGATCGCGAGGGCAAAGAATTCATCTCCCTCTCCGGTTGCGTCGAGTTCGCAGCCGCACCGGAAGACGGCGAGGGCTTCGACGCCATCCTCGCCCGCGCCGACGCCGCCCTCGCCCTGGCCAAGCAGCGCCGTAAATAGAGGGAGCCCTCGCCAAAACCGGGCAGTATCCCCGCGTGCTCACCGAGCTGCTGCGCCGGCTCCGCCAGGGAGGCGTCCCGGGCGCGCCGACCGCGGGTGGCGTTCCGCGCGACGCAGCGGCGGTACTCGCGGCGGAGTTATCTCCCGTCTTCGCGCGCATGGCCGATACCGAGCGCGCGGCCGATGAGATCGAAGCCGACGGGCGGCGACGAGCCGAGCGCATACGCGCTGAGGCCAACGACCGCGCATGGGCGCTGGTCGCCGATGCGCGCGCGCGCGCGGCTGGGGACCAGGCAGCAGCAGGGGCTTCCCGGCGCGAGCGTGCCGACGCGGAGATCGCTGCGGTGCGCCGCGCCGCGGCCGCGGAGGTGTCGCGCATCGAGGGCGTTGCCGACGCGCGCGTAGCGCAGCTGGTGGCCGAACTCGTACCCCGTATCCTGGGAAACGGGGCGCTGGCGCATGACCGGTGAGTGGACGGCCGTCACGGTGCGCGCCCGCGCGCTCGCGTCGCGCCGCGTCGGGAGCGAGCGCGCGCGTTCGCTTGCGCTCGCCGGCTCGCTCGAGGCCGCTCTGGCTACGCTGGAAGGAACCCCGTACGGCGTCGACCTGCACGTTGGGATGGATCTTGCCGGCGCCGGGCGCGCGATCTGGAGCACGCTCCTTTGGCATTTGCGGATTCTCGCCGGTTGGTCGCCGAGTCGCGGTATGGATCGCGTCCGGCTGCTCGCAGCCGGTTTCGAAATCGCCAACATCCTCGGACGTCTGTCACAGCTCGAGGGCCGCCCTTCGGCGCCGCCGTTCGTGATCGGGACATTGGAGACCGCCTGGGGTGCCGTCGGGCGCGCGCAGAGCGCGGAAGATGTGCGACGTGTGCTGGCGGGGTCGGGATGGGGCGATCCGGGGTCCACGGAAATGGCGTCGGTCGGAATGGCGCTGCAAGCTGCGTGGGCACGGCGCGTCGCCTACGGTGTCCCGGAGGCGCGCCCGTGGGCGCGACTTTTTGCGAGCTTGCTCGTCGCTCGCATGCGCGCCGTTGGGATCGTGGCCGAGCCGAGAAGTACGACCGAACGCAACCTGCGCTTGACGGTAGGCTCGCGGTCTGTGTCGACGTCGTCGTGGATATCCGAAGCGCGCGCCTGGCGATCGATCGAAGAACAGGCGCTCGCAATGGCGATCGGTTTTCGGCCCGGACCCGGTGCGGTCGTCGCGGTTGCCGGCCTCCTCGCCGCGGATGCCTGGCGAACGCGGGCTGCGCTCGAGTTGGCCGCGCGCGGCGGCACGCCTTCCGGCGAGGAGCTCGATGCGGTGGCGTGAGCTGGTCGAACCGGCGCGGATGGAACGCGTCGCCGTCGTCGCGCCGGCACGGCACGCGCGCGACGTCCTGGCTGCGCTTGCCGATGCCGGCGTCGCGGAGTTGCAGTTGATCTCGGGTCGGACCGCCGGCGAGGCGGAGCTCGATGAAGTCCTGTCGGGGACGGTGCATCGCGGTCGAATCGCCGCGCTCGCCGGTTGGAGCCCGGCTTCAACGCTCGGCGCCCTCGCGACGCGACTGGCCGCACTTGGTGGAAGCGTCGTTCGTCTTCCGCTGCCGCCCGGTGTCGATCCGCCGACGCAGCTGCTGACGCGCGGTGCGTCGGCGGCATTTCAGCCGCTCGTCGACACCTACGGCACCGTTCCGTATGCCGACCTCAACCCGTCACTCTTCGCCGGACTCGCGTACGTTGCGATGTTCGGCATGATGTTCGGGGACGTGGGCCACGGCGCGCTGCTGTTCGTGGCCGGGCTCGTGCTGTTCACGGGCCGGCCGCGCGCGTTGGCCCGCTACCGCGCCGCAGCGCCGTTCGTCTGCGGTGCGGGAGTGGCGAGTGCGCTCTTCGGCGCCGCGTACGGCGAGGCATTCGGTCCGACGAGGATCGTTCCGACGCTGTGGCTCGCTCCGCTCGACGCGCCGGTGACGCTGATGGCGTTCGCCGTTGCGATTGGCGCCGCGCTGCTGGCCATTTCGTACGCACTCGGAAGCATCAATCGTTGGCGTGAGGGCGGTTTCGCGGTCGCGCTCGTCGCGCTCTCCGGGTTTGCCGGGGTCGCGCTCTACGCCGGCTTGGCCCTCGTCGGTCTCGGTTTGTTTCTGCATCGTTCGGGTGCAAGCGTCGCCGGCGGAGTGATGGTGGCGTTGGCGCTCGTCGCCTCGTTCGTCGGACTCTACGCCGCCGCCGGCGGCCGGTTCGCGGGCGCGGTGGAAGCGGGAGTCGAGCTCTTCGACGGTGTGATTCGGCTGGGCACCAACACGATTTCGTTTGCGCGCCTCGCCGCCTTCGGGCTCACGCACGCGGCGCTCGGCGGGATCGTCTGGACGGCGACGACGGCGTTGTGGGGCCGGGGGACGTTGTGGTGGCTGCTCGCCGCGCTCGTCTTCCTGATCGGAAACGCGGTGACGTTCGGTATCGAAGCTCTCGTCGCCGCGGTCCAAGCGCTCCGGCTCGAATACTACGAGTTGTTCTCCCGGATCTTCATCGCACCCGGACGCGCGTTTGCGCCCTGGCATCTCCCCGCCGCCGCTCGAAAGGAACATTCATGAAGCAACGGCACGCTCGCGTCATCCTCCGCGTGCTGCTCGGCGCAAGCGCGGCACTGGGCTGCGTCGCGCTCGCGACCGCAGCCCGTGCCGCGACGGTCGCCGCCTCGTCGCCGTCCGCCGGCATGGCAATGCTCGGCGCGGCAATTGCCGTCGCGGGCTCATCGATCGGTGCCGCAATCGCGGTGGCCTATACGGGTGCGGCGGCGATCGCTGCGATGAGCGAACGTCCGGAGCTCTTCGGGCGCGCGATGGTGATCGTCGGTTTGGCCGAAGGGATCGCGATCTACGGCTTGGTGGTCGCAATCATCTTGCTTGGGCGAACGTAGGTGGATCCGGCGCCTGTCCCCGCCGCGAACAAGATCGTCGTGCTCGGCGAAAGCGTCGTGGTCGACGGCTTCGCCCTCGCCGGCGCCGTGGTGGTGCATGCCGGCGATCCGGACGCGGTGCGGAAGGCTTGGGCTACGCTGCCCACCGATACCGCCGTCGTCGTTCTCAGTGCGGCGGCCGCTGCCGTGCTCGACACTGCGGCCGATGCCCGCAACGACGGCATTCTCACGATCGCCATGCCGGCGTGATGCAAGCGGAGCTGACGCCGGTCGTCGATGCCGTGCTGCGCGATACTCGCGACGATGTCGAGCGCGATGTCGCCGCAGCCGTGGCCGACGCGTCGGCACTGCTGGCGGCGGCCGGCGAAGAGGCAGAGGCCATCCGCGCGCGGGCACGTGCCGACGGGGAGGCCGCCGCGGAGCGGCTGGCGTCGGCCGCTGTGACCACGGCCCGGCGCGAAGGGCACGAAGCCGTCTTGGGCGCGCAGCGGCGGGTGTATGAGGCGGTGCGGCGGGGCGCGCACGAGGCGTTGGTGCAAGCGGCCGGCAGCGCCGGCGTCGATGCCCTGCTCGCGCGGTTCGAAGGGTTGGCGCGCGCGCGCCTCGGACCGGAGGCCGACATACGTCGTCTGAACGGCGAGCGCGTGGGCATTCGTGCAACCGCGGGAATACGTTCGATCGAGCTCACCGTCGACGAACTGATCGAACGCGAGGTTGCGCAGCTGGCCGATCGCGTGGAGAGTCTTTGGCGATGACCGCTCGGATCGTGCGCGTGAACGGCCCACTCGTCGAAATCGAGGGGATGACACCGGTTGCGATGCTGGATGTCGTCGAGCTGGGTCCGCTACGCATTCCGGCCGAGGTGGTTGCGATTGCGCGCGACCGCGTCACGGCACAAGCCTATGAGTACCTCGGTGGAATTCGCGTCGGCGATCCCGCGGTTGGCTTGCATCGCCCGCTCTCCGCGGCGCTCGGTCCGCACTTGCTGGGCGGGACGTTTGACGGTCTGTTGCGTCCGCTCGCCGGCGCACCGCAATGGCTGACGCCCGGAACCCTCAGCGCACCGGACCTGACCCATCCCGTCGCGTTTCGTCCGGCACTCGGCGTCGGCGACGAAGCTGCCGCCGGTGCGCTCGTCGGCGTCGTCGCGTCGGCGAGCCGCATCGAGCACCGCCTCCTCGTTCCGGCCGCGGGCGGCGGCCGCGTCGAGTGGATCGCGACGGCCGGCGAGATCGCTGCCGACGCCACGGTCGCACGGATCGCCGGCCGCGAGATCGCCATTACCCAATGGTGGCCGATCCGCTCGCCCCGCCCATTCCGCCGCCGGCTCGAGGCCGGCGCGCCGCTACTCTCCGGTCAGCGCGTTCTGGATCTGTTTTTTCCGGTTGCCAAAGGCGATACGGCTGCGGTTCCCGGCGGCTTCGGGACCGGGAAGACGATGCTCTTGCAGCAGATCCTCAAATGGTGCGACGCCGACGTCCT
>Ga0209415_10017300_pt1 | contig 11487 bp, 6 predicted proteins | sample PeaSoiSIISIP2007_FD_187696 | JGI IMG/M metagenome (GOLD analysis project Ga0209415, IMG submission 187696) | Peat soil microbial communities from Weissenstadt, Germany - SII-SIP-2007 (SPAdes) (version 2) | ecosystem: Environmental > Terrestrial > Soil > Wetlands > Peat | place: Germany... | reverse complement strand
CATGGCCGCGCCGCCCTTGACTCGATCTTCGCGGGGGCGACAGTCTCGGGCATACGCGGGTCGGGGGCCGGTCGTGCACAGAGTATTGGGACGCCTTCTGGCGGCCGGCGCGGCGCTCACGCTGAGCGGCTGCATCGCCGTCGGCGACATCGGCCAACGCGCCATCACCGTCAATCAAGAGGTGGGGACGAGCCAGAACCAGTTCGTGCTGCTGAATCTGGTCCGCGCGGCGCGCGAGGAGCCGGTCTACTTCGTCGCCTTCAACCAGCTTGGCGCCAGCGGCACGATGGACTTCAAGGCCGGCGTGCCGCAGGTCTTCGCCGGGCCCCATCTTCCCGCGGCCGACAAGATCGCCACCTTCGTCGGGGGCACGAATTACCTCGACAACACGACCAACACCAATTTCCAGATGTCGCTGCTGGGCTCGAAGGACTTCTATTCCGGCCTGATGGCGCCGCTCGGCCTGCGTGACGTCGACCTGTTGCTGAACCAGGGCTATTCGCGCGAGCTGATCTTCTATCTGGTGATCGCCAAGGCCAAGATCACCATCGTCTCGAAGGACGGCGTCCCCTCGGCCTTTCCGCCGCAGGTGATCTACAACGACCCCAGCGACGCCAAGAGCTTCCAGCTGTTCCAGTACTACATCAAGGAAGCCATGGAGCATGGCCTGACGACCGAGACATATCAGGCGCCGGATGCCTCGGCCGACTCGTCCGACACCCCGGATCCGTCAGCCAAGCCCAAGAAACCCACGCTCACCACTCAGGCCGACCTCTGCTACGACAAGGCGCTGGCGCTGCCGGGCGATCTCGCCGACATCGCGCCAGGCAGTTTCTGCGGCGACAAGCCCAGCATCCGCCCGGCCGCGACCGGCACGGAAGCGCCGCTCTACGTCACCTTGCACGACAAGAGCTTCGCGCTGCACGACCAAAAGCTGCAGATCGACGTCACCACGCGGTCGATCTACGAGATCTACTACTACCTCGGCGGCATCATCCGCGCCGGCCAGCCGATGGACCTGCAGGCCTTCGACCTGCCGGCCGAGAAGATCGATGCCGCACCGCTGATCGACGTCGTCACCGGCCACGCGATGCTGCTCGACAGCGGGTGCTTCAGTGCGGTGCGCTACGAGGACGAGACCTACTGCGTGCCGCGCGAGGGCGCCCAGAACACCAAGCACATCTTCGGCATCCTCAACGCGCTGATCGCGCTCAAGCAGTCCACCGGCGACATCCCGGTGACCCAGACGGTGCGCATCGAGCAGTAGCGCGGAGCTCGCGCTCGGTCGCCGTCACCCGCCGGCGGCTGGTGCGCTCGGCGCCGGTTGCTCGCTGCGCAGGTGTTCCGTCAGCTCGGCGATGGCCTTGGTCAGGTTCAAGACCTCGGTCTCGCGCATCTCGTCGATCTTCTGGTGCAGCAGCTCGATCTCGAGCTCGGCCTTGATGTTGACCTTGTAGTCTTCCTCGGCCTTCTTGCGGTCGATGTCCTGCTGGCGGTTCTGCGCCATCATGATGAACGGCGCGGCGTAGGCGGCCTGAAACGAGAGCGCCAGGTTGAGCAGGATGAACGGGTAGGGGTCCCACTTCTCGACGAAGGCGGTGACGTTGAGCACGATCCAGACCGCCAGCAGTCCGGTCTGGATGATGATGAAGTTCCACGAACCCATGGTGGCGGCGACCTGGTCGGCGATGCGCTGGCCGACGGTCAGGTCGTGGGCGGGCTTGTCGCCGCCTTCCCTGCGCAAGCTCTTGCGGAACCCCCGCAACTCCGTGAGCAGCCGCTCCTCGGCTTCGTGCAACTCCAGCTTAAGCGTGTCCATCATCGTCACGGCGAGTCCTTCGCATTGCGTCGCAAGACTGGCGCAGCCCGCATTCCCGTTCAATGGGGCGTTGGTTCAGCCGAACGGCGTTTCGGTCGCCACGGCCAGCAGCACGGCGTCGCGCGCGTCCAGCTCCGTGCGGATCTGTGCGTGCTTCTTCGCGTCGAGCTTCCAGCCGATGCAGCAGGCGCCGCCGAGCGCGACCCAGAAGATCGGGCCCAGCAGGAAACAGAGCTGCAGGCCGTTGATCACCGAGGGAGTGTTGTTGATGCCAAGCGTCGGCACAAAGCCGATGAACGCCAGCAGCGGATAGGCGATCATCACTGCGCCGGCATTGGCCAACTTCGACGCCAGGCTGATCACGGCGTACAGCAGGCCCATGCGCTCCTTGCCCTGCTCGAGACGGACCTGATCGCCGACGTCGGCCATCATCGCGCTGGTCATCAGGTCGAAGCCGGCGCCCCAATAGCCGCACCAGATCATCACCGGCACGCTGAGCAGGAAGTTGGCCTTGGGCACGATCAGCACCGTGCACAGGCCAAGGGAATAGAAAATCGCACCCGCGATCAGCGTTCGATGCTTGCTGAACCTCGCCGCGATCAGGCCGATCAGCGGGGCGCCGAGGGCGCCGGCGAGCACATAGAAGATGAGCAGGGCCGATGCCTGTCCGGTCGTGAAGCCGCGCGCGATGGTGAAGAAGAAGATGTAGAGGTTGCCCATCCACACCGGCCCCAGCGTGGTGCCGAAGCTCATGACGAAGAGACGGATCAGTTCGGGGCGCTTGATCAGGTCGAGATAGTCGCTGAGCGGCGCACGCAGCTTGGCGGCGTCGGGATTGATCTGCTCGGGCACCAAGGCAGTCGCCAGGATGACCGTGATCGGCGTCATGGCCAGGATCGTCCACCCCATCAGGTGCACATCGCCCGCCATGCTGTGGTGCGGAAACGCCGCCGAGATCACCGGCATGGACAGCACGACGATGTTGCCGACTACGCCAACGGCGGCCATCACGCCGTAGAACAGCGCGCGCTTGCTGTATTGGGTCACCAGCGTCGCGCTCCAGGCGAAGCGGGCGATGTTGAGGGTCGAGGCCGCGAGGTTCATCACCAGCAGCCAGATGATCAGGAAGTCGATCTTGATCCCGCGGCGCGCCATGAACAGTTCGTACGCCGCGATCATCAGCACCGGCGCGCCGATCAGCACCCAGTTGCGGTAGCGCCCGATGGGCGTGCGCGTTCGGTCCATGGCCAGCGCCAGAAATATATCGACGAATAGGTCGATCAGCCGGACGATTCCGAAAGCGGCGCCCAGCGCCACCAGCCCCACGCCGAGGTCCTGGGCGAAGTAGGGTTGCACATAGATCTGCATCGCGATGCCCAGCGCGCCGAGCGGCATGCCGACCGACGAGAAGAGCAGCATCGTGGCGACGAAACCGCGTCGCGGCGCTGCAGCTGATTGGCTCAAATCATCCCTCCCGCGGGGCCCGGCGCGCTAGTTGAAGGCCATAACCCCGAGAGAAAGCAACAAGGATGACGCCGGCGTCACGTTAACTCGGCGACATCTCCGCCCGCGCCTAACCGAGCGCTCGACCAACCGCGGCCAGCGAGGCCATCAACGCCAAGCCCTTCGCGCCGGTCACCGGTCCCACCTCCCCTTGACCTCCGCAGCAGCGCGGGAGCGACATGGCGTCACCACGCCGGCTCGGCTAGCTGTCAAGCTTCGATGGAGAGGGAAAAATGGCTGAGCCCAAGGACGCCACGGCCGCGACGCGGGCCGCCAATCAGGCGCTGCTGGCCACGTTGCCGCCCGACGACGGCGCCGATTTCGAGCGCGCGCGCCGCGGCTTCATCGACACCTTGCCGGACGCCCGGGTCGAGATGAACGGCCGCGTGGCGTGGGACCTGGCGCCGTTCGCCTTCGAGCGCGAGGCCGAGTGTCCGCCGACCGTCAATCCCAGCCTCTGGCGCCAGGCGCGGCTCAACCTCAACCACGGCCTCTTCGAGGTGACCGGCGGCGTCTACCAGGTGCGCGGCTTCGACATCTCCAACATCACCTTCATCGAGGGCGAGCGCGGCTATGTGGTGATCGATCCGCTCACCACCGCCGAGCCGGCGGCGGCGGCCTTGGCGCTGATGCGCAAGCATCGCGGCGACAAGCCGGTGAGCGCGGTGATCTACACCCACAGCCACGTCGATCATTATGGCGGAGTGATGGGTGTGCTCTCCGAAGCCGACATTGCCGCCGGCGCCCGGATCATCGCCCCGGAGGGGTTCCTGGCCGAGGCGGTGAGCGAGAACGTGCTGCTAGGCAACGTGATGAACCGCCGGGCCACCTACATGTACGGCGCCCTGCTGCCCCGCGGCCCGCGCGGCCACGTCGACGCCGGGCTCGGCAAGGCGGTCTCGCTGGGCCAACCCAGCCTCGTTGCGCCGACCGAGAGCATCGAGCGGACCGGGACGCGGCTTACGATCGACGGCGTCGAGGTGGTGTTCCAGGTCACGCCCGGGACAGAGGCGCCGGCGGAGATGAACTTCTTCTTCCCCCGGCTCGGCGCGCTGTGCATGGCCGAGAACTGCACCTGCCACCTGCACAACCTCTACACGCCGAGAGGCGCGCAGGTCCGCGACGCCAAGGCCTGGAGCTTCTACATCGACGAGGCGATCGAGCTCTTCGCTGGCGACACCCAGGCGCTGTTCGCCAGCCACCACTGGCCGCGCTGGGGTCCGGACGACGCGCGCGCGTTCCTCACCATCCAGCGCGATCTCTACAAGTACGTACACGACCAGACCCTGCGGCTGGCCAACCACGGCCTGACCTCGAAGGAGATCGCCGAGGACCTGTCGCTGCCACCGACGCTGGCGGCGCAGTGGCACACCCGCGGCTACTACGGCACGCTCAACCACAACGCCAAGGCGGTCTACCAGCGCTACCTCGGCTGGTTCGACGGCAACCCCGCGAGCCTGCATCCGCTGCCGCCGACCGAGGCCGGCCAGCGCTACGTCGAGCTCGCTGGCGGGGCGCAGCCGCTGCTGGCCAAGGCCAGGGCCGCGTTCGAGGCCGGCGACTATCGCTGGGTGGCCGAAGTGGTGAACCACCTGGTGTTCGCCGATCCTGACAACACCGAAGCGCGCGAACTGCAGGCCGACGCGCTGGAGCAGCTCGGCTACCAGGCTGAGTCGGGCCCCTGGCGCGCGTTCTATCTCACCGGTGCGCAGGAGCTTCGCAACCCGGTCGCGGCCTCGGCGACGCCGCGCCAGGCGGCGCTCGCCCAGCTGCCGCGACTGCCCGGCGGCTTCCTGCTCGACGCCCTCAGCGTGCGGCTGAACGGGCCGAAGGTCGGCGCCGAGCGCGCAACCTTCGGGATCACCTTCAGCGACACCGGCGAGCGCTTCCTGGTCGAGGTCGAGAATGCGGCGATGCGGCACTATCCAGACCGCACCGCGCCGCACGCGCCGTCCGTCACCCTGAGCCGCGCCACGCTGGTGCAGCTGATCAGCGGCGCGGCAACGCTTGAGGCGGCCACCGCCACAGGCGACGTCACCCTCCAGGGCGATCCGGCGACGGTGGCAAAATGCCTCGGCTGGCTCGACCGGTTCGACTTCTGGTTCAAAATCATTGAACCGTGAGGCCCGGCCTATTGGCGCGAGCGCGCAAATCGGTGAAGTTACGGTAATGAGCACTACTCCAACCGCCCGCGAAACCGGCGTCACCGCCCGCCCTGCCACCTGGGATGACGCCGACGCCATAGCCGACACCCTGGCCAAGGCCTTCTTCGACGATCCGCTGATCTGCTATTTGTTGAAGGACGAGGCCTCTCGGCCCGCGAAGATGCCGAAGCTGTTCAAGCTGTTGTTCAAGCTCGGCCTGCCGCACCACGCCTGCGACGTCACGTCCGGCTACGAGGCGGTCGCGCTATGGCGTCCGCCCAGCGCCTGGCACATCCCCTACTGGCAATACCTCACCAACGGCGCGGCGTTCCTCGACGTATTTGGCTTCGGCGGCGCGCGCCACGTGACCTGGGTGATGGACGTCATCGAGAAGCGCCACCCCCACGACCCACACTACTATCTGCAGGCCATCGGCACCGATCCGGCCAAGCAGGGCAAGGGCTTTGGCGGCGTGGTGATCCGCCGTCACCTGGCCGTCGCCGACGCGGCCGGCATGCCGTGCTATCTGGAATCCAGCAAGGAAACCAACATCCCGATCTACAAGAGCTTCGGCTTCGAGGTGACCGGCGAGATATCGTTCCCGAACGGCCCGACCATCTGGCCGATGTGGCGCAAGGCGCGCGCCGCGGCCTGACGCCGTCCGCACCGGGAGCCGATCGGATGATCACCGTCCATCTGGTTCTCAACGCCCACATCGACCCGGTGTGGCTCTGGCCCTGGCAGGCCGGTGCGGACGAGGTGCTCGCCACCTGCCGCTCGGCCTGCGACCGGCTCGACGCCAACCCCGACGCGATCTTCACCCGGGGAGAGGCCTGGGCCTACGACATCGTCGAGCGCATCGAGCCGGCGCTGTTCGCCCGCATTCGCGCTCACATCGACGCCGGCCGCTGGGAGATCGTCGGCGGCTGGTGGGTCCAGCCCGACTGCAATCTGCCGAGCGCGCTGGGACTGCAGCGCCAGATCGATGCCGGCCGCGCCTATTTCGAGAGCCGTTTCGGCGCCTTCCCGCGCGTCGCCTACAACGTCGACAGTTTCGGTCACGCGGCCGCGCTGCCCACCCTGATGCGCTGCAACGGACAGGACCGTTACGTGATGATGCGCCCTCAGGAGCACGAGATGGCGCTTCCGGCGCGTCTGTTCCGCTGGCGCGGCGAGGCGGACGGACCGGAGGTGACCACGTTCCGCATCGCCCGCGACTACGCGACTCGGGCCATTTCCGCAGAACATATCGAGGCGGCGCTCACCGCCCTGCCGGATGGGGTCTCGCACACCATGGCCTTCGTCGGCGTCGGTGATCACGGCGGCGGGCCTACTGAGGCGCAGATCACCTGGTGCCGCGAGCACGCAGAAACCTTCGACGGTTGCCGCCTGGTGTTCTCCTCGCCGTCGCGCTTCTTCGATGCGGTCACCGCAGAGGGCGCCGCGTTGCCGCTGGTCACGGGCGAGCTGCAGCACCACGCGGTCGGGTGCTATTCGGTGACGCGCGGGGTCAAGCTTGCGGTGCGGCGGGCCGAGGAGGCGCTGGGCCAGGCCGAGATCATGACCGCCGTCGATCCGCGGCCGGAACCGGGATCCGGCGAGCGCCTGGCGGCGGCCTGGCGCAGCGTCGCGTTCAACCAGTTCCACGACACGCTCGGCGGCGCCGCCATTCCTTCGGCCTACCGCCAGGCCGAGGATCAGCTCGGCGCGGCGGCGGCCTGCGCGGACGAGATCGTGCAGATCGCGATCCGGCGCCTGCTGGCCGGCCTTCCCGACGCGCCACGCCAGCGCATCGCGCTCTACAACGCCTCGGACTTGCCGTTCGACGGCCACGTGGTCATCGCGCCCTGGACCGAGGCGCGCTGGCGGCCGCATTGGCGTCTGCTCGACGAGGCCGGTGAGGTGGTCCCACACCAGCCGGTCGGCCAGGAAGCGGCGACCGCCTTCCCGCGCCGGATCCTGCTTCGCCTCAGCGCCGCGCCGAGGTCGCTGCGGCTGCTGACGCTGGACCGGGGCGATCCGCTGCCGCCGCCGGTCGATCGTCGCCCGCCCCGACCGGCCGATCGCGGCGAGATCGGCAGACTGGAGAGCACGCGGACGGTGCTGGCGTTCAATCCGGCGGCGGCCATGCGCTTTGGCGAGACGTCGATCACGCCGCGCCTGGAGCTGTTCGACGATCCCACCGACACCTGGTCTCACGGCGTTGCCCGCTTCGGCGAGACGCCCATCGCCGAAGCGCGCTGGGCGGCGCCGCGGCAGATCGATGACGGCCCGCTGATGTGGTCGGCGATCCAGACCGGCGCGGTCGGCGACACCACCCTGACGGCGGAGTGGCGGCTCTACGAGGGCGAGCCGATCGTGGAGCTGCTGCTGACCGTGCACTGGCGCGCCAGGCGGCAATTGCTGAAGCTGGTCATGCCAGGCGCGTTCAACGCGCGAGTCGATGGAGTCATGGGCGGCGCGCTGGCGCGGGCGCTCGACGGACGCGAGCGGCCGCTGCAGGACTTCGCCTGGCTCGGCGGGCCGGCCGATAGCCCGGTCGGGATCGTCTGCCCTGATGTGTTCGCCATGGATGCGGACGCCGGCGGCGCACGGCTGACCCTGCTGCGCAGCCCGCTGATGGCGCACCACGATCCGGCGTCCGCCGACGCCTTCCCGCGCGCCGTCCCGTCCGACCAGGGCGTGCACCAGTTCCGATTCGAGTTCGCCGCGTTCAAGGGGCTATCGCCGGAATGGCTGGCGCTGCGCGCCGCGATGGTGCGGCGGCCGCTTATCTGCGCCGACTGCACGCGGGGAATGGACGCCCGCGGCGATTGGTGAAGCGCCACGCGCCGCAGCTCGAACGATCGTGCCCAGGCCGGCGCGCCGGTCGCAGCATAATCACCCCTTAACGGTGTCGGGCGGAACTTCATCGTCGGGGATTCGCGCGATGCGCGGGCGTTAACTGTCCGGTCGCCTTTTAGTCCCCATGGCAAGCGTGGGCTGGGCGGAGGAACAATTGCGGCAGGCGTCGTCTGGCTTCGGGATCGCTCTGATCGCGCGCCGCTCGCGGGCCGCCGTCGACGTCGTCTGGGCCGGCGCCGTGGTCTGCGCCCTCGCCTGGTTCGCGCTCAGCCTGGCTCACGAGGGTCGCGTCGCGGCGATCTGGCCGGCCAATGCGGTCATCCTCGCCCGCGTGGTGCGTATTCCGGCGCGCCGCTGGGCGCCCTACCTGCTGGCCGGCCTGATCGGTAACTTCTGCGGCGACATGCTGACCGGCGACGCGCCGCTCTCCGCCGCCGTGCTGTCGTTCTGCAATTCGCTGGAGATCACCGCCTGCGCGGCGGTCGTGCGCCGGTTCATCGGGGCCAAGCCAGATCTCTCCCGGCCGCGTCAGCTGGCGATCTACGCAGGCGCGGTGGTGCTGGCCTCCGCGTCGGCTGCGTCTGTCGCCGCGACCTGGCTGGCGCACGGTCATCGACCCTTCCTGCGCTCGCTGGTCGAGTGGACCCTCGCCGATACGCTTGGTCTGATGGTGGTTGCGCCGGCGCTGATGGCGCTCGACCGGCCGGGCCTGCGCTTCTTCCTCACCCGCGGCAAGCGGCTGCGCAATCTCGGCATGGTGGCGCTCCTCGTGGCGATGATCGCCCTGGTCGGGGTGCAGCCGCACCATCAGTTCAGCTATCTGATCTTCGCTGCCCTGATGGTCATCGCCTACAAGGGCGAGACCACCGGCGCGGCGGTCGGTCTGCTCAGCACCGGCGCCGCCTTCATGACGCTGACCGCGTTCGGCCTCGGCCCGGGCGCGGTCAGAGACACCCGCGACCCGATGCTGGAGGCGATCCTGGTGCAGCTGTTCATGCTGGCCGGCGCCGTCATCGCCTTCCCGATCGCCGGCGCGATGACCCGGCGGCGCGAGCTGCAGGCGGCGCTCGCCGTCACCGCGCGCGACTTCCAGATGCTGGCTGAGAACTCGACCGACGTGATCCTGCACATCGATCGCGACCTGAACGTGGTCTATATCTCGCCCTCGTGCCGCCAGCTGGGCTACGAGCCGGCGCAGCTGATCGGTCGTCGGATCGACCTGTTCCTCTCGCCCGAGGAACACGACAGCATCATCAGCAATCTGGAAGCGCTCATGCGCGGCGAGTTGGCGCCGCCTCCGGCGTTCGAGCGCCAGTTGCGCACCGCCGCGGGCGACTTCGTCTGGCTCGAGGGCTCGCCGAAAGTGCTGGTCGACGGCGACGGCCGACCGGCGGGCATGGTGACCCAGCTTCGCGACATCACCGCCCGGCGCGCAGCTCAGGCGGCCCTGGCCGAAAGCGAAGCGCGCTACCGCCTGCTGGCCGACCTCGCCACCGACATCATCATGCGCATGGATGCGGGCGGGGTCATTCGCTACATCTCGCCGTCTTGCCGCCAGCTGGGCTACGAGGCCGACGAGATGATCGGCAGGTCGGCGTACGACTTCCTGCATCCCGACGATCTCGAAGTGGCGCAAGTGCGCTCCGAGGCGCTGTTCAAAGGCGAGCCCCGCCCCCCAGGCGAGGGCCGCGAATACCGTGTGGTCACCAGGGACGGCGACGTTGTCTGGCTGGAGGGGATGTCGGCGCTGTCGCACAACGAAGCCGGCGAACTGACCGACATTGTCTCGCACCTGCGCGACGTCACCGAGCGGCGGGCGTTCGAGGACGAGCTGAGGCGCAAGCACGCGGAGGCGGAGGCGGCGACGCTGGCCAAGTCCGAGTTCCTGGCCAACATGAGCCACGAGATCCGCACCCCGCTCACCGGCATCATGGGTTTCGCCGGACTGCTGGAAGAGCAGGGCGATCTGACGCCCGTCGCGCGCACCTTCGTCACCCGCATCGCCACCGCCAGCCGCACGCTGCTCACCGTGGTCAACGACATCCTCGACTTCTCCAAGATCGAGGCGGGACAGGTAGAGCTGGATCCGCGGCCGCTCGAGCCCAGCCGGTTCGTGGTTGAAACGATGGAGCTGGTCTCGGCTCAGGCGGAGGAGAAAGGGCTCGAGCTCCACGCAGCGATCCACGGCGCTCTGCCGCCGGCGATCGCGGCCGACGGGGCGCGGCTGCGCCAGGTGCTGCTGAACCTGCTCACCAACGCCATCAAGTTCACCGAGACGGGCGGGGTCACCGTCACCTTAGCGCACGACGACGAGGCCGGCGGCCGGCTGAAGATCTCGGTCACCGACACCGGCGTCGGCATCGCGCCGGAACGGTTGCACCGCCTGTTCCAGCGCTTCTCCCAGGCCGACGGCTCGATCAGCCGGCAATACGGCGGCACCGGGCTGGGCCTGGCCATCTGCAAGAGCCTCACCAACGTCATGGGCGGCGACATCGGCGTCGAGAGCACGCCTGGGCTTGGCGCGGAGTTCTGGTTCACGGTGAAGGCGCCGGCGTGCGAGCCGGAAGCGGCGTCCGATGCGGAAGGCGGCGGCGCGTTCGACGGCCGGCCGGCGCGGATCCTGATCGTCGACGACTCGCCGGTGAACCGGGAGCTGGTCAGCGTGCTGCTCGGCGTGTTCGGCCACGACATCAGCGAGGCCTGCGGCGGCGCTGAGGCGGTGCTGGCGGCGGCGGAGACCCCGTTCGACCTGATCCTGATGGACCTGCAGATGCCGGGCATGGATGGCCTGGCCGCCACCCGGGCGATCCGGGCCGGTTCGCCCAGGAACCGCACCACGCCGATCGTGGCGCTCAGCGCCAACATCCTGCCGAACCACCTCGAAGCCTGCCGCCAGGTCGGCATGAACGACCACATCGGCAAGCCGATCGACACCCGGGAACTCTTGACCAAGGTCGCCCGCTGGACCGGCCCCGACGCGACGGTCCAGACGGCGATGGAGAGCGTGGCTTAGCGTGGTTTGCTCTGCGTCGACCTAGCGAGGCGCGCACTCCCTTCCCCCTTGCGGGGAAGGGGTAGGGGATGGGGGTGTCAGCGCGTTGCTGGCAGTCGGGCAACCGTCGACCCAATCGGCGTCACCGAGCAGGCGCCCCCACCCCTGGCCCCTCCCCACAAGGG